>FWPV01004388.1_pt1 | contig 30236 bp, 23 predicted proteins | sample 2228371 | NCBI WGS metagenome assembly FWPV01 (sample SAMEA103939776, study PRJEB20133) | metagenome | reverse complement strand
TCGTCATCCCGCTGGATGAGGAGGGACGCTGGTACCGCTTCCACGCCCTGTTCCGCGACCTGTTGCGGCGGCGGCTGCGGCAGACGGGCGGGGCGGGCCTGGAGCGGACGTTGCAGCGGCGGGCAGCCGCCTGGCTGGCCGTGGACGGGCAGGTGGAGGAGGCGGTGCGCCTCTTCCTGGCCGCCGGTGATGATGATGCGGCGGCCCGCACGATGGAGCAGGCCCTGGCACCGGAACTGGGCCGAAATCTGAGAACGGGACCGGTTGGGTATCTGCTCCGCCTGTTGCCGACTGAACTCATCCACCGTCGCCCCGGCCTTACCTTGCTGGAGGCGCGTCTGGAGTCGATCCTGTTAAATCCGTCTGCGCTCGCCGTCTGCCTGGATCGGGCTGATGCCCTGCTGTCAGAGCCGGAGCATCGCAGTGCACCGCCGCCCTGGCCCAACTTTTTCGGCGATCTGGCAGTGTTGCGCGGAACTCTACGCTACTGGCAGTGTCGACCCGCCGAGGCCATTGCACTCACTCAGGAAGCGCTCACCTCAGGAACGGCTCCGAGACTCTTCCATCAGGCGCTCGCGATCATGGGTCTCGCATATGCCGCCGATGGCCGCTACCACGAGGGCGCACGACGTATTCGCGAGGAACTGATTTCCTTCAGAGCCCAGCGCAGCGCCAGAAAGGTCGTTGATTGCCATATTGGCCTGTGCGCCCTGCACAGCCTGAGTGGCAGCATGGCCGAACTGGAGCACGAGACTGCCAGACTGGCCGAAGCGAGGGACGCGCTTCCGCCAGCGCAGGCCGCGAATGTCGAGGGTTATTCCGGAGCGGTGGCCTACGAGTTGTCGCGCCTGGAGGCTGCGGCCTCTCACTTCCGCGCGATTGTCCAGCATAAATACCGTGTCAATTTGCTAGTCGCGCTCGGCGCCCTGACCGGCCTGAGTATGATTGCCGCCATCGAGGGAGACCGCGCGACGGCTGAAGCCTGGCAACAGGAGACCTGGAACTTCGCTCACGAATTTGGCAACCGCTACGCTCGTCATCAGGCGCTCGCTCTGGCAGCATGGCTGGCTCTCCGGCGCAACGACCGGCATACCGCACGGCAATACGCGCGCAATATTGAGCCAGATTTGCATGTGGGAACCTATCTGTGGCTTGCCCTTCAACCTCCACTAATTATCCGGGCACAGACACTGATCACCGCCGGCAACCAGGACGACCTGGTCGAGGCCGAGGCGCTCCTGGCACGTCTGCGCGCTGAAACCGAGTCCCTGAACAATATCCGACCACTTGTGGGTGTCCTGACAAGCCAGGCCCTGCTCTTCCAGGCTCGCGGCGATCTGCTCGCAGCGCGCCGGAGTATCGAGCGGGCAGTGGAACTGGCCGCCCCGCGAGGCTACCTGCGAACTTTCGTTGATTTCGGGCCGTTGCTGCTGCCACTGCTGGAGACGCTGGCGCGTGAGGGCGTTGCCAGGGCCTATGTGCGTTCCATCCTGGCCGCGCTCGAAGCGCCTGCGGCAGGGTCGGGCTATGTCGCTGGCCCGGCGCCGCACCCGCGCCTGCCGGAAGCGCTATCACGCCGCGAGCGCGAGATCCTGGCCCTGCTGGCCGAACGCTGGTCGAACCAGGAGATCGCCGATTACCTGAAGATTACGTTGAACACGGTGCGTAAACACACCAGCACGATCTACGGCAAGCTCGGGGTAGGCAACCGCCGCGAAGCCGTGGCCGTAGGACGCGCCCTGGGGTTGCTGCCAGATGACCGGGGTAGCAACAGGGAAACCAGGTTTTCCCGCACCCCAACTGGCGCCAGAGGCGCCTGACGCGCCGGTGGGCAGGCGCGGGGAAACCCGGTTTCCCCTTCCCCCTGCCTGCCGGGGTGGAGCGTAGAGACGCAGCGGCGCTGCGTCTCTACACTTCACCGCGCCGCTGGATCAGGCGATGCAGCGGCGCTGCGTTCTCTACGCTTCACCGCGCTGCTGGATCAGGCGATGTTGCTCGACGATCACCTGGGCCATGCGGATGTTGACCGCGTCAATCATCTTCCCATCGAGACTGACGACGCCGCGGCCCTGGGCTACCGCCTGCGCGTAGGCGCGCAGCACGGCCTCGGCGCGCGCCACTTCCGCAGGTGAGGGCGCAAAGACGCGATTGATGGTCTCCAACTGACCAGGGTGGATGGCCTGCTTGCCATCGAAACCGAGGGCCCGGGCGGCGCGGCTGGCCCGCTCCAGCTCTTCGGGGGCCTGGAGGCCGGCGAAGGGACCATCGAGGCAGCGCAGGCCGTTGGCCCGCGCCGCGGCGACGATCGCGTGCATCACTGCATGCCAGCGGTGGCCAGGGTAGGCCGCGTCGTACTCATCGCGTTCGCCCACGTTCGCCAGCGGCGCCCGCAACCCCGCGGCGTAGTCGCCAGGGCCGAAGATCAGGGTCTCCAGCCGGGGAGAGGCCGCGGCGATTTCGCGGATGTAGAGAAAGCCCCGCGCCGTTTCCACCTGCGCTTCGATGCCGATCCGCCGCGACAGGCCGCGCGCCAGTTCGATCTGCGTGAGCAGCCGGTCCACGAAGGCAATATCTTCTGGACCACTCACCTTCGGCACCATCACCAGGTCCACACGCTCGCCCGCCGTCTCGATGACCTCGATGAGATCACGATAGGCGAAGGGGGTATCGAGGCCATTGATGCGGAAGGAGCGCAGGCGCGGCCCGAAGTCGAGGTCACGGAAGGCCCGGGCGACATTGGCCCGCGCCGTGTCCTTATCCGCGGGAGCGACGGCATCTTCGAGATCGATGCACACTGCATCGGCGGCGCTGCGGGCCGCCTTTTCGATCATGGCCCAGCGCGACGCAGGCACGAACAGTTCGCTGCGTTGGAGCCGGCCCGCAGCGCCAGCGTGTCCGGGGTACTCGATCATAGGCTCTTTCCTGTCCGCTTGCGGGTTGGTATAACCAGGTTTCCAGGACCCGGAGCCGCAGCACATTCGGCGCGCGCGGCTACGAGCGGAAGAAGTCAATCACTGAACTGCGCTCTTCCTCGCTGGGCATCAGTTCAATGAAGGTGATGCGGTGCCAGGGAAAGATCACCGCCTGCACGCCGGCAGCCAGGTAGCTTACCGGCTTGCCGTCGCGCTTGCGCATATTGAAGACACGGATAAACTGATCGCCCGGCTGCGGTTCGGCCTCGATCTCGGCCAGCAGCGGATCCTCGCCAGTGAGATGCAGAATGACGGTCTTGGCCACGAATAACACTCCTCTCGCAATCAGGCGCCTATAATGAAAATCCTGGGAGGGCTGCGCCCTCCCAAACCCTCCCGCAGGCAGGCTATGTTCACCTCAGTCATCCGTGCGGCTGCGCCGCACAACGACACGATGAACATGGGTTTTTCCTGGGAGGGGTAGGGGCGCGGCGGCGCCGCGCCCCTACGCCCAAACCCTCCCGCGGGCGGGCCATGTTCACCTCAGTTGGGCAGGCTGCGCGCTTATGAATCCTTCCCACCGGGAAGGGCGTGTGGTAGAGCGCGCTTACCCGATCTCGAAACGTAGCAGCAACGTGCCGAGCTTGAGTTCGTCGCCGGGACGGATAGGAACCGGCTCCTGTGGCGGCAAACGCCGTCCGTTCACGAACGTGCCATTGGCGCTGGCGAGGTCCTCGATGCAGTAACTCCCGTTCTGCAACGAGATCATCGCGTGGCGACGCGACACGCCGGCATCGTAGCCGCCATCGAGGCCCAGATCCACATCAGGATAGATGCCACGCTGGTTGTCTTTGCGACCGATGAGCAGGTTATCGCTGGCCTCGAGAGTGATGCGCCTGCCACTGTTGATCACCACCAGGGTGAAGGTCGGCGCCGCGCTGACGGGTGGCGCGCCAATCACCAGCGGCTCGCTCATCTCAAAGGCCGTTGCGTCGCCCGTAGCCGCAGCCCGATTGAGGGAAGCGGTTGTCTCACGGCGCTGCGGGCTGCCCAGCAAACTTGCGCCACACTCGGAGCAGAAAATCGCCCCGTCAAGTTGTTGCGCGTTACAGTGAGTACAAAGCTGCATGCCTGCCTCCCTGGGAATCGTTATTCCTGCCCGATCAACCCGCGCGTGCCGTACTTGATGCGTTTACGGCCCTCGGCGCTGGCATTACCCGAGCGCAGCAGCCGCGTCGCCTCCTCCTGCACAGTGCGCGCCAGTTCGGTCTCGCCGGCTTCGAACAGGCGTGTACCGGCCATCTGAAGGCGACGCGTCGCCTCTTCGATACGCCCTTCGGCAACGTCCTGCCAGGCGCTGGCCTGCAACCGGTAGGCCACCAGCTTCTCCAGCCAGTGCTTGACCGTCGGGTCCACTTCATAACTGACACTGTCGGCGGAGCGCACAGTGACCCGCATAACCATCTCACTCCGCTGGTGCATCAGGTTCATGCCCGGGAGGTTGTAGGTAAGGGTAAGGCGCAGCAGGGGGTGATCCCCGATGCCCAGGGCCGGCACGACCACTTCGAGGAGTAGAGCCTGAGGCTCAGCGCCAGACCAGTCGCCGAGGGGGGCATTCCAGAGCAGTTCGCGCTCCTCCACCGCCTGCACCTTAGCGATGAACGGACGCACCCGATCCACCGACCGCAGCAGCGCTCCGGGACGCACTTCGCAACGCATGGCCATATCCTGCGCGAAGGTGGAGGACATGCGCTTGACTTCCTCGGTAAAGATCGTACTGATCTCAGCAGCCGAGGTAATGAACCGGGTGCGGCTGCTCTCGTGGGCCGCCATGGTTTCGAGCAGGTCTTCGTTCCACTCGTTGCCGATGCCCAGGGCCGTCAGGCCGATGCCACGGTTCTGGGCGCGGCGGGCAATTTCGACGCAGCGACCCTCATCGCCATAGGTGCGCCCATCGGTGAGCAGGAGGATACGGCTCACGCTGCGGCTCTGCACCGGTTTCTGGATCTCCTGGAGTGCGAGGGCCATGCCGGTGGCCATCTCGGTGCCGCCGGCAGCCTCGATCATACCGATCTGGCGCTTCAGGTCGTTGCGGTTGCGCACCCGCTGCGCCGGCACAATCACTTCGGCCCGGTCGTTAAAGGCGACCAGGGAGAAGTAATCATCGGTATCGAGCATCTCCACGATGCGCCCGGCAGCCTCCTTCACCTGCTGAAGCCGTTCGCCGCGCATCGAGGAGCTGCGATCCAGCACCAGGCAGAGGTTTAGCGGCAGCTTCGGCAGGGTCATCGGCAGACCCTGGGCCGTCAGCTCGAGCAGGGCGTAGATCAGTTGCGGCTCACTGCTTGCTGGAAGGACGCTGCGACTGAGGGTCACGCGGAGGGAGATGCCTGGACCCATGGTGACTACTCCGTGCGCGGTAAGGTTACCACAATGGCCGAGATATTGTCATCGCCACCGGCCAGATTAGCCAGGGCGATCAGCTCGTCACAGGCATCCTGGGGCCACTGGCACTGGCTCAAGGCCCGTTCCATCGCCCCCTCATCCACCAGGCTCCACAGGCCATCGGAGCAGAGCAGGAGATGCGAACTCTGGCCGACGGGCTGGTAGATGAAATCCACCGGAACGTGCGGCTGTTGCCCGACGGTGCGGTACAACTGGTTCCGCAGCGGGTGCTCGCGGGCCTCGAGCGGGTCGAGCTGGCCGAGCTGGATGAGCCGGCCAACGGTCGAGTGGTCGGTCGTGAGGGGCCGCAAGCCGCCCGGTTCGTAGAGATAGGCCCGGCTGTCGCCCACGTGGGCGATGTAGAGACTGTGGCCGACGAGCAGGGCCGCGGTGCAGGTGGTGCCCATATCGCTGCCCAGGGCCTGCGCCGCGTCCCAGATCGCCTGGTTGGCGGCCTGCACAGCCGAGACCATTAGCGGCTGAAGGGCCTCGGTGGCGCTGTCGTCGAGGGCGGGCAGAATGAGCTGGCTGAGAACGTGGTTCACCACCGTACGCACCGCCAGCCGGCTGGCCAGTTCACCGCCCTGGTGCCCCCCCATACCATCGGCGACGATGAACAGCCCGACACAGATATCGCCGTTCTCGCGGGGGAGCGAGGTCAGCATGGCGAAGCTGCTATCCTGGTTATTCTCGCGCACCCGCCCGACATCGCGCGCTGCGGCGACGGCCAGGCCCTGCAGGGAGCGCCGCGCGCACACCGCAGGGGCGCTATCGGCATCGAGATAGTGGGTCGCAGGCTCGGGCCCGGCATCAGCAGTATCGTCGAGCGGCTGGGGAGAACTGGTCGAGGTCGTTGCGGGATCGGGGGGCGTTTCCGATTCGTCAGCGGCCTCCGCCGGGGGAGGCTCCGGGGCGATTCCGGCGGGGTGGGCCTCATCGCTGGTCCACCAGGGCGGCTCACCGGGCGGCGGGTCGGCGATGGGCTGAGGGTCAGTGCTCCCGCCGGGGGGGCAGTTGGCATCGTCGGGGTAGAATAGCTTGTAGACCTGGATCATAGCAACTCCACGGCGGGTAAAGCCTGCTTTCAGAAACGGCCATTCCGGCTTGACAGGTTGTGGGCCAGCTTGAACCGCCTGAGCGGTATGGCACTGTCCGAACCGCCCCCTCACTCTGCTCAGAAGTGAGGGCGAAATCGCATAGATTTTTATGCTTTCAAGGCATAGATCTTCTGATCCATTGAGCCGATGTATACGACCCCCTCGACAACCGCCGGTGATGAGACCACCGCCCCACCGGTGGGGAATTTCCAGATCACATTGCCCTGACCGGCATCGAGGCAGTACACGTATCCATCTACTGCGCCAAAGTATACCCGACCGGCCTCCACCCGCGGCGAGGACGTGATCTGGCTGCCGACCTCATACTTCCAGGCCAGGCGGCCCGTCTTGGCATCGAGGGCATAGAAAAACCCGTCGACACCGCCGACAAAAACGCGGGTGCCCACCACGCACGGCGATGAGTTGACGTAGTGCCCGGTGCGGAAGCGCCAGGCCGGCCAGCCGCCCTCGGCGTCCAGCGCGTAGAGGTTCTGGTCGAGCGACCCGACGTAGACCAGCCCCTCGCCCATAGCCGGCGAGGAGCGCACCGGCATCTGCGTGCGCTGTTTCCACTTCACCCCGCCGCTGCGCACATCGAGACAGTAGACATGCCCATCATCGCCGCCGATGAAGATCGTCTGGCCGGCGATGCAGGCCGATGAGCGGATGGGGTTCCAGGTGCGGTATTTCCAGATCAACGTGCCGCGCAGGCCATCCAGGGCATAGATGTGCTGGTCATCGGAGCCGATAAAGACCACTCGATCCTCGATCCGCGGCGACGAGCGCACCGGCTTAGGGGTGCGAAAGGTCCAGCGCAGACTGCCGCGGCGAATGTCGCAGCAGTAGACCGCGCCGTCTTCGGAACCGACGATCACGTTATCCTGCCAGACAGCGGGCGAGGAACTGATGCCGCCCTCAGTCGCGTACTTCCAGCGGAACTCGCCGCGCCCGGCGTCCAGCGCATAGAGATTATGGTCATACGAACCAACAAAGAGCATCCCGCCGGCGACGCAGGGCGACGAACGCACCTCGTCTTCACAGGCAAAGCTCCAGATCAGGCTGGTGCTGGAGGCGCCTTTGATCACCGCCGGCGGCGCGGCGCGCGGACCGGCCGGCGTCTCACCGATGCCCGGTACGGCCAGCAAAGCCTGTTTCAACTCCGCGGCGCTCTGCCAGCGAGCCTCCATATCGTATTCGATCGCCTTGACGATAAGCGCTTCCATCTCGGGCGAAACGGCGGGATTAAGCTGGCGCACCGGTCGCTCGTGGAAGGTGAAGGGCGTTTCCAGGCGCGGGTCGGTATTGGTGAGCAGATGGTGCAGTGTTGCGCCGAGGGCGTAGATGTCGCCCACTGGCTCGGCGATACCGCGGTACTGCTCGGGGGGCGAGTAGCCTTCGGTGCCGATCATCGTGCCCTTGCGGTCGCTCCGGTTGAGGGCGCGCGCAATGCCGAAGTCAATCAGCACGATCCGATCGTCGTCCAGGACCATAATATTGGACGGCTTCATGTCACGGAACACGATCGGCTGGGGCTTGTGGTTGTGGAGGTAGGTCAGCACATCGCAGATCTGCACTGCCCAGCGTCCCACCCGCGCCTCATCGAGGGGCTTGCCGGCTTCTTCGAGCACCGTCTCCAGGTCCTTGCCTTTGACCAGTTCCATCACCAGGTAGACGCGCCCCTGTTCTTCGAAGAAGTCGTAGACCCTGGGGATGGCCGGATGTTGCAAGGTCGCCAGCAGACCTGCCTCGCGCTCGAAGTTTTTCAGGTTGAGCAGGCGCGTATGCGAGTCGGGGGCGCTCTGCGCCATCTCCTTCACCGCGCAGAAACGCACCACGTCCTTGAAGCGCAGGTCCCGTCCGCGGTAGACGAGGCTCATACCGCCGATACCGATCGCCTCTTCGATCTGGTAGCGCCCCTGGAGCACGGTACCGGCGGGAAGGAGGGGCATTGAGGCGGCGCTTCGCTGCGTGCCGGGGGTGGCCGGGTTGGCGGCGCCGGCGCGGGCGCCTGCATCGGCAGCGCCAGCAGCGGCGATGGTGCGGGTACCCTCCTCCGCGGCGCTGGCCGCGATGGTACGGGTACCCTCCTCGGCAGCGCTGGCTGCGATGGCACTGGCGCCCGCGTTGGCAGCGTCGCCGTCAAAGGTTCGCGTTCCCTCCTCAGACGGTGAAGTGGAGGCACTCTCGGCAGGCGGAACGCTAAAGGCCTTCGTACCAGCTTTCTTAATCAGACCCATCTAAACCTCTCCGGGTCGGCAAGCCTGCACTACGAATGACAGGAGGGAAAAAACGACGCGCATTGCTACGCTGGCAACCATTATAGTGATGGTGCGTACCAGATGGCAACTGTCTGGTTCATCGTACCGGTTCATGTTCGAGGTAAGGCGCCGCCCCGAGTGCATTGAAGGGCGGACAGAACGTATGGGCGCCGACGGGCGTCAGGGCACTGGGATGCGCTGGTTGGTCCTCACCCCCGGCCTCTCTCTCCAGCTTCGCCGGAGAGCCTGCGCCGAGCCTGTCGAAGCGGGGAGACCAGAGCGGCGCGCGAGGGCGTTCCAAAATCGAGAACGGCTTTCTGGGAAAGGCCCAGCCCGCCCGAACCCGCACGTTGGGCAGGCGGAATGTGCGCCAAGCCCTACGCAATCACCGTCCCCTGGCCGGCCAGGGCCGCGCTCACGCAGCCAGGGCGGCGCGCGTCGCCGAGCACCACCTGGCGCACCCCCTGCTCCAGGGCCTCCTGCGCGCCGAGGATCTTCTTACGCATGCGGCCCTCGGCGAAGGCCAGGTAGGCGTCAACCTCGCCGCGGGGAATACGGGTGATCAAGGTACCCTCGTCAGGGAAACTCCGCAGCAGTCCCGGCACATTGGAGAGCAACAGCAGCGTCTCGGCCCCGAGCGCCGCCGCAATCGCCGCCGCCGCGCGGTCCCCATCAACATTCAGCGCCTCGCCCGCCTCCGAGCAGGCCAGAGGCGCCACCACCGGCAGGTAGCCGCCGTCAAGCACCATCTGGAGGAGCGCCGTGTTCACCCGCTCGATGGTTCCCGTCCAGTCATCGCGGAGCAACTTCTGGCGGCCATCCTCTATAATGCGTATGGTGGCTTTGCGCTTGCCCTCCAGCAACCGCCCGTCAAGACCGCTCAGGCCAACGGCATTACAGCCGCGGATCTGCAGTCGCTCGACCAGACCCTTATTGACCAGGCCGCCCGTGGCCATCATGAACAACTCCAGCGTGCGTCGGTCGGTGTAGCGGCTGGTGTAGCCGCTGGGCGAAGTCACGAAGCGCGGGGGATGGCCCAGAGCCTCACCAAGCCGATTGGTCTCATCCGAGCCGCCGTGGACCAGCACCAGCCGCTCACCCCGGGCGTGGAGGGCAGCCAGGTCGTCGCAGAGGGCATCGTAGTTATTGCCGGCGCTGCCGCCGACTTTGATCACGTTCATTGTGCGCCTCAGACAGGGTATAAGAACGTCATATCAATGTTACCGTTGCTCCACCGGGCCACACAGGGCTGTGTGGCCCGGCAGCCCTGTGGAGTTGTGGGGGTGTGAAACTGATGTGAACATACGGGGAAACCGGGTTTCCCCCACGCCCCTGCCAGGTGTGTCAGGCGACCTCAACCGCGGTTGGGGGAGGGGGAAACCGGGTTTCCCCCTCCCCCCTGTCCGAGGGAAGGTTTGGGCGTAGCAGCGCGGCGGCGCCGCATCTCTACACGTTATCATGCTGGTGTCTGCGGCGCAGCCACATAGACGGCTGATATGATAAAGTAGGGAAACCGGGTTTCCCCAACCCTCTGCCTGCGCGGGCAGCAAGCTCTCCCTGGCGGTAGAGTTTGGGAGGGCGCAAGGCCACGTCTACATCATATCCGAGGAAACTTGACATGTCCAAACGCTCAAACCGGCTCCCCGCGACGCTGCTGCTGCTAGCACTGGCGCTGCTCCTCGCAGCCTGCGTCGCGGCCCGCGCCGCCCCGCCCGCGCCGACCCCGTCGGCTCCCGCTACAACGCCTGCCGCGGCCCCGACCCCGGAGAGCGTGACTACCCAGGCGCAGCCTGCCCCTACCGACGTCGCGCCACCTACGGCCGGACCTGCGCCGACGACGAGCGCGACCCCCATCGTCGCCACCCCGACGCCCCGTCCTCCGGGCACGCCGCCACGGGTTGGTCTACAGGTGGGCCACTTGCGCTCCGAGGAACTTCCCGAGGAACTGGCGCGCCTGCGCACGTCTACCGGGGCGCGCTGGGGCAATACGACCGAGGCTGAACTAAACCTTGCGATTGCCAACCGCATCAAGCCCTTGCTCGAAGCCCAGGGGGTCGTTGTTGACCTGCTGCCGGCCACCGTGCCGCCGGGCTACGACGCCGACGCCTTCATCGCCATTCACGCCGACGGGTCGAGCAACCCTGCCGCCCGTGGCTGGAAACTGGCCACGCCGTGGCGGACCTCCACTGCCTCGCGGGCGCTGATGGCCGCCGTAGCCGCCGCCTATGGCCCCGCTACTGGTCTCCCCGAAGACCGCGGCGGCGTTACCTTCAACATGAAGGGCTACTACGCCTTCAGCTACCGCCGCTACCAGCACGCGATTGCCCGCACCACGCCGGCAATCATCGTCGAAATGGGTTTTATGACCAGCGCCGCCGACCGTGGCGTGCTCTTCGGACAGCCCGATCGGGTCGCCCGCGGGATCGCCGACGGTGTGCTGGCCTACCTGCGCCAGCGCGATCCGAACGATGGCGCAGCCCTGCTGCCGCCAGACTATCCGGTTATGCGCGCCGCAGCCACGGGCGCGCTGGTGCGCGCCGCGCCGCATGACGATGCCCGGATCTTGCTGCACGCCGAAGAGGGCGCGCGCATCGTGCCGTTCGACAAACTCGGAGAGTATTATCAGGCGTTTGTACGCGCCGGTGACGCGCGGGTGGTCGGTTGGGTGCGTGAGGACGAACTTATCGCTACCGACGAGCAACCCGTGTTCCCGACGCCTACCAACCCGTAGGGAGGGTGGCGAGGCCAGGCCGCCTGAGGTGAAAATAGTCTGCCCGCGAGAGGGTCTGGGCGTAGAGGCGCGGCGGCGCCGCGCCTCTACGCCCTCCCATGTCGCTCTCGAGGGGGCGTGGGGAAAGCGGGTTTTCCCACCCCCTGCCTATGGGCGCGCCAGGCGCCCCCAACCGCGGTTGGGGGGTGGGGAAGCCCGGTTTCCCCACCCCCTGCCTGTGGGATGGCAAGCCATCCTCTGCGGAGATGGCAGGCCCTTGCCCCTGCGCTGCTTACCGCCGGGTGATTGGCAAGTACAGGCTCGCTCCCGCCAGGTTGACCCGGGGGGCCGTAAGGGGATCACCGAGCAGGGCGAAGGCGCTGCCGGTTTCCTGGCAACACGCCGATGCCGCAAACAGTTCCAGGTGGCCCGCCAGGGTGAGCGCACCCAGCGGCGGGGAGCGCGACTCCGCCCACAACGCCCGGTAGAAGCCCCGCTGCAGCGCGTCGTGACCGTAGAGCACCCCCAACCCGGTCGAACTCCATGTGGCAATCGCTCCACCATCCGCCCGCACGACCATTCGCTCATCAATTGACGTGCCGACGAAGGCCGGGGTCTGAAACGCGCCCGTCAGGCAGGATAGCGCCAGCACGACGGGTAAGCGCCCGCGGTTCCGCAAATCATCAACCTCAAACAGGCCCAGGAGGTACTGCCGATCCTGGGGAGCGTTGGGTTGCAGGGGCGGCCCGGTGTAGGCCCACTGGAATTGCAAGCCATGGCCCAGGAAGTTGATGAACGCCGCGCCGTTGTCAAAGGCGCGCATTGTGCGATCCAACGCCGCGAGCGGGTCACGCTCGCGCCACGGGTCGCCCGTCTGCGCCCCGGGGTCGTAGTAGACCCGTTCGATCCGCGCCTGCCGCGGGTGCAGGGCGATGCTCTCTTCTGCTGCGAGGACAAAGTTGCCGCCAATATCGGGGTTGTCGGCGATGTAGGCCAGCCGCGCCCGCCAGGCGCCCAGCAGCCCGCTCTGCTCATAGGCCAGGATCTTCGCCACCAGGGCCGCGGTTTCCTCCACGCTTTTAGACGGCAGGCGACCGAGCCACATATCCGGCGCGCGGTCCTGGAGGGGATCATCGCCCTGGAGCCGCACGAAACAGGTTTCACAGGCGGTTTCGCCGAGCCAGGGGTCAACCATCGCCAGATACGGTGGAATCCAGGTACGGTTATTGCGCCCGAGGTAGTTGCGCGGGTCGGAGGCGCCATCGCCAACCAGTACGACGGCAACGGGCGCGGTCTCCCAGGTAGCGGCAGCATACCGCAAGAAGCTACGAATGGCCTCGGGGTGAACCTGCCCGCCACTCCAGGCATCGTAGAGGGCCTCAACCGCCACGGCGGCCACGGTCCAGCCCTGGGCGCGGCGGTGAGTGATGAGCGGTTCCAGGGCTTCGAGGAAGGCCCGGGGCGCAATGTACACCGCCCGGGCATTGCGGGGCAGTTCGACGGGCGTATGCGCAGTCACTGCGGGCCGATGCAACGTGCCCGGGCCGGTAACCAGGTAGGTTCGCGGCACAGGAGCATTATCCTCGAACGTGGCGCCGGTAAAGCTCAGGCGCACGGGGGCGAGCGGGTCGCTCACATCGTACACTGCCGCGCCCTCAGCCAGGCCGTCGAGTTGGTAGCGGAAGCGACCGGCGCTGCCGACAAAGCGGGCGCCGTTTCCACCGAGGTTCAGGGCCACGGGCGCTTCCCAGGCGACGCCATCGAGGTGTACCTGGTCGGCGCCCGCAGCGGGTAACAACGAAATCGTTATCTGGGCAGCAAAGGCAGGCAGGCTCACCCGTTCTGACCACGTTCCCTGGCCGCTCCAGCGCACGACGCGCTCTGGCTCCCCCGACGTCTCGCACGGTCGGTACGCGGGGCTGGCTGGAGGCGCGCCGGCTCGCACGCAGAGCGTGAAATCACCGCGTCGCAGAGTGGCGCCCTGGAGCGTCAGAGTCAGTGGCCCATTCACCGGGAGTACCGGGGTAATCGTTGCAACAACGCTATCCGGCGGATTCGGAGGTGGAATCACGCGCAGATCGGCGCTGAAGAAGTGATCGCCATCGGGACCAGGAAGGCGACTCTCAAGGATGCGGTTGGAGCGCCAGATCCCCTGTTCAGTCGCGGTCGTTCGCAATGGCGCATCACTCGCAGCGGCCTCGCGAACGGCCATCGCTGTCCCGGCGCCCTGGCCCACAGTCAGCCAGTAGACCGACGTGGCGTTCCAGCGATCGCCCGGATCAGCATAGAAGCGCAAGGCGACCGGGGCGCCGCTAGAGTCGCGCAGGATCTCTAGAGGAACATCGCGAACCTGGTAGCGGAGGCGCAGGGTAGCCGGATCGGCCCGGGACAGACTCAGCCCGGCGGCGGCCAGATCTGCCGCGGTGAGTTCCTGGATACCAGGATCGGCCACGGTGATCTTCCAGGCCGGGCCGGCGGCCAGCGGGTCAGGCGCGGTCGCTCCGGTCGCGAAAGGCTGGGCCTCCAGCCAGGCCAGCGCGCTGACATCGGCCGGGCGCGCGCCGGGAACGAGCGCTTCGGCCACTTCCACCCGGAACACAGCCTCACCTGCCACATAGACCGGGTTGAGGGCATACACACCCAGCCGCTGATCGCGCAGCCGCCCCTCACGGAGCAAGGTGATCGGCGCATCGGGCGCCGGGGGGGCTGTAAACACTGGCAGGGGCAAGTACACCTCGCCGTCGGGATGGACCTGCGCGGGCGGAGAGGCGGGAGCAGGCGCCTCGCCCGTCCACGGCATCCGTTGCAGCCTGGTGAGACGGGGCGCCGCGTCACCCTCGGGGGGCAGGAGCAGCGCCACCAGCGTTGAACCGGGCAGGGCATCCGACGCCGGCCCGACCCCCGGCCACTCCAGGCGCAGCACAACGCCATCGGTGGCAACCTGCACATCGGCGCGCAGGCCCGGCGGCTCGGGCTGCGCCGTGACCGGGGCAGGCGCCGGGGCCGCGAGCAGCAGCGTCAGAACGATCAGGACGAGAGCGGAGATGAAAGCTTTCATTGCATTTTCCGGGCCACTGAGGTGAAAATAGCCCGCCCGCGGGAGGGTTTGGGAGGGCGAAGCCCTCCCAAGAACAAATATTTTTTATTCTGGCGTTGTGCGGCGCAGCCGCATGGACGACTGAGGTGAAAATACGGGGAAACCGGGTTTCCCCATCCCCCTGCCTGTAGAGAGGGCTTGCCACTCCGTGGGTGGGGGTATGGGGAAACCCGGTTTCCCCACGCCCCTGCCTGTGGGGGCGCCAGCCGCTCCCAACAGTGGTTGGGAAATGGGGAAACCGGGTTTCCCCATACGTGCACATCAGCGGCGGGTCCGGCGGCGCACCAGCAGGCTCCCGGCAATCAACATCAGGCCGAGCGCGGTTGCCAGTGCTGGCAACATCCCGGCTCCGGCTGCCGATGTGCCCGGGAGCGTCACGGGCGGCGGGCTATCCAGCGCCACCGAGGCCCGGTTGTTATCCAGATTGGCATCAGGGCTGTCACTCGACACAATCGCCAGGTTCTGGTTGTTCGGCGGACTCGGGGCTTGCGTCACCCGCGCCACGACGCGAACAGTGACTGACTCGCCCGGCGCCAGAGTGCCAATCGTCACCCGAACCGTATTGCCGCTTACCGCAACCTCGCCTCGATCGGCCGTTGCCGAAACGACTGTCAGAAAAGCTGGCAGCGTATCCTCAACCACGACCCCGGTGGCTACACTGCCGCCAATGTTCGAAACAACAATCGTGTAGGTGACACTGGCACCCACCACACCAACCCGCGGATCCACCGACTTGCTGATTGCCGGATCGGCCAGGATCGCCGGTGTGGGCGTCAGCGTCGGCGTAGCCGTAGGGGTCGCAGTTGGCGTTGCGGTTGGAGTCGGCGTGTCGCGTGGCTGTTCCTCCTCTTGCGGCGGCGGAGGCGTAGTCGGAGTTGCCGGCGGGGGCGTCGCCGTTGCCGGCGGGGGCGTCGCCGTCGCCGGCGGGGGCGTCGCCGTCGCGGGAGGAACGGTTGCAGTCGGCGGTTCTGGCGTGCGGGTGGGCGGCTCGCTGGTAGCGGTCTCGGTAATGAGCAACAATGGCGCCGCCACAGCAGGTATGCTCTGACGCGGCAACAGCCCCCATCCGACGAGCAGGACCCCGATGAGAATCAGTAGCGCTCGCCCCGGTGCAGCCTTCATTGTCGACTCCTAGCGCTGGTAAAGGATCCGTCTGCGTACTATTAACGTGAACACATATGGGGAAAGCTGGTTTCCCCACGCCCCTGCCTGCTGGGGCGCCAGGCGAACCCAACACCGGTTGGGGTGGGGAAACCGGGTTTCCCCATCCCCTGCTCGCCAGGGGTGTCGAGCCACCTTAGCATCGGTTGGAGAGTGGGGGCGCCGGCTTTGCTCCTTCCACTGGAAACAACAGACGCAGCGCCACGTGTCGCTTATCCTAACACACCTTGTTGCAAAGCGATAGGTGTTTATGCGGTTTTGCTGCACAATGACACAACAAACTTAAGGTTTTCCCGAGAGAACTGCGTCTTCCTCGATCCTCCCGCACAGGGGCGATGCTCACCTCGTTGACAGACTAACGAGGCTCTCAAAAGAAAAACCCTCTTCACTCAGACGGCTGCCGTGCAACCATAGTCACGCAGTGCGGCAGGGTCATCGCCTTCTCCCGGGTTGCCGCGACCGGCGCCGTTCGGGGCGACTTGACGGCGAGGATGCTCCGGCGTAGGATGATCTCTATTCAGCCGTCCATGCGGCTGGGCCGCACAACGACAAGATGAACAATGGGTTTTTCTTGGGAGGGCTTGCCGACCCCCAGGCAGGGGTATGGGGAAACCTGGTTTCCCCATATGTTCATGTTAGCTGCCGAATCGATCATCTCACCGTCCAGAAGGAGAAGGCTTGAACCTGGTTCCGACCCGTCACGGCCCGCTGCATTACCTGGAAGCGGGATCGGGGGCGCCGCTGGTCTTACTGCACGGCAATACCTATACGGCAGCAACGCAGACCCGTCTCGCGGCCCGTTTCACCGATGAGCACCGGGTCATCAGCGTTGACCTGCTGGGCCATGGCCGCTCGGCGCGTCCCGAAGGGCTGTTCTCCACCCGCTATTTTGCCATGCAGGGCGAAGCGCTGGCCGATTTCCTCGGTGCGATGTTCGACGCCCCCGTGCCGGTCTTCGGTATGAGCGCCGGGGGCATCACCGCCCTCAACGCCATCTGCCATCGCCCCGACCGGATCGCAGCGTTGATCCTCGATGGCGTCTTTCGCCAGGTGACGACTGCCACGGTTGACGCGCACCACCATACTACTGCCAGCATGTCACCATCGTGGCATCGCTACATGCGCGCGCAGCACGGCGACGACTGGTGGCCGCGTCTCAACGCTGGGGTTGAGCAGGCCATCGAGCTGATGGCCGCTGCCCGGACCATCGTCGCGCCCTGTCTGGATACGATCCATGTCCCGGTGATTGTGTTTCAGGGCGGCAGGGATCCTTTCGTTCCCGACGCCCAGGCACGGGTCATCGTTTCGGGTATCCGGGGCGCGCGGCTGGTCTACGAACCGGAGGCCGGGCATCTGATTGCCTGGCGCAATCCAGCGGCGTTTCGTGAACGGGTGCGCCGTTTTCTTCACGAGCACGGGTTGGCGCCATGAAGATCGCCTATTTCGATTGTTTTCACGGCGCTGCCGGTGATATGCTCCTGGCGGCGTTGCTTGACGCGGGGCTGGATCTATCCGCGCTGCAGGCGGCTCTGGATGGGCTTGGCCTCGATGGGTACACGCTCGTGCCCCGGCGGGTGCGCAGCCATGGCATCATGGGCACCCGGCTCGATGTCACGGTGCGCGCCGACCAGCCGCAGCGCGACTGGGCGCAGATCCGCGCCCTGATCGCGGCAGCGGCGCTGCCCCCTCCGGCGCAAGCCTGGGCCGGGGGCGCGTTCGCGCGCCTCGCCCGCGTCGAGGCCGCCATTCACGGCGTGCCGGTGGAGCAGGTCCACTTCCACGAGGTCGGCGCGGTTGACAGTATCCTTGATACCGTAGGCGTCTGCGCCGGGCTGGCCCTCCTCGGGGTCGAGCAGGTTTACGCCTCGCCGCTGCCTCCTGGGCGCGGCTGGGTGCTGACCCGGCACGGTCCTCTGCCCGTGCCGGCGCCGGCAACCCTGGCGCTGCTGGCCGAGGCCGGCGCGCCGCTGCTTCCCGCTCCACCGGGCAGCGATGGCGAACTGGTTACTCCCACCGCCGCGGCGCTCCTGGCCGAACTTGCCCGCTTCGAGCAACCTCCGATGGTCGTGCGCCAGATTGGTTATGGCCTGGGGCAACGGGAGTATCCCCGGCTCAACGCCCTGCGCGTCTGGATCGGCGAGTTGCAGCCGGACACCAGCGCCGGGCCGCCAGCGGGGGCCGCACAGCCGCTCCCGGAAGTGGCCCGGTCTGCGTCCCCGGCCACAACCGAAGCGCTCTACGAACTGCGCTGCAACCTCGACGACGCCACCGGCGAAGTGGTCGCCTATGCCATCGAACGGCTGCTCGCCGCGGGCGCCCTCGATGCCTGGGCCGCGCCGCTGGTGATGAAGAAAGGTCGCCCGGCCCTGCAACTCGCCTGCCTGGTCCGTCCCGCTCAGGTAGCGGACCTCGCCAGTCTGATGCTCCGCGAGACGCCGAGCCTGGGGGTGCGCTGGTCGCCAGTGGAACGGCAGGCCGCCGCCCGCGACCGGATAACGGTGGCTACCCCCTGGGGGGCGGTGCGGGTCAAACGGAAGTTTCTGGACGGCGCAGTTGTGGGTCTGGCGCCGGAGTACGAAGATTGCGCCGCCCTGGCCCGCGCCCACAACGTCCCCCTGACGCAGGTCTACACTGCCGCTGTCCAGGCGGCGGCGCCTGCGCCGGAGGAAGCGGATCCGTCCTGGCGACAGGGCTGCATAGCAGATGGAGCCGGGGACACCGCATAGTCCAGCGCAGCTCCACAGCGCTCCACCGCCCCACAGGCCGTTGTGGAGCTGTAGAGCTGTGGAGGTGTGGAGCTGAGCCAGAGCGATGTCATCAAGCAGAATTGGCATCAGCGGTGAGAGACCGGGCCAGGGCGCTCAGGCCCGTTGGAGCGTTTCCAGGGCGGCCTCGACCACGCGCTGGGCCGTCAGGCCGTAGCGCCTGAACAACTCTGCGAAGGGCGCCGAGGCCCCGAAGCGATCCACGCCAAGGGCCACACCGCGCGGCCCGAGGTAGCGTTCCCAACCCATTGTGCGCCCCGCCTCAATTGCCACCCGCGCGGTGATGGCGGGCGGCAGCACACTCTCGCGGTAGGCGCGCTCCTGGGCCTCGAACAGTTCCCAGCAGGGCAGGCTCACCACCCGCACCGGCGCCCCCCTGGCCGCCAGCAGATCAGCGGCCTCGAGCGCCACCGCAACCTCGGAGCCTGATGCCAGTAAGATCGCCTGCGCTCCCTCGGCGTCGCGGAGCACATACCCGCCGCGCAGCGCCCCCTCCGCTGGCGCCAGGCGCTCGCGGTCAAACGTGGGCACATTCTGCCGGGTGAGCACCAGCGCCGTCGGCCCGTCGCGCCGCTCGAGGGCATGCCGCCAGGCCATACGCACCTCATTGGCATCAGCGGGCCGAAAGACATGCAGGTTGGGGATGAGCCGCAGTGACATCACATGCTCAACAGGCTGGTGAGTCGGACCATCTTCACCCACCCCGATGCTGTCGTGGGTGAAGACGAACACCACCTGCAAGTGCATCAACGCCGCCAGGCGGATCGCCGGGCGCATATAGTCGCTGAAGACCAGGAAGGTGCCGCCGTAGGGGATAATCCCGCCATGGAGCGCCATACCGTTCAGCGCCGCGGCCATAGCATGCTCGCGCACCCCGAAGTAGATGTTGCGCCCGGCGAAACTCGCGCCACTGAGCGGCGCCGCGCCCTTGATCGAGGTGTGGTTCGAGCCACCCAGATCGGCTGAGCCGCCGAGCAACCCTGGCAGCAGCGGCGCCAGGGCGTTCAACACCTGCCCCGAGGCCACCCGCGTTCCCTTCGCCTGGGGATCGGGCGCCAGGGTCGGGAACAGCGTCTCCCAATCGGCGGGTAGCGCGCGGGTCTGCATCTGCTCCCACAAGGCCGCCAGTTCCGGGTAACTCGTCTGGTAGCGCGCCAGCAGGGCCTTCCATTCGCGCTGGCGCCGGTCACCCACTTCGAGCACCAGATGCATGTGTTCGTACACCGCCTCGGGCACGTAGAAAGCCGGCTCGAGCGGCCAGCCCAGGTTGGCCTTGGTGAGCCGGGCCTCTTCTGCCCCCAGCGGTTCACCGTGAGCGATGTGCTTGCCGGCCTTGTTGGGGCTGCCGTAGCCGATCACCGTGCGAGCGATGATAATCGAGGGCCGGCTACGTTCCGCCCGCGCCGTCGCCAGCGCCTCGGCCACCTCGGCCATCTGGTGCCCGTCCACGTGCAGCACCTGCCAGCCGTAGGCCGTGAAGCGCATCGCCACGTCTTCGGTGTAGGTCAACTCGGTCGGACCATCAAGCGAAACCAGGTTCGAGTCGTAGAGCACGATCAACTTGCCCAGTTGCAGGTGCCCGGCCAGACTCGCCGCCTCGTGGCTGATACCCTCCATGAGGTCGCCATCGGAACACAGCGCATAGGTGTAGTGGTCAACAATCGGAAAGCCAGGCCGATTGAAGCGCTCGGCGAGCCAGCGTTCGGCCATCGCCATGCCGACCGCGATGCCGAACCCCTGCCCCAGCGGGCCGGTCGTCGTCTCCACGCCGGGGGTCAGGCCGTATTCGGGATGACCGGGCGTTTTGCTCTCCCACTGGCGAAAGGCGCGCAGGTCGTCGAGGCTCAACTCGTAGCCGCTGAGGTGCAGCAGCGCATACAGGAGCATCGAACCGTGCCCTGCCGAGAGCACGAAGCGATCTCGATCCGGCCAGGCGGGATCACCGGGATTATGCTTCAAAAAGCGGGTCCACAAGACATAGGCGGCATCAGCAATCCCCAGCGGCAAGCCAGGATGGCCGCTCTTCGCCGCCTCGATCGCATCAATAGCCAGGGCGCGGATCGCATTCGCGCAGAGCCGGTCAATCTCAGTCTGCCCCAGTTCCTCCGCGCCCGTTTCGTTGGTCATACCTCGCTCCTTGGCGCCAGTACTGCTGCTATGCCCTGAGCATTATAGCACTGAGGCTACTTATTCAAACGTACCACAGAACGCGTCGCAGGGTTGATGCAAAGCAGGTCTTGCGCCGCGGCAGAGGGTGACACATGCGCTGGCGGTGGCGTCATGTCCGTGTGATGTGCCTGTACGGTCGCTTGCCTGAGATGAGCATATGGGGAAACCGGGGTTCCCCACCTGCGGTGAGCCTGTCGAACCGCACCCCTGCCTGTGGGGGTGCCAGGCGCCCCCGACAGCGGTTGGGGTGTGGGGAAACCGGGTTTCCCCACGCCCCTCCCTGGTGGGAGGGTTTGGCAGGGCGCAGCCCTCCCAGGAAACAACCCGCCAGCGGGAGGGTTTGGGAGGGCGCAGCCCTCCCAGGAAACAACCCGCCAGCGGGAGGGTTTGGCAGGGCGCAGCCCTCCCAGGAAACAACCCGCCAGCGGGAGGGTTTGGGAGGGCGCAGCCCTCCCAAGAACAATAATATGTTCATTCTGGCGTTGCGCGGCGCCGCCGCATGGGCATATGATAAGGTGCATAACCAGAAAGGAGACAACCATGGCCTCGAAGACGGACTTCACCGCGGAAGAGTGGCAAACCATCGGCCTTGCGCCAATCGTTACCGCAATGTACATCTCGATGGCCGATCCGAGCGGCCCGATCGGGTTGATGAAGGAAATGTTTGCCGCAGTCAGCGGGATCATCGAGGGCGCCAGAGACGCGGCCTCGATGCAGATTGTCAGAGATCTGGCCGCCGATCTGGAGGCCCGCAGCCTCAAGCCTGATCTGCCGAAGTTCTCCAGTAAGGAAGAGGCCAGAACCTTTGCAATGAATACGGTTAATCAGGCCGTGGCCCTGGTTGAGAGCCGATCGCCGGAGGAGGGCCAGGCCTTCAAGCAGTTCCTCTACGACACGGCGCAGAAGGCTGCCGAGGCGGGCAAGGAAGGCGGCTTTCTCGGCTTCGGCGGTACCGCCGTCAGTGATATCGAGCGCCAGGCCCTGGCCGAACTGGCCGCGGCGCTTGGTCTGACGGTCTGAGGGGCACATTGCGGGGAGGACTGCCCCCCTTTCAGGTGTAGAGTTTTTGGCGGATGTCGTCCTGATGCGCTGCTGGTCCTCACCCCCCTGCCCCCCTCTCCCTGAGCGGGAGAGGGGGGTATGTGGCTGACGCTGCGATACACCGGTTCTGCTGACGTGCCGCAACGCCAGATTCTGACTCCCTTCCCTGCCCGGCGTTCAGGGGCGGACAGAACCTGTGGGCGCCGACGGGCGTGATGGCGCTGGGACGCGCTGGTTGGTCCTCACCCCCGGCCCCCTTCGACAGGCTCAGGCTTCGCCCTGAGGCTCAGCCCGAAGGGGCGGGCCGCTCCAGTTTCGCTGGAGAGCCTGCGCTGAGCCTGTCGAAGCGGGGAGACCAGAGCCGCGCGCGGGGGCGTTCCAATGCGGTATACGCCACGTTGGCGCGGATGTTCTGTCCGCCCTTAAACTGCCCGGCGGAGGGGCCGAATGGGCGCAACCCTCCCCGGCTCCCTGGCCTGTAGAGGGGTTGGGCAGGCGCAGTCTGCCCAATCCCTCCCCTGTAACGACGTCGCTATCGCCCGGCGCTCGACCGGCGCCGCTCACTGGCTATGACTACTCCTCTGCTCCTGCCCGACAACGATCCCGCGATCGATGCCCTCGCGCGCGACCTTGATCGCGCCCGCGAGTCGAGTTATCCCCTGACGTTTGCCGTGCGCCGCCTGAGCGCCGCGCCGGCCCATCCCGCCGCCGCCTGCGATGCCCTGGCCGCAGAGCTGGGCTATCAGGGCCTCGGCGAACACTGGGTCGAGTTGCCCCGCCGCATTGCCGCGAAGCTCCTTACCCATCTCATCGGCGGTGAACTGGCTTACCCCACGCAGGTTGTGCCACCCGCACAGGCCCGGGATCTTGCCAATCGCGTGCTCGACCTGGTTCCACGCGGGGCTCGCTATTTCACCAACGGGGCCATCAGCGGCGACTTCGCCCTCTACGACGTCCATGGGCAGGAGGTGCTCGGCTGGCGTTCCATCAGCACGGCCCCGCTGGACAACGGTCTGATCATCGTTGGCGCCGGGCGCATCGCGCTGCTCTGGGCCGAAGACTCGCCCTGAGCAGCCCTCCCTCCCGGCGTAACAGACCCTCCGCGCCCGGAGGCTTTGGAAGGGCGTAGCGATACCGTGTCGGCTCACAGCGCACCCGGCGCGTCCGGGTGCGCTCTGGTCGAGAGACCGCTGCGCCCTTGTCTGGAAGCCGAATCTGTGGCAGACTGGCGTCCAGACGATAGGCCCCTTTCGCGGAGCGCACAACGCCGCGATGAAAACAGGTGTCAGAGAGGGGCGCAGGGAAACCCGGTTTCCCCATACGTTCGCATCAGGGTGGGGTAATTTGTGGCATAAGGAAGCGTGCAATGGTTCTGGCAATTGTAGGGATGGCCGGTTCGGGCAAGAGCCAGGTGACGCGGCGGCTGGCGGAGAAGGGCCTGCCGACCATCCGCTTTGGCGAATTCATCATCCGCGAGGTGCAGGCCCGGAATCTGCCAATCACCCCTGAGCACGAGCGTGCCGTGCGCGAGGAACTGCGGGCAACTCACGGTATGGACGTATGCGCCCGGCTCGCCCTGCCGCAGATCCACGCCCTGCTCGCCGGGCATCCGGCGGTGATCATTGATGGGATGTACAGCTTTAGCGAGTACAAAACCCTGAAAGACGAGTTCGGCGACGAACTGGTGGTCGTCGCAGTCTACACGCCACGGGCAGAGCGCTATCGCCGCCTGGCAATGCGTGATGAGCGACCGCTTACCCCGTCAGAGGCCGAAGCGCGCGACTATCGCGAGATCGAGCACATCGAGAAAGGTGGGCCGATCGCCATGGCCGATTATCTCATCCTCAACGACGGCGATCTTGCGGCGTTGAACGCGCGAGTGGACGCGCTGTTCGAGCAGTTGATGCAGGAGCGCAGCGTATGACCGACCTCGCAGCCCTGCTCGACGCAGCGCGCCAGGCGATAGCACTGGCCCACGCGCCGCGCACGGGGCGTCCGTGCGGCGCAGCGCTTATGGCTGACGATGGAAGTATCTTCGCTGCGGGTAACCTGGAAGTCGCTAACTACGGATCGAGCGTCTGCGCAGCCAAAGCGGCGCTGGTCAGCGCCCGGGCCGGAGGGGCGCGCCGGTTCACCGCGCTGGCCGTTGCCGGTGCGGGCGCGGATATGCCCTACCCCTGCGGTGATTGCTTGCAGGCCCTCATCGAGTTCGCCCCTCATCTGTTGATCATCAGTGACGCTGAACCCCGGCGACCCGTGCCGATCACCGATTTGTTGCCTGACGCCTTTGGATTGGGGTGAGATTGCTGAGAGCCGCGCTGCGCCTGAGGTGAACATATGGGGAAACCGGGTTTCCTCATCCCCCTGCCCGTGGGGGCGGCAAGCCCTTCCCGCCGGGAGGGTTTGGGAGGGCGCAGCCCTCCCAGGAACAATACTATGTTCATTCCGGCGTTGTGCGGCGCAGCCGCATGGATGACTTAGGTGAACATAGCCCGCCCGCGGGGAGGGTTTGGGAGGGCGCAGCCCTCCCAGGAAAAACTCATTTTCATCTTGTCGTTGTGCGGCGCAGCCGCGTGGATGACTGTTGCATCAGCCCTGCCGGGACAACCCGCCGACCCACGTCAACCCTGGTGTACAATACTCAATGCTTCCAACGCGAAGCTGCGGCGGTGAGGGTCACCAGAAGGGCATGCCCGCCCTGAGGGACTTCTCCACGGTCGGCACGTCTGTCACGCCTGCCTGCATGCGAGTGTGGGGCTTTCATCGCCCCGCAGTGGAGGATGTCTATGAAGCGCTCGATCTGTCTGTACTGTGGCTCCCATTCCGGCACAAATCCGGCCTTTGCCGCCGATGCGGCGGCGCTCGGCCAGGCGGTGGCAGCGCGTGGGTGGCGGCTGGTCTACGGTGGCGGCAACGTAGGCTTGATGGGCGTGGCGGCGCGCGCTGCCGTCGCCGTGGGCGGTCAGGTCATCGGGGTCATTCCCCGTGCCCTGCTCGAGCGCGAACAGGGCTACACCGAGGTAAGCGAATTGATCATCACCGAAACCCTGCGCGAACGTAAGGCGCTGATGTTTGAACGCTCCGATTCCTTTGTTGCCCTGCCCGGCGGTTTTGGCACTCTCGAGGAGACCGTCGAAACGCTGACCCTGCGCCAGTTGCGCTACCATAATAAGCCGATCTATCTGCTCGATACCGCAGGCTTCTTCCAACCCCTGCTCCAGTTCTTTGAGCACGCCCGCGCCTCCGGGTTCATCCATCCGGATCATTTTCACCTGTTTACCGTGACCAGAAGCGTGCCGGAGTTGATGGAATTGCTCGAGCGCGGCGCCTAGCTCCCGCAAAAGCCGGTTTCCCTCGACCTCCACGCCACGCCGCCGGACGCTCCCGCCAGCCAGGGACGCGGCGAGACCGGGTTTTCCTGCGGCTCCTTCAAGGCAGGCTCAGATGCAATCGGGGAGACCTCGGAGTTCCCCCTCCCCTGCCCGCCAGGGTGATACGCCCTCCGCCCCGGGAGAGTCCGGGTGCAGAGGCGCGGCGGCGCCGCGCCTCTGTAGAAGCGCGGCGGCGACGCGCCGCTGCGTGGTTCATCCTGTCGTTGTGCGCCGCGCGCATAACCATCTCGTGCGACAATCTACAATCTAAAATCTACAATCTGAAATGGTATAATGCCAGAAGTGTCTGGACCCTCCACCAGCGGAGCCTGTGCATGATTGAGATTACGCCCCCTGTTCGGGTGCGTTTTGCGCCCAGCCCCACCGGCTACCTGCACATTGGTGGCGTGCGCACCGCCCTGTTCAACTGGCTCTTTGCGCGCCACTACGGCGGGCAGTTCATCCTGCGCATCGAAGACACCGACGAGAAACGCTACGTTCCCGGCGCCGCCGATGACATCATTGCCTCGCTGCGCTGGGTCGGCATCGAATGGGACGAAGGCCCGGATATCGGCGGGCCTTACGCTCCCTATGTGCAATCGCTGCGCTTCGACCAGGGGATCTACCGGGTGTACAGTGAGCAACTGCTCGAGGCGGGCCACGCCTATATGTCCTTCACCACCGAGGAGGAACTGGCCCAACTCCGCGCCGATGCCGAGAGCCGCGGGGTCAAGGCCTTCCGCTTCCGCGGCCCTGAGCGCGACTGGCCGCTCGAACGGCAGCGCGAACTGGCTGCCACTGGTAAACCCTACACGATTCGCCTTAAGACGCCCCTGACGGGCCAGACGACGTTTCGCGATCTGGTTCGTGGCGCTGAGGGGATCAGTGTGCAGAACGATCAACTCCAGGATATTGTGCTGATCAAGGCCAGCGGTATGCCGGTCTATCACTTCGCCCATCTGGTGGACGATCATCTGATGCGGATCACCCACGTGCTGCGGGCCGAGGAGTGGGTGCCCTCAACGCCCTATCACGTGTTGCTCTACCAGGCGTTCGGCTGGGAGCCGCCGGTCTTTGCCCACCTGCCGGTGATTCTGCGCCAGGACGGCAAGGGCAAGCTCTCCAAACGCAAAGACGATGTGGCGACCAATCGCTTCTGGGAACGCGGCTACTTGCCCGAGGCTATGTTGAACTATCTGGCCTTGCAGGGTTGGAGCTATGACGATAAGACCGAGATTATGAGCCGGGAGGAACTGATCGAGCGCTTCACGATCGATCGGGTGCAGGCCAGTCCCGCTCGCTGGAACCCTGAGAAGCTGCGTGATATGAACGGCATCTACATCCGCAAGCTTTCAGCGGAGGATCTTGCCGAACGTCTGTTGCCCTTCCTGGCTGCCGCCGGGCTGATCGGCGATCCGCCCACCGAGGCCGAGCGCGCCTACGTCGTTCGCCTCGTGCCGATGATCCACGAGCGGCTGGAGGAACTGAGCGAGGCCCCCGGCCTGCTCGAGTTTTTCTTCCGCGAGCCGCGGCCCGGCGCCGATGGCTATGCTCCCGCTGCGCTCATCCCCAGGGGGCTGGATGCTGCGCAGACAGTGGCAATGCTGCGCGCAGCCCGCGTCGCTCTGAATGCGCTGGAACCCTGGACGTCTGCGACGCTGGAGACAACGCTGCGCGACCTGTGCGCGCGTCTGGAGCGCAAGCCGGGCCAGCTCTTTGGCGCGTTGCGTGTGGCCGTCTCCGGGCGAACCGTGGCCCCGCCCCTCTTCGACATGCTCGCCGCCCTCGGTTGCGACCGCGTGCTCGCGCGCCTCGACACCGCCATCGCGGCCCTGGAGTAAGCATCTAAGACGTGGTTCAGATCCGCTTGACCATCCAGCCTTCATCTCCACGCCTCGACAGCCCTGCAAGCCGGTTGTGCGGGGGTGTAGAGCTGTGGAGATGCGGAGCGACGGTAACATAGAAACGTCCGCCATGGAACCTTGCCTGAGGTGAACATAGCCCGCCCGCGGGAGGGTTTGGGCGTAGAGGCGCGGCGGCGCCGCGCCTCTACGCCCTCCCAGAAAACAACCCGCCAGCGGGGAGGGACTGGGAGGGCATCGCCCCTCCCAGGACAAAGCATTTATGCACATCGGGGAAACCGGGTTTCCCCACACCCTTCCCAGCGGAAAATAGCTCAATGCTCCCAAACTGGTCTCATTCCATCCACCACGACGGCTCGTCGCGCTACGTACAGCGCGCGGGGCTGGCTGTGGGCGACAGCGCCCGTCTCTGGCTGCGCGTTGCTGCTGACGCGCCCGTAGAGGGCGTCTACCTCCGCACCTGTCCCGATGGCGAAGAGGCGATCGTGGCGATGGAGCCGGTGGGCGTCGAGGGCGTCTGTCGCTGGTGGCAGGTCAGCCTGCGGTTGACGATGCGCCGCACTGGCTACCGCTTTCTGCTGCGCACCCGCGAGGGCAACCGCTGGTACAACGCAGCCGGGGTCTGGATGCACAACCCCACCGATGCCAACGACTTTGTGCTGCTCGCCGGCTACGAAGAGCCAGCCTGGGTGCGCGACAGCGTGTTCTACCAGATTTTTCCCGACCGCTTCGCCGACGGCGACCCCACCAACAACGTGCGTGACGGTGAGCACCTCTGCTACGGGCGCCCGGTGGCGGCCCGGCCCTGGGGCGCGCCGCCGCGCAAGAGCCACGGCTCCTGCGAGTTCTACGGCGGCGACTTGCAGGGCATTATCGAGCGTCTCGATTACTTGCAGGATCTCGGCGTTACGGCGCTCTACCTTAACCCGATCTTCGTGGCCCCCAGCAGCCACAAGTACGATGTGGCCGATTACAGCCAGGTGGACCCGCACTTCGGCGGCAATGCGGCCCTGGCGCGCCTGCGGGAGGCCCTCAGCGCCCGTGAGATGCGCCTGGTGCTCGATATTGCGCCCAATCACTGCGGCAGCACCCATCCCTGGTTCCAGGCGGCGCTGGCCGACCCTCAGGCGCCCGAGGCGGAGTTCTTCACCTTCCACCGCCATCCCGACGACTACGAGTGCTGGCTGGGCGTGCGCAGCCTGCCGAAGCTCAATTACCGCAGCGAGCGGCTGCGCGACCTGATGTACGCCGGCCCCGATGCGCTGATGCGCCAGTGGATGCGCCCGCCTTACCGCATCGACGGCTGGCGCATCGACGTGGCCAACATGCTCGGGCGTCAGGGTCCCTGGAACCTGGGGCACAAGCTGGGCCGGGGCATTCGCCGCGCCGTCAAGAGCGAGAACCCCGCCGCCTACCTGCTCGGTGAACACTTCTTCGATGGAACGCCCCACCTCCAGGGCGATGAACTCGACGCTACCATGAACTATCAGGGCTTCACCTTTCCCGTCTGGAGCTGGCTCGGCGGCAGCGGCGCGCAGAAGCCCTGGAGCGATCCCCATCCTCTGCCAACCGCGGCCATGGCCGCTCAGTTGGCAGCCTTTCGCGCCGCGGCGCCCTGGCAGATCGCCGTTCAGCAGTTCAATCTCCTCGGCAGCCACGACACCGCCCGCGTGCGCAGCGTCCTCGAGCACGACCAGCGGCGCCTGCGGGTAGCCGTGGTCCTGCTCTTTACCTATCCAGGCGTGCCCTGCATCTACTACGGCGATGAGGTCGGTCTGTCGGGCAATGGCGACCCTGAGAGCCGCCGCACCATGCCATGGAATGAAGGCGAGTGGGACCACGACCTGCGGGCCTTCTACCAGCGCCTGGCGCGGTTGCGGCGCGCGTCGCCCGCCTTGCGCCAGGGTGGCTTTCAACTCCTCTACGCCACCGGGCACACCCTGGCCTACCTGCGCGAGACCCCCGACGAACGGCTGATCGTCGTGGCCCGGCGTGGCGACGACGGCCTCGCGGCCCTGCCGGTGCGCCACGGCGGCCTGCCCGACGGCGTTCGCCTGCGTGAGATCCTCAGCGGCGTCGAGACCACGGTGCAGGACGGGTGGCTGCCCCTTACGGGCCTGCCGGCAGCGGGGGCGCAGATCTGGCAGGAGACGTAAGAGTTCCCCCTTCTCTCTCCCGGATGCGCGGGCATCCCGACGGCGCGTCGGGGCTTGCGTACCCCAACCCTGAATTGAATGCGTACTGTAAAGTACCTGTTCAGACTTCTCCCGGGATCGCGGACACAGACGTAGCGACGTTGCAATGCAACGTCGCTACAGGTGTCTGGACGAAATTCCTTTCCCCCAACTCTAAACAGGTACTACTGTGAACCGGAATTGACGCCCTTTCCGCCCCTGTGGTATCATAGCCGGCGTTGCATTGAGACGGTCGCGCAGCTCCCGCACAACGCCATAATACAGACAGGTTATTCCTGGGAAGGCTGCGCCCTCCCAAACCCTCCCCTCGGGCAGGGGTATGAGGAAACCCGGTTTCCCCATACCCCAAACGTGGCAGGGGGTGGCCTGGCACACCCATAGGCAGGGGCAGGGGAAAACCCGGTTTCCCCGATTTTCACCTCAGGAGTGACATTGTGGGCGCAAAAAAAATGAAGGTCATCCTGGTCCAGGACGTTGAGCACCTGGGCAAAGCCGGAGAAATCAAAGACGTTTCTGGTGGCTTTGGACGCAACTATTTGATCCCGAAGGGCTACGCGGTGCTTGCCACCCGCGGCCAGATTAAGCAGGCCGAACAGCGGCTTGCCGCCGAGCGGCGCCGCGCCGAGGCCGTGCGCCGCGATGCCGAGGCGGTCGCCGCGCGTATCAACGGTCGCGCAGTTACCTTCATCGTCAAAGTAGGCGAGCAGGACCGGCTCTACGGTTCGGTCACCAGCAGCGACATTGCCGAGCAGATCGCCGCGCAACTGGGTGTAGAGGTGGATCGCCGCAAGATCGAGCTTGATGAGCCGATCAAGCGCACCGGAACCTACCCCGTCACCGTGCGCCTGATGAGCGGCATCGAGCCAACGGTGAACGTGGTCGTTACGGGTGAAGGCCGGCAGGAAAACTCGGCCACCCCGGACACCCCCGCCGATCCAACAGTGTAGCCATCCCCAACGTCCCGTGGGCAGGAGTATGGGGAAGCCGGGCTTCCCCAACCCTTTCGGTGCAGCAGACGCGCCGCCCCGAGAGTTCAGGGGCGGACAGAACATCCGAGCCAACTTGGCTTGCGCCGCATTGGAACGCCCCCGCGCACGGCTCTGGTCTCCCCTCTCCAGCGAAGCTGGAGAGGGGCAGGGGGTGAGGACGAACC
>FWPV01004387.1_pt1 | contig 30236 bp, 30 predicted proteins | sample 2228371 | NCBI WGS metagenome assembly FWPV01 (sample SAMEA103939776, study PRJEB20133) | metagenome | reverse complement strand
GAGGGGTTATTTTCGAGGGAGTGCTCCCGGCGCGGGTTTAAAACCCGCGCCGGGGGCGGCGGGAGAGGGCGCAGGCCAGCGGACACGCAAAGCGTGCGCTATGATTATTTACGAGAGACACCGATCATGCAGTTCTTTCTCGCCGGCATCATGCAAGGCTCCCGGGTGGAGCTATCCATCCACGACCAATCGTACCGAGACGTGCTGCGCGACGTGCTCCGGGCGCGATTCCCGGAGGCCACCATCTTCTGTCCCCTGGAACTCCACCCGAACAGCGTGGACTATACCACCGACGAGGCCCGGGCGTGCTTTTTCGCCATGATCGAGGAGGCCACCCGCAGCGACCTGCTCATCGCCTACCTGCCCGCGGCGAGCATGGGGACGGCGGTGGAGATGTACGCGGCATACCAGGCCGGCGTGCCCATCATCAGCATCACGCCCCTGGCAGAGAACTGGGTGGTCAAGTTGCTCTCCCGGGCCGTATTGCCCTCCCTCGACGCATTCGAGACGTTCGTGCGGGATGGGGGCATCGAACGGATGCTGGGTTTGTGATCTGACCGGTGCACATGCCAAGCGGCGGTCCTCACGGACCGCCGCTTCGTCGTTGGGGGGAGCTGTCAGGGGCCGAAAAAGCTGCGCACCAGGGCTGGCGTCACCCATGCCTCGATGACTGCCGCCAGCAGCAACAAGAGCACCACCAGCCAGGCCACCTTGAGGAGGTTCGCCAGGCCGGCCAGCACCGTCTGCCCGATGGATAGGCCCGGCGGCGGGTTCATCACGCTCAGCCCGAGCTTGACGCTCAAGGCCGCCGTCAGCAGCGCGGCCGTCAGCTCGAACACGCCGTGGGGCAGGATCGCCACGGCCAGGAAAGTGAGGGGATCGTAGCCCAGATGGACCGCCTGCCCCACCACGAAACCCACCAGGATCATCGTCGCCGCCAGAAACAGCAGCGGGGCCGCGCCAAAGGAAAAGAGCGCCAGGAACACGTACAGGGCCAGGCTGCGCAGGTTGTGCAGGAAAAACGGCAGGGGGTTCCACGTGCTCGCCAGATAGTCCAGGCCCCCCGGCCCCACGGCGACCTGCACCTGCCGGGGGACCAGGTTCAACGGGAACTGCATCGCGCCGACGTAGCCGATAGCCGCGCTGACCAGCATCGTGACCAGCGTCAGGAGCAGCGGTGCCCGGTTAAGCCGCACGATCTGGGGCAGGTCCCGGCGCAGCAGGCGTCCCACCGTCAGGCGCGGCGGCGGCGCGGCGACGCCAGCGGCCACGTCGGCCGGCAACGCCCGCAGCAGACGGCCCAGGCTGCGCAGGGTGAGGCGCAGGTCCAGGCCGGTCTGGCCCCGGGACAAGAGTTCCTCGCGCCGAAAGACGCGCAGGCCCATCCGCAGCAGGATAAGCGTCACCACCAGCAGCTCCAGCCCGATCCACGGCAGCACGTCCAGGCGGGTATTGACGATGATCAGGCTTTCGGCCGTCACCACCAGGCTCATGGGCAGGATGATAAAGCTCGCCAGCAGGTTGGCCGCCCGCACGCTGGTGGTGTGGGATGATACCACCACGGCCCCGGCCACCATCACCAGCGCCACCAGGGTGCTCAGTGACATCATCAGGATCACCAGGATCGGCGCCAAACGGAACCCCAGCCACCACTCAGCGCCGCAGGCAAAGAGCCACGTGGCCCCGTAGCTGAGGAGCAAGGGCGGGATCACCGAGGCCAGGAACTTGCCCAGATACAGGGCCTCGTCCGAGATGGGCATCACCAGCAACGCCTCGATGGTGTTGCGCTCTTTTTCGCCCACAAAGCTCTCCAGGGCCACGATGAGGGAAAACGAACTGGGGAAAAAGCCGGCCATCAACGTGCCAAAGGGGATGAGGGCAAAGGCCACGTCCCGCTGCGCCAGGTCAGAGAGAACAGGGCCGCCCAGCTTGAGGCCGATCAGCATCAAGGTCGGCAGCAGCAGGGATAACGAGACCATGGGCACGCTGATGCGCCAGTCAGTCACCGCATCCCGCACCTCACGGCGAACTAACGTCCACACCAACCTAGCCTGCATGGGCTTCCTCCCCGGCGGCCACCAGGCGCAGGTATACGGCCTCCAGGCTCTCCGATACCTCACCCAGAGCGATCACGTCGGCCCCGGCGGCCACGAGCCGACGCAGGAGGATGGGGTTGGTCTGCACCGGGTCATCCACCTGATAGCGTACCCAGTCGTCGCCCCAGGCTGAGACGCGCACCAGGCCATCCAGATGCGCCCGGAACCGCCCGGCGTCGGCCAGGCGCAGCTCATACGTGGCCGCGCCCACCAACTGCTGGCGCAAGGCGGCCAGCGTCCCCAGCGCCACGATGCGGCCCTGGCGAATGACGGCAATGCGCTGGGCCAATAGCTCGGCCTCGGCCAGGTTGTGCGTGCAGACGATGATGGCGGCACCCTGCTGGCTCAGTTCGCGGATATAGTCCCGGACGCCTTTGGCGGCACCGGGGTCCAGGGCACTGGTTGGCTCGTCCAGGTAAAGCACCCGGGGCTGGTGGATCAAGGCGCGACATAGGGCCATCTTCTGGCGCATCCCCTTGGAAAAAGTGCCCAGGGATTGGCCGCGCACCGGCCACAGGTCGAAGCGATGGAGCAACTCGTGGGCGCGGGCCTGGCGTTCGCGCCGGGGCACACCTTGTAGCTCGCCAAAGTAGTCCAGGTATGACAGAGGGGTCATGCGGTCGTAGAGGCCGGGGAACTCGGTGAGCAGGCCCACGCGACGGCGTACCTGCTGGGCATCAGCCACCACATCCAGGCCATCCACCCAGGCCCGGCCGGCCGTGGGCTGAAGGACGGCCGCCAACATCCGCACGGTGGTGGTCTTGCCCGCGCCATTGGGTCCGAGCAGGGCCAGGATCTCGCCGGCGGCGACCTGAAACGTCAGGCCGTCCACCGCCGTGAAATCCTCATCGGCCGGGCGGGGGAATCTTTTGGTCAATCCTTCTAGCCGGATCATGGCAGCGGGCATGGTCGTCTCGCTCTTTTCGCTGGTCGGCTACTCACAGTTTGCCCCCGCCGTCTGGCGACATCGGCGGCGTTGTGGGGGCAATGACGCGGCCTACAAACCCGCCGGGGGGCACCGGCTGTAATCACCCTGGTCGGTAAGGTGCAAATGCCAGGCATTCCGGGGAAATGCCTGGCACAGCCAAGAAAGCCGGGGCCGGCGAGCGCCGATCACACGGCGCCGCGTTCTGCACTGGCCCCGGCCGGGATCTCCAGGCGGACCCGGGTGCCTTGACCCAGCTGGCTCTGCCACTCGACCTGGCCGCCCAGCATTTCCACGCGCTCCTGGATCATCGCCAATCCCAGGCTCTGCCGCTCGCGGGCCTTGGCCAATGCCTCGCCCACGTTGAACCCGATCCCGTCGTCCTCGATCATCACGGTGATGGTGTCTCCCTCCAGGTCCAGGCTCACCTTGGCGCTGGTGGCATGGCCGCCTTTATTGGCATTCGTCAGCGCTTCCTGAATGATGCGGAACAGGGCCACTTCCACATGGGGCAGCAATCGCCGCTCCCGCCCGGCGACCTGAAGGTCCACCTGGATGCCGGAAGCCTCCTGGAAGGCCTGGATGTAGCGACGCACCGTGGGCAGCAAGCCCAGGTCATCCAGGATCATGGGGCGCAGGTCAAAGATAAAGCCTTTGGTCTGCTGAAAGACCGCGTTCACCATTTTCTTGAGGGTGCTCAGCTCCGTCCGGGCTTGCGTCGGGTCCCGATCAAACAATCGTTCGCAGATCTCGGCCTGCAGCACCAGGTTGGTGAGCGCCTGGGCCGGGCCGTCGTGCATCTGGCGACTGATGCGCAGGCGTTCATCTTCCTGGGCCTGGATGATCTTGATGATCGCTTGCTGCGGCGCGGTATCCTGTAGCAGGCTGGTGTCGCCGCCGCTCACGCCACCTTCGAGCTGCCGGGGCAGGTGACCGATCACGCCCAACAAGCGCGTCAGGTGTTGCGCGTATCGTTCCAGGCTGGCCCGTTTGGCCTTTAACTGCTCCACCTGTTCCCGCATCATGAACAGGCGCATCTGCGATTCTTGCGCGGTGGCATAGATGCTTTTGATGTCTGCCCGGGAATAGGTATCAATGCTGATCTCCATCTCGCGCAGCTTTTGCATCACCTGATTGTTGCGCTGGGTCATCTTCTCTGATTCCGCGATGGTCTGGCGCAGCAGGACGGTCAGTTCGCTCAACTCTCGTTGCACCTTCTCATATTCGGCCTGCCCATCCACGGCGATGTCCCGGAGCTGAACCAGGATGCTGGAATCTTCTGTCATGATCCCTCCGTGCTACACAACGTGACTTGCTCAGCCTACCCTTGCGAAGGTTCCAAATGCGTCTGTGATCGGGCACGAACTCGCCGAAACAGACCGCTTTGGCCCGCGAATGGACGCCAACCTTCGCAAGGGTGAGCAGTGGCTACAAAACGTCAAACGTTACCGTCTATGCTCCTCTGGTGGTCCCCCGATCTCGATGTCCTTCATCTTCACCCAGCCCTGGCGCAAAGCATACAGGGCCGCCTGGGTCCGGTCGTTCACGTTCAGCTTGCGCAGGATGGACGAGATGTGGTTCTTCACCGTCTGATCGCTGATGTTCAACGTGCGGGCGATCTCTTTATTGCTGTCACCGTGGGCGATGCGGGTGAGGACTTCCATCTCGCGGGGGGACAGGGGCGCGAAAAGCGGCTTGATGCTGTGATCCATGGTGCTCAAGTCGCTGAACTCCTTGAGCACGCGGGAGGCCAACAGCGGTTTGGATAGCAGGGCGTTGTCAATGATGTATTCGCCCTGGGCCACGCGCCGAATGGCCCGCGCCAACTCGCTCGGCTCGATCCCCTTGGAATAGTAGGCCGCCGCGCCGGAACGAATCGCCTGGAAAAGCTGTTCCTCGTCATCATATGCGGTGAGGATGATCACCCCGATGCGCGGCTGATTAAGCTTCAGGCTCCTCGTCGCCTCCAGCCCATCCATATCTGGGATGTTCACGTCCATCAGGATCACGTCGGGGTTGAGTTCGTCCGCCAATTGTAGGGCCTCTCGCCCATCTCTGGCCTCCCCCGCGATCTCGATGTCATCTTCCAACTCTAATGCCCAACGCACGCCTTCGCGGAATAACCGGTGGTCATCTACGATCAGGACGCGCGTCTTTGGGGATTGCTTGTCGTCCGTCATGATCCGGCCCTCCCGGCGCCTTGCGCTATACACTATTTGTGTAACCGCTCACCCGCCCGCAGTTTGCCCGCGAATCGGCGCCAAACCTTCGCAAGGGTGAGCAGACGATGCACGGCGTTTGTTTTATCTACAGTATACCACAAGACGGCAATGCCGCACAAGGGCATCAGTTTGGGATAGGCCCGGCTCTCAGCACCAGCCGCGCCGGATCGCCCACAACCATCCGACCACCACACCTACCAGGCTCAGCAGCGAGATGACCGCGCCCAACACCTCGGCCGGCCCATCCCAGTACTCCAACGTCAGGTCATAATCCGAGCCGGCCGGCAGGTCCACGCTCATCAGCCCCAGCCGGTCGGACCGGATCGGCACGTCCTGGTCTCCCCCAGCGGCCTGCCACAGCGGGTAGGCGGTGATCTTGATCCCCAATCGCGCCCCGGCCGCCGCCCGGTCCACGTGGATCGTCAGGTGGGTGGCATCGCGGGCCACCAGGCGGGCGGACACGACGGCCGGATCATAGTCCAGCGCCGCCGGGCTATATCCCACCACGCGGTACAGGAAGAACTTGCCGTTGTTCCAATAGCTCTGGAAGCGCGGCGACGAATCCAGAAATGCCCGCGCGTTCTGGTCGTCATCGGCGCACAGGACGGCCGTCACGTCCAGGCGGCGGCACATCTCGTGTAGTCCGGCGTCGTCCATCTCGCCCCACGCCTGCCCGAAGAGCCGCTGATCGTCCAGCAGGTGGGTCAACTCGCGCATGACGGCCGGGCGTTCCGCGCCGTACCAGTACACCACGGCCACCGGCGTCCAGTGGTGGAACGTGCCGCCGATGGTCTCTCGGCCCGTCCATACCGGAATAGCCGTCATCAGGTACGAGGGCCAGTCCTCAACGGCGTCGCGGAAATGCACCTGGGACGACGTGACCAGCACCCGGCCGGCCGGTTCGCGCTGTAGCTCGGCCCACAGCTCCGGCAGCCGATACCGTTCATCGGCCTGACTCAGAAACCGGGGCTGGGAACCCTCGCGGAACCGGGCCATGCCTCCCAGCAATGAAACCGCGAGCGCAGCGATCAACACCAGGATCGTAAAGCGTAAAACGTAAAACGTGATTCGTGATTCGTGCCTCGTGCCCCCCTGCTCCTCCGCTCCCCCGCTCCCCTGCTCCTCCGCTCCCCTGCTCCCCTGCACCACGCTCCCCACTCCCATCGCCGCCAGGAGCAGGACCGGGAAATACACCTCGTCAATGAACCGGATCGGGTCCAGAGTGTAGAAGCCGAAGCGATCAATCAGCACGACGTAGCTGAAGACGATGAACGCGACCAGCACCAGCGGCAAGGCGATCAGGGCGATGACCAGGGCGCGCGGGCGACCGGGCCGGCACAAGGCCAGAAACGACGTGAGGGCCAGGACGACGTAGAGCGGGAACTGCCCGGCCTGGAGCCAGTACAGGAAGCCATCCAGGTTGGCGCGGAGGGACGGGGTGGCGAAACCGCTATGGGCCGCCAGGGGCAAGAACCACCAGGCCGTGAGGCCCAACGTGACCAGGACCGGCAGCCCCAGGGCCACGAGCGCCCGACGCAGCCGATCTGTCATTCTGAGCGACCGAAGGGAGCGAAGAATCTCGTTCATTGGCGAACGAGACCCTTCGCTTCGCTCAGGGTGACAGATAACAGGGCGAAGCACCGGCGCAACCGCTCGCACCAGCCCGTAGAACGCTACTGCCAGCCACGGGGCCACCACGTGGAACGGGTGGAGCAGCAAGATCGCGCTGAGCACGACGCCACAGGCCAGCCCCCACGCGACCTCTCCCCCGGCCCCTCTCCTCACAGGAGAGGAGAGCGCTCCCCCTTCCCTCCGCGAAGCGGGGAAGGAAGCCGGGGGGCTATAGTCCGGCCCCCCCGGGGCCGGGTTAGGCCGTCCATCCAGCGCCGCGATGCCGCACATCACCGCCACCGGGAATAGGGCAAACGCCAGCCGGTCGCCCTGCATCCCCACCATCACGCCCTCCACGCCGCCCCATAGCTCCGGGAAGGTGAGGGCGATGGCGCCGGCCAGCACGGCCCCGGCCCGGCCGAACCCGGCCCACCGCACGAAGGCATACGCCGTGATCGCCGGCAGCAGGTAAGCGACGACCATCGTGGCCTGGTAGGCCGCCACGGTGGAGATCTGCCCCAGGGTGAGCGCTTTGATCAGCAGGCCCAGCAGCACCGCGCCGGGCGGGTAGAACTGCAGCTCCGGCGAGCCGGCGTACCAGAACGGCACCCAGCCGATGAGCCGGCCCTGCCCGGGCAGCGTGTAATCCGCCGCGAACCAGAGCCGGGCGAACTGGCCGGGGTTATCCGCGTACAGGTACAGGTCATTCCGCAGGAGAAATCCGGCCGCGGCCAGCCCCCCGGCCAACAGCACGGCCAGCAGGAGCGCGTCCGGCCCCCATCGGCGCACCGCCCCTGCTCCCCGGCTGCGTCGGGCTATCGCCATGCTCCTCTGCTCCTCCGCACCTCTGCTCTCCTGCACCCCGGCTCCTACAGCTCCCGCGCCACGATATAGTGCGCCAAATCCGCCACCCGGCACGAATAGCCCCACTCGTTGTCGTACCAGCTCATCACCTTGGCCATGCTGCCCTTGCCGTTCCCCGGCGCGTCCATGATCGCCGTGCTGGGCGCGTCAATGATGGACGAGTGCGCGCTGCCCCGGAAGTCTGAGCTGACCAGCAGGTCGTCGGAGACGGCCAGGATGCCGCGCAAATCCGTCTTGGCGGCCTGCCGGAATGCCTGATTGATCGCTTCGGCAGTGGTCACTTTCTCCAATTCCACCACCAGGTCCACGATGGAGACGGTGGGGGTGGGCACGCGCAGGGAGACGCCATCGAACTTGCCGGCCAGCTCCGGCAACACCAGGGCCACGGCGCGCGCCGCGCCGGTAGTGGTGGGGATGATGTTCTGGGCGGCGGCCCTGGCCCGGCGCGGGTCCTTGTGCGCCAGGTCCAAAATGCGCTGGTCATTGGTATAGGCGTGGACCGTGGTCATCAGCCCGCGCACGATGCCGTATTCGCGCAACAGCACTTTGGCAAAGGGGGCCAGGCAATTCGTGGTGCACGAGGCGTTGGAGATGATGTGGTGCTTTTCGGGATCGTACTTCTCGTGGTTCACGCCCATGACGATGGTGATGTCCTCACCTTTGGACGGGGCGGTGATGATGACCTTCTTCGCGCCGTTGGCGATGTGCACAGCCGCCTGCGACGCCTTGGCGAACACGCCCGTGGACTCGATGACGATGCGCACGCCCAGGTCGCCCCAGGGCAGCCGGGCCGGGTCACGCTCAGCAAAACACTGGATCGGCACGTCGTCCACGATCATCATGTCGCCGTCCACCGCGATGGTGCCGGCATAGTTGCCATAGTTGGTGTCGTACTTGAGCATCCGGGCGTTCGTCTCTGTATCGAACAGGTCGTTGATGGCGACTACCTCCAGGCTATGGGGGTAGCGCGCCTTGATGGCCCGGAACGTCTGCCGGCCGATGCGGCCAAACCCGTTGATGCCGACTCGAACAGCCATGTCCCCCTCCTATGCGTCAAACAGGCGATAGTGAAAGTCGGAGAACGATTCATAGTCCGCCTTGAGGGCCTGATAGAGCCGGGCGTTCTCCAACGCGATGCCCCCCAGGTTGGCGATGGCCTGGAGGAACTCGATCTCGTCCTCGGTGAAGGCGCGCGGCTCGGCCGTATAGACCCGCATCGCGCCGATGACCTTCTCGCGGGCCGTGAGCGGCACCACCAGCATGGAGGCGATGCCCTCGGCGCGGACCTTGTCCGGGTACTGGAGCCGCTGGTCCGTCTGGGCATCGGCCACGATGACCGGCTCTCCCTTCAACGCCTGCTGGTCAATGGTGCTCTTGGCGACCTGGATGGGGCCTTTGCGCAAATAGTCCTCGCTCAGGCCGTAGGTCGCGCTCATGAACAGGCGCGAGCCGTCGGCGCTGAGCAGACGGATGGCGCAGCCTTTGGCGTTCATGGCCTGCGCCGTCTGCTCCACGATGGCGTTCAGCACCTCGTCGGTGTCCAAACTGGAATTGATGATCTTGGCGATGCGGTACAACGTGCGGTAGTGTTGACGTTCTTTGGACATGGTGGTTTTACCTCTTCTTTCTGTTGCGTATTGCGTATTCCGTTTTCTCCACTGCTCCTTTGCACCCCTGCCCCCGGCTCCCCGGCTCCCCCGCTCCCCGGCACCTCCGCTCCCCGGCTCAGTATCGGTTGGGATTCTCAGCGAGCAGTTGCTGGGCGATGGCTGCGGCTACCAATCCGTCGTCGGCGGAGACGAAGGTGAGGGGCGGCAGACCGGCGGCGGTTAGCCGGTCGTTGGCGGCCAGGGCACAGGCCAGTTGCACAGCGTCATAGCCGCGCAGGTAGTGCTGTTGGGCCAGGTCCACGGCACGTTCGATGGTGGGGCGTTCAGTGGGGATCAGATGGTAGCAATGCGCGCAATCGTAGATGAGCAAATCCAGGTAGCTCCGCCGGGCCTCGTCCGTGATTTCGCCGCCCCGGCAGCGTCGGGCAAACGCGCTGCTCACCTCGATCAGAGTCAACTCCGCGAGGAAAAGCGTGTTGCGGGCGTCCTGGCAGATGGCGCGGACCCAATCGCTGCCGGCTTCGGCGACATAGCGCTTGACCACGGCGCCGCTGTCCAGGTAATAGGTCGTCATAGCTACGCCCCGCGATCCTGGACGATCTGCTGGCTGAGGGGCGGCTCGAAGCGGCGGCCAGCCAACTCCTGGCGCGCGGTTTCTCGCTCCTGGTCGCTCAGGTGGATGTACCGGCTTACCAGCTCCGGGCTGACCGGCCGCAGCAGGCCGGCCTCTTGCAACACCTGCACGGCGCGATCCGGCTCCACCGGGGCCGCCGCACTCCCGGCGGTCGCCGTCTGCGCCAGCGTCTCCAGGCGCGCCAGGTCGTCTACGCTGATCAGGACGGCTTTGGGCCGGCCCCGCCGGGCGATCACGAATCGGCGCTGGAGCAACTCCACCTGAGCCAACAGGTTCGAGAAGTCGCTGCGCGCCTGGGCCACGGTGATCACCTGGGTGGTCATCGCTCCTCCTCGTTCGGACATTGTGTCTTTAAGACATCATGTCTATTATACTACTCGCGTATCTGAGCGTCAAACGTCATCCTCAAGCGTCAGGAATGTCAGACACGAATGACGTTGGACGTGTGGACGTTCTACTCCCATTCAATCGTCGCCGGGGGCTTGGACGAGATGTCATAGACCACCCGGTTGACCCCCGGCACCTCGCCCACGATGCGCGAGGCGATGCGGGCCAGCAATTCGTGGGGCAGCCGCGCCCAGTCGGCGGTCATAAAGTCCTCTGACGTGACCACCCGGACGGCCACCACGTTCGCGTAGGTGCGCTCGTCGCCCATGACGCCGACGCTGCGCACCGGCAACAGCACGGCAAACGCCTGGGCCGTGCGCCGGTACCAGCCGGCCGCCCGCAGCTCCTCCAGCACGATGGCGTCGGCGGCCTGGAGCGTGCGGATGCGCCCGGGTGTGACTTCGCCCAGGATGCGCACGGCCAGGCCCGGCCCGGGGAACGGGTGCCGCCAGACCAGCTCCTCCGGCAGCCCCAGCTCCAGCCCCACGGCCCGCACCTCATCCTTGAACAGATAGCGCAACGGCTCCACGAGCTGAAAGTCCATATCGGCCGGCAGCCCGCCCACGTTGTGGTGGGTCTTGATCCGGGCGGCGGCGCGGGTGTCGGCCGCGCTGCTCTCGATGACGTCCGGGTAGAGCGTGCCTTGCGCCAGGAAAGCCAGGCGGGCGTCAGCGGTGCGCAAGCGGCGCGCCTCGGCCTCGAACACGCGCACGAATGTCTCGCCGATGATGCGCCGCTTGGTCTCCGGGTCCTCCACGCCGGCCAGGGCCGCCAGGAACTGCTCCCGGGCGTCCACGGCGATGACCTCGGCCGGGAGGTGCCGGTTCAACGTCTCCACCACCTGCCGGGCCTCGTCTTGCCGCAGCAGGCCGTGGTCCACAAAGACGCAGACGAGCCGCTCGCCGATGGCGCGCGCCAACAGCAGGGCCGTCACGGTGGAATCCACTCCCCCGGAGACGGCGCAGAGCACGTGGTCATCGCCCACCTGCGCCCGGATGCGCGCCACCGTCTCCTGGACGAACGCGCCGGGCGTCCATGTGCCGTGCAGCCCGCAGACGCGATGGAGAAAGTTCGCCAGGATGTCCGGCCCGCGCGGCGTGTGCGTGACCTCCGGGTGGAATTGCAAGCCATACAGCCCGCGCGTCGGGTCGGCCATGGCCGCCACCGGGGCCTCGGCGGTGCGAGCCACAACCGAGAAACCGGGCGGCAACGTCTCCACCCGGTCGCCGTGGCTCATCCACACGTCCAGGGTGGGCGGCAGGCCGGCGAAGAGGGGACAGTCCGGGTTCAGCACCTCCACCTGGGCCGGGCCATACTCGCGGCCGGGGGCCGGGGCCACGCGCCCGCCCAGGGCGTGGGCCAGAAGTTGCATCCCGTAGCAGATGCCCAGGACCGGGAGGCCACTCTCCAACACGTAGGCCGGCAGCGTCGGCGCGCCGGGGGCGTAGACGCTGGCCGGGCCGCCGGACAGGATGAACCCGCGCGGGGAGAGGGTCCGCACGCGCCCGGCTGGCGCGTCCCAGCGAAACAGCTCGCAGTAGACGTGGGCCTCGCGCACGCGCCGGGCGATGAGCTGGGCGTACTGCGAGCCAAAGTCCAGGATGGCAACGGCTTCGCGGGCCGGGTCGATCATGCGCCACCTCCCGTAGGGCAAGCTGTTAGCTTGCCTTACCCGTCCGCAGCACCGGGCAAGCTGACAGCTTGCCCTACTCGCCGGCGAAGACGAATCGGCCGCCGTCCATCGAGATGATGGTCACGACGGCCTCCACCGGCACGCCAAAGGCTTCCAGCTCCTGTCGGCCGCCCTCGAAGGCTTTCTCGATGACGGCCCCGATCCCCACCAATCTGGCCCGGGAGATGAAGACCAGGTTCGCCAGCGCGGTGATGGTGCTGCCGGACGCCAGGAAGTCGTCAATGATGAGCACCCGATCGCCCGGCCCCAGGAACTCCGGCGAGACCATCAGGTCCACCAGGCCGCCTTTGGTGTGTGATGGAGCCTGGGCCACAAAGACGGCCGGGGGCATGGTGATGGGCCGGGTCTTGCGGGCGTAGACCACCGGCACATTCAGGGCCAGGGCGGTGGTGAGGGCCGGCGCGATGCCCGAGATCTCGGCCGTGAGCACCTTGGTCACGTCCTGGCGGCGGAACCGGCGGGCCAATTCCTGCCCCACACGCACCATGAGGTCCGGGTCCACCTGGTGGTTGACAAAGCTGTCCACCTTGAGGATACCCCGGCCCAGGTCTTTGCCTTCACGACGGATACGGTCTTTTAACTCGTCCATGGTCTCTCCCCCGCGCTTTTCACGGAATACGCAATACGAAATACGTGCTACGCGTTGCGTATTGCGTACGATGTATCGCGTGTCTGTTTACGCCGGCCGAAGAGGCGGTCCAGCACCCAGCCGGCCAGGCCCCACAGGATAGCCGCGAACAGGGCCAACAAATTGAGGACGCAGATCGGCGCAGATTCACGCGGGTCTCCAACGATCAGCGCATCTTCTGCGTCCATCTGCGTCCCACTATCCGATTTCCGCCATCCACTACCGGGCCTGGCGGCGGGCGGCTTCCAGCACGTTTCGCGCCAGGATCACGTTGGTCATGGGGCCGGTGCCGCCGGGGACCGGGGTGATCATCCCGGCTACCTCCTTCACGGCTTCAAAATCCACATCGCCCACCATCTTGCCGTCCACAAAGTTCACGCCAAAGTCAATCACGGCTGCGCCGGGCTTGACCATGTCCGCCGTGATGATGTTAGCCCGGCCCACGGCGGCGCACAGGATGTCGGCCTGGCGGCAGACGCCGGCCAAGTCCGGCGTGCGCGAGTGGGCCACGGTCACAGTGGCGTCCTCGCGCATGAGCAGCAGAGCCATGGGCTTGCCGACGATGGTGCTGCGCCCCACCACCACGGCCATGCGCCCGCTGATGGGGACGTTGTAGCGTTTGAGTATCTCCAGGCCGCCGGCCGGGGTGGCCGGCACAAAGAACGGGCCGACGCCAGCGGGCCGGCCCACCGGGGCCGCCTGGGCCAGCCGGCCGGTGTTCACCGGGTGCACCCCGTCCACGTCCTTGTCTGGCGAGAGCACGGCCTTGATTGCCGCCTCGTCCACGCCCTTGGGCAGCGGTTCCTGCACCATGATGCCGTGCACGTGGGGGTCCAGGTTGAGCTTCTCCACCAGGGCCACGATCTCGGCCTGGCTGGCGCTCTCTGGCAGCGTATGCAGGCTAAAGACCATGCCCCGCTTCTCGAACATCTTTTGGATCTGCCCGGCATAGCTCACCGAGGCCGGGTCCTCGCCGGCGCGCACCACGGCGATGGCCGGGGCGTAGCCGAATTCAGCCTTGAACTTGGCCACCTCCGCGTCCACCTCGGCGCGCAGGGTCTCCGCCAGGGCTTTACCGTCTAAGATGGTTGCGGTCATACTGTGTTTTCCTCCTCGCGTGATGTGTATGTGATAGGTTCTTCGTGGATCGTCGCCAGGGCCGGCTCGGCCGTGCGGTCGTAGGTGACGACGGCCGGCCGGACCGGTGTCTGGTCTATGCCCAGCACATATCGCTGGTACAGCCGTTCGCGGATGTCGTTGTACGACTCGCCCTCGACGGTGTAGATTTCGTCGGAGAGCCGGTAGCGGTCAGCGTAGCCTTGAAAGACCAGGTGGTAGTCTTCTAGCGATGGTCCCCACCGTCCATAGGAATCTATGCACTCCCCGATGGCTTTCCACACCCGCCAGTTTGCGTGCTGATCGCCGGCCCCGATCATCGGAAAGGCGTGAATGCCCCCGCCATGCGCTCGTTCGTACACAGCGCCTATCGGCTGCCAGCGCCTCGCCCGGCCTTTTCTCTCTTCGATAACGCGATACCGCGTTTGCATCGTTATCCTCCGCAGGCTATCGTGCGCAGACGAGCGAGCAGCACTCTCGCCTGGACGATCTCTGTTTCTGACGGAGCCAAGATCGGGAGTGGGTGTCGAGATGCTACCAGGCGATCATAGTCGAACGGAGTGGTATTGGCTCGGACCAGCGCACCCAGGCCGATCGTTTCCCCCAGGCGATCTGCTATCGCCTGTTGGAGGTACGTGTATTCAACGACCAAACCCTGCACATGGGCGTCCTCATTGGCCTGCAGAAACGCTCGGGCTTGCTGGTGTGATCTTGCCAGCAAGTATGGATCGCGGGCCAGCAGGATGCGCAGCTCGGTGACCTCGTGCAGCAGGGCACTGGTGCCGTAGGGACAACCCATGCCGATGTCGGCCAGGGTGGGCGAGTCCTGGCCCTGCAGCAGGGCCACGTATCGCTGCGCCTGCGCGATCTCTTGTGGCGTGACCCGGTGCCGGGCCAGGGCCTCGGCGTCAAAGCAGGTCAACGCCGGCTCCTACAGCTTGCTGGCGACATAGTCATAAACCGCGTCGCGCAGGGCCGGCTTGCCGGCCAGCAGTTCATTGAGCTGCGCGCGCTTGGCCGCCACGAACGCCTCGTCCTTGATCCAGCCCAGGTTGATGAGCACGTTCAGGGCCGCGCTGCGCAACCCGGCCTCGGCCATGAGCACGGCCACACCGGCATCGCTCACGGCGTTGATGTTGCCCTTTTCCGCCACCGGCTGGCACAGGTCCATCACCCGCACGCAGGCCGCCGCCACGCGCAACGGAACCTCGGTGGCGGCCTTCAGGGCCTTGTCCATCTCGGCGTCGCGGTGTGCCTTCTGCTCGTCGGTCTCGCGGGGCAGCTTCATCGCCTGGGAGACCACCGTGTACGCCGCCACGTCCGCCTCCAGCAGGTCAGTCAGCTCCCGACGCAGGGCCTCGCTTTGGGCCAGGAAGCCCTGGATCTCAGCCTCCACGTCGGCGTACTTTTTCTTGCCCACGGTGAGGTTACAGACCATGCTCACCAGGGCCGCGCCCAGCGCCCCGCTCAGGGCGGCCACGCTGCCGCCGCCGGGAGCGGGCGCGTTCGACGCCAGCTCGTCCAGGAATTGGGTTACCGGTTTCTCGATCAGTGCCACGTTGTCCTCCTCGTTGAGTTTGGAATGTGAAATGGTACGTGCTTCGTATTACGCGCAACGCAGTTCGACCCCCAGGGGCAGGCCGCTGGCCCGGACCGTGGCCCGGAACGTCGTGCCTCCCCAGGGGGCCGGCTGAAATCCTCCGAATAGTCAGCGACAGGCCATCCTCGTTCTGGCCTGCGCGCAACAGGGTGGCAGATAGCTCTTCGGCCCGGCCAAACCGATCTGCCGCCGGAATCGGCACGATGATGCGCTGCGTGATCTCCGTCAACAACCCCGCTCCCCGGCTCCTCTGCTCCCCCGCTCCCGGTCTATTCCAGGTAATCCCGGAGCTTCTTGGCCCGGCTGGGGTGTCGGAGCTTGCGCAGGGCCTTGGCCTCGATCTGGCGAATGCGCTCGCGGGTCACGCCGAACTTGCGCCCCACTTCTTCCAGCGTGTGGGTACGTTCGTTGCGCAGACCGAAACGCAATTGCAAGATGCGGCTCTCGCGGGGGTTCAACGTGTCCAGGATGGACGAGATCTGCTCCTTGAGCAGTTGGTCAGAGGCGGCTTCGGCCGGCACGGGCAGGCGCAGGTCCTCGATAAAGTCCCCCAACGAGCTATCGCCCTCTTCCCCCACCGGCATTTCGAGAGACAGCGGCTGTTGGGCGATCTTTAAGATATTCGCCACCTGGCTGGGCGATAGTTCCAACTCCTCGGCGATGTCTTCCAGGGACGGTTCCCGGCCCAGCTCCTGCGCCAATCGCCGCGAGGTGCGGATCAGCTTGTTGATGCGTTCCACCATGTGCACCGGGATGCGAATCGTGCGGGCCTGGTCGGCGATGGACCGGGTGATGGCCTGGCGAATCCACCACGTGGCATAGGTGGAGAACTTGTAGCCGCGCCGGTAGTCGAACTTCTGGACGGCGCGGATCAGCCCGATGTTGCCTTCCTGGATCAGGTCCAGGAAGCTCACGCCGCGCCCCACATACTTTTTGGCGATACTGACCACCAGCCGAAAGTTCGCCTCGATGAGTTTCTGGCGCGCCTCCATGTCCCCGGCTTCGATGCGTTTGGCCAACTCGATCTCCTCCTCAGCGGTCAGCAAGGGGATGCGGCTGATCTCGTGCAGGTAGAGGCTGATCGGGTTGTCAATGTCCACCTCGGTAACCTCTGGCTCCACGTGCTCCTCTGGTATGATGACCGGCGTCACGGGCCTTTCTTCCGGCGAGATGATCTCCAGGCCGGCCTCATACACCGCCTCGTAGACGTCTTCCAGGTCATCCAGGTGCTCCTCGAGGTCCGGGTAGAACTCCAGGATGTCCTCTGGCGATACAAAGCCCTGCTCTTTGCCCCGCTCGATCAGGGCCGTGATGGCCTGCGCCAGGTATCCTTTGTCTTTGCTGGCAGGTTTGCCGTTGCCATTATCCTTCGACATCCGCTACTCACCGTCCTCATCACAAGTCAATCCCGCGCGGGCGGGTGACCGCAGCTCATGGTCCCCTCTGGACAAGGGCCACGCCAGCAGGCCGGTCCCGCATCCTCGAACAATACGGGCGCCACGCGCTGCACCGCCTGGCGCATGGCGTGGGCCAATGCGCGTATCTCCCACTGCGCGCGATTGCAACAGCGTAAGGTGAAAAAATGCCGCAACTCCCGCGCGTTCATGGTAACGACCATATGGGTGGTTGTGGCATTCGGCAGCACATATCGGGCATCCTCCTGATCGATCCCGGCTTCCCGCAACGCTATGTACAGCGCGTGGGCCGCCTGCATCGCCGCATCATACCGGGCCTGCAAAGCCGCGTCCGCGGCGATGGCCGGCGGGGTCACGTATTCCAGATGGTCATACGCCACGTACCGCTGGCTCTGCTGGCTGTAACTCGCCAACCGATGCCGGACCAACTGATGCGATGTGACGCGCGAGATGCCCTCAATAGCAAACGTGAAGCTGGCATGTTCCAGGACCGAATGATGCCCGGCCTGGATCACCTGGCGCAGCAACCGCTCTGCCTGGTTGGGCGACAACTCCACCAGGATGCGTGTGGCGCCGATGGACGAATAACACAGCCGCGCCGCGGCCGCCACGGTGCGCTCTGGGTCCGGCGTATGTTGGATCAACTGCACCTGCATGATGTGATCCCTGTCCCAGGAGATCCCCCCGCCATTCAGGGTAGGTTGCCGCCAAGCCGGGTCACGCGGTTCGTGAACGGCGCGACCGTCGTCTGATCATATCCATTATAGCATATTTGTGCAACAAACGGAAGAGCCAGAATGACCTCAAAATACCAGGTCTAATCTCGTGAATCGTGGGGCGGCCTTTCCAGCCCGTAAGGTCCCGCACGCAGGATCGAAAGCTGCGCGACGGGGTTTTCGTTCTATGGGGTGCGCGCCGCGCGTGGGGAACTACTCCTGGGATGCCAGTAGCTCGCCAAGCCGGTGCTTCATCTCAGTCAGGTCCATCATTCCTACTTTGATGTTGGCGATCTGGCCCTCACGATCAATGAAGAACGTGGTTGGCAGGGCCGAGATGCGATAGGGCCGGGCCACGACAGAAGCCGTCTCGTCGAGCAGCACGGGAAACGTGAAACCGTTGTCCTGGACGAACCCGGCCACGCGCTCTTTCGGCTCGCCGATGTTCACGGCCAGCACGATCACCCCCTGGCCGTGGTATTCCTGGTGCAGCCGCTCCAGGTCCGGCATCTCGGCCCGACAAGGTCCGCACCAGGTAGCCCAGGCGTTCAGCACGACCGGCCGGCCCCGATAATCGCTCAGGCGCACCTGGCGGCCATCCAGACTCATCGCCGTGAAATCCGGAGCCGCGCGGGTCTCCACGACAGGCGCATCCACGCTGAGCACCCGCTGGTTGACCGCCATGCCCGGCCGCACGACAAAATACCATAGCCCGCCGAGCAACCCCACACTCAGGGTCAGCAGCAAGACGATGATGATCTCCCCCGGAACACGCGAACGGGTCATCTTTCTCTTTCTATGGCTCATGGCTCATCCTCAACCCGGTCTGACTTGAAAATCGTGGCGCCCGTAGACCCTTCGGGTTCCCCAAACCCGAAGGGTCTGGCATGGAACTGGCTTGACACACTGGACAGAATGTGATAAACTGGCAATATACCCCCCATAGGTATGGGACATTATACACAGCCGGCTCACCATTGTCAAGATAGCAGAGAACCAGGACGATGCCCGTTGTTGATTTCACCAAGACGCAGATCATGGCGGTACCGCACATCGTGGACGAGCGGTGTGCGGCGTGCCAATGCGTGGCCCGACAGGTCTGCAAGAGCAAAGCCATCATCCAATTGGATCGTGGTGAGCCACCTTTTATTGACGCGAGCCGCTGCTATGGTTGTCATCTGTGCCTGTCCGCGTGCCCTCAGCACGCCATCGTTCTGGCCCCTCATGCCTGACCGGGGACGAACCGTGGGCGGCGGGAGGCATTTGCCTTTTGCCAGGCGATCTGGTAGAATACACCGGCGACAAGCCGCCCAACTCGAACCGGCTGCCGCAGGGAGGTTCCCATGAAACTCTTGCTCAAGGTGATCGGCGTATCTGTCTTCCTGGCTGTGGTGATCAGCGGCTCGTTCCTCTTGGGATTCGGGACCGGCCAGGTGGTGGACCTGCAAAACTGGCCGCAAGGCCTGGCCTCGTTGGCCCCCACGCCCAACCCGGCCGGCGACCTCAACGAGCGCTTCCAGGTGTTCTGGGATGTCTGGCATATTGTGGAGGATGAATTCTACGGCACGCGGCCAGACTCGCAAAAGATGATCTACGGCGCCATCCGGGGCATGTTGAGCACGCTCAACGATCCCAACACCTCCTTTTCTGACCCGGTATACACCGAGATCGAACAGAGCAACATGCAGGGGCACTTTGGGGGCGTGGGCGTCGAGATCCGGATGATTGATGGCAACCTCACCGTGATCAAGCCCATCGAGGGCACGCCGGGCGAACGGGCCGGCCTGTTGCCAGGGGACATCATCACCCACGTGGACGGCAAATCGCTCAAGGGGCTGGACATCGTGGAGGCGATGGCCTTGATCCGGGGGCCTGAAGGCACCAAAGTGACCCTCACCATTCAGCGCGAGGGGAAGGAACCTTTTGACGTCACCATCATCCGCGAGCGCATCCCCATCCGCACGGTGGAATACGAGATGCTGGATGGCGGTGTGGCCTACATCCTGCTGCGCCAATTCGACAGCAATGCCACCAAAGAGGTCCGACGTGCGTACACCGAGCTGGCAAAGCAGAACCCAAAGGCGCTCATCCTGGACCTGCGGGGCAATCCCGGCGGCTTGCTGGGCGAGGCGATTGATGTCACCAGCCAGTTCCTGCCAGAGGGCGCCTTGGTGGCTATCGAGCGAGACCGGGACGGAGAGCAAAAGTTCACGGCCCGAGGGGACGGGGTGGCCCCCAACATCCCCATGGTCGTGTTGATCAACCAGGGCTCGGCCAGCGCCGCCGAGATCGTGGCCGGGGCGCTCCAGGATCACGGCCGGGCCAGGCTCATCGGCGAGACCACCTATGGCAAAGGCTCGGTGCAGAACGTGCACGACCTGCGCGACGGGTCCAGCGTGCGCGTCACCATTGCCCACTGGCTCACCCCCCGGGGCCGGCTCATCCACGAAAAGGGGCTGGACCCGGACATCGTGGTGGCGCTGACGGAGGACGACCTGAAAGCCAACCGGGACCCCCAACTGGACCGGGCGCTGGAGTACCTGACCACCGGCAAGTAGAACAACGAATTGCAGGAAAGCAACGGACAGAACCCCGTTTTCTCTCAGAAAACGGGGTTCTTACGTTTCACGTTTTACTTTCGACGTGTTACCCCTCGTTCACCAGCGTGAGCTTGTGCGGCTCTTTGGCCTCGACCAGCGCCTTCACCATCACCATAAAATCCGGCAGGCTCTTGGGGCCCAGGTCCTTCTCCGTCCGCAGCCGCACCGAGACCGTGTGGTTCTGCTCCTCACGGTCGCCGATGACCAGCATGTAGGGGATCTTTTGCAACTGCGCGTTGCGAATCTTGGCCTGCATCCGGTCGCCGGACGTGTCCACCTCGGCGCGGATGCCTTCTGCGCGCAGCGTCGCCTGCACCTGGTGGGCATAGTCCAGGTGCCGGTCGGCGATGGGGATGATCATCGTCTGGACCGGCGCCAGCCAGACCGGGAACGCCCCGCCATAGTGCTCGATGAGGCAGCCGAAGAAGCGTTCCAGACTGCCCAACAAGGCCCGGTGAACCATGTACGGCCGGTGCTCCTGGCCGTCCTCCCCGATGTAGGTCATGTCGAAGCGGTCCGGCAGGTTAAAGTCGAACTGGATCGTCGTGCACTGCCAGGCCCGGCCCAGCGCGTCCTTCACCTTGATGTCAATCTTGGGGCCATAGAACGCGCCGCCGCCCTCGTCAATCTGGTAGGGCAATCCCCGGGCCTCCAACGCCCGGCGCAGGGCGGCCTGGGCCTGCTCCCAGCGGGCCGGCTCGCCCACAGCCTTGCCCGCGCGCGGCCGCGTCGCCAGGTAGATGTCAAACTCCTGGAACCCGAATGCCTCCAGCATGTCCATGCTAAAGTTGTAGACGCCCATGATCTCGTCTTCCACCTGGTCCGGCCGACAGACGATGTGCGCGTCGTCTATGGTGAAACCGCGCACCCGCAGCAGCCCGTGGAGAACGCCGGACCGCTCGTAGCGATAGACCGTGCCCAGTTCCGCCCAGCGCAGCGGCAGCTCGCGGTACGAGTGCAGTCGGGTCTTGTAGATGAGGATGTGGTACGGGCAGTTCATGGGTTTGATGTAATAGTCCACGCCGTCAATGTCCATCGGCGAGTACATGTTCTCGCGGTAAAAGTCCAGGTGCCCGCTGACGTTCCATAGCTCGCCCTTGCCGATGTGGGGCGTGGCGACGATCTCGTAGCCGCCACGCTCGTGCTCCTGGTACCAGAACTCCTCGATGAGCCGCTTGATGCGTGCGCCCTTGGGATGCCAGCAGACCAGCCCGGCCCCACCCACCTCATGGATGCTGAACAGGTCCAGCTCCTTGCCCAGCTTGCGATGGTCGCGCCTGGCCGCCTCTTCCAGCAGCCACAGGTAGTGGTCGAGCTGCTCCTGGTTCTCCCAGGCCGTGCCGTAGATGCGCTGGAGCATGGGCCGGCGCTCGTCGCCGCGCCAGTAAGCCCCGGCCACGTTCAGCAGCTTGATCGCCCCGATCTGGCCGGTGCGCTCCACGTGCGGCCCGGCGCACAGGTCTGTGAACTTGCCGTGTGTGTAGATGGAAATGGCCTCGTCCTCCGGCAAATCCCGGATCAACTCTTGCTTGAACGGCTGGTCCGCGAATAGCTTCAGGGCCTCGTCGCGGGACAGTTCCCGCCGCACAAACGGCACGTCGGCGGCGATCTGCGCGCGCATCCGGGCCTCGATCTGAACCAGGTCCTCCGGCGTCAGCGGGCGCGGCAGGTCAAAGTCATAGTAAAAGCCGTCCTCGATGGCTGGCCCGATGGCCGTCTTGCCCTCCGGGAACATCTCCAGCACGGCTTCCGCCATCACGTGCGAGGCCGAGTGTCTCATGCGGTGCAATAGCTCCTCGTTCATGGTGTCTCCTCCTATAATTGGGATTTGGGCTTTGGGTTTTGGGGCTTGGGTTTTGGGGCTTTTAACGAAAACACCCCCCGTCCGTTGGGACGAGAGGCGCGCCTCACGTGGTTCCACCCAGGTTCGGTTAACGGGTAGCACACATCCGTTGACCCTCATGGTGGCCGGTAACGGGGCCATCCGGGCCGCCATACTCCCCTCAGGGGTTTCCGGCGACCGGCTCGGCGGTGGTTTTCGCGGGTCTCTGGGCAAGCGAGGTTTTCAGCCGATGACCTCGCCTCTCTGGTGCGGTGGACCCGGTACTCGTCCGCGTCAACGCCGTGTCCGTGCTTTGGCTGTACTGAACCGTCTATAGTCCCAGAATCGTGCGCAATGCCCGCCCGATCTCGTCAAGATACGACTCGTCCAAGTGACCGAGAATCTTGACAATCCGCCGCTTATCCACGACCCGAACCTGCTCACACAACACGACGGAATCCTGGCTCAGGCCGCCGATCCCCGCAGGCACGAACACGTGGGAAGGCAACACAGCCTTGCGAATCTTCGTCGTGAAGGGTGCGATGATGGTGTGCGGGCTTGCGGCGTTAGCGCGATCAATCTGTAGGATGACCGCCGGCCGTATCCCGGCCTGCTCTGTACCGACCACGGGGTTCAGATCGCATAGTACCACGTCTCCCCGGGCGATCACGACCACTGGATTTCTCCGCGCGCCAGACGCTCCTCGTACTCCTCCAGATTGGGTAGATAGTCAGCAAAGTCTGACTCAGCCCCTCTCAAGGCTTCGGCGAAATGCGTCCATAACTCCCAGGTTGTGCTGTCACGCTTCAGCCACAGGAAGTCTATGAAATCGCTCACTTCCTGGACGAGGGGCGCCGGCAGTTGTTGAATCTTTGCCATGGTCGTATCATAGGCGGTCATGGCCTACCCCTGTTGTCACTTCGTGGCCTTCGCCAGCGAGGTTTTCAGCCAGTGACCTCGCCTCTCTGGTGCGGTGGACCCGGTACTCGTCCGCGTCTGCGCCGTATGGTTGCCAATGAATTGGTGGGCAAGATAGGACTCGAACCTACGCCCTCAGCGATGTCAACGCTGCGCTCTAACCAGCTGAGCTACTTGCCCACAAGTCAATTATACCATATGAAGGGGCCGGCGCGCAAGACCGGTTTTTCCCCAACTTGCATAACTGCCGAGAATGATCTACAATCAGCGTCAATACCAGCCGGCGCGGGTGTCAACCCGCGCCGGGTGCGGCGGGTTGCACTCCCCGCAGTCGCCGCCGTGAGCAGACAGGTTATCTACGAGAGAAGGAGGCAAGTGAGACGAATGAAGAACAGGGACTATACCCCGCTGTTAGCAGAGTTGGCGGAAGCCTATGCGCGCCGTTCACCCCGCTCCCGCGCCCTGCACGAACAGGCCATCCGCTACATGGTGGATGGTGGCAGCCATACCCTGCGGCTGGTGCAGCCCTTCCCGCCCCGCATCGCCGCCGCCCACGGGGCCTGGCTGACGGACGAGGACGGCCATCGCATCCTGGACTTCTGGCAGGGCCACCTGGCGAATGTCCTGGGCCACAACCCGGCAGTAGTCACGTCCACCCTGGCCCGCGCCTTCGCGGATGGGTTTGGCCTCCAGACCGGCTTCACCGACCGGCTCCAGGTGGAGGTGGCCGAACTGCTCTGCCAGCGCACCGGCGCGGAGCGGGTGCGCTTCACCACCAGCGGCACCCTGGCGACGATGTACGCCATCATGCTGGCCCGGGCCTTCACCGGGCGCGACCGAGTGTTGAAGGTGGGCGGGGGCTGGCATGGCGGGCAGCCCTGGGCACTCAAGGGGATCAATTTCCAGGCGACGAGCGGCTTCCAGCACCTGGAAAGCGACGGCCTGCCAGCGACCGTGGCCGACGAGGTGATCGTGACCCGGTTCAATGACCCGGACGCCTTGCGTGACGTCTTCCGGCAGCAGGGGGATCGGCTGGCCTGCTTTATCGTGGAGCCGTTCATCGGCGTGGGGGGCTTTATGCCGGCCACCCACGACTATTTGCACACGGCGCGCACGCTGACCCACCAGTACGGCACGGTGCTCATCCTGGACGAGGTGATCGCCGGCTTTCGGTTCCGGGCCGGCGACCTGGGCGCGCTCTATGGGATTCGGCCGGACCTGGCCACCTTTGGCAAGATCATCGGTGGGGGGATGCCCGTGGCGGCCGTGGCCGGCCGGGCCGAGATCATGGAGCTGGCCGGGGGACGCGCCGGGGGCGGCCGGGTCAAGTTCTCCGGAGGCACGTATTCCGCCCACCCGGCCTCCATGCTCGCTGCCAAGACCTGCCTGACCTATCTCGTCCAACACGAGGCGGACATCTATCCCCGCCTGGGCGCGTTGGGCGAGCAGGCGCGCCAGACGATCCGGGCGGCCTTTGCGGAGGAGGGCATCCCCGTTCACCTCACCGGTACGGGCCATGACCTGGCGCTCCATAGCTCCATGTTCATGCTGCACTTCCCTTACGCGCCAACGGCCCCGTTGAACAACCCAGAAGACCTGTTCGATCCGGCAGTGTGCGACACCACCCTGAGCCACAAGATGCTGGACCTGGCCCTCCTCGTGGAGGACGTGTTCGTGCTCCACAGCCACGGCGGGGTCTCCACGGAACACACGGCGGCGGACATCGAGTTTCTGGGCGAGGCGTGTCGCCGGGCGGCCCGGCGCATCAAACCGTATCTATGACTCGTGGTACGTAGTGCGTAGTGCGTATTCCGTCACACCAATAGGATACGCAATACGCAATACGAAATATGTAATACGCAACACATCGCAACATCACACACAGGAGGAATGGTCAATGGCGATAGATAAAATCCGGGTGATTCAATACGGCCTGGGGCCGATTGGCAGCGCGGTGGCCCGCCACGTGGTGGAGCGCGCCGGGCTGGAGCTGGTGGGCGGGGTGGACGTGGACCCGGCCAAGGTGGGCCAGGACGTGGGCGAGGTCATCGGCCTGGGCCGGCCGCTGGGCTTCCCGGTGACCGCCCGGCTGGCCGAGACCCTGGCGCGCACCCCGGCCGACGTGGCGCTCCACACCACCAGTTCCTACTTTGACCTGTTCAAGCCGCAGATCATCGAGATCCTGGAGGCCGGACTGGACATCGTCTCCACGGCCGAGGAGCTGTCCTTCCCGTGGCTGGCCCATCCCCAAGAGGCCGCTGAGATTGACGCCGCCGCCAGGCGCGCCGGCAAGACGGTGCTGGGCACCGGCGTCAATCCCGGCTTTCTCATGGACACGCTGCCTCTGGCGTTGACGGCCATCTGCCAGCGGGTGGATCACATCGCGGTGACGCGAATCATCAATGCCTCCACCCGGCGCGGGCCGTTCCAGGCCAAGATCGGCTCTGGCATGACGGTGGCGGACTTTAATGCCAGGATGGCCGCCGGCCGCATGGGGCACGTGGGGCTGCCCGAATCGGTGGGGATGGTCTTTCACACGCTGGGCAAGACATTGGTCCGCTACGAGTCCGGCGTGGAGCCAGTGGTGGCCGACAGGCTGGTGCAGACCGAGCACTTTACGGTGCAGCCCGGCCAGGTGCGGGGCCTCAAGCAGGTGGCCCGGGGCTATACGGACGCCGGTGAGTTCATGGCCCTCACCTTCATCGCGGCCCTGGACGCCGGCGAGGATGGCGACACCATCCAGATCACCGGCAAGCCCAGTCTGGAGGTGAAACTCAAGGGCACCAACGGCGACCTGGCCACGGTGGCGATTGCCGTGAACGCCGTGCGCCGGGTGAAGGACGCCGGCCCGGGCCTGGTGACGATGCGCGACCTGCCCATCGTGACGGTGTGGTAACTGACCCCGCTCCACCCGAACGGAAAGGCTCTCGTGACCCACCCGGCCACGAGAGCCTTTTTCGCTCCCCGCCTCCGCTTTGCGCTCCCCGAACTATGCTCCCAGATACGCCTCCCGCACCCGGGGATCGTGCATCAGCTCCGGCCCCGTGCCTGACAGGACGATGGTGCCGGTCTCCAGCACGTAGCCGCGCGTCGCCACCTGCAAGGCCATGTTCGCGTTCTGCTCCACCAGCAGGATCGTGGTGCCCGCCTGGTTGATCTCGGTCAGCACCTTGAAGATGTCGCGCACCAGCACCGGCGACAGGCCCATGGATGGCTCGTCCAGGAGCATCATCCGGCCCCGGCTCATCAGCGCCCGGCCCACGGCCAGCATCTGCTGTTCGCCGCCAGACAGCGTGCCTCCCAACTGCTTCAGTCGCTCCTTCAGGCGCGGGAACAGGGCAAAGACCCGCTCGTAATCCCGGGCGATCTCGGCCTTGTCCTTGCGTTTCCACGTCGCCAGCTTGAGGTTCTCTTGCACCGTCAGGTTGCCAAAGATGCCGCGCCCCTCCGGCACCTGGGCGATCCCCAGGGCCACGATCTGGTCCGGCGGGATGCGGCGCAGGTCCCGGCCCTGGTAGGTGATGCGGCCGGTGTACGGCGCGACGCCCGAGATGGCTCGCAGCGTGGAGGATTTGCCGGCCCCGTTGGCCCCGATGAGGGTGACGATCTCCCCGGCCCGCACCTCGAACGAGATGCCCCGGACGGCCCGGATGTTGCCATAGGAAACGGTGAGGTCCTGGATTGAGAGCAAAACGTCATCCTGGCTCATGCCGTCACCTCCTCGCCCAGGTAGGCTTCCAGCACTTTGGGGTTGTGTTGGATCTCCTCCGGCCGGCCTTCCGCAATCGTCGCCCCAAAGTCCAACACCTTGATCCGCTCGCAGATGCCCATCACCAGGCGCATCTGGTGCTCGATGAGGAGGATCGTCAGGTCAAACTGTTCGCGCACCCAGCGGATGAACTCCATCATCTGGCCGATCTCGGCCGGGTTCATGCCCGCCGCTGGCTCGTCCAGCAGCAACAACTGGGGCAACGTCGCCAGGGCGCGCGCCACCTCCAGCCGGCGTTGCAAGCCATAGGGCAGGTTCTTCGCCAGCTCGTCGGCGTAACCATCCAGCTTGAGAAAGGCCAACAGGTCCAGCGAGTGCTCGGTGATGCGCCGCTCTTCCGCCCCATAGCGTCCCAGGTGCAGCAGGGCCTCCACCGGGCTGTAGGCCACCTGGGAATAGTGGGCGATGCGCACGTTGTCCAGCACCGTCAGGTCCTTGAACAGGCGGATGGTCTGGAAGGTACGGGCGATGCCCAGCGCCGTGATCTGGTTGGGCGTCTTGCCCACCAGCTCGGTGCCGTTGAACTGGATGCTGCCCTGAGTGGCCCGGTAGACGCCGGTCATCAGGTTAAAGATCGTGGTCTTGCCGGCCCCGTTCGGGCCGATGATCCCCACCAATTCGCCTGGTTCCAGGTCCAGGTTAAAGTCCTGCACGGCACACAGGCCGCCAAAGTAGTGTGTGACCCCTCTAGCTTGCAACAGCGGCATCTGTCACTCCCTTTTTTACTACGAGCCAGGCGGTGGATTGATCGCCGCCGGCCCGGCCCGGCGGTGGGATTAATCCTGCCAGCCCGGCGGTGGATTGATCCGTCGCCGGCCCGGCGGTGGGATTAATCCACCGCCTGGCCCTTCTTCTGTCGCCACAGCTTGCTCGCCAGCAGATCATAGCCCGGCACGAACCAACGGAACTCGCGCAGGCCCATGATCCCGCGCGGCCGGAAGAGCATCAGGAACACCAGCACCAGGGGCATGAACACCATGCGCCAGATGCCCAGCGGCCGCAGCACCTCCAGGAGCACCGTGTAGATGCTGGCCCCCAGGATAGAGCCGGCAATCGAGCCGATGCCACCCAGGTAGACCATGATCAGGATGTCCGTGGACTTGATGATGTCAAAGACGCGCGGGTTGATGAACTGGAGCAGGTGGGCGAACAGGCCCCCGGCGATGCCCGCGAAGAACGACGAGGTGACGAACGCGATCAGCTTGACCTGGCGCGTGTTCACGCTCATCAGGTCGCTGGCGATCTCGTCCTCGCGGATGGAGAGCACGCCCCGCCCAAAGTTGGAATAGACCAGGTTGCGGATGATCCACACGGAGAGCACCGTCCAGAAAAAGACCCACGGCAGGGTGGTGAGCTTCTCCATGCCCAGGAAGCCACGTGGCCCGCCGATGGCGTCAATGTTCTCGATGACGGACTTGACGATCATGTTGAACGCCAGGGTCACGATAGCCAGGTAGTCGCCGCGCGTCTTGAACGAGGGAACGGCGACGACCAGGCCCACCAGGGCCGCGCCCAGGCCCCCGGCCACCACCGCCACCGGGAACAGCCAGGCCCCGATACCGGGCGGGAAGACGTTGACCGTGAGGATGGAGGCGGTGTACGCGCCCACGGCCATGAACCCGGCGTGTCCCACCGAGAACTCGCCCATGTAGCCGTTCACCAGGTTGAGACTGGTCGCCAGGATGATGTTGATGCCCACGTACATCAGGATGAGCTGCACGTACTGGTCCAGCAGACCAAACTGGGGGATGGCGAACGAGAGCAGGAAACCCACGACCAGCAGGGCCGGCATCAGCCAGCGCCGGGCCATGAGCGATTCCCAACCAGCACGTAGAGAGCTGGTAAGCCGATCCCATCGGTTGCGCCAGTTCCGCATTTTCTCGGTTGGGGTCATGATGCTACTCCACCTGGGTAAAGGATGCTCGCCGTAGCGGCTCTGGGCCATCGCTGGCGCTCCCAGCGGGTCTGCCCGGCCCTGCCTGCCGGGTCGCAGACGCGGGGCCGGGCGGCCCGCACGGAAGCACGAGTTTCCCTCTACTGGGGGCTATCTCTCTATTTGAGCGATGGCGTTGGCCGGCGAGGCCCCGCCATAGATGACGCTCATGATGCCCGGCAGGTACTTGTCCATCATCAACACGTTGACATAGACCATGGTCTTGATCATGGGAGGCGTCAACTGTCCGCCTTCGACGTCAATGCTGGTCTTGTACCGCACCTCTCCATCGGAAAAATCCATCTCAAAGTTGCCGATCATCAGGCCATAGTTCGCGCGGGTCAGGTATTCGGCGACGGCCTGTCTTTTGTTCTCGGGAACCCTGGATTCCATGATGGAGTAAAAGACAAAGCGTTGCTGCTCATCCTTGGCCTGGGCAAAGCACATCCAACTGCCGCTGTTGCCGGAAAAGCCCATTTGCAGGATGGGCTTGTCCTCGATCTGGCGGAATTTCCAATTGTCCTCCCGGAAGAACTGCACCATCGTGTCAAAGATACTGTGCGTGCTGCCAAAAAGTGGGGGCATTGCAAGATCTCCTTTCCTGGGTCGTGCGATCAGGGCGGGAATCGCCCGCCGGCGACAGGCACCATTGGCCAAGACCATCGTGAGCAAACCTGCAACCATGAATGCAGCAATGCTATACTTACAAGCGGGCTAACGGTTGGTGTGAGCCGCGCCCACCCGCCCCCGCGGGCAAGACAAGCCTGAAAAACTGACGCCTTCGCGGGCAAGGCACGATACTTTAAAGCGCAAGGGTGGGCGTCGGCTCCAACCAATGTTAGCCCGCCTTCTTGCTTACCTTGTCTGGCTTCAGTTTGTCGTAGTGTACCTTCACCAGTTCAAGATATGTTTTCATCAAGTTCTGCCACGCATACACACATAGAGATGCGATACATGTACCTACGACAAGTATGGCGATGCACAAGCCAACTTTATCGCTGTCTGCCATTCCTTGGACTCTGGCCAATACAAGTGCAATCCCTGAAATCGTTATCAATCCCGTGTTAATAGCTGAGGCGCGCGCGATCCTTATCCTAGACCGGGTGTACTCAAACTGATGGTTCAAGTACTCGTTGTCCTTCCCGATTTCAAATCTCATCACCACTATCGGGACCGGTGGATTTGGGATCATTTTCTTTTTCAGGTGGCGGTTCCAGGGTTCGAAAACGAGATCAGCAAACCTGTCGAAAACCACTCCCAACGAATAGCTAAAAGCGAGGAAGAGAACAACCGCAATGTTTTGCCAATCAGCAATTCCTTGTGTCTGTATCCAAGAGTATCCGAAAAGAGTGAGGATAAGCATAAAAAGCCAGACTGACACTTGAGTTCCGGCTATTAGCAATTCCACAACGAGTAGTGTTGTGTCCATTTGCCCTCCTGATAATGCCCGACTTGTCAAGTGGGCGGGCTAACGGCCGGGTTCAGCCGCGCCCACCCGCCCCCGCGGGCAAAGCACGCTTGAATCACTGACACCTGCGCGAGCAAGGCACGGTAGTTTAAAGACAAGGGTGGGCGTCGGCTGGAACCAGTGTTATTAGAATGTAGCGTGCCGGTTGCCCTGGGGCGCGGCGTGTGCTATCATCCCTCTTGATGAGGGACGGGCACGCTCGGTGGGGC
>FWPV01004386.1_pt1 | contig 30240 bp, 22 predicted proteins | sample 2228371 | NCBI WGS metagenome assembly FWPV01 (sample SAMEA103939776, study PRJEB20133) | metagenome | reverse complement strand
CGGCCCCGCGGCGGCACGACGCCCCGGGGGGCGCAGGCCGAAGCATTCGCGTGGGTGGCCGCTGCGCCCCTGGTGGGGGTGGCGCGAATGCTTCGGCCCTACGGGGGGCGGCGCGTGTCCCCCCGGCGCCGGTCGGGTCCATCGGGCGGGCGGGACCGCCGCGGGGGATGCGGCATCGTTGCGGTGGCCCGGGGAACGTGCGCCATCCCGGGGCGGCGCGGCGGCGCGGGGTTCGCGGGGGCGTGGTGGGGCGCGCGGGATGGCCGCGGGGCAAGGGGACGGCACGGGGTGGCGTAGAGACGGCCCGGCGGGCCGTCTCTACGCGGGTAAAACGGCACACCGCACCCGCGCGCGATGTGGCACGCGTATCTCAATCACCGGACACGCGCTCCGGCATCCCGGCCCGCGGCCCGGAGCGGCGCGCAGGCGCTCCGGGCCGTGCCAGAACAGGCGGGCGCTGCTGACCGCGGCGCGCGCGTATCGAGGCCATGAGCGGTATAAGCGCCGTCCATCCTGCTGCCAGCGCCAGGGCGATCTGCACAAAGGCGATCCAGGTTCCCATCTCCGTCACCCCTCGCACGGCCACGTAGCCCGTGCCCTAGGGACGCATCCGGCACATTCTTGAACCGGAGGGTCCGGGAGGGCGCAGCCCTGCCCGCAACACCCCTTCCCGGCGATGTCTGGAGCGAACGTTGCCGGAGCACCTTTTAGCATCTACTCAATCCTGGTCTTAGCATACACAGGAGCCGGCGATTTGTCTAGTCGTTGATCACGAAACAACCACCAGGAGAGCAGAGCTACGGGAAATGCGGGTACCCGACCTCTTGCTGGCAGGGAACGTTCCGGTCGCTCAGAACCGACTCCAGAGGTACTGATTGGTCACTTCGTGGTGGAACTGCACCTCAGCCCGTTTGATCAGCGTGCCCAGTTTGCGCGGACAGCGATCGGCGACGGTGAGCTTCAGGTCGGCGTACTTGTCGCGCACATCTACGCCGAGTAGGCTGGCCATCAGGGCGCTCTCGCGGAAACGGGCGATGGCGTCGTAGATGTTATCGGGCAGCGTTTCGCCGCCAGCGCGCAGATGGCTCGAAGGGGTATGGCCTTCGAGACCGGTACGGAGCAACGTGTAGATCGCCAGGTACGGATTGGCGTCGGGGGCGATGGCGCGCACCTCGATGCGCGCCGAACGGGAGTTGCCGATGGGGATGCGGATCATCGCGCCGCGATCAACCGCCGAGGCTTTGATCTCGTTCGGGGCCTCGAAGTGCGGGTCGAGGCGCCGGTAGGCGTTGACGCTGGAGTTCAACACCAGGCACAGGTCCTGGGCGCTGTGCAGGATGCGGTCAACGAAGTTCCAGGCAAATGGCGAGAGTTGCTCTTCGCCCTGCGGGTCGTGGAACAGGTTTTCTTCGCCGCGGGCCACCGAGATATTGGTATGCATGCCGTTGCCATTGATGCCCGTTACCGGCTTGGGCAGGAAGCTGGCGGTCATATCCAGGCGGCTGGCCACCTGGCGGCAGATCAGCTTGTAGAGCAGGATCTGGTCGGCAGCGACGCTTGCCTCGGTGTAGCTGTAGTTCATTTCGAACTGCGAAGGGGCGACCTCGGGGTGATCCTTCTCGTTGGCGAAGCCCATGGCCCGCTGCGCTTCGGCGCAGCTATCAATGAAGATGCGTAGCGGATCGCCCGGCAGCGAGTGGTAGTACCCGCCGGTGCTGACAAACTTGAACTCGCCGGTATCGCGGTAGTGCTGCTCGGCGTTGCGTCCCTGGAAGAGGAACCCTTCGATCTCGCTGGCCACGTGGCAGGTCAGCCCCTCGCGCTCAAACAGATCCGCAGTGTAGGTCCGCAGGCGAGTGCGCAGATCGGCCTCGTAGGGCGAGCCGTCGTGGGCGCGCACCTCACCGAAGACCAGCACCTTGCCGGGGCCGAAGATATCGGCGGGCAGCCAGTAGAAGGCCGGCCAGTCAATTGCCAGGCGCAGATCCGACTCGGACTGCACCGAGAAGCCGCGGATGGAGGACCCGTCAAAGGTCAGGTTGTCGGCTGACTTGAGCAGGAACTTCTTGTCGTAGTCGAGCATGTGCAGCCGGCCCTCGAGGTCGCTGAAGCAGACCGTTACCGCCTTGATGCGCTTCTCGTCGCTGAGGTAGCGCATCCGTTCTTCACGGATGGTATCGGCGGGGACGCGGCGCAGGCGCTGGGCCCTGGCCTCCAGGTTAAGTTCTTCGAGCTGGTCGTAAGGGATTTCCAGGAAGTCACGCAGTTGAGAGGACATACACGTTCCTATTCTTCTACCGGCACCGCCGCAGCCACTTCGGGGGGGATGCCGAGCAGGTCGGCGGGCGCCCAGCCCGCCACGTCGCGCAGGTTCACAATCGCGTACCAGTCGCCAGCAGCGGTGCGGCGGGTCAACTCCACCACCTCGCCCTGGTTGACCCGGTCGAGTTCGGTGCTGGCGCGATCGGGGCGCTCGTACACCGGGCCAGTGACGAAGACGGTGACCACGGGGGCCACGGGCACGCTGACCCCCGGCGGGATGCGGAGCAAGGTCACTGAGACCCAGCCGATCTCATCGCGTACCGTGCGCACGCGGTACCAGGCGCCATTGGGGGTGCGGCTGAGGAGTTGCACTTCCTCGCCAGCGTTGATGCCTGCCACCACGTTGTTGGCGACAACGATGGGCTGCCGGCGCACGTTGCCGCCGTTACCCACGCTGGCGACCGGACCGCTGGGGAGTTCGGGGGTGGCCGTGGGGGCGAGAGTGGGGGTGGCGGCTGGGGCAGGGGTGGGGGCGCTGGTGGGTGTCGGCGGGGGCGTGGTGGGCGCCTCGGCCACCGTCTTCTCGAAGAACGCCTCGGCCAACCCGGCGATGGGGGGCACGCTCAGTTCCACCGGGTCGCTGCTGGTGCCATCAGGCCCGCGGGCGACCACAGTGTAGCTGCGGCCCTCGGTGGGGGTGGGCGCGCCATCGGCCCGCTGGATCTGCAATTCGGCCCGGTTGTTGCGCACCGTAGCCTGAGCCTGGTCGGGGTTCATCCAGGCAAACGGCTGCCCATCTTCGAGCAGTTCGGTGGTGACGACAGCGCCGTCGGCGAGGCCGGTGGTCTCGATGGTAACGCCGATGGTCGGTGGCTCGGCGCGGATCACGGCCGCATCGCGCACCCGGAGCGTTACCGGCACCGGCGTAGGCGCTACGGCGGCCTGGTCGCCGCCAGGAAGCAGCGTGAGCACCAGCGCCAGGACGCCCAGCAGCACCAGAATGGGAACCAGGATCACCAGGATCTTCCCCGCAAGGGAGAGGCCGGCAAAGCGCTGGGCCATACTGGTCGGTTCTTCCTCGATGGGCAGCGAGGTGTAGTCAATCGGCTCGCTGACCGACGGCGGGCTTGTCGGAGGAGTCTGTGCCTGGCGGGCGCGCCGCGCAAGCAGCACAACCGCCACCAGAATGACCAGGACCAGAACGATTAACCCGATCATGATCGGCAGATCGAGCTGGCTGAGCAGATCTTGCATAGCGACGATGTCCTTGTATTGAGACGCTCATGCGGCCTGGCTGCACCACGACCCGATGAGACGACGTATTCCAGCAGGGCTGCGCCCTCCCAAACCCTCCCCGTCAGGCGGGGGAGTTGGGGAAACCCGAGTTTCCCTATGTTCACATCACGCGCCACATCCCTACTATGATATGACAATGATGGCCGTTCTGCAAACGTGGTATAATCGCATGAGACGCCCTTGCGGCTACGCCGCGCACAACGGGAATGAAAAGAGATGCTCCTGGGAGGGCTGCGCCTTCCCGGACCCTCCCGCGGGCAGGGAGTTGGAGAACCCCGGGTTCCGTATGTTCATATGAGTTGCCCAGGCGGCTGCGCCGCGCAGCGCGGGGTTGGGAAGGGTTTTTCTCGGGAGGGTGCGATCCGCCCGCAACTTCCCGCCGCGCAGAAGGGTGGAGCGGCCCGGACTCCCCGGTTCATAGCATGGTTCCGCGGGCACGATGCGGAGAGGACCTATGCCACAGCATATTCTGGTTGCCGTCGCCTGGCCCTATGCCAACGGCCCGCGCCACATTGGTCACGTGGCGGGGTTCGGCGTTCCGGCAGATATCTTCGCCCGTTACCACCGCCTGGCGGGCAATCGCGTGCTGATGGTCTCGGGCACCGATGAGCACGGCACGCCAATTACGATTGTTGCCGAGAAAGAGGGCCTGACGCCCCGCGAAGTGGCCGATCGCTACAACCGGATCATTGCCGACGATCTGCACAATCTGGGTCTGAGCTACGATCTATTCACCCGCACGACCACGCTCAACCACTACCGGGTCACGCAGGATGTGTTCAAAACCCTGTTTGACAAGGGGTATGTGCTGCGCCAGGAGACGCTGGGGGCCTTTTCGGCCGCCACGGGCCGCACCCTGCCTGACCGCTACATCGAGGGCACCTGCCCCCTCTGCGGGTACGGCGAAGCGCGTGGCGATCAGTGCGATAACTGCGGCAGCCAGCTCGATCCGACCGATCTGATCAACCCGCGTTCCAAGATTGATGGTAGCCCGCCGGTCTTCAAGACCACCGAGCATTTCTTTCTCGACCTGCCCGCATTCGCGGAGCGGCTGCAGAACTGGATCGCAAAACAGGAGCACTGGCGGCCCAATGTCCGCAGCTTCTCGCTCAACTTTATCAAGGATCTGAAGCCACGGCCAATTACCCGCGATCTGGACTGGGGCGTACCCATTCCGCTCCCCGAGTACGAACACCGCGACGACAAGCGGATCTACGTCTGGTTCGACGCTGTGATCGGCTACCTCTCGGCCAGCATCGAGTGGGCCCATAACCGCGGCACGCCCGATGCCTGGCGCGACTGGTGGCAGAACCGCTACGCGCGCCATTACTACTTCATGGGCAAGGACAACATCGTCTTTCACACGGTGATCTGGCCTGCCCAGTTGATGGGCGTGTTTAGCGACGGGCACTATGCGGGCAGCGCAGCGGGGGCCTTTGCTGAAGTGCCATTGCAGTTGCCCTACAACGTCGTCAGCAGCGAGTTCCTGACGATGGAGGGCAAGAAGTTTTCGAGCAGTCGCGGCGTGGTGATTTACGTCAAAGACTTTTTGAGCCGCTATGATGCCGATGCGCTGCGCTACTTCCTCACCATCGCCGGCCCCGAGAACCAGGACACCGATTTTACCTGGGCCGAGTTTGTGCGCCGCAACAACGACGAACTGGTCGCCACCTGGGGTAACCTGGTCAACCGCACCCTTACCAATGTACACCGCACCTTCGGGGCGGTGCCGCGCCCGGGTACGTTGCAGGAGGGTGACCAGCGTCTGCTCGACGAGGTCGAGGGCGGCTTTGCCAGTGTCGGCGCGATGATCGAGGATGTGCGCTTCAAAGCTGCTCTGACCGAGGCTATGCGCCTGGCCGCGCAGGTCAATAGCTACCTGAGTGAGCAGGAACCCTGGAAGGTGATCAAGGACGACCCGGAACGCGCCGCGACCATCTGGTACGTGGCCCTGCGCTGTGTGAATAGTCTGAAGATCCTGTTTACGCCCTTCTTGCCCTTCAGTAGCCAGCGCCTGCACGAGTACCTCGGGTTTGACGGGTACATTGCCGGGCCGCTGGAGTTCAAAGAGTACACCGAGGAGGACGGGCGTAGCCATCGGGTGCTGACGGGCAACTATAGTTGCTGGATCGGACGCTGGGAGCCGCCGCGTCTGCCTATCGGTCAGACCCTGCGCCAGCCTGAGCCGCTGTTCAAGAAGCTCGATGAGAAGATCATCGAAGAAGAACTCGAGCGTATGCGCGCGGCCTTGAAGTAATCGCGCCTTGCTTCTGGAGCTATACATGGATTGCTTGCGGAGGGGCCTGTCGGCCCCTCCGGGCTTTTTTCTCAACGGTTTTTTCCTGGGAGAGCTTCGCCCTTCAAAACCCTCCTACCGGGCAGGAGAGGCGTTTTGCAGGGTTGCAATTACAGACCACCTTGCAGGCAGTCATTGTATTCATACGTCCATTTATCGTAATACAGGCATCTGTACAAATGCAAGAATGCCTGCTATACTCTTTTGTACAGTATGACCTGTTTAACATGGGGTTCCATCCGGTTGCGCCGCACATCACTGAGGTGAAAATAGCCCGCCTGCGGGAGGGTTTGGGAGGGCGTAGCCTTCCCAAGAACAATAAGATTTTCATTCCGGCGTTGTGCGGCGCAGCCGCATATCATGTGATAAAGATGGGGAAACCTGGTTTCCCCATCCCCCTGCCGGTGGGGGCGGCAAGCCCTCCCCACCGGGAGGGTCTGGGAGGGCTCCGCCGCGAGAAGCCCGGGAAAACCCGGGTTTCTCGCGCCCCGACCGGGTGGGGGCGTCAGGCCTCGCGCTGATCCCTCAGGGAGAAAGCTCGGGCGAAGCCCGGCTGAAGGGCTTCGCAGGTGTAGTTCGCTGCCTTGCAGGAGGAAGTATGAAGGTCCTTCGTCTGGTGCTCGTCTCACTGTTCGCCATCGTGCTCACCGCCATCCCCGGGCTTGCAGCAGCGCAATCGACGCCTGCCGCGGTCTCCGGCACGCTCTCGCTGCGAGAGCGGGTCGCCTTGCCGGGGAACGCCGTGGTGACGGTGCAGATTGCCGAAGTGGCCGCCGCCGGTCGCACCGGCGCGCTGATTGCCGAGCAGCGCTTCACGACCAACAACGCCCAGCCTCCCTTCCGCTACACCGTGACCTACGACCCGGCGCGGATCGATCCTAACCGGCTCTACACCGTGCAGGCCAATATCAGTGTCGGCGGACAGGTGCGCTTCACCACCAACCAGGTGTACCGGGTGATCACCGGTGGGACGCCGGTGAGCGACGTGAACATTGTGCTGGTGGGTGTGCGTCTGCCCAATGGCAATGCGGGCGCGGCGCCCCTGCTGATTGCCGGTATGGCCCTGCTGGCCGCTATGGCCGTGTTTGCGACCCGTCGCCTCCTGGCGCCTCGCCGCGAGCGGGTGACCGCGTAATGGCGGGCCTGGTTTGAGCGTGTGCCTGGATGTCTTGCGAAGGTAGGTGTTCACACTTTTCCCGGGTGCGCAGGCTCTTGCGCGCATCCAGGCCGTTGCGGGCGAGACGCCCGCGCACCCGGGGTGACGCCTTACCCCACATGTGAACACGTACTTGCGGAGGGGCCTTCGGCCCCTCCAATTTTCCGCGTTTTTGCCCGCTTACGTACCTCCTCTGTGACCCATCACCCGGTGATCGCGTCATGATACGTGTGAGACGAACTCGCTTCCTGCGCGCAGGTGTGCTGGCGCCGCTGCTGGCCCTGGCCGTGTGGTGGATTGCCGCCAGTATTGGGAGGGCTGCCCCTCTGTCACAGGCGGCTGCGCCGGCCTGCTTTGCCGAGACCGGCTACTGTATTGATGGCCGCATCCGACAGCTCTGGGAAAGCGGCGGCGGGCTGATGGTGTTCGGTTTTCCGATCACCGGGGTGCAGCCGGAGGCGATCGAGGGCCGCGTGGTAATGGTGCAGTGGTTCGAACGGGCACGGATCGAGTTGCATCCCGATCTGCCCTACCCGTACGATGCGCTTATCGGGCGGGTGGGCGCGGAGGCGCTCGCGCGCCACGCCGGGGCGCGACCGCTGGCCAGCACGGCAATGGTTGGCGAGTGCCGCACCTTTGTCGAAACCGGGTTGAGCGTGTGTGGGGAGTTCCTCGCCGCCTGGCTCGCCGCCGGCGCGGATCTCGATGGAGATGGCGCGCTGAACGAACGCGAGAGCCTGGCGCTGTACGGTCTGCCCCTCACCCCGCCACGCACCGAGCGATTGGCCGATGGCAGGACCTATGTGGTGCAGTGGCTCGAACGGGCGCGTTTCGAGTTGCACCCGGAGATCGCCGAGGGGTTGGTGCTGCGCGGGCTCCTTGGCCGCGAAGCTGCACCCGTAGCGGTTGACCCGCCCGGGGCCGCACTGCCAGGGCCTGTGCCCGCGCCAGCGCCGGTTCCGGCGCCAGCATCAGCCCGGACACCGCCGGTCCGCCTGCTGATCCCGGCTATCGGGTTGGACGTTGCTACCGTGCCGGCAGGTTCCGACGAGACCGGCGCATTTGTGGTTCCCGATCACGATGTGGGCTGGTTCAGCGGGAGCGCCATGCCCGGCGAGGGTGAGAACATTGTGCTGTGGGGCCACGTGTTGCCATTCATGGCGCAGCCACATATCCCTGCGCCGTTCGCCCGCCTGCGCGAGGCAGGCCCGGGCGCCCGGGTGGCGCTCTACGATGCCTCCGGGCAGCGTCACGAGTACGTGGTGACGCAGCAGATGCGCGTCGCCCCGGAACAGATCGAGTTCCTCTTCCCGCAGGGCCGCGAAATGGTGACGATCATCTCCTGCACCGGGGAGAGCATCGTGGTCGGCGGCGCCGTGGTTGACTTTACCGAACGACTGGTCGTTATTGCCGAGCCGACCGGATCCTCGTAAGCGTCCCTCACAGAGGCGCGAAGATGGCGCAGGTGTGAGCAGGGGCGCCTCCCTCAACGGGGGGAGAGCGAGTCTTCTCACGCCTTTCCCGGTGGGAAGGGGCGCCGCGCGTCTGTCCAGGGATGTCTCTGTGTCTTATGTCATCGTGCCGCGCAGCCGCGCAAAGGGCCGATAGACAGGGCGCCGCGCCATAGACAACGATGAGGTTGAGGTATGAATCACACAGATGCTCACAGGGGAAGGATGGGGAGGATCGCCTTGCTCGTGGCGCTCCTGGCGGCGCTCCTGGCGGCGCTTCCTGTCGTCGCGCAGGAAGCGCCGCCTGCGGGGCCGGCGGGTGATGAAGCGCTCCCCCAGCAGGGCGGGGGACAGGTGGTGTATCTCCCGGTGATCAGGCGCGGGCCGGCCAACGTTCAGCTCGCCCTGCGCCCCGTGCCGCTCCAGCAGGTGCAGCGGGGAACCATCCTGTCGGTCGAGTTTCGCCTGACCAATGTCGATCAGGCCGTTGCCCCATCAACGCTGCTCAGCCTTGCATACTCCTCACGCCTGACCATCTTTACCGAGACCGCCCTTGCGCCGGGCGACACGCAGGTTAGCTTTGACGACACCCGCGTGACGGTTCGGGTCAACAACGTCCCGCCGGGGCAGACCCGCACCGGGCGGATCAACTTCTTTGTGCGCCGCGATGCGCCGGTGGGTGACCGCATCCCCCTCTACGCCACCTTCCAGTGCCCGGCTGGCCTCTGTCGCACCGCACTGGTTCAGGTAGAAATTATTCGCAACGAGGAGGAAGGAGTCGGTGGCATCTTCAATCTCACCGTCTCTCCCGACCGGGGGCCGCCCGGCACTGCCCACGTGTTTACCGCCGATTTCTTCTCGCCCGGCGAAGAGATCGTGACCTGGTTGAATACGGAGACTGACGTTGTGCCCCTCGACATCACCACCACAGCCGACGGAGCGGGGCGCATCCGGATCGTGTTCGGGAGCGGGGGCCTGTCGCCTGGCTTCTACAGCCTGGTTGCCCACGGTGAGCGCAGCGACATCACCGGGGTCGGGGCCTTCATTGTGACCGGGCCCGGCGTGCCGTAGGCGCAGGCCCACCCGGTTGCTTGTCAGGCGCCATTCGCCGGAGGGCATAGCCCTCCCAAACCCTCCCCGCTGGCGGGTTGTTTCCTGGGAGGGCGTAGAGGCGCGGCGCCGCCGCGCCTCTACGTCCAACCCCCCCTCAGGGAGGGGGATGGGGAAACCCGGTTTCCCCATCCCCCAACCGCTGGTGGAAGCGGCTGGCACCCCCCACAGGCAGGGGTGCGGTTCGACAGGCTCACCGCAGGTGGGGAAACCCGGTTTCCCCGTATGTTCACCTCAGGGTGGCGCGTCGCGCCACCGCAGCAGCCGCCCGGCAAATGCGCTGAGGTTGCGCTGCCCGAAGAGCCGCACGTAGTCCTCCGTCGCTACGAGCGGCCCCGGGTCGGCGCCGCCGTTGCGCTCGCGCAGGTACCAGCGGTGCTGCATGATCCAGCGGTAGAGATCAGCCTCGGTACGTCCGGGAAAGGAGCGGAGCGTTCGGGTCTCACGAATAACCTGCACGACGGGCGCATAGACCCGGTCGTACCATGAGGCGACCGCCTCTCCACGGTCGATTGCGCGCCCCGACTCCTGGCCCATAAAGTAGCGATGGGCGTTAATGTGAGCGACAAGATCCAGATAGCCGCCCGGCTCGCTGAACTCGATGCGCTGGTCCGGACGCAGATCGGCCAGGCCGGTCCACTCCAGAAAGTCGCTGTACTCCTCTTTCAGCAGCAGGTCGCGCACACTCAGATCGGGCGCGAGGGGCACGTCTACAACCAGTTCGGTTACCACGGCCTCAATCTCCTGCTGGCCCTGCAGGCACGCCACCGAGATGCGGTGGTGTCCATCTTTGACAAAGAAGATATCGCTGAGTTTGTATAACTCAACCGGCGGGAGACCGCGGGCCTCATGGTGGGCGCGATCAACCTCCAGCCAGCGCTGTCTGGTTGCTTCGCTGCGGGGAGCGAATTGCCGGTCGAAGTCGGCGTACCGCCCCTCGCTCCCCACAATGTGCGCGAGCGGCACTGTCTGGAGGCCGCGGTGGCGCTGGCCACGCACGTTGAGCCGCGCGCGGACCTCGTCAAAGGAGAGCAGGTCGTTGGGCGCGCGGGTCAGCAGGGCCAGCATCTGCCCGAGGAAGGCCTTGCGTCGCGCCCGGTTAAAATCATCGTGGGTCCTATGACCGATCCAGGACATCGAAATGCTCCTGGCCACGTTGCACTGCGCTGTGGATCGGTCGGTCGAACAGTGACGAACCTGCGTAGCCACTCTGGTTCCTTCGTCTCTCGCCATCAGCGTAGCACAGAGCGGAGATACTTGCAAGGTTCATTGTTGCGTTGTCAACCTTCGTGGTGCACCTTCAGGCCGGGTGCGGCCCCGGGGTAATCTCCAGCACACGGTAGCCAGCCGTATTGATCACCCTGGTCCGACCATAGAGCGTCTCAACCTCGTTGTGGTAGCCATAGGAGAGGTGGACGTGGCCGTGGATCAGGTAGCGGGGGGAGAAGCGATCCATAAGCCAGAGGAAGGCCCGGAAGCCGTGGTGGGCGTAATCGGGGCCGTTGTGGATGCCGAAGGGTGGAGCGTGGGTAATCAGAATGTCGAGGTAGCGTCCGAAGCGCAGGTGGTTGAGAAGCATCCAGGGCGCCAACCGCCAGGCGCGGCGCATCATTTCCGCCTCGGTATACATATTGGCGCCCTCGGGCTTGTAGCGGAGTGAGCCGCCCAACCCGGCGATCAGCAGGCCTGCGTGAGACACGCCGCGCCCCTCCAGGTTAACCGCGCCCCGCGCTTCGTGAAGCAGATTGCCGTTGGATTGCAACTCCGGCGCGTCGTGGTTGCCGTGGACGTAGAAGCACGGCACGTTCAGCATCGTCACGATGAACTCGACATAATAATAAGGCAGATCGCCGCAACCGAGCACCATGCCGACGGCGCCAAAGCGTTGCTTTATGTTCAGGCTGTAGATCGCGGGGACGACCTCGTCGCTGACGCTCAGGATTTGCATGGGTGCGGCGGTGAACATAGGGGGAAACCCGGTTTCCCCGCGCCCCTGCCTGTGGGGAGGGTTGGGGTGGGTGCAGTCCCCCAGAAATACACCTGTTTTTATCGCGATGCCGGCAGGGCTGGCACATCGTTCGCCCCGATCTCCAGGGCGGGCTGTTCGAGCGGCTCGGCGGGGGTGGGGCGCGGCGGGAGCGGCAGCCAGATCGCGAAGGTGCTCCCTCGTCCGGGCACGCTGGCGACGGTCGCATAGCCGTGGTGCGCCTCGGCGACCCATTTGACGATGGAGAGACCCAGGCCGGCGCCGCCGCTGTAGCGTGAGCGGGAGCGATCGGCGCGGTAGAAGCGGTCGAAGAGGTGGGGCAGATCCTCTTCGGCAATGCCCACGCCGGTATCGGAGACGGTCAGCAGAGCAAAGCCGTCGCGCTGCTCAAGGCCGAGGGTGACCGTGCCGCCTGGCGGGGTGTACTGGAGTCCATTCACGCCGAGGTTGAGCAGAGCCTGCTTCAGGCGATCGCGGTCACCCAGCACGGTGACCTGATCCTCGGCGCCGATCCGCAGGGTGACGCCGCCAGCAAGGGGCCGCAGTTCGCGATAGACCTCGAGCAGCAGAGTATCGAGTTCAACCGGCTCGGAGCGCACCTGCACCCGCGCGTCGCTCTGCGCCAGCAGCAGGAGATCGTTCACCATGCGGATGAGGCGTCCGGTTTCGCGGCGCATATCGGCCAGGGCCTCGCGCGCAAGTTCAGGGTTGCTCAGCCCACCGCGTTCCAGGACCTCGAGATTGCCCTGCATGGCGGCGAGGGGCGTGCGTAGCTCGTGGCTAACATCGGCCACGAAGCGTCGCTGGGCGTTGAAGAGCTTCTCCAGCCGCTCTAGCAGCTCGTTGATCGTCACCGCCAGGCGATGCAGTTCATCCTGCTGGGGCGGCACCGGCACGCGCTGAGCCAGGTCTTCGGCCCGAACGATGCTCTGGGCAGTACGGGTAATTTCGTCGAGCGGCGACAATGCCCGGCGAGAGAGGAGCGCTGTGCCGGCTGCAGTGATCAGCAGGGCAATTGCCCCGCCGCCGAGCAGGATGCCTGTCAGCATGCGCAGGGTCGTTTCCACATCGCGGAGTGGACGCCAGACTTGCAGGTAGCCCACCACCCGGTTGTTGCTCTGGAGCACCAGCGGGGTTACCAGGGAGACCAGGTTGATGCCATCGATCTCGTGGGTGGTCATCATGCCGGTGCCGACGCTCTCGGCGCCGAGACTCAGGGCTTCGGGGGCGAGGGGCAAGCGGTGCCCATCGAGGTTGGGCGTGCTGTTGAGCAACCTGCCGGTGCGGTCAAACACCTGGGCGCCGAGGTTCGGGTTATTGAAGATCTGGATAAACTCGCTGCGCAGGTAGGGATCGAGTTCGCCGGTGGGGGTTCGCACCGGCTCGAGGCCACCGGCGTTGAAGATGGCGCGCACCTGGCGCGTGGCCGCCCACAGGTCGCGCTGCACACCGGCCAGCAGCGCCTGGCGCACCGAGAAGTAGATGCCCCAGCCCAGCAGCAGCAGGGCCAGGGCGAAGAAGCCGGTGTAGGCAAGTGTCAGGCGGGTGCGGAACGGCATAGTGGGGCCACGTGAGAGAATCAATCCAAATAGACGGTAGCGCCGCCTGTGACGCTATGGTGAGTGTAGCGCGAATCACCCCTCTGGCGCAAGTACGGCCGCGGGATCGGCGCTGGTTGATCAGGGACAGTGGGTTTCCCTATTGACGATGCCGCATTGCCTGAAGCGATTTCAGGCGTTGTGCTGCCCAGCGTGGCAATCCACAATCCAAAATCTAAAATCCAAAATGGTATCAGCCGCCCATGCGGCTGCGCCGCACGACACCAGTGGGAAAAGGGTTGTTCCTGGGAGGGCGCAGCCCTCCCAAACCCTCCCTGCCGGCGGATTGGTTCCTGGAAGGGGGCTGGAAGAGGGACGCCGGCCTACCCGAACAGCTCTTCGGCGCTGGTGTAAGGATCGCACTCGCGGTTGGCGATACGGGTCACCAGGTCGTCCCATGCCTGGCCGCGGAGCCGTTCGAGGGCCAGTTCCTGCACCGCGGCGGCCAGTTCGCGTTCGGCGGCGTGGCGCGCGCGCTCGCCGGCAAGCCCCGTCTCGCGCAGGTACATCAGGTGGCGCGTCGCTGCATCCACAATCGCCGCGCTGCCGGTAGCCATTGTTGCGACGGCGGTGAGCACCGGCGGCTCCCAGGCGCCGGGTTGCCGGTCGGCCAGGTGCAGCATCGCCCGCAACTGGCGCACGGTCTTATCGGCGCCCTCACGGTCGGCCTTATTGACGACGAACACATCGGCGATCTCGAGCACACCGGCCTTGATGCTCTGCACATCGTCGCCCATGCCGGGCACTTCGACCACCAGGGTCGTGTGGGCGGCGCGGGCAATATCCACCTCCCCCTGGCCAGCGCCGACAGTTTCGATCAGCACCACCTGGAAACCGGCTGCATCGAGCATGGCCACGGCATCGGCGGTAGCGCGGGCCAGCCCGCCAAGGCGCCCGCGGCTGGCCATCGAGCGGATGAAGACCCCGGGGTCGCCACCCAGGGCCTGCATACGGATCCGGTCACCCAGCACTGCCCCCCCGGTGAACGGCGACGTCGGATCGACGGCGACAATGCCGACGCTGGCGCCCCGGCTGCGCCACTCCAGCGCCAGGGCGGTGACCAGCGTGCTTTTGCCGGCGCCGGGCGGCCCGGTGATGCCCACCACGTGGGCATTGCCCGTATAGGGATAGGCAACGGCAAGCAGCTCGCGGGCCGGGGGGCCGCCAGTCTCCACCACGCTGATCGCCCGGGCCAGGGAGCGCCGGTCGCCCGCTCGCAGACGCGCAACAAGATCCTGACTGTTCACACCACTCCTGAGCAACGCCGTCTCATTTGCGGGAGACGCTCACATGATCCTGGATGAACTTGATAATGTCCTGGGTTGAAGCGCCCGGTCCGAAGACTTCGGCAATCCCGTGTTCGGCCTTGAGGATCGCCGCGTCCGCATCGGAGATGATGCCTCCGGCCACCACCAGCACATCGTCCATCTGCTGCTCTTTGAGTAACCGGGTCACCCTGGGCAGCAGAGTCATATGGGCGCCGGAGAGGATGGACAGACCGATGACATCAACATCTTCCTGCAACGCCGCCTCGACGATCATCTGGGGGGTCTGTTGCAAGCCGGTGTAGATCACCTCCATGCCCGCGTCACGCAGCGCGCGAGCGATCACCTTTGCCCCGCGGTCGTGGCCATCGAGGCCGGGCTTGGCGACGAGCACGCGGATCTTTCGCTCCATCGGGGTGACCTCCTGGCAGTGCGGCGCGGGCGAAGGCCCGTCCGGCGCAGTCTTGAACGCTTCTTCGATACGTCAAATTATAACACGCCCGCCGGCAGACGCAGGTTTGGGGTGTGGGGAACCCCGGGTTCGCCTACGCGTATGACAATGTGGGAGGGCTGCGCCCTCCCACACCCTCCCTGCCGGGGTTTAAGGGCAGACAGAACGTATGGACGCCGACGTAGGAGGCCATCGGCAACGTTGTGGGCAATGGGGTTGCGCCCCCAAAACGCTCCACGTGAGAGCGTCGGGACGCCCCGGGCGGGCGCCGATCATGTGCCTGCCCGTACGGGTGGGCCACCCATCCATACGGTGTCCGCGGGACTACTGGTTCAGGCAATATGCGAAAAACAATTCGTGATATACTTAACATACATTGAATGAACCGCCACTGTTCACGAAGGAGACCTGTATGCACGATCGACAGGCTGGATGGCTGGAGCGCGCGCTCCTGCCGCTACTCACCGCCCTGGCCGCCCTCTCTGCCGCGATGCTGGCGGCCCAGGCGCTCAATCCGCAGCCGCAGACGCTGGCCGGGCTTACCCTCGACCGCCTGAGCGCGACCATCGGACTGCTCGTGGCGATGGTGGGCGTAGTGGTCTACCGTTTCGCCTTGCGCTATCTGGATGGCGAACCCCGCCAGCGGAGCTTCCTCCGCTGGCTGGCCTTCACGGTGCTGGCAGCCTATACCTTCGTCTTCGCCACCCACCTGCTGGTGCTCTTTGGCGCCTGGCTGCTGACCAGCATCGGTCTGCATCAGCTCCTGACCTACTACCGCGACCGGTATGAGGCCATTCCCCCGGCGCGGAAGAAGTTCCTCATCAGCCGGCTGGGCGATGTGGCCCTCATTGCCGCGATTGCGATCATCTTCTGGCAGTGGGGCACTTTCGACCTGAACGTGTTCCTGGCGCGCCTCAGCGACCCCGTGGCCTGGTCGCCGGCCCTCGATGTGGTCGCCCTGCTGGTGGTCACCGGCGCATTGACCAAGTCGGCCCAGTTCCCCTTCCATAGCTGGCTCCCTGAGACGATGGAGGCGCCTACGCCGGTGTCGGCGCTGATGCACGCCGGGATCATCAATGGCGGCGGGGTGCTGCTGCTGCACTTCGCGCCGCTGATTGTGCAGTCGCCGCTGGCGCTCCTGAACCTGGTGATCGTGGGAACGCTGACCGCGACCCTGGGGATGCTGGCGATGTGGGCCCAGACCAATGTGAAGCGCACCCTGGCCTGGTCCACCGTTGGTCAGATGGGCTTTATGATGGTGCAGATCGGTCTGGCGGCTTTCCCTGCGGCCATCCTGCACCTGGTCGGGCACGGCTGCTACAAGGCCTGGTCGTTCCTCCGCACCGGCGACCTGCCGCAGCGCGCGGCGCCTGCGCCGAAGCTGGCCCCCGGTCAGGCGGTGTTGCTGGCGGTAATCGGCGCGCTGGCGGCGGCGCCTGCCCTGGCCCTGGCCAGTGTGATCACCGGCTTCGACCCCTTCCAGTCGCCCGGTAAGCTGGCCCTTTCGATCATCCTGGCCCTGGCCATCGGGCAGTTCTGGGTGGCCTGCTTCCAGGCCCCGCGAGCGCCTGCCAGCGGCTCTCTTGCGCCCGCGCTGGTGTCCATCGCCGGCACGCTGGCGGCGGCGGTGCTTGCCTTCGGTCTGTATGAGGGGGCGGCGCAGTTCTTCGCCCCGGTGTTTGGCGAGTTGCCCACGCCTACCGGCCCCCTGGCCTGGATTGCGGCCATCATCCCTGTGGCTGTCTTCCTCATCCTGGGCATCGTCTACGGTCTGCTGCCGGCCCTGGGCCGCACGGCCGTCGGACGGGCCTTCTATGTCCACGCCCTCCACGGGTTTTACCTGGGCGCCATCGCCGACCGACTGGTTGAGCGGGTCTGGGGCGGCTCCCCGCTGCCTGACGCCCGGCAAGCGTAGCGGCTGGGCGCTGTGCTGGCGCAGGAGGGCGTCCCGTGTGAGGACGCCCCCCCAGGGGCCTCTGCGCCCTGATCCGACCCCATCACGGTGGCAGGCCAGAAGTGTCACAAGGTGCTGCTCGTCACTCGTCACTGGTCACTCGTCATTCGACTCGAAAGGAGCCGCGTGTGCTAAAGCTGGTTGATACCGCACAGATTGATTACGTTGCGCCATCGGTGCTGGAGGATGTCCTGGCCGTGTGCCGGCGCATTCCGCCGCTGTGGGATCTGGAGAATTACGTGGCGGTGAACCCCTTCCTGGGGTTTGCCGGGCAGCCCCTCGACCAGGCGGCCCGCCAGATCCGCGACGGGTTGGGAGCGCGGGTGCTGCCGGACATCGCCTACTACCGCGAGCGCTGGCGCGCGGGCGCGTTTAACAGGGCCGACCTGGAGCTGGCCGCGCAGCGGGCCGATCAGGACCCGGCGCTGCTGGCGGCGATCCTCGACGGAACGGCGCCGGCGCCGATGCGCCGGGCGGGGGTCGTGCTGACCTTTGCCGAGCGGTACGACCGGGCGCACGGGACGCACTGGAACGAACGGGCCATCCGTTACGCCGCGGCCTGGTGCGCAGCGCAGATCCCCGCCGACGGGCCGACCTGGGGGCGCGCGCCGCAGCCGATGGGCCTGTACGCCTCCTGGCGCGAAGCGGCCTGTGTTGATCGCTCGCTCGAGATCCGCGGCCTGCGGGGCTGGCGCGCCTGGGCCGCGCAGTTGCCCGCCGAGCCGCTGGCGGCCATCGAGCGCGTGCTGGCCGACTTGCAGGTCAGCCCCGAGGAGCGGCAGGCATACCTCTACCGGCTGCTGGGCGGCATTTTTGGCTGGGCCTCCTACCTGCGCCGCGACGTCTGGGCAGCAGGTGACAAAGAGGCCGGGCCGCTGCTCGACCTGCTAGCGATCCGCCTCTGCACCGATGCGGCGCTGGCCCGCATGGAGCCGCGCACCGCCGACCACGCCATTGCTCCGGCAGACGCCCCGACCATCGAGGACGAGTCGGTGCGGGCGATCTTCCAGGACGCCCTGGAGAACGGCTACACTCGCGGCCTGCTGGGCGCGCTGCAGCCCCCGCCGGCGCCCGCGACCACGCGCCCGGCTGTGCAGGCGGTCTTCTGCATTGACGTGCGCTCGGAGATCCTGCGCCGCCATCTGGAAGCCTGCTCGCCCTCCATCGAAACCCTCGGCTTCGCCGGATTCTTCGCCGTCTTCCTCGACTGGCAGACACCCGCCGGGTCGAGCGCCCGCTGTCCCGTGCTGCTCAAGCCAGCCGTCCACATTCGCGCCCAGGCGCCTGCGCCGGCCTGGGAGGGCCGGAGCGCGCTGAAGAAGCTGACCACCGCGCCATCATCGGCCTTTGCCTTTGTCGAAACCCTGGGCCTGGGCTACGCCCTGGGACTCGTCGGCGACGCCCTCACCCGGCTGACCGCGCCGCGCGCGGACGAGGGGAACGCCGCCTTTATCCTGGACTCCGATGGAAAGAGCGGCCTGACCGTGGAGCAGCGCTGTGACATGGCGGCGCTGATCCTCAAGAACATGGGCCTGCGGGAGCGCTACGGCCGCCTCGTGCTGCTGGCCGGCCACGAAGGATGCAGCGAGAACAACCCGCACCAGGCCGGCCTCGACTGCGGGGCCTGTGGCGGGCACGGCGGGGCGCTCAACGCCCGCATCGCCGCGGCGGTGCTGAACGACCCGGCGGTGCGCGCGCGGTTGCCACAGCGCGGCTTTGCCGTGCCGGCCGATACGTACTTCGTGGCCGGCGTCCACGACACCAGCACCGATGAGGTGCGCCTGCTCGACACCGAGCGCATCCCGGCCACTCACCAGGCCGACCTGGCGCAGTTGCGGACCTGGCTGCGCGAGGCGGCGCAGGGCACGCGCCTGGAGCGCGCCCGGGCCCTCGGCATCGCCAACGGCGCCTCGGAGGTGATCAACCGCGAGATTAGCCGCCGCGCCCGCGACTGGTCGGAAGTGCGCCCGGAGTGGGCGCTGGCCCGCAACGCTGCCTTCATTGCCGCGCGGCGCGCCCGCACCCGCGGCGTGAACCTGGAGGGTCGCACCTTCCTCCACGAGTACGACTGGACCACCGACCCCGACAATTCCATCCTGACCCTCATCCTCACCGCGCCGGTCGTCGTGGCCTCGTGGATCAACTTGCAGTACTTCGGCTCCACGGTGGACAACGCCCATTTCGGCTGCGGCACCAAGACCATCCACAACCGCGTCGGGACGCTGGGCGTGGTGCTGGGCAACGGCGGCGACCTGCGGACGGGCCTGGCGTTGCAGTCGGTGCAGGGGCCGGATGGACGCTGGTACCACGAGCCGCTGCGCCTGCAGGTGGTGGTCGAGGCCCCGCGCGAGCGCATCGAGGCGGTGATGCAGCAGCACGCCGTTGTGCGCGACCTGGTGGAGAACGGCTGGCTGCGGCTCTTCGTGCTCGATCCGGACGGCGCCGGCGCAGCGCGCTGGGTCCCTGGCAGCGGCTGGGAGGCGTAATACCATTTTAGATTTTGGATTGTGGATTGTAGATTGCCACGCTGGGCAGCACAACCCCTGAACCCACTTCAAGCAATGCGGCAGCATCAACGGTAATTGGTATAACACGCAGGGGGACGCGGGGAAAGCGAGTTCCCTGCGTCCCTGCGCGAGCGGTTCAGGGGCGGACAGAACCTGTGGGCGCTGACGGGCGTGAGGGGGTGGGGATGCGCTGGGTGGTCCTCACCCCCGGCGCCGCACGTGGGGGCGTTCCAGGGCGGTACCAGCTACGTTGGCGCGGATGTGCTGTCCGCCCTTAAACGCGCGCGGGGAGGGTTTGGGAAGGTTGATAACTACCGATTAGTATGGATAATCGGTAGTTATTTCCCCACCGGCCAGAAACGGAGCGCGCTCAGGCCCATGTCCATGAGCCAGCGCCCATCGGGGCTGAACGCCAACTGTTGCAGCCGAATCGGGCTGCCGCTGAGCACTTGCACCCGCCTCCCGTTGTCAAGGCGTCGCAGCGCGATGGTGTGATGCGGCGGCCCGCCCCGGAACGTAAAGGTGTCGTGGGGTGGGTAGCTGTTCGGCGTCGCCAACCACTTCCCGTCCGGACTGATAGCCACAACCATGCCATAGGAGCGTATCACGTCAATATTGGGCCCTGGCTCCACACGCGGTTCTCGAAACGTTTGTTGGTGCACCAGCCGCCATGTGCTTGTCGCGTAGGTCCGAATTGTTGCTCCTCCGACGCTCAGAAACGCGCCGTCAGGGCTGAAGGTCAGACTCTGCGATGGAGCGCGCTGGAGTTGTTGCACGACCGCCAGACGTTCCACGTCAATCAGCCACACCCCTCCTCGCGGCGCAGTCGCTGCCGCCAGCCACCGGCCATCGGGAGCGAAGGCCAGTGCGCCGGCAACGGTCGCATCAGGGTCGTCAATGCGCACCTCACCAATCCGATCCCGGGTTACCGTGTCCCAGAGCTGCACCACCGGTCCGTGCTTGTGGAACTCCTCTGTCACCGCCAGCGTGCGCCCATCGGGGGCGAAGGCCAGGTTCATCTTATAGACGTACCGGTCTGGCGGCCAGCATGTCAGTGTTCCCCGCAACGCGCCCTGTTCTGCTGCATAGAGCCTGACGCTCCCGCGGATCCCAATCGCCAGCGCGGCGCCGTCAGGACTTGCCGCCAGGTAGCCGCCGTGGGGTAAGACGCGCACCTCCGCGCGTTCCGGAAACTCGTAGATGGTCGTTTGCTCGTCAGAGGCTACCGCGACCCGGCCATCGGGCAAAAACACCGCCGATCGGACGGCGTGGAACTCCCAGGTATGTGCCGGTGGCGCCTCACGGTTCCGCCAGAACCTCACGCCTCCCACCAGCAGGCCAAGGGCCGCCAGCCCCGCCATCCCCAGCACGCCAGCACAAAGACCACGACGCCCCATGATCCTTCCTGTTCCATGAACCGCAGAGCCTCTCCTGGGAGTGCGAGCATCTTGCCCGCATCCGGGCCATTGCGGGCGGGACGCCCGCGCACCCGGGGTGACGCCTTACCCCACACAGGTGCGAATACCATCACCGGTCGCATTGCCCGGGAGGAACCCGTAACCCGCCTCAATTATGCCGATGCCATCGCCTGATGTCAAAGGAATCGATTCCGGTCGCGGGCGAACCCGGGTACGCTGGCCAGAGACCTGCGTGCAGGCGGGACGCCCGCGCACCCGGCGTGGGAACACCGGCTTCGCCAGCAGGATCGTTGCATCAGCCGTGCTGAGGCTGCCTTGACACTTGTTCCCGTCGTCCGTACCATTTTTAGTGTGCGGCGCAGCCGCGCGAGCGCCTGACGTCGATCACCATCGCACGCTTAAGATGGAGGTGAGATGCAAATCGAGCTTGTGATGCTGATCGCGGCGGGATTGGTGTTGCTCAGTGTCATCGCAACACGCACTTCCAGTCGCTTAGGCGTGCCGGCCCTGCTGTTGTTTCTGGGCATCGGCATGCTCGCCGGCTCCGATGGCCCGGGCAGGATCGCTTTCACCGATTTTAGACTGACCCAGACCATCGGTGTCATCGCGCTGGCCTACATTCTGTTCTCCGGCGGTCTCGACACGGACTGGCGGGCTATCCGGCCAGTGCTGGCCCAGGGGCTGGTGCTGGCCAATATCGGTGTGGTGCTCAGCGCGGTGCTGCTGTGCGGCTTTGCGGTGCTGGCGCTCAACCTGGACTGGCGCACCGGCCTGTTGCTGGGCGCAATCGTCTCGTCCACCGACGCCGCGGCGGTCTTCTCGGTGCTCCGCGAGCGCGGCGTCAATCTCAAACATAACCTCGAACCGCTGATCGAACTGGAGTCAGGCTCCAACGACCCGATTGCCGTCTTCTTAACCATCGGGCTGGTGGATCTGATCACCACTCCTGGAGCCACGCTGTTCAACCTGGTCCCCAGTTTCATCATCCAGATGGCCCTCGGCGCAGCGGGTGGCGTTCTGTTCGGCTGGCTGACCGTGTTCACAGTCAACCGCATCCGCCTGCAACAGGAGGGGTTGTACGTGGTGCTCACCCTCGCCGCGACCATGCTGACCTACGCGGCCACTGCCATGGTGAACGGCAATGGCTTCCTGGCGGTGTACATCGCCGGGATCGTGGTGGGGAACCGCAATATTGTACACAAGCGGAGCATTCTGCGCTTCCACGACGGGATCGCCTGGCTGATGCAGATCGCCATGTTTCTGACCCTTGGCCTGCTGGTCTTCCCCTCGCAGCTTCTGGCTGTGGCGCCGGTGGGACTGCTGGTGGCCCTGTTCCTGGTCTTTGTCGCGCGGCCACTGAGCGTCATCGGGTCGCTGATCTGGTTCCGGCGCTCGTTGCGCGAGCTGTTGATGGTCTCCTGGGCGGGGCTGCGCGGGGCAGTGCCGATCATCCTGGCGACGTTCCCCCTGACCGGGGATGTGCCCGGGGCAGCGACGATCTTCAACGTGGTCTTCTTCGTCGTGCTGGTATCGGTACTGTTACAGGGTATGACGATCAACCTGGTCGCGCGCTGGCTGGGAGTGAACACCGACCAGCCGCGCAGCGTGGACAGCCGCACCTACGTGCCCGATGTGCGCCTCAACAGCCGCCTGTTTGAGGCCATTGTTCCTGAGGACTCGTCGCTGGTGGGGAGCAGCCTGCTGGAGCTCGGGTTGCCCCGTGGCGTGCTGGTGGTCCAGATCCAGCGCGACGGCGTCGCGATCATTCCCAACGGCAGCACCGTGCTCCGTCCCGGCGACCATCTGCTGGTGCTGGCCACCCCCGAAACCCAATCGGCGCTCGAGCAACTGTGCGAGCAGTGTCGGGTACAATTGCTCAGCCCGGTAACCCTGGTGCGTCCGGTCGAGTTGCTTTCCAGCCAGACCCGCCGGGTGTAATACCAACTGGAATTGACGACCTCGCATGCTCTAGCATCACCTCCACAGCCCGACAGCCCCCACACGGGGCTTTGTGGCGCTGTGGAGCTGGAGCGTTGCGGGATCTGAACCAATGCGGCGCCATCAAGGCGAAACGGTATAATACCATTTTGGATTTTAGATTTTGGATTGCGGATTGCCACGCAGGGCAGCACAACGCCTGAAACCGTTTCAGGCAATGCGGCATCATCAACGGTAATTGGTATAAGACTCTAAGGGCGGACAGCACATCCGAGCCAACGCGGTTGGGACATGGGGAAGCCGGGTTTCCCCATCCCCCTCCCTGAGGGGAAGGTTTGGGCGTAGAGGCGCGGCGGCGCCGCGCCTACGCCCTCCCAGGAACACATAATTCTGGCGTTGGGCGGCGCAGCCGCCTGGAGGATGATGGGTAGAATACCGGTATGTTGCCCGACCGACTACGCAGCCCCGCCACCAGCATTGTCGCCTACGACCGCGAGAGGGTAAACGCGATCATCCGCGACTGGAGCACCCAGTACCTCGCCCAGGAGTTGCGCGCCGGACGGTTTGGCAAACGGCTCAATCCGAGCCAGGTCGCCGAGCTCGAGGCGCTGCTCACGGCCTGGAGGCAGCGGGCCCTCGGGCCGCTTCCGCTGCGCGACGCGCTGCTGGTGGATGAGGCGCGGGGGCGGCGCGTCTTCGCGCTGCTCTGCGCTGCGCTGGTGGTTCAGCGCGCCCCCGTGCCGCCCGACCTGGATGCCACGCTTCCGACGGACCCGGCTGACCTGGAGGAACTGCCGGCGGCCCTGGCCGCGGATCCCGCCCTGCGCGCCCTGGCTGAGGTTGCATCCCACAATGGGCTGCGTCTGGCGGTGCAGCAGGCGCCCGATGCGTTTCCCTACCCCGACAACCTGGAAGCGCTGGTGGCTCCCCCTCCACGGCTGGCGCGCCCGGCAGAGGAGTTCGAGCAGCCCACAGGCTGGCGGCGGAACATTGCTATCCTGCTGGCGACCGGCGGCGTCTTGCTCCTCTTGCTGCCGCTCCTTGGCGGCCAGATCCCCCGCCATCCCGCCGGCCTGCCCCTGGCTTTGCTCACCCTGGCGCTCCTGGTAGGCATCCGCGCCGGATGGGCCGGCTACGCCGGCTCCCTCTGCATCTGGCTGGTGGCTAATTTGCCCGGGTTTCATCACGGTACGACCCTGCAGAGTCTCCTGCCCGCCCTGCCTCTGCTGGCCATCGGGTTGATCCTGCTGAACGCCGACCGGCGCGTGCGGGCGATGTGGGGCTGGATCAGGTGCCGCTTGCCCTGGCGGCGCCCGGGAATGGGGAAGTAGGTTCTTCTCAATGGTTTCTGATACCATTTTATTGCAGATTATCGCGCAGGGCGTTCTGATGCGCTTTGACGGAACACCGCTTGCGGAGTGTTCAAGTGAAATTGATATGAGATCCATGCGCTCGCCATCAGAACGGGTCGCCCTCACCGCCCGGCAACGTAACCACGCGAATGCTCACCCTGCGCACCTCGGCGAACTGGAGGAGGGTGTAGGTGATCTGCTCACGGATAAGCTGTGCGCGCTGGGGGTCCTGACCATAGGCGAGCAGTTCTGGCGACAGGCGAACGGTGGCTACGCCATCGGCGACGTGCACGAAGAGCAGCGCGACCCGCCAACCCCAGCGCGTCCCGCGTTCAGGGTAGGTAAGCACTTCTTCCGGGGTGGGAATGGCCGTGGCGAAGCCAACCTGGCTGATGATCGGCGGACCGTGGAGCAGTTCCTCGACCGTGGCATAGGCCAGGCGATCGATCTCAGAACGCGAGGCTTCCTCAACTCCCCGGGGTAAACCCCGATCAACAACCACACGGCGCTGCTGGGGCGCAAGCACGTCGGCGCCTTTGATCGTCCAGTAAAGCTGCACCATTCGGGCGGCAGGGTCGCCCGGGCCAAGCACCGTTACACCGCTTCGCTCCAGCACCTGACCACGCAGATCGGTTATCTCCAGAACAGCCGGCTGGGTTGGGGGGTCAGGCGGCGCGATCGCGCCGATCCACTCCAGGTTGCCGGTCAGCAAGCCGCTACCTTCCGCATCGCGGAGCAGCGTGAACTGCCGGTTCAGTTCCGTCCCATCGGCCCAACGGAGCCGCGCGACGACCTGCTGGTCGGGCGCGCCGATCCGACCGGCTATGTAGAGCGGTATCGTCACGTTTTCGCCAACCATAGGAGCCATCAACCTGCCGACAGACAGCGAGCCGCAGCGAGTCGCCAGGGCGTCCATACCCACGTTGGCCCGCTCGATCTGCCAGGCGGGCGGGTTGAGCGGATCGAAGGTCAGCGCCGTGCGCTCGAAGGCCTGGAGCATAACCCGACGCGCGCCGCCGGCCTTGTACGCGTCGGTCCAGAATGCCGGGGTGAGCGGCAAACCTGTGTCGTGCAACCAGCCCTCAGGGAACAGGTCAGTGCGGTTCATATAGTCCCAGAAGAGCCTGGGCACGTAATAGCCCGGCGCCGGGCGGAGCAACGGGTCTACAGGGATAAAGACCACCTCACCCGTCCCCGGCAGGACAAGGGGCTGTATATCGCCGCGGAAGCCGGGTGGTGGCGGCACACGCCGGTCGGGGAGGCCCGCCTGGTGCAACTCAGCATACGTAATGCGAGTGCCGCTTACCGGCGCGAAGGGGGCGCATTCCATCAATTCAGCGGTGAGCCGCCCGAACATGATGCCCCAGCGCGGATCACGCTCCGCTCCCCGATGATCCTCGATTCGCCCCTTGTCAAAGTATTGCGCCGGAAACCCCTCAAACGAACTCAACGGCCTGAGCGGATAGCCCAGGAGCCGCACACCATCGCGCGAGGCATAGTAAGCCGCAAATCGCTGCTCGACACCGACCTGAGCCTGCACCGGACGTACAGGTAGCCATACCATAATCAGAGCCAGCAGCGCGAGCCGCGGCAACGTCCAGATGCGTGGTTTCATACCTGCCTCCTGCGTACAACCGGGTTTCCCCATTGCCGCGTGTGAAGAGACCTTTCCGTACAGTGAGCATGCCGTTTCGCACGCGGCCTCGATGTCAGGCTATACTTAGCCGCATAGCATAGTTGATGACCGTTCTGTTGGTGTCTGTTCAGACAATCCTTGCAGCGTAGAGGGAGGTAGCACAATGACGTGCCGAGAACGACTGGAGGCCTACCTGCAGGCCCAGGGGGTGCAGTATCGGGTCTACGAGCACCCGGCCGCCTACACGGCCCAGGCGGTAGCGGAGCGGGAGCATATCCCGAATAAGCTCCTGGCCAAGGTGGTGATTGTGGTTGCCGACGGGGAGTTGATGATGCTGGCGCTGCCCACGTCCCGCCGGGTTGACCTGGCCAGGATCAGGGAGTTGCTCGATGCCCGTGAGGTGCGTCTGGCGACCGAGACGGAGATGGCGATGGCGTTTCCCGACTGTGAAGTCGGCGCTACCCCGCCCTTCAACGCCGGGTACAATATGCCGCTCTTCGTCGACCGCTCGCTGGCCGAAGAGCCGGTGATCTTCTTCCAGGCCGGCAGCCATAGCGTGGCGATGAGCATAGCCTTCGCCGACTATGCGCGACTGGCGCAACCGCGGCTGGCGGAGTTCGCCGCTGAGCCGCGCCGGCTAGCGACGGCCCACGAAGATATTCACGAACTGGGCGGCTGGTAGTATCAGGAGCCAGAGGAGCATCGCATGGAATTGCATGTCGTGCCCATAACCCGGCCCGACGACGTGAACATCATCCTCGGGCAAACCCACTTTATCAAGTCGGTTGAGGACCTGCACGAGGCGCTGGTCAATGCCGTACCCGGCATTCGCTTCGGCCTGGCCTTCTGCGAGGCCTCGGGAGCGCGACTGGTGCGCTGGAGCGGCACCGACGAGGGGCTGATTGACCTGGCGCGCACCAACGCCCTGGCGCTCGGAGCCGGTCACAGCTTCATTATTGTCCTTGGCGCGGGCTACTATCCGATCAACGTGTTGAACGCGATCAAACTGGTGCCGGAGGTGTGCCGGATCTTCTGTGCTACTGCTAACCCGGTTGAGGTAGTAATTGCGGAGACAGCGACGGGCCGGGGCATTCTGGGCGTCATTGACGGCGCCTCGCCGCTAGGGGTCGAAGACGAAGCGGGCATTGCCTGGCGCAAGGGCCTGCTGCGGACGATTGGCTATAAAGCGTAAGGCCCGGAGTGGCAAGCGCGGTCGGGGGATGGGGAAACCGGGTTTCCCCATCATCCCCCGACCGCAGGGGCTGCCTGCCTTCGTGAGAATCCACGAGGCCGAGTAATCTTTCCGTTCCCCTGATGGGGTTCGTTCCGATCCGCTCGGCCCCGGTATTGAACGGGAAACGTTCCGTTTTCCTCTTTGCAGAGGCCTCGTACTTGTTTACCCGTTCAATCCAATGTTTTAGTATCTTTATGGTAGCAGGGTTACGCGCAGCAACAACGCGTGACAGCGTAACTCCAGGTTATGGTTTGACAACCACGCTGGACATACGAAGGGTTTGGGGAGGCTACGCCTTCCCAAACCCTCTGAAAGTGAAAAGCCCTACTTGCCGCCGCAGCCCATCAGGGCCTTCTGCTCAGTGGCAGCGCTCGCGCCGGTCTGCCGGTCGGCCACCAGCTTCGCAGCGGTCGCCTCGGCACTGTCACGGGCCATACCTACCAGGCTCACCAGATTGCCCTCGGAAACCAGAACGGGCGCCGAGGCCGGCTGGACGGGCTGCAACTGCGGGGCCGCAACCCCGTTGGGCAGTACCATCACGTTACCCGCCGCCGGCTGCGCCAGTGTGCCGCCCGCCGGGGCGGGGCCGAACGCCAGCACGGCAACAATCGCGAACGCCACTACAGCGACCGCGCCACTCACCACCAGACCCTTCCAGAGCATGCGGAACCTCCTTGTACGGATACCGATAGCCGGGAGCTACGCCTGAAGCCGTCGCCAGCCGTAGCCGTGGAGAGGATATTGGCTCGCCAATGGGATACACAGATATTGTACTACTTTTGCAAACATTTAGCAAGGAAAAATATCCCGACTCCGGGGCTTTTGCAACGTCTCGACCGGTGAAAGCACATGGAAACCCGGTTTCCCCGCGCCCCAACCGCCGGCGGGCGTAGCCCGTCCACACCCTCCCGCGTGCGGGCGATCCCGTTTCCGGGCGCCCTCTGGTATGATAGGAGCATGTGTCCGGGCCGGTTCGCGCCTGGCTGGTCCCGAACGATGCGCCGCGGGGTCACGATTCGCCGCGTTGCTGCGCTTTGTCAGGGAGAGAAGTCGTGGGATCTCGATTTGCCTTAAGACCACTGTGGAGATCGGGTCGCCTGGCGGGATGCGCGTTGACCCTGCTGGTCGCAGCTACGTTGCTCGGCGCATGCACCGGCTTGCTGCCTGGTGAACAGCCCAGCCCTGTGGTGGTCATCGTCACCGCCACGCCCACCCCCGGCGGAGCGGCCACCCCTGCGCCGCCGCCGACCCCGGCAGGCGCGGCCACCGACACGCCAGCGGCCATCCCGACCACTGCTGCTGGCGATGCTACCGCTACCCCGGCGGCCCCTGTCGGCGATGCTACCGCCACCCCCGTCTCCGCGGCGCAACCGGGGCTACTGCAACGCGTGCGCGAGCGTGGCCGGCTGATCTGCGGCGCCAATGCCGACCTCCCCGGTTTCGGCTTCTACGACCGGGTGCGCGATCAGTGGAGCGGCTTTGATGTGGATTTCTGCCGGGCTATCGCCGCCGCGATCTTCAACGACCCCGATGCCGTGGAGTTCATTGGCCTGACGACCTCCGGCCCCAATGAGCGCTTCGCCGCCGTGCGCAACGGAACCGTGGACGTGCTCATTCGCAATACGACCTGGACGCTGGGCCGCGACATCGCCGGGCTGGCCTTCGGGCCAACGACCTTCCACGATGGGCAGACCTTCATGGTCCGCGCCAGCGCGCGCATCGCGACATCGGCAGACCTGGCGGGCAAGCGGATCTGCGTTGCCCGGGGTACGACCAGCGAGCAGAATCTGACCGATGATTTTGCCGCCCGGGGGATCACCTTTGAGGCCGTGCTGTTCGATGATGAGGGCCAGCTCTACCCGGCCTACGACCGCGGTGAATGCGATGCGGTAACCAGCGACAGCTCGCAACTGGTTTCCAAGCGTCAGACACTCACTACGCCAGCGGATCATATTATTCTCGGTGAGCGGATCTCACGGGAACCGCTCGGGCCGGTGTTTATCGAAAACGATGAGCAGTGGCGCGACGTGGTAAGCTGGGTGGTGTTTGCGACGATCTACGCCGAGGAGGTGCGGATCAGCCAGGAGAACGTTGAGCAGCAGCGCGCCCAGAGCGACGATCCGCGGGTCAGGCGCCTGCTCGGGGTGGAGAGCGAGTTTGGCCAGGGCCTGGGCCTGAGCAACGACTTCGCCTACGCGATCATCCGCGAGGTCGGAAACTATGGCGACATCTACGATCGCAACCTGGGGCCGCGCACGCCCTTTGCCCTCGACCGCGGCCCCAACAAGGTCTGGAACCTCGGTCAGGGTGGCGTGCTGGCCTCACCGCCGTTCCGTTAATGTGGTGGACCGGCCATGCAGCAACCACTCATCTGCCCTGCCTGTCACGGCAGTAATCTCCCGCGGGCGCGCTTTTGCCAGCACTGCGGGTACGATCTCATTCTGAACAACGACGGGCCTCGCTTCTACCTGACCCGGACGATCAAGGAAGGTGGGCAGGGCGCGGTTTTCGAAGGTCGTGACGAGGCCGGTCAGGTGGTCGCGGTCAAAGAGATGCTCGACCGCTTCACCGACCCTCAGGAGCGGGCCGAGGCGGTGCAGCGCTTCACGGCCGAGGCCGAGATGCTGGGCCGCCTCAGCCACCCGCGTATTCCCCGGATCTTCGCTTCGTTCAACGACGGCGGGCGGCACTACCTGGTGATGGAGTTTATCCGCGGGCAGGATCTGGAGGACCTGGTTAGCCGCGAGGGCGCGCAACCCGAGGCGCGGGTGCTGGAATGGGCCGAACAGCTCTGCGACGTGCTGGCGTACCTGCACGACAAGGGTCTGGTCTACCGCGATATGAAGCCCTCGAACGTGATGCTCGAGCAGCCCGCCGGGACGTTGAAGGTAATTGACTTTGGGATTGCCCGGGTCTTTCAGCCCCAGCAACGGGTGACGCAAATCGGTACGCCGGGCTACGCGTCCCCCGAACAGTACCAGGGCCTGGCGACGCCGCGCTCGGATATTTTCGCTCTGGGAGCAACCCTGCACCACCTGCTCAGTGGGCGCGACCCGCGTGACCATCCGCCCTTCACCTTTCCCCGCCTGACCGGGGTCTCGTCACGCACCGCCGATGCGATCGAGCGGGCGCTCCAGATGCGCCCTGAGGACCGCTTTGGGAGTATTGCCGAGTTCCGGGCTGCGCTGCAACCAGCCGCGCCGCGCGTAGTGGCCGTGGCGCCCGCGCCGGCAACGCCAGCGGCGACTCGCCCCGCGCCCGTCGCTCCTGCCCCAACGCCGGCAGCGCCGCCCGCACCCGCGCCAGCACCTGCGCCCCCCGCGCCGGCA
>FWPV01001148.1_pt1 | contig 30242 bp, 30 predicted proteins | sample 2228371 | NCBI WGS metagenome assembly FWPV01 (sample SAMEA103939776, study PRJEB20133) | metagenome | reverse complement strand
TGCTGCGCGAGGCCTGGGGCGAGCCGCCGGCCGCCACCGATGACGCACGCACCGAGGGTGGGGTGACCGTGATCCGCGTGCCGGGCAACGCCCCCCGTTTCGAACTGTTCGGCGAGCTGGAGCCCATGCAGAAACTCTGGCAGCGCCTCGACGTGCATGCCGTGCCGGCTGGCACCCTGTGCTGGGATCTGCTCGACACCCTCGCCGCCCTGCCCGAGGTCTATCCGCAGACCGTCGAGGCCTTCGTGCCGCAGATGGCCAACCTCGAGCGCGTCGGCGGGGTCAGCTTCAAGAAGGGCTGCTACCCGGGTCAGGAGGTGGTGGCGCGCATGCACTACCTCGGCAAGCCCAACCGGCGCATGGCCCTGCTGCGGACAAAAGATGCCGAAACCGCCCAGCCCGGCCAGGCCGTGTTCGGCGACGACCACGAAACGGCTGTCGGCGAGGTGGTGCGCGCCGCTCCGCACCCGGACGGCGGCATCGTGCTGCTCGCCGTGCTACGCTTGGCGGCTTTCCAGGAGGGCACGCTGCGCCTCGGCTCCTTTGAGGGCCCGCAACTTGCGCGCCTCCCGCTGCCCTATGCCCTTGAGGACGACGCTGCATGACCACCTTCGACGATCCGCTCATCATTGCCGGCAAGGCCTACCAGTCACGCCTGCTCACCGGCACCGGCAAGTACAAGGACATGGAGGAGACCCGCCTGGCCACCGAGGCCGCCGGGGCGGAGATCATCACCGTGGCGGTGCGCCGCGTGAACCTCGGGCAGAACCCCAACGAGCCCAGCCTGCTCGACGTGCTGCCGCCGTCGAAGTACACCCTGCTGCCCAACACCGCCGGCTGCTACACCGTGGACGATGCGGTGCGCACCTGCCGCCTGGCGCGCGAGCTGCTCGACGGCCACGACTTGGTCAAGCTGGAGGTGCTCGGCGACCCGCGCACCCTCTACCCCGACATCACCGCCACCCTGCAGGCCGCCGAGATCCTGGTGAAGGATGGCTTCAAGGTCATGGTCTACACCTCCGATGACCCGATCATCGCCAAGCGCCTGGAGGAGATCGGCTGCGTCGCGGTCATGCCGCTGGCCGCCCCGATCGGTTCGGGGCTTGGGGTGCAGAACAAGTACAACATCCTCACCATCGTCGAGAACGCCAAGGTGCCGATCATCGTCGATGCCGGGGTGGGTACCGCCTCCGACGCCGCCATCGCGATGGAACTGGGCTGCGACGGCGTGCTGATGAACACCGCCATCGCCGAGGCGAAGGATCCGGTGATGATGGCCGGCGCCATGAAGCGCGCCATTGAGGCCGGCCGCATGGCCTTCAAGGCCGGCCGCATGCCGCGCCGCCGCTTCGCCTCCGCCTCCTCACCCACCGACGGGCTGTTCTTCTGATGTCTGAGGCGGCCGAGCACACGCCCCACCGGCGGACCATCAAGAGCTTCGTCCGCCGCGAGGGCCGCCTCACGGTCGGCCAGCAGCGCGCGCTGGACGAGCTGTTGCCGCGCTTCGGCATCCCTGCGGGCGAGGCGCCGATCGACCTCCATGCCCTGTTCGGTAATGACCACCCGGTGACGCTGGAGATCGGCTTCGGCAATGGCGAGTCGCTCGCGGCGATGGCCGAGGCGGCCCCCGAGCTGAACTTCATCGGCGTCGAGGTGCACCGCCCCGGCGTCGGTCACCTGCTGCAGCTCATCGAAAAGAAGGGACTCACCAACGTGCGTGTGGCCAACACGGATGCGGTGGAGCTATTGAAGAACCGCACCCCCGAGGCCAGCCTCGACCGCCTGCTGCTGTTCTTCCCCGATCCCTGGCACAAGAGCCGCCATCACAAGCGCCGCATCGTGCAGCCGGCGTTCGCCGAGCTGGTCGCCTCGCGCCTGCGCCCGGGCGGGCTATGGCACCTGGCGACCGACTGGGAGAACTACGCCGAGCACATGCGCGAGGTGTTGGAGGCCTCCCCCGCGTTCGAAAACGTGAACGGCCCAGGCGCCTTCGCCCCGGCCCGGCCGGCCTGGCGCCCGGAGACCAAGTTCGAGCGACGCGGCCTGCGCCTCGGGCATGGCGTCTGGGACCTGCTCTACACACGCAAGCCCTGATCCGCGGCCCTTGAGGTCCGCTTTTGTCAAGCGGGACACAAGGGCTTAGAATCGGCCGGATTTTTTCCATTTTTTTACCCTTGTCCCGGGAGACCCCTCCATGTCCAAGAAGCATCCCGTCGTCGCGGTGACCGGTTCCTCCGGCGCCGGCACCACGACCGTCAAGCGCGCCTTCGAGCAGATCTTCCGCCGCGAGAAGATCAACCCCGCCATCATTGAGGGTGACAGCTTCCACAGCCTGGATCGCATGGCCTTCCGCGAGGCCGTCAAGAAGGCCGAGGCCGAAGGCAACAACAACTTCAGCCACTTCGGCCCGGAAGCCAACCACTTCGACAAGCTGGCCGACCTGTTCAAGGCCTACGGCCACAGCGGCACCGGCAAGAAGCGCTACTACCTGCACAGCGACGAGGAAGCCGCCGAGCACAACGCCCGCCTGGGCACCAGCCTCAAGGCCGGCGAGTTCACCCCGTGGGAAGACATCCCCGAAGGCACCGACCTGCTGTTCTATGAAGGCCTGCACGGCCTGGTGAAGACCGACAGCGTCGACGTTGCCCAGCACGTCGACCTGGGCGTGGGCGTGGTGCCGGTGGTCAACCTGGAGTGGATCCAGAAGATCCACCGCGACAACAAGGAGCGCGGCTACTCCGCCGAAGCCATTGTCGACACCATCCTGCGTCGCATGCCGGACTACATCAACTACGTGACCCCGCAGTTCTCGCGCACCGACGTGAACTTCCAGCGCGTGGCCACGGTGGACACCTCCAACCCGTTCATCGCCCGTGACATCCCGACCCCGGACGAGAGCTTCGTGGTGATCCGCTTCCGCAACCCGAAGCGCGCGGATTTCCCGTACCTGCTGTCCATGATCCCGGGTTCCTTCATGTCCCGCCCGAACACCATCGTGGTCCCCGGCGGCAAGATGGGCTTCGCCATGGAGCTGATCCTGGCGCCGATGATCCACCAGCTGATCGAAGGCCGCGGCAAGTAATTTCCGCCCCTTCTGGAAAAACGACCCCGGCCTGGCCGGGGTTTTTTATGGAGCCTTCGTCATGACCGATCGCTACGCCGTCATCGGCAACCCCATCGCCCACAGCAAGTCCCCCCTCATCCACGCCATGTTTGCGGAGCAGACCAGGCAGGCGATGAGCTACGAGCGCATCCTTGCCCCGCTGGGCGGATTCCGCGAGGCGGTGCTGCGCTTTCGCGCCGAGGGAGGCCGGGGGCTGAACGTCACCGTGCCGTTCAAGCTGGAGGCCTTCGAGCTCGCCGACCGGCTCAGCGAGCGTGCGGCCCGCGCCGGCGCGGTCAACACGCTCATCTTCCATGCGGACGGCGTGATCGAGGGCGATAACACGGACGGCACGGGCCTGGTGCGCGACCTGCTCAAGCAGGGCGCAACCATTGAGGACAAGCGCGTGCTGATCCTCGGCGCCGGCGGGGCGGTGCGCGGCGTGCTCGCCCCCCTGCTGGCCGAGCGCCCGCGCGAGCTGGTCATCGCCAACCGCACCGCCGACAAGGCCGTGCAGCTCGCCGCCGCCTTCGCCGACCTCGGCCCCGTGCGCGGCTGCGGGTTCGATGCCCTCGAAGGGGCGTTCGACCTCGTCATCAACGGCACCTCCGCCAGCCTCTCGGGCGAGCTGCCCCCCCTGCCCGATGATCTGCTGGCGAAAGGGGCGGTGGCCTACGACATGGCCTATGGCAGTGACCCCACCCCATTCCAGCGCTGGGCCGGTGCCCACGGCGCGCGCCTGTCGCTGGACGGCCTCGGCATGCTGGTCGAACAAGCGGCGGAGAGCTTCCGCCTGTGGCGCGGCGTGCAGCCGGATACCGCACCCGTCCGTCAGGCACTCTCCTCGAAAGCGGCTTGAATCGGCCTCCGGCGTAGCCCGTCGGGCTCGTTCAGCTTGCTTTAAGCCTGCCTGTGCTTAGATAAGGGCATGAACAGACATGCCCTCACGCTGACCCTGCTGCTCGCCCTCCCGGCCCCGCTGCTGGCCGCGGAGGGCATCGCCCTTGCGCAGGCCCTCCAGAACCTCCTGCAGCAGTCACCCGAACAGGCCCTGGTGGATGCCCGCCAGTCCGAGGCACGGGCCGTGCAGGCCCAGGCCGGGGGACTGCTCGCCGCGCCCCCCGCACTGACCCTGGGCGCCCAGGGCGGACGCGAGGACGGCGGCTTCGGCGAATACCGCGAATGGCGCGCAGGCGTCGAGCTCCCGCTGTGGCGGCCCGGCCAGAGCGATGCCCACCGCCAGCTTGCCACGAGCATCGATGGCCTGGCGCGCGAGGATTTGCGCGCGCTCCAGCTGGACCTCGCTGGACAACTGCGCGAGGCCGCCTGGCAGGTTGCGCTGGCGCAGGCCTCGGCCGAGGCCCTGCAGGGCGCAAGCGAGGAGGCACGCCGTGCGCTGGATCGACTCAAGCGCCTGGTCGCCCTCGGCGAGCGTCCGCGCGCCGACCTGGTGACGCTGGAGGGGGAGATCCTCGATCTCGACCAGCAACTGGCTTCCGCACGCGCTGAAGCCCGCCTGGCCCTGGCCTCATGGCGCCTGATCAGTCGCCAGGACGCCCCGCCAGCCCTTCCGCTGGAAACCGCCATCGCCGAACAGCCGATCGAAACCCATCCCCACTGGGCCCAGGCCCGCCTCGCCCTCGATCGTGCCGGAGCCGAGCGCCGCACCGGCACGCTGGCCGCCAGGGGCACGCCCACGCTCGGGGTGGAGGCGAGGCACGAAGCCCCCCCCGGCAGCCCGGCGCTGGACGCCCTCACCCTCAACCTGAATCTTCCACTGCCCTGGGAGCGCCACCGGCAGGCGGCCGAGGCCACCCTCCGCTATGCCGAGACCGAGGCGGCCGTGCGCCTGACCCGGCTCGAGCGCGAGCTAATGCTTGCACGCCAGCAGGCCGCCCTTGGGCTCGAGTCCGCCCGGCTCCAGGCCCAGATGGCGGAAAAGCGCGCCCTCGCCGCACGCGAGGAGAGGCGGCTTGCCGGCCGCCGACTGGAGGAGGGCGAGATGGACACCATTGATTATGTAAGCGTGTTGCGGCGCACCCTTGATGCAGAGCGCGCGGCGCGACTCGGCACGCTCGAGGTCGGCCGCTGGATCGCACGCCACAACCAGGCCCAGGGAGTCCTGCCATGACCCACCGTTCCCTCCTGCTCGGCGTTGCCCTGCTTCTGAGCGCTGGTCTGACTCAGGCCGCCGACGTTCTCACCCTGTCACCCGCCCAGATCGAAGCCCTCGGCCTGCGCCTCGCCCCCCCGACAGCCGCCCAGGCATCCAGTGGTGCCGCCTGGCCAGGCAGGGTATCGCTCCCCCCGGACGGCCACGAGCTGCTGGTCGCACCGCTTTCCGGGCGCGTCACGCGCGTGCATGCCAGTGCCGGCGGGATGGTTGCGGCAGGGGCCCCCCTCGTAACCCTGTTCAGCCCGGCCCTGGTGCAGCTGGTTCAGGATTACCGGGGTGCCCGCGTCAGCGAGGACCTCGCCCGGCAGACGCTCGTGCGCGAGCAGCGGCTGGCAAAGGAAGGGATCGGCATCGAGCGCCGCGTGCGCGAGGCCGAGAGCGCCCTGCGCCAGGCCAGCGTGGAAACCCGCGGACTGGCCGCGCGCCTGAAGCTTGCGGGCATCGCCCCGGACCACCTGCCCGACAACGGCACGGGCCTGGCCGAGCTCACCCTGCGCGCTCCGAGGGATGGCGCCCTGCTGATGCTGGATGCCGCGCCCGGCGTGTGGCTGGAGGAAGGACAGCCCGCCGCCGAACTGGCCTACACCGACCGCCGCTGGATCGAGGCCGAGGTCCCGCTGGAGCGGGCCGCGCTCCTGCACCCCGGACAGTCCGCCCGCGTCCTGCCGGGCGATGTCGATGGCACCCTTTTGGCCGTCGGCCTGACGGCCGATCCCCAGCGCCAGACCGTGCGGGTGCGGGTCGAACTCGACAACGGCGGCACCCTGCGTCCCGGGCAGCGGGTGCAGGTGCGTTTCTCGGGAAAAGGGGAGGTCTGGCAGGTGGCGCCGACCGCCATCGTGCGCATCGACGGGCAGGACATGGTGTTCGTGCAGCGTGAGCAGGCCCTGCTCCCGATCCCCGTGGTCCAGCAGGGACGGGATGGCGACACCATGCTGGTCGAAGGCGAGCTGAAGGCGGATGACCGTGTGGTCAGCCAAGGCGCGATCGCCCTCAAGTCCGCCTGGCAGGCACGTGGCGGGGCCGAATGATGCTCGACCGCCTGATCGACCTCGCCCTGCGCAACCGCCTACTCGCCCTTCTCCTCGGCGCGCTGCTGGCCGCTCTCGGCACGCACGCCATGCTGCAGCTGCCCATCGACGCCTTCCCGGACGTTTCCGCGCCGCAGGTGAAGATCATCCTCAAGGCCCCCGGCCTCACGCCGGAGGAGGTCGAACGGCGGGTCACCATCCCCGTCGAGACCGAGCTGCTCGGCCTGCCCAAGCAGACCATGCTGCGTTCGGTCGCCAAGTACGGCCTGACCGACATCACCCTCGATTTCGAGGACGGCACCGACATCTACTGGGCCCGCCAGCAGGTCAGCGAGCGCCTGGCCGGGATCATGGACAGCCTGCCCGCCGGGCTCGAGGGTGGACTCGCGCCGATCACCACCCCGCTCGGCGAGATGTTCATGTTCACCGTCGAGGGCGACCTGCCGCTGGCCGAACGGCGCGCCCTGCTCGACTGGGTGATCCGCCCCGCCCTGCGCACCGTACCCGGCGTGGCCGACGTCAACGCCCTCGGTGGACGGGTCACGACCTTCGAGGTCGCCCCCGATCCGGCCCGCATGGCCGCGCGCGGCGTGAGCCTGGAGGCCCTGCGGACAACGCTGGAGAGCAACAACCGCGACGACGGGGCCGGCCGGCTCGCCGCCGGCGAGGAGACCCTGCTGGTGCGGGTCATGGGCCGCCTGGCTACCCTCGAGGACATCGCCGGACTGCGGATACCGACGGCCAGCGGCGGCAGCGTGCGTGTGGCGGAGGTGGCCGAGGTGCGCCTGGGCGCAATGACCCGCTATGGCGGCGTGACCCACAACGGCCAAGGCGAAACCGTGCAGGGGCTCGTGCTCGGCCTGCGCGGCGCGAACGCGCGCGCGGTGGTCGAGGGCGTGCGCGCGCGCCTGGCCGAACTGGCCCCCTCCCTGCCGGAGGGGGTGCGCATCGAGGTGTTCTACGACCGGGGCGACCTGACCGGCCAGGCCATCCATACCGTGAGCAAGGCCCTGCTCGAGGCCGTGGTGCTCGTGGTCATCATGCTTGTGCTGTTTCTTGGCGAGGCGCGGGCCTCCATCGCGGTGGCCATGGTCCTGCCACTCGCCGCGCTCGCCACCTTCCTTGCCATGCGCCAGCTTGGCATGAGCGCCAACCTGATGAGCCTGGGTGGGCTCGCGGTGGCGCTGGGCATGCTGGTCGACGCCGCCGTGGTGGTGGTGGAGAACATCGTCGCCCGCCTCGGCCAGCAGGATGGGCGCAGCTTGGCCGACACCGTGCGCGCGGCCACCCACGAGGTAGCGAAGCCGGTCAGCAGCGGCATTCTCATCATCGCCGCCGTGTTCCTGCCGCTGCTCACCCTGCAGGGACTGGAGGGCAAGCTGTTCAGCCCGGTCGCGGTGACCATCATCATCGCCTTGGGCGCCTCGCTGCTGCTCTCGCTGACCATCATCCCGGCGCTCTCGGTCTGGCTGCTCAAACCTGGCGCGCACCGTGAATCCCCGCTCGTGCGCGGCCTGCACAAGGTGCACGATCCCGCCCTGCGTTGGGCCCTGGCCCACCCGCGCACGCTGATGGGCATGGTGCTGGCTGGGGTGGTGGTCGCGGCCGGCGCGCTCGGCCAGGCCGGCAAGACCTTCATGCCGACCATGGACGAAGGTTCGCTCATCCTGCAGCTCGAGAAGCCCCCGTCCATCGACCTGGACGCCTCGCTCGGCATCGACCAGCGGGTGCAGCAGGCGCTGCTTGCGCGCGTTCCGGAGATCGAGGCGGTCATCGCCCGCGCCGGCAGCGACGAGCTGGGACTCGACCCGATGGGCCTCAACCAGACCGACAGCTTCCTCGTGCTCAAGCCGCGCGAGAGCTGGGAGGTCGCCGACAAGGACACGCTGATGGACCGCATCCGCGCGGTGATGAAGGACTTCCCGGGCGTGGACTACGGCTTCACCCAGCCAATCGAAATGCGCGTCTCGGAGATGATCATCGGCGCGCGCGGCGACGTCGCCATCCGCCTGTTCGGCCCCGACCTCGCCGTACTGAACGAGAAGGCCGCCGCCATCGCCGCCACGCTTGAGGGCATCGAGGGCGCGGAGGATGTGTTCACCACCCAGGCCGAGGGCGTGCGCTACCTGCAGGTGGAACTCGACCGCCCCGAGCTGAACCGCCTCGGGCTGTCGGTGATTGATGCCAGCACCCTGTTGCGCGCCCAGCTCGAGGGCTTGCGCGTGGGCGAGATCCAGCAGGGGCTGCGGCGCATCCCGCTGATCCTCAAGGCGTCCAATGGCCAGACGCCGGACGATCTCGCCGCCCTTCCCGTCCTCCTCGCCGACGGCCGCGAGGTCAGCCTCGGCCAGTTCGCCCGCTTCCGCCAGGTGGACGGCCCGGTGCTGATCCAGCACGAGCAGGGGGCGCGCAACGTGATCATCCTCAGCAACGTGCGCGACCGCGACCTCGCCGGCTTCGTGGAAGAAGCGATGCAGAAGGTGGCTGATGCCGTGCCGCTGGAACCCGGCTACCGCCTGACCTGGGGCGGCGAGTTCCAGAACCAGCAGCGCGCCATGCAGCGCCTGTCCATCGTCGTGCCCGCCGCCCTGCTGCTGATCCTCGGCCTGCTGGCCGCGACCTTCGGCGGCCTGCGCCCGGCCCTGCTGGTCATGGTCAACGTGCCGCTGGCCCTGATCGGCGGTGTGCTGGCCCTGTTCGTCGCCGGCGAATACCTGTCCGTGCCGGCCTCGGTCGGCTTCATCGCCCTGCTCGGCATTGCCGTGCTCAACGGCGTGGTGCTGGTCAACACCTTCCTCCACCTTCGCCACGCGGGGGTCGCCCTGCGCGAGACGGTGATCGAGGGCACCCGCCGCCGCCTGCGCCCGGTGATGATGACCGCCACCATTGCCGCGCTCGGCCTCTTGCCGCTGCTGTTCGTCCAGGGACCCGGCGCGGAAATCCAGCGCCCGCTGGCGGTGGTGGTGATCGGCGGGCTGATCAGCTCCACCCTGCTGACCCTGATCCTGCTGCCTGTCCTGTACGAGCGCTTCGGCGAAGGTCGTCCACATGCACCATCGACCTGAGGATGGTTTTGCGCCACCATCTTGGGCATGCGCATCCTGCTGGCCGAAGACGACGACAGCCTGGCAACCGCGCTGCGAGAGGCCTTGCAGCGGGCGGGTTATGCCGTGGATCGTGCCGCAGACGGTTCCGAGGCCCTGTTTCTCGGTCAGGAAGGACTGCACGATGCGGTCATCCTCGACCTCGGCCTGCCCGTGCGTCCGGGACTGGAGATCCTGCGCACCTGGCGTGGCGCAGGACTGACCCTGCCGGTGCTGATCCTGACCGCGCGCGATGCGTGGTTTGAGAAGGTGGACGGCTTCAACGCCGGGGCTGACGACTATCTCACCAAGCCCTTCCACCCCGAGGAGCTGCTGGCCCGCCTGGCCGCCCTGCTGCGCCGCGCACGCGGCCAGCCCCCCGGCCCGCTGCGTGCCGGCGGGATGATCCTCGACGAGGGACGCCAGGAACTGCATCGGGCCGATGGATCGACCGTGGCCTTGACCGCGATGGAGTTCCGCCTGCTGCGCCTGTTCATGCTTCACCCCGGCCAGGTGCTGGCCAAGTCCTGGCTGGAGGAGCGGCTGTACGACGAGGGACACGAACTCGGCAGCAATGTGCTGGAGGTCTACATCAACCGCCTGCGCGCCAAGCTCGGTCGCGAGCGCATCCAGACCCGCCGCAGCCAGGGCTATGTCTTCCTTGCCGGGGACGACGGATGAAGCGAGGAATGAGCCTGTACGCCCGCTTGGCGCTCTGGCTGGGCGCGAGCCTTGCCCTGCTGGTGCTGCTGCACGGCATCGTCACCGAACGCGCTCCGCGCCTCACCACTGAGGATTACATCGCCACCCGCCTGGAGCATGATGCCGAATGGCTGGTCGACGCGCTGCGCATCGAGAACGGCCGGCTGACCTTGGACGAGCACCTGATCCCGCCCATCTACCAACGTCCCGGCAGCGGGCACTATTTCACCCTGCTGGACGCGCATGGGGCGACCCCGTCCGCCTCGAGCCTGGGCCGCACCCTGCCCCTGCCCCGCACCGCGGGTCTCGATCATGCGCAGATGGCGAGGGCGCCAAGCCAGCCCGCCACACGCCACACCCAGCGGGACATCCTCGCCCCTCCCACCGCGCGCGGACCGGAGCCCCTGCTGGTGCTGCGCCGAGACCTGCCTCAGGGCGGGATTCTTCTGCTGGCCGAGAGCCTGGACGACCTCGAGGCCCACCTGAACAGCTTTCGCCTGCGCTTCGTCGCCGTATCACTCGGCCTGTTCCTGCTGCTGCTGGCCGGGCAGTTCCTCCTGCTGCGCTGGCTGCTGCGCCCGGTCAGGCAGCTGGAAAAGGATACGGAGCGGCTCGAACGCGGCGAACTGCAGCAACTGCCGGAGCCCGTGCTGAACGAGCTCCGCCCCCTGGCCGGTGCGCTCAACCGCCTGCTCGAGCGGCAGGCGCGCCGGCTCGAGCGTTCGCGGAACGCGCTGGCAGACCTGGCCCACGCCCTCAAGACCCCGCTTGCCGCGCTGCGCCAGAGCCTCGGCACGCCCTTACCCTCGCCGGCTGCGGGAGCCCTGGAGCGCATCGAGGAGATCATTCAGCGCGAACTGCGCCATGCGCGCTGGAGCCATGGCGAGGCCGTGGGGCTGGCGCCGCTGGATGTCGTGCCAGCCTTGCACGCATTGCTGCAGACCATGCGCCTGATCCACCGGGATCGCGGAGTGAACTTCGTGATGAACGCGCCGGAGCACCTGATGCTGCGCATGGACCGGGAGGACCTGCTGGAACTGTTCGGCAACCTGCTCGACAATGCCGGCAAGTGGGCGCACAGCCAGGTACGCCTCACCGTGCAGCCCACCCACCATGGCCTGACCGCCCTCATTGAGGACGACGGCCCCGGCACGGATACCGAACGCCTGAATCATGACGCCACGCGCGGCCAACGCCTCGACGAAAGCCGTCCCGGGCACGGCTTGGGGCTGGCCATCGTGCGCCAGATCGTCGCCGCTCACGGCGGCAGGTTGCATTTCGACCGCAGCCGGGACCTTGGAGGGCTGTGCGTTGCACTTCACCTGCCCGGGCGTGCGCTCACACCGAGCGGCACGCACACCACACCTCCACCCGCCGGCAGCCGTAGCGCTTGAGCAGCCGCGCCAGCTCCCCAGTGGTCGCCCCCGTGGTGAGCACATCATCGACCAGCGCGACATGTCCCGGGATGTTGCCACGCACGGTGAAAGCCCCGCGCACATTGGCTACGCGTGCGCGCTCCGGCAGGGTCACCTGGGGCGGCGCCGAGCTCACGCGAGCCAGGGCGTGGGGCAACAGAGGCAGGTCCAGGGCACGGGCGAGGGGGCGCGCCAGCTCCAGCGCCTGGTTGTAGCCGCGCTCGCGCAGGCGCCCCGGGTGCACCGGGACGGGCAGCAGTGCCTGCGGCATCCCGCCCCCGCGCTCGCGCACGGACGCCAGCAGATGGCAGGCCAGCGGCACGCCGTGGCTGAGGCGGCCATGGAACTTGAACTGAGTGAGCAAAAATCGCACCGCGCCGGTGTATTCCAGGGGTGCGAGGGCGGCATCGAAGGGTGGCGCCTGGCGCTGGCAGGCCGGACACCCGCCGGGCGTGACCACCGGCATGGCGCAGCGCGGGCAGGCCAGCGGCACCCGCGGCAGTTCGGCGGCGCAGGCCGGGCACAGGTGATCCGGGCCGGCCGGCGCATCGCACAGCAGGCAGCGACGGGGCAGGAGCCAATCCGTTATACTGCCGAACGCCTTGTTCCATTCCCTGCGCATCGCGGCGGCATCCCATGCACGAACAACACCCCAACCATAGCACCGGCGGCGAAATCCTTCCCGCAGCCAACCAGCGCCGCGCGGCCTCCTGGTTCAACTACGGCAACCTGATCGTCATCATCCTGGCCGGTATCCCCTTGCTGCTCGCAGGCAGCGCATCCGGCAAGACCATGATCTTCGCCACCGCCGGCGCCATCATCCCGATCATTCTGTGGTTTGGCGGTTCGATGCTGCTGTACGCGCTGAACAAGCATCACCCCAATCCCAAGGTCGGCCACTACACCCAGTGGGCGGCCTACCGCTTTTACGCCATCACCGGCAGCCTGGTGGTGATCGGTGCCTTCTTCCCGGCGGACATCCGCTATTACCAGGCCTTCTGGGCCGTGGCCGCCACCATCCTGATCCCCTGGTCGATCATCGACCTGCGCAGGATCCAGCGCGACGACTGGCGGCCGCTGCAAGTCCCCGTACGCCGAGAGGAGCACTGATCCCATGAGCGCCATCCGCCACGACTGGAGCCGCGAGGAGATCCTCGCCCTGTTCGACCTGCCGTTCAACGACCTGCTGCACCAGGCGCAGAGCGTGCATCGCGAACACTTCGACCCGAACACCGTGCAGGTGAGCACCCTGCTCTCGATCAAGACCGGCGCCTGCCCGGAGGACTGCTCCTACTGCCCACAGAGCGCCAAGTACGACACCGGCCTCGAGAAGGAGCGCCTGCTGCCGCTGGACGAGGTGGTGGAAGCGGCCAAGGCCGCGCGCGCCAAGGGCGCCACCCGCTTCTGCATGGGCGCCGCCTGGCGCAACCCGACCGACAAGAACCTGGAAACGGTCGAGGCCATGGTGCGGGCGGTCAAGGACCTCGGCATGGAGACCTGCGTCACCCTCGGCATGCTCAAGGCCGAGCAGGCCCAGCGCCTGAAGCAGGCCGGGCTGGACTACTACAACCACAACCTCGACACCTCGCCCGAGTTCTACGGCGCCATCATCAGCACCCGCACCTACGATGACCGCCTGGACACCCTCCAGCACGTGCGCGAGGCCGGCCTGAACGTGTGCTCTGGCGGCATCGTCGGCATGGGCGAATCGCGCCGCGACCGCGCCGGCCTGCTGCAGCAGCTGGCCAACATGCCCAAGCACCCCGAATCGGTGCCGATCAACAACCTGGTGCAGGTCGAGGGCACCCCGCTGCACGGCACCGCCAAGCTCGACCCGTTCGAATTCGTGCGCACCGTGGCCGTCGCGCGCATCCTCATGCCCAAGTCCTACGTGCGCCTCTCCGCCGGCCGCACCGAGATGAGCGACGAGCTGCAGGCGCTGTGCTTCCACGCCGGCGCCAACTCGATCTTCTTTGGCGGCAAGCTGCTGACGACCGACAACCCGGACGAGGATCACGACACGGTGCTGTTCCGCCGCCTCGGGCTCAAGGGCATCGAGGCGCACCACGAGGGCGGTTCCTGCGCAAGCTGTGGGGCGATGGATACGATGTGTGCCTGAGAGGATATGGCTGACGACGTGAGCTTCACGGATTATTTTTCCACCGTCGCCGCCGACTACGCCCACTTCCGCCCGGACTACCCGGACACGCTGTTCGACCATCTGGCGCGCATCGCCCCCGGCCACGACCTGGCCTGGGATTGCGCCACCGGCAACGGCCAGGCCGCCCAGGGGCTGGTCGGGCACTTCGCCCGGATACATGCCACGGATGCCAGCGCCGCTCAGATCGCCGCCGCCACGCCGCATCCGCGCATCCGCTATGCCGTGGCCCCGGCCGAATCCAGCGGACTCGCCGAGGTCTCCTGCGATCTCGTTACCGTTGCCCAGGCCCTGCACTGGTTTGACCTCCCTCGTTTCCTCGACGAGGCCCGCCGCGTGCTGCGCCCCGGCGGCATCCTCGCCGTCTGGTGCTACGGGCCACACCGCCTGGACGACCCCGCGCTGGAGGCCGTCAGCTCCCGCTTCTACCACGACATCGTCGGGCCGTACTGGCCGCCCGAGCGCGCCCTGGTCGAGTCCGCCTACGCGATGCTGGACTTTCCCGGCTTCGAGGAGCTACCTGTCCCGGCCCTCGAGCTGAGCCACGCTTGGCCGCTCGCAACCCTGCTTGGCTACATGGGTACCTGGTCGGCCACACAAGGCTATCGCAAGGCGACCGGCAAGGATCCTCTCCCCAGCCTTGCCGACGACCTCGCCCGCCATTGGGGCGATCCCGCCCGGCCGCGCCGCATCCAATGGCCGCTCGGTCTGCGCCTACTCCGCCGCCCATGAAGGCAGACCGCCTGCGCCAGCGGCTGGCCGAACGCCGCGCCGCCGACCTCTATCGCCGCCCGCGCATCGCGGAAGGCCCATCCATCCCCCTCCGGGTGGTGGACGGTCGCGAGGTGCTGAGCTTCTGCAGCAACGACTACCTCGGCCTCGCCAACCATCCCAAGGTCATCGCCGCCTTCAAACGTGGCGCGGACGCGTACGGCGTCGGCAGCGGCGCCGCGCATCTGGTCAACGGTCACACCCGCGCACATCAGGCGCTGGAGGAGGAACTGGCCGCCTTCACCGGGCGCGCGCGGGCGCTGCTGTTCTCCACCGGCTACATGGCCAACCTCGGGGTCATCGGCGCCTTGGTCGGCCGCGGTGACGCGGTGTTCGAGGACCGCCTCAACCACGCCTCGCTGCTGGATGGCGGCCTGCTCTCGGGCGCGCGCTTCAGGCGCTATGCCCATGCCGATGCCGACGCGCTGGCGGGCCTGCTGGCCGAGGCCGGTGCCGGTGCCGGTGCCGGCGAACGGCTGATCGTCACCGACGGCGTGTTCAGCATGGACGGCGACCTTGCCCCTCTGCCTGCCCTTGCCACCCTTGCAGGCCAGCACGATGCCTGGCTGATGGTGGATGACGCCCACGGCCTGGGCGTCCTGGGCGCCACGGGACGCGGCACGCTCGAGCACTTCGGCCTCGGCGCGATGGAGGTCCCGGTGCTGATGGGCACCCTCGGCAAGGCGCTCGGCACCGCTGGGGCCTTTGTTGCCGGTTCGCAGGATCTGATCGAATGGCTGATCCAGGCCGCCCGCCCCTACATCTACACCACCGCCATGCCCGCCGCGCTGGCCGAGGCCACCCGCGCCAGCCTGCGCCTGGTCGACGAGGAACCCTGGCGGCGCGAGCACCTGCGCACCCTGATCACCCGTTTCAGGGCGGGTGCCGAACAGCTCGGCCTGCGCCTGATGCCCTCCGACACGCCGATCCAGCCGATCCTGGTCGGCGACGCAGGCGAGGCCCTGGGCCTGAGCCAGCAGCTCTTGGACACCGGCATCCAGGTCACTGCCATCCGCCCGCCCACCGTCCCGCAGGGCACGGCGCGCCTGCGCGTCACCTTCAGTGCCGCCCACAGCCTGCAGGATGTGGACCGCCTGCTTACCGCACTTGAGAACCTTCGTTTTGCGTCCTAGTCTCAGGGAAGGCGCTCATAACGAAATAGGAGTCCCGCCATGAACACTCGCATCCTTGCCCTGCCCCTGCTCGCCGCCGCCGTCACCCTGGCCGGCTGCCAGACCTATCAGGAACGCCCCCAGACCACCACCGGAGCCGGCATCGGGGCGGTCACCGGGGCCGTGCTCGGCAGCGCAATCGCCGGGCGAGGCCAGAAGACCGAGGGCGCCATCCTCGGCGCGGTGGTCGGCGGCCTGGCCGGCGGGGCCATCGGCAACTACATGGACGAGCAGGAGCGCGCCCTGCGCCAGCAGACGGCGGGCACCGGCATCGATGTCTCCCGTCAGGGCGAGAACATCGTGCTGAGCTTCCCGGACCAGATCAGCTTCGACGTGGGCCGCGCGGACATCAAGCCGCAGTTCATGCGCACGCTGGACAGTGTGGCCCAGACCCTGCGCCAGTATGACCGCACCCGCATCGAGATCGCCGGCCATACCGACAGCACCGGCAGCATGGAAGGCAACCAGCGCCTGTCCGAGAACCGCGCCAACGCCGTGCGCAGCTACCTGGCCAGCCGCGGTGTCGCGCCCGAGCGCATGTACGCGGTGGGCTACGGCCAGAGCCGCCCGATCGCCAGCAATGCCACCGCCGAGGGCCGTGCGCAGAACCGCCGCGTCGAGATCATCGTGATCCCAAACCAGTAGGAGGCCCGCCCTCGGGCCGAAGACCTTCGCCAACTCGCGGCGAGGGCGCCGCTCCCACACGGCAAAGGCATCAGACCACGCCCCGCTCGGCCAGTGACACCGGCTCGCCATCGCCGACAATGAAGTGGTCCAGCAGGCGGATGTCGATCAACCCCAGCGCCTCCTTCAGGCGCTGGGTGATGAGCTCATCCGCATGGCTCGGCTCCGCCACCCCGGAAGGGTGATTGTGGGCCACGATCAGGGCCGCCGCGTTGTGCTGAAGGGCACGGCGCACCACCTCGCGCGGGTGCACGACGGCCTCGCCGAGGGTGCCGAGGAACAGCTCCTCGACGGCGATCAGGCGGTGGCGGGCATCAAGGAAGAGGACGAGGAAGACCTCGCGCGGCTGGTCGCGCAGGCGGGCGGCGAGGTAGCCGCGGACCGCCCCGGGTGAGGTGAAGGCATCGCCGCGCATGAGCGACTCGCGCAGGTGGCGGCGTGCCATCTCCAGCACCGCCTGCAACTGGGCGTACTTGGCATCGCCCAGTCCGAGCCCGGCGCAGAATTCCGTGCGCGAGGCATTGAGCAGCGGCCGCAAGCCCCCGAAGCCCGCCAGCAGCTCACGCGCCAGGTCCACGGCGGACTTCCCCGCCACGCCCGTGCGCAGGAAGATGGCCAGAAGCTCCGCATCCGAGAGCACCGCCGGGCCGTGCTTGAGCAGTTTCTCTCGCGGACGCTCATCCTCGGGCCAGTCCGTGATCGCCATGCCTGTCCTCCTTCAATCCTTGGCCGACGATGCCAGTTTAGCCATGAACCGCTAAACTGCCGGCATGAATCTCACCGGCAAGCACATCCTGCTCGGCCTCTCCGGCGGCATCGCCGCCTACAAGGCCTGCGACCTCGTCCGCCGCCTGCGCGATGCGGGCGCCGAGGTGCGCGTGGTGATGACCGAAGGCGCGACCCACTTCGTCACCCCGCTCACCCTGCAGGCCCTCTCCGGCCACCCGGTGCGAACGTCCTTGTGGGATGAGGCGGCCGAAGCGGCCATGGGCCACATCGAGCTGGCCCGCTGGGCGGATGCCATCCTGATCGCCCCGGCCAGCGCGGACGTGCTGGCGCGCCTGGCCGCCGGCATGGCGGACGACCTCTTGACCACCCTGTGCCTCGCCACCGAGGTCCCGCTGCTCCTCGCCCCGGCCATGAACCGGGTGATGTGGGCAAACCCGGCCACCCAGGCCAATGTGCGGACCCTTACCGCGCGCGGCGCCACGCTCTTCGGCCCGGCTGCAGGCGCGCAGGCCTGCGGCGAGACCGGCGAGGGCAGAATGCTCGAGCCCGTGGAACTGGTGGCCCGGCTTGTCGAGCATCTGGCCCCGCCGCGACACGGGCTTGCGGGCAAGCGGGTGGTCATCACCGCTGGCCCCACGCGCGAGGCGCTCGACCCGGTGCGTTTTATCTCCAACCGCAGCTCCGGGCGCATGGGCTATGCGCTGGCCGAGGCGGCACGCGAGGCGGGGGCCGAGGTGGTGCTGATCAGCGGCCCGACTGCCCTCCCCACCCCGAAGGGTGTCGCGCGCATCGACGTGGAGACGGCCCTGCAGATGCACGACGCGGTGATGGCGCAGATGCCCTGCAACATCTTCATCGGCACCGCCGCCGTGGCCGACTACCGCCCGATTGAGGCCGCCCCCGAGAAGATCAAGAAGGGCGCCGAGCAGCTCACCATCACCCTGGTGAAGAACCCCGACATCGTGAGCGAGGTCGCCGCGCTCCCCGAGCACCCCTTCGTGGTCGGCTTCGCCGCCGAGACCGAGCACGTGCTCGAGCACGCACGCGACAAACTGGTGCGCAAGAAGCTCGACCTGATCGCCGCCAACCGGGTCGGCGAAGGGCTCGCCTTCGATCAGCCGGACAACGCCCTCACCGTGCTGTGGGACGGCGGCCTGGCCGAGCTCCCGCAGACAGACAAGCGCCAGCTCGCGCGTCAGCTCATCGAACTCATCGTCCAGCGAATCCAGCACCGTGCATAACATCCAGCTCAAGATCCTTGACCCGCGCCTTGGCACCACCATCCCCCTGCCCGAATACGCGACGGAGGGCTCGGCCGGCCTCGACCTGCGCGCCTGCATCGACGCCCCGCTCACCCTCGCCCCCGGCCAAACGGAGCTCGTACCGACCGGCATCGCCATCCACATCGGCGATCCGGGCCTTGCCGCCGTCATCCTTCCGCGCTCAGGTCTCGGCCACAAGCACGGCATCGTGCTCGGCAACCTGGTCGGCCTGATCGACTCCGACTACCAGGGCCAGCTGTTCGTCTCCGTATGGAACCGCGGCCAGGCCCCCTTCACCCTCGAGGTCGGCGAGCGCATGGCACAGCTGGTGTTCGTGCCGGTGGTGCAGGCCCACTTCGAGGTGGTGGACGAGTTCCACGCCAGCCAGCGCGGCACCGGCGGCTTCGGCTCCACCGGGCGCGGCTGATCCCTTCCCCCCATGCTCGACCCCGCCCGCCTTCATCACGCCTACGACCTGCGCGGGCGGGTCGGCATCGACATCTCGGCCGACGACTTCCTGCGCCTAGGCCGCGCCATCGCCCGCCGTGTGCGCCACGAGGGTGGCCGGTCGCTGGTCGTGGCCTTTGACGGGCGCCTGAGCAGCCCGGACCTTGCCCGGGCCTTGCTCGACGGCTTGCTCGTGGGCGGTATCGATGTGCTCGACCTTGGCCTCGCGCCCACCCCCCTGGCCTATTTCGCCGAACGTCACCTGGATGCCGATGGCGCGGCCATCATCACCGCCAGCCACAACCCCGCCGACTGGAACGGCCTGAAGCTGATCCTGGGTGGCGAGGTGGTGTTCGGCGAGCCCTTCGCGGCCATCGTGCAGGAGACCCTGGGCGATATGTCCGATGACGTCCCTCCCGGCCGCCATCACAGGCCCGACCCCATCCCCGCCTATCTCGACCACCTTGGTGCAGGCCACCCGCTGCCCCGTCCGCTGCGGGTCGGGCTGGACGCCATGCACGGCGCCGCCGGCCCGCTCGCCTTGCGCCTGCTCAAGGGCTTGGGCGCACAGGTCGTCCCACTCCGCTGCGCGGTGGACGGCAGCTTCCCTCTTGGTGCGCCCGACCCCTCACGGGCGGAAAACCTCGCCGGACTGGCGCGCACGGTGGTGGAACAGTCTCTTGATCTTGGCCTTGCCCTCGACGGCGACGGTGACCGGCTGGTGGTCATGGACGGCCGAGGCGAGGTCATCGCCCCGGACCGGCTGCTGGTCCTGTTCGCCCGCGAGGCCCTCCGCACACACCCCGGTGGGGTCGTCCTGATGGACGTGAAGGGCTCGCAGGCTACCCGCCGCGCGATCGAGGCCGCCGGCGGGAGGGTCGAGATCGTCCCGAGCGGACACGCGAACATGCGTTCCGCCATGCGGCGCGCCGGCGCGCTCCTGGGGGGCGAGCTGTCCGGCCACCTGTTCTTTGCCGACAACGGCTATGACGATGGCCTGGACGCCGCAGTGCGGCTGCTGCGCCTGTTCGCCGAGCACCCCGAATCGCCCACGGCGCTGCTTGACACCCTGCCGCAGGCCCATGCCACGCCCGAGCTGCTGATCCCGCGCCCCAGCGATCTCGACCTGCCGGCCCTGCTGGATGTGCTGGCCACCCGTCTCCCCCTCCCGGACGAGCGGCTGCTGCGCATCGACGGCCTGCGGCTCGAGTCCCCCGAGGGCTTCATCCTCGTGCGCGCCTCCAACACGCAGCCGCTGCTCACCCTGCGCATCGAGGGCGAGGACGAAGCGGCCCTCGCACGGTTAAAATCGCGCCTGAGCCAGGCCTGGCCCGACTCGGCCCCGCGCCTCCCCCACCCGTTCTGAAGCGAGCCCACCATGGACAACCAGACCGCCCTGAATACCGCCAACGTCCTCGTTGAAGCCCTGCCCTACATCCAGCGCCTGCACGACAAGACCGTGGTCATCAAGTTCGGCGGCAACGCCATGGTGGACGAGGCGCTGCAGAACGCCTTCGCGCAGGACATCGTGATGCTCAAGCAGGTGGGCGTGAACCCGGTGGTGGTGCACGGCGGCGGGCCGCAGATCAACCAGGTGCTGGAAAAGATCGGCAAGAAGGGCGAGTTCATCCAGGGCATGCGGGTGACCGACCGCGAGACCATGGATGTGGTGCAGATGGTGCTTGGCGGCCTGGTGAACAAGGACATCGTCGCCCTGATCAACCGCCACGGCGGACGCGCGGTCGGCCTCACCGGACGCGACGCGGGCCTCGTGCGCGCGAGGAAGCTGCACATGACGCGCCAGACGCCGGAGATGGCGGCGCCGGAGATCATCGACCTCGGCCACGTGGGCGAGGTGGACCGCATCGACCCGGCCATCGTCGAGGCCCTGGACCGCTCTGACTTCATCCCCGTGATCGCGCCGGTGGGCGTGGGCGAGGACGGCGCGGCCTACAACATCAACGCCGACGTGGTGGCGAGCAAGCTGGCCCAGGTGCTGAAGGCCGAGAAACTGCTGCTCCTGACCAATACCCCGGGCGTGCTCGACAAGCAGGGCAAGCTTTTGACCGGCCTGACCGCGAAGGACGTGGACGGACTGATCGAGGACGGCACCATCTACGGCGGCATGCTGCCGAAGATCGAGTTCGCCCTGGACGCCGTGCGCGGCGGGGTAAAGACGGTGCAGATCATCGACGGCCGTGTGCCGCACGCGGTGCTGCTGGAGCTTTTGACCGACAAGGGCGTGGGCACCTTGATCAGGGGCTGAGCCGGGCGCGTGCCTCGTCCGCCGAGGCGGCCTTCAGGGCACGCCAGCGCTCGAGCTCAAGGGCGAAGGATTCGGCCATCCGCAAGCGCTCCTGCCGCAGGCGCTCGATGCCACGCTCCCCCTCCTCGATACGCCGGCGCAGGACTGCAATCTCCTCGTGCCCCGGATACTGACGCTCAAGCATCGCCAACCGCTCGCGCTGGGCCACAAGCTGCCGTTCGATGACCTCCCGCTGGGCGTCGAGACCCGCCAGCCGAGCGTCGCGCGCCTGCAGGATCGATTCCTCACCGGAGTACAGCTTGAGCAGCATGGCATCCCGCGCCGCCTGCTCCCGCTCGGCCCGCTCCTGATCGGCGCGCACGGCCCGCTCGCGAAGGATGGCCGCACGCTCCTCGGGAGTGGGTTCGGGCGACAGGCGACGCAGCTCGCGCCCGTGCGGATCCAGCACGGCATGCCCCTCCCGTACCCTGTCAGGCGGCAAGCGATCGGTATAGACCACCGCCCCCCGGTCATCCTGCCAGCGGTAGTACTCGCCGGCATGGAGCGGTACCCCCACGGCACGCGCCAATAGACTCCCGATCATCACCGCGCCCAGCAACATCATGTCTCCTCCCTGGCCCAGCGAATGCTTCGGAAAAGTTAAGCACGTAGAACCCGACGATGGAATGGCTTGATCAGTTTGTTTTGCTGACCGTTTCCCTGGCCGCCAACCTGCTCTCCGCCCTGGCGGGTGGCGGGGCGGGGCTGCTGCAGCTGCCGGCGCTGATCTTCCTCGGCCTGCCGTTCGGCGTCGCCCTGGCGACGCACAAGGTCGCCAGCGTGGCACTCGGCGTCGGCGCCACCCTGCGCCACGCCCGCCAGAACACGCTGGACCGGCGCTTCACCCTGTTCATCCTCGCCAGCGGCCTGCCCGGGGTGGTGCTCGGCTCGAGCCTGATCCTCGCCGTGCCGGAGACTCCGGCGCGCATCGCCCTGGGCCTGATGACCATCGCCATGGGGCTCTACTCCTGGCGCAACCCTGGACTCGGGCAGGAGCACGACCCGCGCCACCGCGACCTGCGCGGCTTCCTCATCGGCGGCGCGCTGCTGTTCGCCATCGGCGCATTGAACGGCTCGCTCACCTCGGGCACTGGCCTTTTGGTCACCCTGTGGCTGGTGCGCTGGTTCGGCCTCGACTACAAGCGCGCGGTGGCCTACACCCTGGTGCTGGTCGGCCTGTTCTGGAACGGCGCGGGGGCGCTGACCCTGGGCTGGCTGGGCGAGATCCGCTGGGACTGGCTGCCCGCCCTGCTCATTGGATCGCTGGTTGGCGGCTACCTCGGTGCGCACCTCTCCATCATCAAGGGCAACCGCTTCATCAAGCGCGCCTTCGAGGCGGTCACCATCGCCACCGGCCTTGCCCTGATCGGAGGCACAATCGGATGACCGATGCAACAAGTTATGCACAAATCAAGTGCAGGACCACGTAAGTCCTTGATTTGCTGCCACTGCGCTCACAGCGGATTGCACCAATCGCGTAAGTGATTGATTTCACAGTGGTTGCATGATGTGGCGAAATTATAACCAACCCAATGCCAACCACATCCCCATGCGCCCCCGGAAGGAAAGCCCACGATTCATCCACGGAGTTATCCACAACCCCTGGGGATAATTCATCGCCCCCGAAAAAGGCACGCCCGGCTGCGGATCGCTCCTCAGCGGCTTGGAACAAAGCGTAACGCGACATAGCCCCCAGACAGCAGCATGGCCAGGCCGACCAGCCAGAACGGCGCGCTCAGACCGCCGCTCCACTGCGCCGTAAGGCCCAGGGCAAGACCGCCGATGGCATAGCCGAGATCGCGCCAGAAGCGATAGATGCCGAGGATGGAGGCGCGCCGAGCCGGTTCGGCCAGATCGGCCACCGCCGCCCCCAGGGTGGGGTAGAGCATCGCCATGCCGGCACCAATGACGGCGGCCTCCAGCGCCCATAGCAAGGGGGAAGCAGTCAGCCCCGTCGCGATCACCCCCACCCCGCACAACCCCATCCCCCACACGATCAGGCCCTTGCGCCCGATGCGGTCGGACAGGGGGCCCGTGACCAGCTGCCCCGTGCCCCACACCAGGCCGTAGACCGCGACCAGTCCGCCAGCCTCGACCAGGCTCGCCCCCCGTGCGACAAAGAACATCGGGAAGAACAGCCAGACGATGGCGTCGGTGAACTTCTCCACCAGCCCCGCCTGGTGCAGGGCGCGCAGGCTGATGTCGACCGGCCTTGGTCGGCCCCCGACGGGCTCGCCTTGCGTCGAGTCCCGATTCGCTCCCGGCGAATCGGCCACGTCGTGCCAGGTTGCCGGCCTGAACAGTTGGTGCAGCGGCATGGGCGCGGATGCGCCCCCCTTCGGGTGATCCCGATGATGAGCGAGGGCCCAGGGACGGGTCTCGCGCACGCCCCACAGCCCGAGCGCCAGGGCGACCACCACGGTCAGCGTGCCGAACCAGAACAATCCCTCCCGCGCGCCGTACAGATCCGCCAGGGCGGCGGTGAACAGCCCCGCCAGCGCAACCCCCGCATACCCCGAGAACTCGTTCAGCCCGTTGACCAGCCCGCGCTGCTCGGCGCGTGCGAGGTCGAGTTTGCTGTTGAGCGCCATCGACCAGCACAAGCCCTGGTTGACGCCAAGCAGCACGGTCGCGGCGACAATCCAGCCCCAGCCCGGTGCGTACAGGACCAGGAACGGCACCGGCAACGCGACGAGCCAGCCCGCGATCAACACAGGCCTACGCCCCCAGCGGTCGGACAGCCGCCCCGCGAACAGGTTGAGCAGGGCCTTCACCACCCCGAACACCACCACGAACGACGTCAGGGCGAGGAAGGAGCCCTTGGCCAGGCCAAAGTCCGATTCCGCCAGCACCGGCAACACGGTGCGGGTCATACCGATCGTCGCACCGACGAAGAACACCTGCAGCAGCTGGAGCGTGAACTGGGCGAGGTTGGCGCGGATGCCGTGCAGGATGTCCATGGAGAGCTTCTCGTGTGGATGGCGATGGGAAACATCCTAGCGGCCATTGACATATCGATCAATTGATTGATTGAATGTTTTTGCATCTTGAATACCGCCCATTCCCACAGAAGGAGCCCACCATGTTCCTGATCCAGCACCCCAGCCCCCTGTCTTCCCTGGCCTACCTGTTCGGCTGTACCGGCAAGCGCGCGGCGATCGCCGTCGATGTGCACGCGGGCGACGAGGAGACCTTCCTCGCCATGGCGCGCGAGAAGGATGTCGAGATCCGCTACGTCATCGACACCCACATCCACGCCGACCATGTCTCCGGCGGCCGCAGGCTCGCGCAGCTCGCCGGCGCGCACTACGCCCTGCACGAGAGCAACACCGGTGTGGTGCCCTGGGACTTCATGGGGCTGCGCGACGGCCAGGTGATGGAGGCGGGCAACGTCAGCGTGCAGGTGCTGCACACCCCGGGCCACACCGAGGACAGCATCACCCTGCTGGTGACCGACCGATCACGCTGCGACGAGCCTTGGTTCCTGGTGACCGGCCACACCCTCTTCGTCGGCGCGGTCGGCCGCCCCGACCTCAAGGGCCGCGAACGGGAGATGGCGGAAAAGCTGTACGACTCGCTGTTCGGCAAGCTGCTGAGCCTGCCGGACCACCTCGAGATCCTGCCGGGCGCGCAGGCAGGCAGCGTGTGCGGTGGCGGCATCAGCGGCAAGCCGATCTCCACCCTGGCCTTCGAGAAGCGTCACAACAAAGGCCTGATCCGCAACCGGGAGGCCTTCATCGAGGCCATCCTCGAGACCGCCCTCGCCCTGCCCGAGCCCGAGGGCATGCGCGACATCATCGCGGCCAACATCGCGGCCGAGATCCCGGCCTGACCACGCCACAGAGAGCGACATGATGGAACCAACGACGATCCTGCTGCTGGCTGTCCTCGGCCTGGCCCTGGTGTTTGGCGCCGCCGCGCAGTTCTCCCGCGTCTGCGTGCCGGGTGGGCTGAGCGACTGGATGTTCCGGGGCGAGCACGGCCGGCTGGCCGCCTATTTCATCGCCATCGGCGTGGCTGTCATCGGCACCGGCCTGCTGCAAGCCCTGGCGGGCATCGACCTGAACGACACCAAGCCCCCTTACCGCAGCCCGGAGTTCGCCTGGGGCCGCTACGCCATTGGAGGCTTCCTGTTCGGCGTGGGCATGGTGCTGGCGCGCGGCTGCCCGGTGCGCAACCTGGTCAAGCTCGGGCAGGGCAACCTGCAGTCCCTGCCGGTGCTGGCGGTGATGGCCGTCACCGCCTACGCCATGACCCGTACATCCCTCTATGCCGAGACGTTCCTGCCTTGGGTGGGCGGCCTGTCACTCAACCTGACCTCCTTCGGCATCGCCCATCAGGACCTCGCCAGCCTGCTCGGCGGTGGGGCGGGCCTCGCCCTGGCGCTGGCCATCATCGTCGGCCTCGCCTTCCTCGCCCTTTCGGCACGCGCACTGCCCCCCTCCACGACGCGCCGGAGTGCGACCTGGCTGGGCGGCGGCCTGATCGGCGCAACCGTCGCGGCCGCATACTGGCTGACGGGCGGCCCGCTGGGCCAGAAGGCCCTAGAGGCCGCCGCGATGATGGAAAGCCCGCCCGAGGGGCTCGGCATCCAGTCCTTCACCTTCGCCGCGCCGCTCGGCGATGTGGTGCACTACCTCGGCCACCCGACCGCGACCTCCGCCATCACCTTCGGCGTGGTCGCGGTGGCGGGCGTACTGCTCGGTGCTCTGCTAAGTGCCGTCGTGCGCCGCGAGTTCGCCGTGCAACGCTTCGGCGCACCGCGCGAATGGGCGCGGACCCTGGGCGGCGCCGTGCTGGTCGGGGTCGGCAGCGTGCTGGCCATGGGCTGCACCGTTGGTCACGGCCTGAGCGGGATCGCCACCCTTGCGCTCGGCTCGTTCGTAGGACTCGCCGCGATTCTGGCCGGGGCGTGGGGTGCGCTGAAGCTCGAAGCCCTGCTTAGCCAGCGCGCCCCGGTCAGCTGTGAAGCATCCGCCCCCGCTCAGGATTGCCCGGCGCCAGGGAACGGCTAGAATCAGCAGAATCAAACAATCAATTGAACGAGCATGAGCGGCTTCAAGCAGGACCTCAACGACCAGTTCGCCCGACTCGGCAAGGCGCTTTCCAACGGGCGCCGGCTCGAGCTCTTGGAATACCTTGCCCAGGGCGAGCGCAGCGTCGAGCAGCTGGCCAAAGTCAGCGGCCTGAGCGTGGCCAACACCTCCCAGCACCTGCAGCAGATGCGCCAGGCAGGGTTGGTAAGCGCGCGTCGGGAGGGCAAACACATCCTCTACCAGCTCGCGGGCGAGGACGTGGTTCAACTGCTGGACGTGCTGCGCACGGTCGCGGAGCGCCGCCTGTCCGAGGTGCGCGAGATGGTGGCCAAGGTGCTCACCGCGCGCGACAGCCTGGAGCCGGTGCAGGCCGCCGAGCTGCTCGAACGCTCCCGCCTCGGGCTCGTCACGGTGCTGGACGTGCGCCCGCCTGAGGAGTTCGAGGCCGGCCACCTGCCCGGTGCGATCAACCTCACCCTGGCGGAGCTCGAGAAGCAGCTGGACCGCCTGCCGCGCGACCGCGAGGTGATCGCCTACTGCCGCGGCCCCTACTGCGTGCTGTCCTTCGAAGCCGTCGCCCGCCTGCGGCAGCAGGGCTTCAAGGCGCGGCGGCTGGAGCAGGGCTACCCCGAATGGAAACTCGCCGGTCTTCCGACTGAAGCCGGTCCACAGTGAGACGACCATGAACGACACGACTCCGCTCCAGCAGCTGCGCACCCACCTTGAGAGCGTCATCGTCGGCCAGCGTGCGCTGCTCGACCGCCTGCTGATCAGCCTTTTGACCGGCGGCCACCTCCTGGTCGAGGGCCTGCCGGGCCTGGCCAAGACCACCGCCATCAAGACCCTGGCCGAGGGCGTGCACGCGAGCTTCCAGCGCATCCAGTTCACCCCGGACCTTCTGCCCTCCGACCTTACCGGGGCCGAGGTCTACGATCCGGATCGTCACCAGTTCAGCTTCCGCCCCGGCCCCCTGTTCCACGAGATTGTGCTCGCGGATGAGATCAACCGCGCCCCGGCCAAGGTCCAGGCCGCCCTCCTGGAGGCCATGCAGGAGCACCAGGTCACCATCGGTGGCGTCTCCCACCGGCTGCCCGAGCTGTTCATGGTGATGGCGACCCAGAACCCGCTGGAGCAGGCCGGCACCTACCCCCTGCCGGAGGCCCAGCTCGACCGTTTCCTGCTGCACGTGGTGCTGGACTACCCCAGCGAGGCGGAGGAGCTCGAGATCCTGCGTCGCCATCGTGCCGCAGGGCAGGCCGCCCGTCCTGATGCGCCGAAGATCGACGTCGCCTGGGTGCTCACGGCCCGCCGCCAGGTCGAGCAGGTCCACATCGCCCCTGAGCTTGAGGCCTGGATGGTGCGCCTGGTGGCCGCCACCCGCCGGCTCGCCGAGCATGTGCCCGAGGCGGCCGGCATGATCGACTGCGGCGCCTCGCCGCGCGCCTCGCTTGCCCTCGCCCAGGCCGCGCAGGCGCTCGCCTTTCTGCGCGGGCGCGATTTCGTCACCCCCGAGGACCTGCTCGACATCGCCCCGGACGCCCTGCGCCACCGCCTGCTGCTCAGCCCGGCCGGCCAGCTTGCCCGCCTCAACCGCGACGCCCTGATCGCCAAGCTCTGCGATGCGCTTCCTACGCCTTGAACGCTGGCTGACGCGGCCCAAGGCTGGGGGCGACATCCACGCCCCCCTGCTGAGCGAGGCGACCCTGGCCGAAATCGGCGCCCTCACCGCCAGCCTGCCCGAACCGGTGCGCCTGAGCACCCGGCTGCAACGCGGCGAGCAGGCCTCGCCCTACCAAGGCCCCGGCCTCGACTTTACCGACCTGCGCCCCTACCAACCGGGCGATGATGTGCGGCGGATCGACTGGCGGGTCAGCGCACGCCTGCAGAAGCCCTTTGTGCGCGTCTATGCCGAGACCCGCCAGGCCGTGACCTGGGTGGTGCTCGACCGGGGACCGAGCATGCGCTTCGGCACCCGCGCGCGGCTCAAGGCCGCCCAGGCGGCGCGGCTCGCGGCCCTGGTCCTCGGCGGCGCGGGGCGGGCGCAGGAGGCGCTGGCCTTGAGCCTGCTGGATGGCGACGTCCACACCACCCAGCCCCCGCGCAGCGGGCGCGCACCGCTGCACGCGGCCCTCGAGGCCCTGCGCGCCGCCTGCCCACCGCGGAAGGACACCGCCCCAAGCCGCTGGAGCGCGCTGCTTGCCGAGCTGGAGCTCAGCCTGCCGCACGGGGCGCGACTGTGGCTGATCTCCGACTTCATGGGGCTCACCCGCGAGGACGAGGCCCTGCTGGAGCGCCTGGCCGCACGCGCGGAGCTGACCCTCTGCCCGATCGAGGATGCCAGCGAGCGTGAGCTGCCCAAACTTGGCCGGGTGCACCTGCACACGGCTGCGGGCACGGTCGAGCTGGATACCGCCTCCCACGCGCTGCGCACGGCCTATGCCGAGGCGCGCGCCGCCCGCCGTGAGCACCTGGATGCCCTGGCCGGCCGCCTGCGCGCGCGTCTGCTACCCGTGGGCGCGGACGAGGCCCTGTCCGGGATCGCCACCCGTCTGGCGGGGGCGGCCTGATGGAAGGCCTGCACGACATCATCCCCCCCGCCCCGGTGAGCGGCGGACTGACGGGCCTCATGGCACAGGGCGGACTGCCCCACCCCCTGCTGCTGGCCCTGCCCGTGCTCCTTGTGCTCACCCTCTGGCTTCTGCGCCACCGCCTGCGGGTCGCCCTGCGCCTGATCCTGGCCCGGCGCGCCCTGCGCGCGGGCAGGCTGGAGGCGGTCGAGGGCCTGATTCGCCGCCACTTGGGTCTTCCCCACCTCCACCCCGAGCGCCCGCCCGCCGCCATCGACGCCCAGGCCTGGCGGGCACTGGTCGAGGGCCTGCATGCGGCACGCTTTGGTGCCAAGCCCCTGCTCCTTGCCAAGCTCGCCCCCCTCCTAGGCACAGTGTTCACCCCCTCCCCCTCGCGGAGGGAAGACCGGGGAGGGGGTGATGAGCACGTGGTCAGCATGACACCACCCCCGCCTCCCTCGGGCTCGGGAGCGGGCGAACAGGCGGGCCTGCACCCATGATCACCTTCGCCCATCCCTGGCTTTTGCTTGCGCTGCCTATCGTCCTGGGCCTTGGCTGGCGCTGGCGTGCCGCCGCCCCCGCGGCCTTCAGCCGCGCCCCGGCCCTGTTGCGCCACCCCGCCCTCGCCCGGCTGGGGCTTGGGGCTACGCGCACCGCGCCTGCCGCGCGGCGCTGGCTGCCCTTGGTGCTCGCCCTGCTGGTGCTCGCCGCCGCCCGGCCGCAGAGCGAGGGCGGCTGGCTGGAGCCTAGGGGCGAGGGCCGCGACATCCTGCTTGTGATCGACGCCTCGCCCAGCATGTCCATCCACGACATGACCCTGGACGGCAAGAGCGTGCCGCGCATGGCGGTGCTCAAAGAGGCGGCAAGGCGCTTCATCGACGCCCGCCTCCAGGACCGCCTAGGGCTCGTCGTGTTCAGCGACGCGGCCGCCACCGCCGTGCCGCTCACGCACGATCGCGCCGTGGTCGCCATGCAGCTTGCCCGCCTCACCCCCGGCAGCACCGGCGCGGCCACGGCCATCGGCGAGGGGCTGGGGGTGGCGCTGCGGCAGGTCGAGGGCCGCACCCCGCCCCCCGTCATCGTCCTGTTCACCGACGGCGACAACACCGGCGGCCTGCTGCGCCCGCGCGAGGCCCTGGCCTATGCGCAAGCCTTGGGGGTGCATCTCTACACCGTCGCCGTCACGCCGGAGCCTCCCCTGCCGACCACCGATGAGGGCGGGCTGCGGGAGCCGACCCTGGCCGAGATGAGCGAACTCACCGGGGGTGCGGCCTACCGGGCCGGGGATGCCGACAGCCTGACCCGCATCCTGGCCGAGATCGACCGGCGCGAGGCGACCACCCGCCCGCCCCCCACGGAGCGGGTGAAGCTTGAGTGGTATCCCGCCCCCCTTGGCCTCGCCCTGCTCCTGCTCACCCTGGGCCAGCTGCGCGAACTGCGAAGCGGGAGGGCAGCATGAGTACCCTGCTGAGCATCCAGTGGCACTGGCCCTGGGCCTTTGGCCTGCTGCTGGTCCCGCTCGCACTTGGGCTTGCGGGCCTCATCCGCCGCGTCCGCCTGCTGAACTATGCCGACCCCGCCCTCCGACCCTGGGCCCTTGT
>FWPV01004363.1_pt1 | contig 30247 bp, 20 predicted proteins | sample 2228371 | NCBI WGS metagenome assembly FWPV01 (sample SAMEA103939776, study PRJEB20133) | metagenome | reverse complement strand
TGGACCCGCCCGTCAAGGCGATGGTGCTGTGCGTGGATGAGAAGAGCCAGATACAGGCGCTGGACCGCACACAGCCGATCTTGCCGCTGGCACCAGGTATTCCTGAGCGCAGAACGCACGACTACATGCGCCATGGAACGACGACGCTGTTTGCGGCACTGGACATTGCCACGGGGGAGGTGATTGGACAGTTACACAGGCGCCATCGCAGCACGGAGTTTTTGCAGTTCCTGCGTACCATTGAAGCGAATGTGCCAGCCCAGCTGGATGTGCATTTGGTGATGGACAACTACGGCACGCACAAGACCCCTGCGGTCAAGGCATGGTTTGCAAGACACCCCAGGTTCCACGTGCACTTCACGCCCACCTCCGCGTCCTGGCTCAATCAGGTCGAGCGTTGGTTTGCAACCCTGACCGAGAAGTACATCCGTCGCGGCACACACCGATCAACAAGACAGCTTGAACAGGCGATTGGCCAATACTTGGAGCTGAACAACTCAGATCCCAAACCGTTCGTGTGGATCAAATCCGCCGATGACATCCTAGCGAGCATCGAGAGATTTTGTCTGCGAATTTCTAACTCAGGACACTAGTTAGTTGCCGCATTTTTTTCAAAAAACGATCCCTGCTAAACATCCTTGCCCGGGTCTCACAAGCGATCCGCATCGTTTCTGCAACATCACCAGAGCAAGCAGTAACAGCGTCAATGATTTGCTCGACGGAAGGCTCGGGCGAAAGTAGCCAGCCGGTTTCACCATCAACGATGGTTTCTATCAAACCTCCTTCAGCCACTCCGATTACAGGCTTTCCGGCCGCCATACTTTCCACCGGTGACATACCAAAATCTTCATCGCGAGGAATATAGATTGAAGCACGCGCGCCCCCCACAACTTCTGCGAGAGCCTCATCACTAAGCCATGAAGTGAAACGGATATTGGGAGCATGGGCTGCCTTCAAACGCAGCATATCCAACTGAGCCCCCCCAGACGCCACGACCAATTGCTGGTTCGGCATTTGGAGGAATGCTTCAACAATAAGATCCACGCGCTTGAAATCTTCTAAGCGAGCTAGAGAAAGGAAATAATCCCCCCGACAGCGCCAACGGAATCGCTCAACATCTATGGGTGGGTGGACCACAGTTGCATCCACGCCGAGATACTTGCGTAGTCGACCCCGTACATTTTCCGAATTTGCTATTACGACATCCATCTCGGCCACCGACGATTCGTAGCGCCGCTTCAGGAAAGCGGCCAACACTGCAAGCGCCGGCCTCAGCGGCGGAGCAAATTTTTGCTGATAGTACGCACGCAAGTCATACACGAAGCGCGGCGGTGTGTGGCAATAATAGAGATTGCGACGCCCCCGCCGGTGCTGCACGGCCACGGGGGCGAGTACGCCGCTAAAGATGGCCCAGTCGTACGCATCCAGGAAAGCCGCCTGCTGACCTGCAAACGCACGCAATACCTTCAATGTGCGCCACCCTGGAACGGGCGTGATGGCCTGCAAGTCGTGGTAATCAATATCTACCAGATCCTCGGCGGGAAAGACCTCCGGTTGGCGGTAGCCAAAGCAAAGTTCCGCTCCTTCTAGACCACGCACCAGATCCAACGTCAAGCGCTCGGCCCCACCCCTCGCATGCAGGAAGTCATAAAGCACCACACCCTTCAAAGCCATGCACGAACCCCCCTATACAAAAGCACCATCAAAACGGCCTCAGTCGCGATGCTGGCCCACGCCGCACCCAATGGTCCGAAACGCGGAAGCAGCCAGAAATTCAAACCCACGTTGACGGCAGCGGCGATGCAGACGGTCACTGCATACCATCGCTCCCGCCCCAGGGCCACCGCTGCCTGCGTCAGCACATAGTTGGGAGCCAGGAAGAGGAAAGCGACCAGCAGCCAGGACAGCAACGGCGCTGCGGCAGCATAGGAATCTCCGTATGCGAGCACAAGCAAGGGCTCGGCGAACCAGTGCACCACGGCCGATCCGGCAGCGGCCAGCAGCAGCACGCCACCGAGGGCGCGGCGCAGTAACGCCCGGGCCGCATCCGGGTCTTGCCACCGCAGGCGCAATTCCCGGAAGAAAACCGTGGCAGCGGGCGCCAGCAGCAGCACGCCCCCCTCGAATAGCCGGTAAGCAGCAGCATATCGCCCGATGTCCGCATGCGCGACGCCCAGTTGCTCCATCAGGACGATGTCGATGCGGAAATAGATGGTGGTCGCCAGATCGATCAGCATGAAGGCTGCCGCCGTCCTGTAGACGACTCCCGGAGGATTCCACCGTGGAAGGACCGTGAACCGCACCGCAGTCAGCGCCAACACCAGACCACAGGCCCAGCCCACGAAAACCGCCGTACTGTCCGGCCTCCACAGCATGACGCAGCCCAGTATGAGCATCGCCGTAATGCTGCGCACGCCTGCCTGCCACAAGGCATCCCTGGCATATTCCCCCACACCCCGCCACCGCGCGGACAGGATGTTGGCTGCCGCAAGCAAAGCCATCGCCACGATGGCCCAGACCATCGCGCCCCGCCGATCCGCCCCCAGCACGGCAGCCAGGCATACCGCCACCAGACTCACCGACAGGATGTGCCCGAGGGCATGGCGCGTCAGCCCGCCCGCATCCAGATCCATGCTGCGATGGGCGTACTCACGCTGCAGAAGGGTCTTGAAACCGCCGTCCTGGAGAATGGCGATCAGGGAGGCCAGGGTCAGCACATAGTTGTACTCCCCGAACCTTTCCGGTCCGAGCAGGCGGCCCAGCGCGAACACCAGGGCCATAGAGACCACCGCCACCCAGAGGCTGGCGGCGGTCTGGTTGATCCATCCACGCAGCCACATCTACGACGATCTCCGCCACCAGTGGACGGACGCCTGCAGCGCCACACCAATGCACAGCTGGTAGAAGCATAGCGTCACCACGTGGGCTGCGATCTGGCTCATGCCGAGCATCAGCAGCGCCACCGAGGCCGCAAGCGCCAACAGGGAGCCGACGAGAAAGGGGCCTCCACGCTCACCGTAGATCCAGCGCGCAAGGCGGGGCTGGCACCGGACCAGGGTATCCCGTGCGCTGACGGTGGCGAACCACCACGCAGCGATCATCCAGAGCCCGCCCAGCGTGATGAACACATTTTCGCCCCAGTCTGCCGTGCGCATGAAACCGAACCCATAGCTCGTCACCCCGAGCAGCAGCATCAGGCACAGCCACAGGCCAGCCACCCGCCGCATCCATAGCAGCGACAGGTGCAGCATGGATGCGACAGGCCACAGGCATCCCACAACAACCGCCAGCGAAGAAAGCCGCGAAGAAGGTGCGGGATACGCACCCAGGGCCCATGCCAGCCATGCGAACCACATGCAGGGCCAGAGATAGACAGCGAAGAACCGGCCCCAGGCAGGCAGCCCGCGCCATAGGTGCAGGGCAGACGTCATCCACAGCGCGACACCCGCACCCAGCAACCAGGGTGCCCCTTCGTCGCCTCTGCCGGCCCACCCGAACCACGGCAACGCGGCCACTATGCTGGCCAGATGGAACACCCGGCGATGGCGGCCGACGCCCGCCGCGACGTGCTCACCCAGCCCCCATGCGGTCTCGGCCGCGAGGCGCCCCTGTAACGCCAAGGCCCGCAGCCGGATCCGTCCATTGCGCCAATGCGGAGAAAGCAACCGCCAGGCGAGCCAGGCCCCGGCGCCGGCTGCGAATGCCAGCACCAGCTTCTTGAGTTTTCCCATTCCGGGAGGGGGTTTTGGCGGCCTCAGCATATCGCGCCACTCCACTACGGCTTCCGATTTTTCGTCCTGGTTGCTCACCAGCGTGACATGCCTCAACTCGAAGAGGCCGTCATCCTGTAGCAGCACAGGGGTCATCTCCTGTTTCTGCCCCACCTCCAGAACCCCATAGTCGAGCCACACCCGACGGCGCCCTTGCACCAGGGCATCCCGAAGTGAACCGGGCAGCGCCTCGGGCATGCGCAGTGATCCTTCCACGAGGAGTCCGGTACCTCGGGATAGCGAGTCCATCACGGAGGGACGTGCACCCACGCCGGCTTCGGCCAGGAAGCTCAAATGCACGGGCCTATCCATGTAGAGTGCGGCTGTCCAGCGGATCTCCGTGACACGTTCGTTCTCGCCGAACCGCTCTCGCAGCTCTGCAGCCATCCCCTCGCGGACATGGCCGTCACGTGGACAGAGCCGCCGTTCCAGCCGATGCCCGTCGCTGCCGAGGATTTCCGCCTGCAGCCAGCAGCTGTCCATCTCGGCACCCCGCACGTCGTATTCCAGGCGCAATTCGAGCAGATCCCTGGCAGGCAACCCGACAGGCGTGGACCAGCGCAGCATCGTGGCGCCTGCCGCTTCGGGCCGCGCCCGCAGGATGCCTGTCAGGCGCACGCCGTCACTCCGCCACGCATCACCCAGATCGGTCGCGTCGGCCCGTGGGAGCAGGGGTACCACGCCCCAGCCGAACCGTGGTTCCGTGGCGGCCTGGGCAGCATCCAGGCGGTAAGGGCGGAACACCGAGACGTCCTTGACTGTCCAGGACGCAGCTACCTCCAGGGCATCGAAACGCAGGGACAGGCTTCGCACCCGCGCCCCTTCGGGGATCCTGCGATCCAGCAGCACGGGCTGGCTCGGCATCGCCCTGAAGCGGTAGTCGCGTCCGTCGTCCGTTACGGCACGCACCTCCACCTCCGGCTGGCGACGGCCCGTGGTCTGGATACCCACATAAAGGCGCTGCCCTGGGCGGACACGGAAATCCACCTGCCAGTCCATATCCACCATGGCGCCCGAGGGCAACAGCATGCCTTCGGCCACGCCCCGCTCCTCGACCGTGCCGCCGCTGGACGCCATGCGCAGGCCCCAGCCAGGGAACTCCACATCCCCCCCCTGCCCGCGCGGCAATCTGGCATGCACCCGCGCCTCGGCCAACGGCAACTGGGCCGCGAAATCCAGCCACTCTACGCCATCGTGGTCTTCGGGCCGGACGAGGAAGGGTCCTCCCAGGGAACGGATGCGGGAAGCGGCCTCGTCCAGGAACGCAGGTGTGCTGGAGCGCCGCAGCTTTACCAGACGGGCCGAGACCAGGTCGGTCTTGCAGCCAGGGGCTCCCGAAACCTGCCATCCAGCAGACCGCAGCGGCATCCGGGCCACCCAGCGACCGGTGACGTCCCTGAGATCCAGCTTGGTGCGCCAGACGGTGGTTGTCAGCGGAGCGGTTGTCATGGGAACCTGCAATACGCGCCCCCCATCCGGGGCCCTGCCCGTGCCTGCCAGGCTGTAGATCGTCAGCCGGCGCAAAGGCTGTTCGACCACCGTCCGCTCCCTTGCCCCGCGGTAGAAAACCAGCAGTTCCGCAAGCGACACGATCTGCCCGCGCTGCCGGTACTCCGCCAGGACGCGGTCCAGGCGGATGCGCAAGCGGGTCCGCTGGCCGTCGTCCTGCACCTCGCTGGTGAAATCCCCGGACGTCAGCAGACGGCTGGGGCGATGGTGATGGCCCACGCTGATGAACAGATTCACGCCATTGAGCCTGGCTCCGGCGGGAAACTCCATCTCGATGGTCTGCGCCCGGTCCAGGGATACCTGCAAGCGCCGCTGAAGCACCGTGGCATCGCCGTCCTGGGCATATCGCCATTTGCCATCGTCGCGGCTGCCCCACTGCCGGGCGAGCAGGTAGAACATGTCCTTGGCGACCCAGGGCATGCGCGCGGGCTGCTCGGACAAAAGCACGCTGCGGCCTTCCTCCATGCCGATGATGGTGGTGCTGCTCGGACGCCCCTCGCGCAATCCATCATCGGTCTGCAGCGTCAGTTGCGCCGAACACTGCCCGAGCGTGGCATGGTCGATCCAGAGCTCGTCGTAAGCGGAAAGATCCGTGCCGGCAGAGGCATTCAGCCGGATGCCGTGCTCCGGCGCCGCGGCACGGCTGGGTGCAGCTTCAGGCTCCAGCGGCGCGCTGGAGTCCAGCTCCATCGCCGGAACCTGCTTCAATCCCAGCTGTGCCTTCAACTGGAATGCCCCAGGCAACAGAGGATCGCCTGCGGACAGCGGTTGCAGCACCTTGCCCAGATAGCCGGGAACGGGCGAAGGACCGAAAGCGACATCGGTCGCCACATCGGCGGCCGGGGCAGGCATCGGAATGCACAGCGCGACGGCGAGCCACGCGCGCCAGCAGCATCGCTCAAGGCGGAAGCAGAGCCGCTTCATGGGTTTTCCCTCCGTCGGAGAATGGAGAAGCCGTCGTCCTCGTAAACGACGCTGTAGAGCTTCCTGACTTGCGCCACCGCGCTCCTGTAGCGTGCGGCGGCGACCTCGTCGGAACACTGCCCGCGCAACCAGAGGCAGCCCTTGTCGAGCAGGAACCAGGGGCGACGCTCGTCCAGCACCACATAGTCGGCATGGCGCGCACGCGGCGGCGCCCCGGCAACGCCGTCCGAAGTCCATGCAGGCACGGCCTTGGCGGAGAACACGCCATCGGGAAATGCGAAATACGCCTCGCGCACGGGCAGGTGGCCCCAGTTCACCGTGTTCTGGGTCGCAACGCTCACCCCCTCGTCCCGGGGAATCCACCGCTCCAGAGCCGCCTGGATACGCCGGGTACGCTCATCCGGCCAATAGGCCCGCCAGTTGTAGCTCCAGACCTTGTCGCTCCAGAAAAGGCGCCCCAGCGGAGAGGGTGCGAGCAGAACATGGCCGGCCAGGAGCGCGGCGCCCAGCGCAAGGGCGGCCGCTTGCCGAATCACGCCGACACGCCCGCAGAGCCTCCAGAACGCGGGCAGCCCATGGGCGAACGCGACAATCGCCGGAGCAATGAGCCCTGCGGTGTAGTGGTTGCCGTAGCTGTAGTAGTTTTCGGACCGTGCCAGCATCGCGATCAGCAGGGGAGGAAGGGCGGGAATGAGCCACGCGGGGCTCAGCAGGGGAACGAAGGCCAGCATGCCGAAACAGACGAACAGATAAATCAGCTTCCCGGGCGTCGCCAGCGCCTCGGTGATCGGCAGCCAGGGGTGCGACAGCAGGTTCCGCAGCATGCCTCCGATGCCGTGGCCCAGCCAAATGAACGCATCCGCATCCAGCCCCCCGCTCGTTCCCGTGAATCGCGGAATCAGCCACTGGGTGGCCACATGGAACCAGGCCACCCCGGCGCAGGCCAGCACCAGGCCGGCTGCGACCCAGCGGCGTGGCAGTGCATCCGCTCCGCGCAATCTCCAGGCCTGCCACAGCAGGAACAGGCCGCAGGCCGTGGTCTGCAATGCGAAAGGCTCTTTCACACCGGCCAGCAGCAGTGCGCAGGCCATGGCCCAGGCCATGCGCCGACGCTCGAACGCCACGTAAAAGCCCGCCAGCAACGGGACGGCAAGATGGTCGAAGTGGAAGTCGAACAGGGCGTTGGCCCAGAGCGGGTAGTACAGCAGCAGCGCCACCGCAGGCCAGGCGCCGTACTGCCGCCAGACCAGCCAGGCTGGAGCGGTCAGCGCCAGCCCCTGCAGCGCCAGCAGGCCGAGCGGACCGGTCCACCGGTACAGATAGGCGTACGCGCCCATGAAGGGCTGGGCATGGCCGAAGAACGCATGTCCCCCGCCGCCCTCCTGCCCGAGGTAGGCATGGAAGACATTCTCGAACAGCCCCAGGTCGAACCAGTTACTGGACAGCGCCTGGTACTTGAGCAGCGACATGCCGACCAGCGTCGCCGCCAGGGCCCAGAGGAGCGCCCCGACCCGCCGGTCCGTCACCTCGGCCGACCCCGACACGGCACGCCTCAGCGCACCAGCGTGCGCAGTGCGTCGCGCAGCAGCTGGAATTCCGCATCCAGCGCGTAGTGGTGGTTGCCGATGAACAACCCGTGCTGGTCGATCCAGTCGGCATTGACAAGCCGGCCGTGGATCTCATGGTCGAACCACGACATCACCTCGTTCTTGGCGAAGTTGCCCGCGACGATGGGGCGACAGTCGATGCTGTGGGACTGCAATGCCGCCACCAGCTGCTCGCGCCCGAACGGAGCGTCTTCCGAGAGCACCATGCTGAAGCCGAACCAGCTGCTGTCACCGATCTCCTTCTGCGTCCCCAGCATCGGAAACTCCGCCATCAGGGCCTGGAACTTGCGCGCATTCTCGCGGCGGACCTGCACCATGCCCGGCAGCTTGCGCAGTTGCGCCGAGCCCAGCGCACCACTCATCTCCAGCGGCCGGACGTTGTAGCCGGGCAGCACGAAGCGGAAGGACTCCTGGAAGGGGTCGTCCGACTTCTCGCCGCAGACATGGTTGAACTTCGGAAGGTTGCGCGTCCAGCCATGCGCTCGCAGGCAGATGAGCAGGTGATGCAATTCCTCGTCGTCCGTCACCACCAGTCCTCCCTCCATCGTGGAGATGTGGTGGCTGAAGAACGAACTGAACGTCCCCATCAGGCCGTGGGTACCTGCCTGGCGCCCCTGGAACACGGCGCCCATCGATTCGCAGTTGTCCTCGATCAGGTCGATATCCCGGCCCTCCAGCATCCCGGCGATCCGGTCGAAGGCATTCGGATTGCCGAGCAGGTTCACGGCCATCACCAGCCGCGTGGCAGGCGTGATGGCGGCTTCCAGCTGCTCCAGGTCGTAGTTCAGCGTCTCCCTGTCGATGTCCACGAACTTGAGCCTGAGCCCGTACTGGTAGAGGGGATAGTAGGTCGTGCTCCACGACACGGCCGGCACGATCACCTCGTCGCCCCGGGACAGCCGCCGACCCTGCTTGCGGTAGAACAGCGCCGCCACCATGATCAGATTGGCCGCGGATCCGGAGCTCACCATCACGGCATGCCGGCTGCCGACATACTCCGCGAACTCCCGTTCGAAGGCGGCCACCCGGGGGCCCATGGTGAACATGCCGGACGCGATCACATCCTGCAGGGAGGCATATTCCTCGTCGTCCCAGGTCGTGCTCGCCAGGGGATAGCTGTTTGCTGCTGTCATTTGCTTCTGTTCGTCTGCTATGCCGCACCCGACCACCGGCCCGGTGCGTGCTGTTCTTTCAGGAAAGGCCGAGATAGTAGTCGTAGGCCTTGCGCATTCCCTCTTGCAGTGAGGTGGACGCATGCCAGCCCCACTGCCCGGCCAGGGAGGTATCGACGAGCTTGCGCTTCATGCCCACGGGCTTGGTCAGATCGTGCCGGAAGCCGCCCGCATAGCCCACCACCTCCGCGCCCACGCGGTAATAGTCGTTGATGGTGAGATCGGTCCCCAGTCCCACGTTCATCACGGGGGGCAGGCTGTCGAAACGACGGAGCGCCTCCACCATGCAGTCCGCCAGGTCGCCCGCGTACATGAATTCCCGGCGGGCATTGCCATCGCCCCAGATCTCCACCTCTGCAGTCCCGTCGAGCCGGGCCTGGTGGATTTTCTGCAGGATGGCGGGCACCAGATGGGACACGTTCGGCGAGAACTTGTCGTGGCGGCCGTAGAGGTTGCAGGGAATCAGCGTCTTGTAGGAAAGGCCGCCCGGCTCCCGGCTGACGTAGTCGCACAACCGGGCCACCATGATCTTCGCCAGCGCGTAACCCTCGTTGGTGGGTTCGAGTTCGCCGGTCAGCACCATGTCCTCGCGCAGCGGTGTATCCCACCCGCGGGGGAACATGCAGGAACTGCCGAGATTGAGCAGCCGCGGCACCCCGGCAGCCCGGGCTGCCATCACGATGTTGCGCCCCATGTCCAGGTTGCCTAGCAGGAAGCGCACCGGATCGGCCATGTTGGCCTGGATGCCTCCCACCACGCCCGCCGCATGCACGACGGCGTCGGGCCGGTGCTCGGCGACGAAGCGCTCGACACCGGCGTAGTCCAGCAGGTCCAGCGCATCACGGCCGGGTGCGATGACCTCGAACTCGTTGATGGCGGGATGCTCCAGAAAATTGCGCCCCACCATGCCGGTGGATCCGGTCAGAAGAATACGCATGGAGATGTCCGGACGGCCGCCTCAAGCCCTGCCACCGCGCAGGAACCCCTGGTCCCGGCACAGCTGGTCGCGCTCGGCCATCTTGAGGTCCGCCTGGGCCATCTCGCGCACCAAGTCTGCAAACGAAGTGCGAGGCGCCCAGCCCAGCGCCTCGCGGGCCTTGGACGGGTCACCCAGCAGCGTCTCCACCTCGGTGGGCCGGAAATACCGCGGATCCACGCTCACGCGCAGCCGACCGGCCTCGTCGTAGCCCTTTTCATCGATACCTTCGCCCTGCCAGGACAACGACATGCCCATTTCCTTCGCAGCGGCATCCACGAAATCGCGCACGCTGTACTGGATGCCGCTGGCGATCACGAAATCCTCCGGACGGTCCTGCTGCAGCATCAGCCACTGGGCTTTGACGTAATCCCGGGCATGGCCCCAGTCGCGCTTGGCGTCGAGATTGCCCAGGTACAGCTGGTCCTGCATCCCGAGCTTGATCCTCGCCAGGGCGCGCGTGATCTTGCGTGTGACGAACGTCTCACCCCGGATGGGCGACTCGTGGTTGAACAGGATGCCGTTGCAGGCATAGATGCCATAGGCCTCCCGGTAATTCACCGTGATCCAGTAGGCATAGAGCTTCGCCGCCGCATAGGGCGAGCGCGGATAGAACGGCGTGCTCTCGCGCTGCGGGATCTCCTGCACCAGTCCGTACAGCTCGGAAGTGGATGCCTGGTAGAAGCGGCATTTCTTCTCCAGCCCGAGAATGCGAATGGCCTCGAGGATACGCAGCGGGCCTAGAGCGTCGGAATTCGCCGTGTATTCCGGCTCCTCGAAAGACACCGCCACGTGGCTCTGCGCCGCGAGGTTGTAGATCTCGTCGGGCTGGATCTTCTGGATGATGCGCACCAGCGACAGCGAATCCGTCATGTCGCCGTAGTGGAGGATGAACCTCGGATCGGGCGTGTGCGGGTCCTGGAAGAGGTGATCGATCCGCTCCGTGTTGATGAGCGAGGTCCTGCGCTTGATCCCGTGGACCGTGTATCCCTTTTCGAGCAGCAGCTCCGCCAGGTAGGCCCCGTCCTGGCCGGTGATTCCGGTGATGAGTGCAGTTTTCATTGGCAATCCATTGGTTTTCTAGAAATACGATTCAGTAGCAGATCAGGGCACGGCGCAGTTTCTGCATCCATCCCAGGCGCTTCTGCCAGGGGACACGGATCATCCAGCCGAAATACGCCATCTGGAGGGAAGCCAGCGCGCCACGCTTGCCGGCAAGGGCCGGACGCCGCGAGACCTCCAATGCCACCCCCTCCTTCTGCGCCCAGCGCAGCGAGTCGGCGATCCAGTGCCCCTTCTCCACGAGGTTCACGAACTCGAAAAGGGGCTGCTTCATTCCATAGAAGCCGTCGCTGTAGGAGGTCCGATAGGAACCCATGATCTCGAAATTCCAGGGATTCTCGCCGTCCAGCAGCAATCGGAGCAGATATTCGCGGTCCCAGAATGCCGCGACGGTGGCTCGGTAGGGCGCACCGCGCCGCAATATGCCGAACAGCGGATCGTCCGCCTCGGAATCCGTCTTGATGTGATTCCAGTATTTCAGGTGCATGGCGTCGTGGCGCTCCACGAAATCCACGCAACGGCGGAACACGTCCGGATCCACAGGCGTGGCCACCATCAGGTCCTCGAGCAGCACCATGACCTTGCGGGCAGGCACCTGCTGCAGGATGGACCGGAAGCTGGACGACCAGTCCCGATCCTCTCCCGAGAGGACGGGAATCACGCCCTCCTCCCGGCAGGCCACTTCATTGCTCCCGAAATAGACGGGATGTCCGGCCGCGGAGGGAAACTGCCGCCGCAAGTGCGACATGAAAGGCGCCCACAGATCGCTGTATTTGTCGCACGACAGGACGACTATGGCGAAGTCATGCATCCGATGAACCCCTGAACATTGAAACCACGGTCCGGCCGATCCCGGAGCGGCCCGCGGCCATCCAGAACACCGCCGCCAGCACCAGGATCGCCACGCCGGTCACGAGCATCACCCACACCAGATGGATGGGATCGCTCCTGAAATGCCACGCCGCGTAGGCGAGAAAGGGCGCGGCGGAAAACACCAGATAGGCGAAAAGCAGCCGCCCCTGTGCGAGCAGGTAATGCTCCAGCACCATGATCAGCGCGACCGGCACCATGGCCCATCCGTACCAGCGCAGAATGCCCGACGCGCTCCGATAGGCCTCGCCGAAAAGCAGCACCGTGACCTGCTCCGCGAACAGCCAGTAGAAGAAGGCCCCGGCCACCGTCATGACCAGCGTCATGCCGATGGCCTTCACCAGCAGGTGGCCTGTCTCGTTCTTGAGGGCCGTCCCGGCCGCGGCCATGGGCAGCAGAGGCACCACCACCGCGGAAGGCAGGTACATCACGGCCTTGCCCAGTGTGGCCGCAGCCGCATAGTACCCGGCCCTTTCCGGATCGAAGAAGGCCTTCGCCAGCAGCACGTCCACCTGGAACAGGAAATTGAAGGACAGGGTCGCCAGCAGCACGGGGAACAACTCCCCCAGCCCCACCCGGTCCACGGGATTGGACAGGCTCAGGGGCACGTCCAGCCTGCGCCAGCAGTAGGCGATGCTGTAGGCGGCCAGGAATCCACTGGCCAGCGCCAGGCCCAGCGCCGCCCCCTGCACGCCCCAGCCGATCGCCACCAGGGCCGCGCTGCCGATCAGCTTGGCGAGCGGCCCCAGAACATTCAGCAGTGCGATGAACCCGAAATGGTGACGCGCCTGGGCCAGCGCATTCGCCACGGGCAGCAGCAGCATCAGGAACAGGTTCAGCCCGATGAAGACCACGGGCAGCAGGCTCGGAGAGCGAAGCGTTTTCTGCAGGGGCAGCGCCATCAACGCGAAGGCGCCGATTCCGCACAGCCCCAATCCGAGCAGCCACAGCTGGTTCCTCCAGAAGATCGCGCGCACCTCGCCGCTCCCGTGGAGCGCCAAATGCCGCGAGAAAAGCCGGGCCATGGCGATGTTCATCGTGGCGACCGGCACACTGAGGATGGGGACCAGCGCCATCAGCGCGCCGAGCAGGCCATACTCCTGCGGCCCCAGCATCCGACCCATGGCGACGGAATAGGCATACCCGAGGACCCCGCCCAGGATGGACGTGATGAAGAGATAACCGGAAGAACTCAGCAGCTTCCGCCCGAGAGGCGCCTGCTCCGGTGAATCGGCCATCAGCTTTTCTTTCCGCGCTCGGCGCCGGCATCCGTTTCCTGCAATGACAGTCGATTGACGATCACTTCGCTCGCGCTGACCAGCACCGGCGTGGGTACACGCGCGTAGGCCGCAGGATTTTCGAGAAACCGGTCGATGGTGGCTTCATCGAGCTTGCTGAGCACGGCGTTTTCCCCAAGGCCTTCAGTCCTCTCCGTCACGTTCCTCAGGATGAGGCACGGCTTCCCGAGGTAGTAGCATTCCTCCTGGTTCGAGCCGCCATCGGTCACCACATATTCCGCGCCGCCCAGCACCTTCATGAAGTCCATGTAGGGCATGCGCTTGGCGAGCCGGATACGGGGCTCCGCCTTCAGCCGGTCGAGAAGCCCCAGGCGTACCAGAGCCACCTCGGTGAGGTGGTGCAGGATGAAGACGCAGGGCGTTTTGTGCGATTGCCGGATGGCCTTCTCGACAAGACTCCTGACCAGGCGCTCGTTGAACAGGTTCTCCTGCCGATGCAGCACGAAAACGAAGTACGGCCCTTCCAGCTCCTGGAGGGGATTCTCCTGGGTGCCGCCGGACGACTGCGCGATCGCCAGCGCATCACGCAGCGTGTTGTCGCCCGTGTCGATCTTCTCTCCACCCAGGCGGCCGAGGTTGCGCAGCGACCAGTCGTTGGGGCAGAAATGGATGTCCGCCAGCCGCGACGTGATCACCCGGTCGATCTCCTCCGGAAACGGATGGAGATAGTTGAATGAACGCAGGCCGGCCTCCACGTGGGCGACGTCCGTCCTGAGCACCTTCGCGAGCAATGCCCCCATGACCGTCGATACCGTGTCTCCATGCACGACGACGACGCTCGCCCCCGGCAGTTGCCGCATGTGGCGCCGAAGCCGCCCCACCGACCGCAGGAGCGTGCGGAAGAACCACAGCAGCAGCGAGACCGCGCTCTTGCGGATCTCCCCTTCGAACAGGACGAGATCCGGCGCCTTCTTGCCGACGAGGGCCAGCAGTTCACTGTGCCGTATGTCGTTCTGGCCCGAAGCCACCAACTGGAACGGAATGCCGCGCCGCCAGCACACCTGCATGACGGGCATCATCTTGATCAGCTCGGCCGTGGTTCCAATGAAGAAATAGATGTTCTTGTAATGCACGTGCTGGGCTTCAGAGATAGAAATCGCGGATCGCGGAAGTGATCCGGGCCACCTGCGCATCTTCCAGTTCGTAGAACAGGGGAAGCCTCAGAAGGGCATCGGTGTAGCGATCGCAATTCGGCAGAGGCCGTCCATCGTGGAGGCCTGCGTAATAGGGACTGCGGTGCAGGCTCTGGTAGTGAAAGACGGCGTGGATGCCGGCCAACTTCAGGTGCTCGATCAGCCGCGAGCGCTCTTCCAGGCTGCCGCACACGACGTAGAACATGTGGGCATTGTTGGTGGCATACCCGGGCACGAAAGGCAACGACAGGATGCCCCGCTCCGCCAGCACCTGCAACTGGTCGCGGTATTGCGCCCAGATCGCCAGGCGCCTGTCCTGGATCGTGCGCAATTGCTCGAGCTGCGCGAAAAGGAACGCGGCGGTGACATCCGACGGCAGGAACGAAGAGCCGATATCCACCCAGCCGTACTTGTCCACCTCGCCCCGCCAGAAGGCCGAGCGATTGGTGCCCTTTTCCCACACGATCTCCGCGCGCAGTTCCAGCGCGGCACTGTTCACGCAAAGCATGCCGCCTTCGCCGGAAATGATGTTCTTCGTTTCGTGGAACGAAAAAGCCCCCAGGTCTCCGATTCCTCCCAGCGGCCGTTCCTTGTAGTAGGAATCGATGGCCTGCGCGGCATCCTCCACGATCATCAGATCGTGCCTGCGGGCCAGCTCCAGCAACGGGTCCATGTCGCAGGCAACCCCCGCATAGTGGACGGGAACGATGGCCTTGGTCCGGGGAGTGATCAGCGCCTCGACCGTCGCGCAGTCCATGTTGGGCTCCCGCGAGCCGCTGTCGGCGAAGACGACACGGGCACCGCGGAGGACGAACGCATTGGCCGTGGACACGAAGGTGAACGACGGCATGATCACCTCGTCACCCGGCTCGATGTCGCTGAGCAGCGCAGACATTTCCAGGGCGTCGGTGCACGAGGAAGTCAGCAGGGTGCTGCGGAAGCCGAACCGCTCCTGCATGAATGCATGGCACCGGCGCGTGAATCCGCCGTTGCCGGATATCTTGCCGGACGCGACCGCCTGCTGGATGTAATCCAGTTCACGCCCGGTCATGAACGGCTTGTTGAAGGGGATCGATTCCATTACTGCGCCTTGGTCCAGCAGTGGAACGTGTGCACTGCCTTGTAGATGTAAAACCCGTGTCCTGCCACGCCCCGCAATGCACTGGCATTGCGCAGGTGGGTGGAATATTCCATCTGCGCATAGCCATTCGCAGCCGTCCACGAAAGGGACGCCCGCAGCAATGCCCCGAAGATTCCGCGCTTCTGGAAACCAGGATCCACGGCGAAAAGCATTCCATCGCAACGCGCATCATCCAGGCGGCGCATGGCCGCGAATCCACAGATGCGGGAAGCCTCGTCCTCGTACACGAGGACGCTGTCGGCGACGCCAGGCTCCTCGACGGCCCGGCGGGCCCAGTCCGGATAGATCTGGTCGGCAGCATGCCCGTCCAGCCGGGCGTCGGAATGATAATGGCCCACGTAGCCGCGAAACGCCGCGCGCGCAACGTCCTCGACGGCTGCAGCGTCCGCGGCGCACGCCTGCCGCACGGACCTGGGCGCATCGTCCAGGTTGCCGGCATCGACGGGCCGGCGAAGATAGACCAGGGTGTCCATCAACCGGAAGCCGCGCTCCTCCATGGCATGCAATACGCTGACCGCATCGGCTGGGCACCTCGCGATGAGGAGTTCGAGCTGTTCCGACTCGGCCGCCGCCAGCGCCGTGTCCACCTCCTGAACATCGGAGATACTGGCTTTCCCGATCCTTCTGGAAAACCGGTGGCTGTCGAGCGGGGAGAACAGCATGGCCTCACTTCCTCCCGATAACGGACTTTTCATCGTAGCTCCTCATGGCAGGAATATGGCCGGCGACTTTCAGGGCCATGTAATAGCATATCTTCCAGGCGGTATAGAGCGTCAGCAGCGGATGGGAGAGATAGAGCACCTGGCGGCGGGTGATGGCCAGCCACAGTCCGTCGGCCAGCGGCAGCACGACGGAAAACGCATAGGGCAGGAACAGGTACTTGCGCAGCGCGAGGCCACGCGGCTGGAACGACTGCCGCCCCGTGAAGCCGGCGGCACCCACGCCGTCCGTATGGAAGATGTTGTTCTTGATCCTCCAGCGTATCTTGGCCAGGAATTTGGACCAGGTATCGCCGGAATAGTGGCGCAGTGGATTGTTCCTGGCCACGGCGAAGGACTCGCCCCGGGCGTTCAACAGGAAGAACAGGTGGCAAAGATCCTGCGGCCGTTCGATCAGGCGATGGGCTTTCACGTATTCGATGTCCGTCGCCACGCCCGCAGCCAGGTTCTCGATGAACAGGTCCCTGTTGGACTCTCCCGCTGCAAACACGCAGGCATGCTCGGTCTCCGCGACCATGCGGGCTTTCCTGCGGACCGCCGGCAGGTGGAACCCCATTCCCCTCGACTGCCGGTACATGAAGAACGAGAAGGGTTCCCCGAACTCGTTGATGTACTCGTTGACGAGGGGATATCCGGGCGGATTGATGTATCCCGAGCTGTCGATGGTCCTCACCTGAGGGAATTTTCCGAAGGTCGCCACGATCTGTTCGAACGCTTCCGGGTTGACGATTTCCTCGTCATGGTCGAGGTACATCAGATACTTGCCCCGAGCCGCCTGGAATCCAAGGAACTTCGCATGCACGGGTTCCGTCTGCGGGTTGTCGATGACCCTGCATCCGAGGCTCTGTGCCAACTCCCTGGTCGCGTCCGTCGACCCACCATCCACGGCCAGGATCTCGATGCGATCGCCGGGATAGGTCTGCTTGCGCAGCGCGCCGATCACCATGGGCAGGAGCCTGGTGGAGTTGAACGTGGCGATGACCACCGTAATGAGCGGCAGGTTGTCAGTCATGGTGCAGATCCGGTTCAGCAGTATTCACGGCGGCTTCAACCTTTCCCGGCAACGGCTCGGGCATGAACACCCTTGATGGCGTATACGCTGATGTCCAGGGACCGGCAGAGCAGCGAGTTGCCGCACTCCCGTTCAGGCACGCGGTGCGTGCCCAGGAACTGCAGCCGGGGATCCATGGCCAGCCCTTCGTTGATGGCGGCGGCATCTTCCAGGATGCGGTTGTATATGACGATCCGGTTGATGCCGTTCGCAGCCAGATTTGCCACGGTTTCGGGATCCCCGATATTTCCGAAAATGGGGCGGGCCTCGGAATCCCTGGAGAACAGGCGAAGATCCTTCCCACCCGCGATGGGCTTGCGGTGCACCACCTGTCCCAGCGCCTCGAACAGCGGGGCCGTTCCCCAGTTCAGGTTCGAATACACCATGGGATAGCTCGCCACCGCGCTCGCATCCTCGTCCGCCTCCAGCGACTTGTAGACGCTGGCCACCTGGCTGAAGTCGGTCTTCTGCGTGACGGTGGGCGAGCCCGGAAAGACCTCCCACACATAGAACGCGCAGAAAACGGCCACCACTGCCGACAGATGCCAGGAAGACCTCCAGCGCAATCCCGCGCAGAGTATCGCGAGCAGCAATCCCGCAAAAAAGGAAGCCAGCTGGACGATGCGGGACACGCCGCGGAACATGTCGAAAAAGAAGAAATACGCGTGATTGACGAAGCGTAGGGCCGGAAAGTCCGACGAGAGCACCACGGCCAGAAGGAAGCACAGCAGGAAGGGCGCCCAGTACCGGTGCCTCCAGCTGTCCCTGGACAGGCAGGCGATGATCAGCACGGATACCAGGGAATATCCGAGGAAGGCCCCCACGTCCACGGGAGCCGAGAACGGATAGAGCTTGGAAGCCACTCCCGGCACGAGGGGCACGCCCTGCTGGAAGATGGCGCTTTCGAGCCCGCCTGCGGGGCGGACGAGATTGGACTGCACCGGGTTCGTCACGAGGAACCACTGCTGCTGTATGAACTGGATATTCAGCCCGAACAGGAAAACGCCGCTGAGCACGCAATAAAGCGCCAGGCGAGCCGCGATCTGCCGCAGCGGCCAGGGCTGCATCATCAGGATGAGGGGCGTGAACAGCCAGCCGTAGAACGCCCAGTAGGGATTGATGCGGAACTGGATGGCATTCAACACGTACGACACCAGCAGGTACCTCAGGGCACCGCCTTCCAGGTATTTCAGGAAGAACAGGTACACCAGCGGCAGCAGCCAGAAGTGGTTGTTCGACATCGATCCCCGCGACAGCATCAGGAAGTACCCCGAGAACGCGAAGACGACGGCGCCTGCGAAGGCCGCGGCATGCCTGCGGGTCAGGTGCCAGCACAGCAGGTACATGGCATAGGCAGACAACGGATAGGCAAGGAGCGCCGACACGTTGATGACGCGGATCAGGTCGCGCCAGGAACCACCCGAGACCTGCACGATCCATGCGCGGATGTCATCGAGCAGGTTGTCGAACGGAAAGGGCGACAGGTCGTAGCCGAACGGGTAGCTGAGGTCGTGCGCGATGCCGATGCTCGAGAAAATATGCCCCGTATGCACCTTCAGCCAGATGAACCACAGCGTCCCGTCCGTGTCCACATCGGGCATCGAGTAGACGGAGGAAGGGTCCACCAGAACCCAGCGATGGGCGAACAGCGCAGCGGTGAAGGCGGTGAACAGCACCAGAACGGCCAAATGCCATCGCCACCCCATGGCGTTAGGCACCCGTGCAGGAGCCATGCGGGCCGCAGGCAGGACGCCTTCAGCCACGTAGCTGCCGTCAGCCCTGGCGCTCATCGGCAGGCCCGCGCTCGAAATTCAACCGCTCCCGGATGATGTAGACGGGGCGGTGGATCGCCTCGGTATGGATGGCGCCGATGTAGAGGGACATCAACCCCATCGCCATAAGGACGAGGCCGATGAAGAAAGTGTTCGCCACTACCACGATGGCCAGCGGCGTATAAGCATGCTGCTCGGACAGGAAATAGGACGTCAGCATCCAAGCCAGCAAACCTCCGCTGAGTAGCGTGATGAAAGCACCGATGTATCCGATCAGCCGCAGGGGAAACAGTGAAAACGACGTGATGCTGGATACTGCCATCTTCATCAGGCGTATGTACGAATAGCCGGGCACACCGGCCTCGCGCGCGCCGGCATGGAATTCGACGTACACCTTTCGAAACCCCATCCAGTCCATAATTCCCCGAAACATCGGCTGGCGGTCCGTCACAGTCCGGAAGGCATCCACCACCTTGCGGTCGAACAGACGGAAGTCGGTGGTTTGCGACACCATGTCCAGCCCGGAGATCTTGGACATCAGCCAGTAGTAGCCATGCGAGCCGATCCGGCGCAGCAGCGGCTGTTTGTCGATACCAGTCCGGATCGTGGCGACGATGTCCGCCCCGCTGCTGCGCCAGGTCTCCACCAGCGTGGGGATCAATTCGGGAGGGTGCTGCAGATCGGCGTCCATGCAGATCACTGCATCCGCATCCGTGGAATGCACTCCGGCCGTCAGTGCCACTTCCTTGCCGAAATTGCGCGAGAAATCGATCACCTTGATGTTGTCGTGGGCCGCGGCCATTTCCCGCAGGACATCCATGGAACGATCGGAGCTGCCGTCGTTCACGAACATGAATTCCACGGAGATGTCGGGAATCTTCTCCACCGCACTCGCCGTTCTTCTGTGGAGATTGGCGATGTTCTTTTCCTCGCAGAACACCGGCACCACGATCGCTATTTTTTTCACCATTGCTCCAAACCCCTTCACCCGTTTCCTGCAGGCATCTCGTCGACGCAATTCAATGGCCGGGAGCCACCGTCCCGGAAAGGAAGCCTCAGCGGCCGTATGTGTCGTGGAGGCGGACGATGTCGTCCTCTCCCAGGTAGCTGCCCGACTGCACCTCGATGATCTCGAGGGGCACCTTGCCAGGGTTGGCAAGGCGATGCACGTGACCCAGCGGAATGTAGGTGGATTCGTTTTCGCCGAGCAGGAAGGTCTCTTCGCCCTTGGTGACTTCAGCCGTTCCCTTCACGACCACCCAATGCTCCGCGCGATGGTGGTGCTTCTGCAGGCTCAGGCTGCCCCCCGGATTGACGACGATGCGCTTGACCTGGAAACGATCGCCGCTGTCGATGGCGTCGTACCAACCCCAGGGTCGGTGCATCTTGCGATGGTTGTGTGCAAGAGCATGTCCATTCTTGCGCAGCAGCGCGACGATCTGCTTGACGTCCTGGGTGCGCCGCTTGTCGGCCACCAGAACCGCGTCGGGTGTTTCGATGACCATGATGTTTTCCAAGCCCACGCCGGCCACCAGCCGGCTGCTGGACAACAGCAGTGCGCCGCTGCAGTCGTGCGCGACCACATCCCCTACCCGGGCGTTGCCCTCGCCATCGCGCGACAGCGTTTCCCACACGGCGTCCCATGCGCCGAGATCCGACCACCCCACGCTCATCGGCACCACGCAGGCCGGGATGCCCAGGTCGGGCATGGCGGGAAGGCGCTCCATCACGGCATAGTCGATGGAATCCGAAGGACAGGCATCGAACGCCGCACCGTCCGGCCGCACGAAATCCAGATCCCGCTGGGCCTCCTGCATGGCGGTTTCGCAAGCCGCGGTGATGTCGGGCCTGCAATGCCGCATCGCTTTGAGCCAGACGCTGGCGCGCACCATGAACAGGCCGCTGTTCCAGAGATGGCGCCCCCCTTCCATGTATTGCAGCGCCCGCGGAGTATCGGGTTTCTCGGCGAAGCTCTGCACACGGTCGATGCCGGGCGCATGCGCCGCGCCACGCTCGATATAGCCATATCCCGTCTCGGGACGGCTCGGCACGATGCCGAAAGTGACCATGGCCCCGGCACAGGCATGGGGGAAAGCGCAGGCCACGGCGGCCTGGAATGCGGAAAGGTCAGCGATCGCATGGTCCGCGGGCATGGCAAGCATGACCGGGTCGCCACCGTCCGCCAGCGCCTGCAGGGCCGCCAGCGTGAGGGCCGGGGCCGTATTGCGCCCCGAAGATTCGAGAAGGATCCGGGCCTGCCCGATACCTGCGGCCATCAACTGGCTGGCGGCCAGGAAGCGGTGCTCCCGGTTGCACACCACGATGGGCGCTGGATCCACGGGACACCCGGCGGGAAGCCCGTCGAGCCGCAACGCGGTTTCCTGGAGCATCGTGCGCGTTCCCGCGAGCGAGAGGAATTGCTTGGGATAGGTTTCCCGGGACAGGGGCCACAGGCGCGTACCGGAGCCGCCACACAGTATGACGGCAAGCAGTTTGTCATTCATAAAACGAAGAATCGGATACGGACCCGCGGCGCAGGCTTTCGTTGTCGGCTTCCAGTAGGGCGAGGCGCTGGTTCAGCCTGCGCACATCCCTTTCGATCCTGGTGTTCACCATGTCGGCATGCAATGCCTTCACCAGCAGAACCATGCAGGCGAGCAGGAGGAGCAATGCCGGGGGATAGCTGATGCCCACCACCAGCGCCAAGCGGTCGATGAGCCCGGGCCATGCGCCCAGCAGCGCAGCCGCGCAGGCGACGACGACCCAGAAAAGGCCGTGCATCAGATAGAGATGGTCCCTACGAATCAGGTAGAGAATCAGCGCTGCCAATCCGATGCCCAGCAGAGCGGTAGTTACTTGCAGTGAAGCCATGGGTTACCGTTGTTTATTCGAGCGCGAAGCCCCGGCTGGCGACCGCAGGCCTGCCAGGCGAGCGCACAGCCGGCCATCCGCAACGCTGCAACCGCTCCCCGCCGCTCCTTTGGAGGAAGCGATTGTAGTCGCGAAGCAAGACAGCCGATCCACGGGCGGCCTCCCTGGCCCCGGCCACGCCGGCACGGCCGCCGATCCAGCTGCATTCCTGGGAAAACGGAGGCGAAAAGCCCGAATTCACAGTACTTGTCGGACCTCACCGCAAACACAGGATGTTACATTGCATGCCTTTGCGCCGGGCACACCCCGGGAGGGGGTGGGAGTTCCGATTTCCACCATGCATTCCAATGCAGGCGACGCTCTGGGACCGCCTGCCACAGGGAGCACCATCAATGGTGCATATCGATCGAGACATGGCGCCACTGGAAAACTACGGCCGGGAACCTTCCGCATTGCGGAGATACGGCTCTGCGCTGGTCCTTTTCTCCTGCCTGACCCTGCTGCTTTTCTCGCACCGCTGGTGGAGCGTCGATCCCTTTTCCGTGTACTCGATGCCCGACGTGGATACGGACGGAACGCTGTGGTTCATCTGGCTGAAAGCCCATTCGGGCCACCTTTTCACCAGTGTCGAGCTGACGCCGCTGCTCACCTACCCCTTCGGCTTCGACCTGAGCCCGTTCCCGTTCGACAACCTGATCGACGATCTGCGCTCCGCGGCGGTCAAGTGGTCCGGGGGCGGTTGGCGCTCTGCGGTATTCGTCATCAACGCGTCTGCGCTGGTGGCGTATCCGCTGGCCGCGATGACCATGTACCTGCTCTGCTGGCACATCACCCGGCGGCACCTGTCGGCCCTGGCCGGTGCGGTGGTTTTCGGTTTTTCCGGCTACTTCATCATGCTGTCGCGGGGCTCCATGGCCAACAACCATTTCTGGCTGTTGCCCCTGGTATATCTTTTCTTCATCCGATACTGCGAGAGCCGACGCTGGCACGAACTGCTTATCTCCTGCATCCTTACCGGAATACAGTTCCGCATCAATCCGTACTGGTCGTTCTACGGATGGCTTTTCACCCCGGTATTCCTTGCATTCACGCCATTTCCATGGAAGACAAAAGCCCTGGACCTGCTCAGGTATTCCGCGCTCAGCGGCCTGGGCCTTTTCCTGCTCAATATCCAGTTCATACAGCAGCAGTGGTACCTGATCACCAATCCGGCCATGGCAGGACTGGTGCGACCGCCGGGTGAAGTACTGTCCGCGATATTCGAACAAGGCGCGGAGTTCATGCCGGGCATTGCTCCGGCAATCTACCCCTTTTCCGCCCCGATGGACGTAGGGGCATTCCTCGGGTACTCACTGCTCCTGCTGCTCACCTTGGCCTGCTTCAGAAAGGCGGCCTGGAACCACCCGCTCTTCAAGCCGGGCCTGTTGTGCTTCGCCGGCGCCGTCGTCCTCTCGAGCTACATTCCCGCGCTCACCGCCGTGAATTTCCTGTATTTCTCAGTCTTCGACATGTTCCGGGGGGTCTCCAGGGTCGTGCAGCTCGCCGCTTTCTTCGGTGGAATCATCGCGGCCATCTATCTGTCCACGTACCGGAAGCACTCCGCGCGTCTTTGGCTGGGTGTCGCCGCCGTGCTGGCCTGGTACCTTGCCGAGGTGTACCCCGGGTCGCCCACGCTGCGCCAGAAGACCGATTTCGCGCAGGTGGCTGCCGTCTATGGCAGCCTGGCCCTGGATGGCGAGGCGACCGCCGTCGCCAGCTATCCCATGACCTACTACAACCAGAGTTGGGGTACGGCCCCCCTCTTCGAGGTCATCGGCCAGGTGGTCCATGAAAAACCCCTGGCCGGCGCCAAGGACCTGCGCCTTTTCGAGAGCGATCCCGAGGCGCGCCCCCTGTTCGGAGACATATCCGATCCCCGTACCGTCGAAACGCTGGCGCGACACGGCATCAACCGCATCGTCCTGTACAACCGGCTGATCGACGGAGCAGAAACAGTCCACCAACTGCTCTCCTCGAACCCCAGGGTCGCCTTCATGGGCCGCCACTCCATCGATGAACGCGATTGCGGCATCTCCCTCGTCTGCAAATCACTCGACATCAGCATCTACCGAATCAATGGCGTTGTTGCGCCCGCAAGCGTTCCCTTGCCGGTCGGCCGCCCTTGAAGCACCTGCTTATTGAAAAATGAACAGCAACGCACTCATCCTCGGCATTTCGCCCCAGCACACGTCGTCCGTCAGCGTGACAGACATGGAAGGAAAAATCCTTTTCGCGGCATCGGAAGAGCGCTTCAACCGGATCAAATGCTACAACTCGATCCCGCTGGATGCGCTCTCTCATGTGGCACGCCATTTCGATGTCTCGCGCATCGAAGGGGTGGCGATCGCCGGCGGCCACCGGTTCCGCAAGATCGACTTCCTGCCTTCGGACCAGCAGGAAAGAAGCCTGCGCAACCCGTTGTTGCTTCCCCGTTTCCTTTCCAAGAAGGACGGGCGCACCGAATGGCACGGCGTCCTCAAGGGATTGGGCATAGCGGCAGCACCGAACTGGTATGACCATCATGAATGCCATGCGGCAAGTGCGTATTACGCGTGCGGCATGGATGACGCACTGGTGGTCACCATCGATGGCGGCGGCGACGGTCTGTCGCTCACCATATCCCATGGGCGCCAGGGCACCTTGCGCCGCCTGAAGGAATTCAAGGAGGATGCTTCCCTCGGATTCTTCTACGGCGCCGTCACCAGCGGCCTCGGCTTCCGCATCTTCCGCCACGAAGGCAAGCTCACCGGACTGGCCGCCTATGGCGACCAGTCCCGGCTGTATTCCGAATTGAGCGATCTTTTCCAGATCAGCACGGAGGGTGGGGATGTGGAAATCCGTTCGGCCCTGGTGGAAGCGATGTTCAAGCCGGACTTCCCCGCCGAGCACCTGTTCCTGGCCAGGAACTATGCCCGCTTCCTGAGCGGCAAGGTCACGCTGCAGCAGTTCAGGGATGCCCTCAACAACTACCGGCCGGGCACCGCGTTCCGGAAGCATTTCGGGGGCAGGCAGTACACGCAGGAAGACATGGCCGCGGCAGCGCAGGCCGTGCTCGAGGACAGTGTGCTGAAGCTCGTGCGCCATTATCTCCAGCAGACCGGCTGCTCGAACCTGGTGCTGGCGGGCGGGGTGGTGGCCAATGTCAAGCTGAACCAGCGCCTGTTCAACATCGAAGGCGTGCAGAACATCTTCGTGGCCCCCTACATGGGCGACGAAGGCCTGTGTGTCGGTGCGGCCTACCTTCATCTGAAGCAGCGCTCCCCGGCCTTCGCTGGCAGGACTCTCGACACCATGTACCTCGGCCCCTCCTACGGAACCGAGCGGGTGGAGCAGGCACTGCAGCAGGCGGGTATCCAGGAAATGGAGCGCATCGATGATCCCTCCGCCCGGGCCCGCCGCATCGCGGAACTGATCGCGCAGGACCGGGTCGTGGGATTCTTCAGCGGCGCAATGGAGTTCGGGCCGCGTTCCCTGGGCGCCCGAAGCGTCCTGGCGTCCGCCAAGCAATACGCGATCAACGATACGCTCAACAAGCGCATGAAGCGCTCCGAATTCATGCCTTTCGCACCGGTATTGCCCCATGAGCGGGCGGGGGATGTCCTGGCAGGCAAGCTGGCCGGCTCGGAGTTCGCCGCAGAGTTCATGACCATCACGTATGACGTCCAGGAAAAGTACCGGCAGCTCGCACCGGCCGTGGTGCATGTAGACGGTACGGCGCGCCCGCAGTTGATCAAGAAGGAAAAGCATCCGGTCTATCACGACGTGCTGATCCATTACGAGAAGTTGACCGGCATTCCGATCCTGGTGAACACCAGCTTCAACATGCACGAGGAGCCGATCGTGAACACACCCGAGGATGCCATCCGGGCCTTCAGGCAAGGCTGCGTGGACACCCTTGCCATCGAGAACTTCGTCGTCTCCTGAATGGCGGTCCCGCAAACCCGCATGAAGAACTCCCTCAGGGCCCACGGGCAGCGGGCGGGCAAAATCCTGCGGGCGGCCGGCGCCCTCCTCGGCCTCGCCGCGGGCATGGCGTGGGCTGCCGGCGAAACGACGCTACCGCGGCGGGAAATCACGTTCGGAGATCCCCTGGTGTCCAGTTACTGGGGGCAGAAAATCCTGCAGCTCGCTCCTGCAGAGCCCCTGCCACAGGGCAGCTACCGCGTCAGGGCGGAGATCGTTCCCAGGATGTCCGGTGCGGGGAAGCCGGACGACGGAATTCCACTCGTACCTGCCGGCGCTGCCCGGCCGGACCAGAGTGGCGTGACCCTGGAATTCCTGGCGCCCAGCGGCACCCGACTGCAGGATTTCACCGAACTGCTGGCGGAAACCGAGGACCGGCGTGGTTGCCGAGCGGACTGGTCCATGGAGTTCCAGTCTGCCGGGCCGGGACAGAGCCGGCGCATCGTTCGGCTCGGCGATGACGACCTGCAGGCTGCAGACGCAACGGTCATCATGGCAGAGCAGCCGGACCACCTCGAGTGGGTCCGGAAGGGCCTCGGCTATCTCTTCAGGCGGGAACTCGGACTGGCGCCCGACCAGCGTTGGAGGTACGCACAGGACGGAGGGTTCACCGTCATCCAGCGGCGCCTGGACATACCGCTGCGGGATGCCCACACCATCGAACTGGAGTTCCCGGGCGGAACCGTGCTGAGCGGCGTGAACCTGTCAATCTCCAAAGGCCCCGGGCGAAAGGCCCATCAGTTGCTGTCGGGTGGCGAATTCACCAGCCGCACCGAAGACGATGGAACACGCACGCGCGTATCGCTGCACCTGGGCAGTGCGCTCGCGGACAGGGCGCGATGGGGCGATGCGCCCCATCTCTCGGAAATCCTGATTTCCTATCAGGGCAACGAAGCGGACGTGGCCCGAGCCAGGCCCCTGCGCAGCATGCGTGTCCTGGGAGAGCCCACGCGCGACAGCGTCACTTCGCCATCTGCGCGAATCGACCACCTGACAGACGCAGCATCGGGCAAGCGCCTGCAACGGCGGTACTTCCCCACGGAAGGGATCGACAGGACGCCAGGGAATGCGGAGCAGTTCGCGGGGATGCTCCTGCATGTTCCGCAGGGTTGCGAAAACGGCATCTTCCGCGCCAGCCTGATCAGGCCGGAAAGCGCGCGACCCGAGCCCGTGTTCCTCGCAGGCGTTCGCAGGCAACTGGAGAAGATGGGCGGGCCGTTCCTGCGGGCGGACTCCGCATCGCGGGAGTGGCTTCAGTACGTGCAATGGCTGCCGTTCGCGGCGGCAGACACCGAAATGCGGCGCCTCCCCGGACCGGACGCCGCAGCCGAACTTCCGGGCTGGGGAGTGCGCCTGCAATGGAGTGGGGCCCATCCCCGCCTGGCCATTGCCAGGGAAGGGCTCGTGGCCTCCGGGCTCGGAACGGCCCGCGTGGATTGGGCCTTCCACGCCATTGCCCGGCCGGATCTGCACTTCTATGCCGACATGCCATCGGGAGCCCTGCAGTTCAACTCTCTCGACGCGGAACTGCAGCTGGAGTCCGGGGCCATATCCCGTTTCCAGCTCACACCGAACCGGGCTCAGCCGCTGCCGGCAGACATCCCGGCAGGCACGCGTATCCGCGGCCTGTCCATCACCTTCCAGCCGTCCGGTTCACCACAGGACTGGACGCTGGCGAGCCTGGGCATTTTCCGCCCCTACCTGGTCCCGCCAGGCGATCTGGCGAGCCAGCCGCGACCCGGCTGGGCCTTACGGCCCCTGCCGCTCGCTCCGGACGAGGGGATGCTCCCCGGCGGAACCTATCGGTGGACATCCCATCCGTCAGGCCTCCGGGCAGGCGACCTGCTGCAAGCCCGCATCACGCACACCTTCGGCAACTTGCCACGGGAAGCGTGCTGGCTGACCGTGGAAGCTACAGGCGAACGGGGTGGCCAGGCACGCACCACCTTCTGCCCGTCCACGGCGCAATGGCAGACCGGCCTTTCGGCGCTGCGGCAAAGCGGCAGCCTCGCGCCGGACGAGCCGCTGAGCACACTGGTCTGGTCAGCCCGTCTTTCCGCGCCCCCCCAGGCCGGCGGCCTGCAGGTTCTGCTCGGCACTGCCGCGCGACCGTCGGTGCTGGACACGCTCTCGCATGGACTTGCATTGCAACTGGAGCGCGGCGCTCCGCCTCTGCGGCCAGTCGGCGGTTCGCCCGCCTCGGTTCCCGCGCTGCCGGCTCCGGTATGGCTGGACTACGGAGCCTGGAAGCCCATGGCAGACCGCCCCCCGGCGGACCACCCCTGGCAGGATGAAGACCTGTTCGAGTTGCGCCGCATTACCTGGGTGGCAGATCCGTCACTCTGGCCGGCGCTGGAGGAGCAACGCAAGACCCGGCTCCGTCAATCGGTGGCAGCCTTTCCCCAGCCCGAGGCGGGGCTTCGCCTGCAAAGTGCGTGGCTGGCCCTCTTCATCATGGCAGTCGTGCTGGCCACGGCCCGCAGCCAGGGGCTGGGGCGCCTGGCGGTGCAGTGGTGCCGGCCGTTCCGCATCTGGGCGGATGGCATGCGGGACTGGATCCGCACGTCCGACATGCCACAGGCGTTTCCACACGCTAAAGCCATGTTCACAGCAGCGGCCACAGGGCTTGCACTGCTCTGGATGTGGATGGGTGGGCGCAAGGACGCGGAAGCCCCGTGGTTCCTCGCTGCAGGCCTGCTCGCGACCTTGACGGTGTGCGTGCGGCTATGGCCTGCGGCACCGGACTCGCGCCTGCCCGGGCCTTCATTGCGCCCGGTCGTCGCATTGCTCTGGTTCGCGCTTCTGGCGTGGCTGCTGGGACATCTGGGACCTCCGAAACAGTTTCTCGCCCATGCGAGCCTGGTGCTGGCCTGCGTGCTCTGGACCGGCTTCCCCGTGTCCACCGCTCCCGCGGCGAGCCTGCGGATCATCGCATGCCATCCAGGCTTCCTGCTGATGCTCTCCAGCCTGGGGCTATACGTAGTCGGTGTGTCGACACCGGCTATTGTCCACAGGGAGAACGTCTGGATCACCATGGGCTCCATTCTTCTGGTGGCCGCTTGGTGGCGAGTGACAGGGGGCCTTCTCCCCGCCCTAGAGGCTCGCTCTCCGCGCTGGGCATGGGCGCTACGGAGCGCGCGGGGTGGTAGGCTCTTTGCGGGAGCGGTGGCTGCGCTGGCACTGTCCTGCGTAGCGCTGTGGCTGGGCCAAAGCGTACTGGCCGCCCACCTGAGCACGCTGTTTTTTTATTTCTGGTGCGCGGGAGCGGCCATCACCGCGACTAACTCTGGGTCAGACCAGATAACGCGCTCGGCAAAACAATCTGGTTAAAAATGACAAGCTGCCCCCACCGGCCCGCAGGTTAACGCTCCCACGGCCTACTTGAGTACGGTCATGCCATAGCGATCCAGTTGTATTGCAGAAAGTTTCGGGCGCTGTAGAGAAACTGCCAGCCAAGCTTTGGCCTCCGGCAGGTGCACATGAACAGCGCCTAGATCGTCCGGATTGAAGCGCACTTCGGTGCGGAATTTCGAGCGATGCTAACGGCGATAGTCCTGCAACTCAGGGCTGTTGTACCGAAGGTAGTGAAAGAACACGCCATCGCCATCAATCGTGCGCTCAGTGGAAATCCCTGCGACGATGTCAAAGCTGTCCATAGTCACAGGAAACCTGGGTAGCGGTGACGCTTGGCTCCCTTCTTACCAGAGGTCAATCGGGCGCATTAGACGCTCTTGATATGGATTTGTTTTGGGAAGCGGTCGGCAGCCCACAGGACAAGCCCCAAACTCAAGTCGTCGAACAGTATGGCCGCTCCGGCTTTCGGATCTTGCGGCACCATGTTCTTCCGCGGCGTGTGTACCTTTCCACGAGCGGGCAGTATCGGCAGACTTCCATCATGCACCGCTCAATGGATGCTTTCAGCCAAGGTTGTCTCACCGGATTGAACAACAGGTCTGCACGCAGATGCCAAGCCAAGCGCAAAAACGCCTTGGAATGAAACTCCAGGCCGTTGTCTACGACGTACATCTCCGCAGCGCCCATGGCCGTCCACGACACATCGGGCTTTGCCAGTACGGTGAGCAGGTCATCCTTTGGCAGGATTGCGTTTCGCATAGCTGCAGCCACCGAGCCCACTGATGGACCGTAGACCTGCTCGGGAGAAAAGGCAAAACGCATTAGCAAGATCGCGCGTGCACTGCGGTGGTTTTCGTCAATTTGCCTGTCAGTCACCGTTACATAATGCAAATTACGCGCACCAAATAATGCGTCAGCTGCAGCATGCAGATCTTTCGTTTTGAGCAGGAAGACCTCCAGTTTGACTTCGCAGATGACTTCCGTGCCATCGATAAACTGGATCAGAAAGTCGGGTG
>FWPV01000517.1_pt1 | contig 30266 bp, 24 predicted proteins | sample 2228371 | NCBI WGS metagenome assembly FWPV01 (sample SAMEA103939776, study PRJEB20133) | metagenome | reverse complement strand
CACGCCTCCGCGCGGAAGGCGACTGTTCATCTCTAACTTGCTGAATATAAATAAAGAGGCAACCCATTTCCGCGATCTCCCCTCCCCCCAATAAATCGAATGGAGGACGGGCCTTAAAAAGTCTTTTAATTTTATTGTTATCAATCATCGCGAAGCTTTTCCTTTTTATTCGTTATCTCCACGTTCGCGCGGGCTAGATTATCAAAGGTCCATCAATGTCGACAACGGATTTACTTCCTTGGTGTTCTACTCTATTTTTCCAATTTTTTCCAAGAAAATAGAACCTCAAACTGTCTTTCGTTGGATCATATTCCTGCATGAGTCGGTCCTTCAAGATAAGAAATTGCTCAGGCTCTACAAGACACTCGAAGACAGATAGCTGCACTCTTTGTCCATAATCTTCGCATACTTTTGCGACACGACGCAATCGTCGCCTTCCCTCTTTGGTGTGTGTATTAACATCATACGTAACAACCACCATCATGTTTTCCCTCCCTAAAGCTACTTCCAAAAAAATGGTGGATATGCATCCAAATCGCCCCGCAGGTATCTCGCCAGAAGCAGAGCTTGAGCAAAAAAAACCATGCCACAATGGATTTTCTCTTCGAGAAAAGGATGGGTAATCTCGTCTTGCTTCCTCTTCTGATAAGCTCCAATTACGGCCCTACGAGTCCCCTCGTCCATTTTAACTCCTCCGGTTTCTTCTCTTGAAAATCCGCTTGGGTCAACTTGCTTCAAATTTATGAGGGAAAGTACAAGCCTATCAGCAAGCACAGGACGAAGTTCTTCCATAAGATCTAGCGCCAAGCTCGGACGGCCGGGACGAAGACTATGAAAAAAGCCGACTTGAGGATCTAAGCCTACGCACTCAACAGCCGATATTACGTCATGCAAAACGAGAGTATATATAAACGATAGCAACGCGTTAACATTGTCTCGTGGGGGACGACGGCACCTACCTTCAAGGACGAAACTCTCTTTTTGAGATGTGATCATGTCGCTGAATACTTCGAAATAACAGCGAGAGGCACATCCCTCAAAACCGCGGATTCGCTCAATGTCTTTTTCTTTCTTGACATCCTGAATATAAATGCTGAGGCTGTTTATGGCCTTCTCGATACGGGAAGAATTGCACTTTCCGCCGTGGTCGCGGAGCGTCCGCAATAAAGAAGTCCGGCAATTGGCTATCTTAGCTAGCACTATAGACCTCACAAGCGGCAGGCATTCAGAAAGAATGCCGGCACGTCTGTATTGTTCTCGGCGCAAGAGCACGTTTCCGCTCGTTTGCCCTTGGACTTTGGCAAGGTACCGACCGCCAGGAGATAGAAAGCTCACAGTGACACCGTGCTTTGCGCATAGGCCGAGCAGGCCGGGACTGCAAAGGACCCTTCCGAAGCACACGATTCCGCCCAGATTGTGAATAGGCAATCTCAGCCTTGTTTCTTTCTTAACTGATACGACAATCGATTCGCCGGCTTTTTTCAGAAAAGCGCCCTCCGTCGTTACAAAGAGAGTGTTCAGCATCTTTTTCATTCTTTTTTTCCAAATGGATAGTCTGTTTCAGCTTCCACAAAGCGCATGGCGGATTTCTTACCTGAGGAAATGTGTGGCGAACAAAGGTTAATCAAGGAACAATATTCGCAGCGGTCATCATTGACCGCGGGAGGGGTTACGTGTGAACACAAGAGCTCGCGGAGTTTGACCGCCGCCTCTTCGCACAAGGCACGAAGGGAGCAGTCGAAAGCCACGTCTCTCCTACGTCTTATTGAATGATAAAATAGGGCGCCGTTGGTTATGTGAACGCTCAACATCTCTTCGAGGCAGATGGCTTGAGCACATAGCTGAGCTTCATCACAAGGTCCTGGTTTGGGCTTTCCTCGCTTATGCTCAACAGGGAATGGTTTCCACCAGCCTTCTGCCGCATGAAGCTTTACAAGGGTATCAGTACAACGCGGAGGTTGGTTTACACGATGAAACTCAACAACGTCTGCCATCCCCGCCAGCCCCAAGCGGAGACTACGTATGTAGAGACCCCGGACAATCCGAATATCTCCCCTGCTTTCGTGACCCTTCTCATCTACGCGATTATGGAGGAGTCTCCCTTGGACCGTAAGGGAGTTTTCTTCCCATTGCCGTTCAAGATAGATGAGGGCACATTGCCTCTCGCAGAAAAGCAGATGCTGAATTGCGGAGATAGGGAGAAGGTCGCCCTCGGAGAACATTGGCCTTTGATTCGTATTTCTAGCGCATTGCCAGCATCAAAGTTTCTCTATCAAAGTGATTCCTTGCGGCAAATTGGATTGGTCAATAGAGATTTCATAATCTAGGAAGCTCCTGGGCGTTTCGATTTCCAGCTTTCGATTAACACGGATCAAATCAAAGAGCCTTGATGCGCTCGCATTGCCAAGCTTAGAATCATGCTTGAAAATATACAACTTCCGGCTGGTCATAAGGCCCCGCGCTGCCGAGCGATCATTCTCGAACATATTTATGAAAGCTTCCCAAAGCAAATCAAGGTCCTCTTCAGAAAAGCCAGTTTGTTCCGCGAAAGCCGGCGAGACAAAACCATAACAGATATAAAGGGCATACGGAATGGTTGATTTTCGGCCCATGGTGCGTGTTTCTCCAGACTGTTTTTCTGCCTCTTGCTCCGTCGCAACAGCCACCCGCGTAATAGTATGCTCTAACGTTACTACAGGATCAACGCTTCGACTAAAAGTCAGCTGGACTGGCCCTCGCACTTGGCCTGCGTTTTTTCCTATAGCCATTACCGCACCGAAGGCTCTCACGTCATAATAAGTCCTGCACATATAGGCTCTTGCAGCGTCGGTTTTTTCGGCTTTTTTTTTGACTTTGACTTCTTCCTGCTCGTGAGCTTGTGCAATCAAAGTGCCAAGCACCGTTCTCTCTTTCACGAAAATGTCATACCCAGGCTCTAGTTTCTTCGCTAACATAACATAGTTTCTTAATTTCCTTTTCAGGCAGACGTCTGTGATCAGCCCGTGACCAGTTTCGGGATCTATCCTTGGCAGATTACCAGCGTCTGGGTCGCCGTTGGGATTTCCATCCTGGACATCAAAAAGAAACGCAAAGTCATAGCGGTTTGAGATAGCCATTTATTTTTCCTCCTTTTTTTGAAAGAATTCTCGCCTCTGGTGATAAAACCCAAGGGCAAAGAGACCTTGCTCCTCTAAAGTCAATGCTTTTTTAAAATATTTCAAATCCGACGAAATCTCTTGAATCAACTTTTCCCGTGCTACTGCAAGTCCAGGATTGTCACGTGAAAGCTTGCCAAGGTGGTGCTGACTTCGCCTGATCAAGGTCGGGAACACGGCAGCTGGAGTAGTGCTGGCCCCACCGTAATAACGGTCGACAATGGTTGCGTTGATATCACCTAATGCTTCTTGCTGGACTTTGTCCAAAGTTGCTAGTAATCTCCCCAAAAGATAAGAAGGTTGACGATTGTTTAAATCAAGTGACACTTTAACCTCCCATTTTTTATTTCTTTTTAGGTATGATTTTATGAGACTGCATCTTGCGCTAAAATGACCCTCAAAGCGCTTTGAACCCTCTTTTATTCGTGTGAGGGGCCCTTCAATTCGACTGCGACGCACGGCTGATTCCAAGATATATCGCGGAAACGGACGTCGCGACAATGCGCAGAGATATATTTCCGAAGCTAAATGAGGCGGTAAATTTTCTATCTTCTGCTGAGCAGAAAGGGCATGAAGGTATTCCCGTAAAGGAAATGCACTAACTCCGCGGCCATAAGGCAGCAAAATGGATGCTTCTTCGAGATATTCAGCCATAGCTTGAGCTGCTTCTCTTGTAGAACTCTCCAAGAACGACCTTACTATACTTCGGCCTTGGGCACCTGATAGAATTAAAGTAAAGAAGGCATTTTCATCTTCCAATGGAGCTTTTCGACCTTTCTGAGGAGTCATCAACATTTCTTTGACAGTTTCAGGTGTATCTGTGTCTAACCCTCCGAGGACCCAGTCAAGGTTTGAATCTCCTCTTGTCCAAAAAAGCGCAACTGTATCATCGGTAAGTTTTAAATTTCTCCGAGGGAGATGAGCGCCCTCAAGATTTACTGGATCATATTTTAGGAGTCGGTTAAGAGCATTAGCACAGGCCTCAGCTGCTTCCCGAGAAATGGGAGCATTATCATTCCTGGAGAGGCCAAACGATTCAAACGCATCAGTGTTGAAGCTAACTAAAGCGGCTCCTGAAGGATTACCCTTGGGCACCCCTTTTATGGGGGGATGTTTGTCAATGGGCGGGGATAATCTCCCGGTCACAAGGCATTTTGCTTTGGGCAAATTCAATATTTCTTGTTCTGACCGGATCTTCCTCCAATAAGCAGTGACACCGGGCAAAAGATGTATCGGCGTTGGACCCAGCGGACTATATTCAAAAGCGAATAGAGCGTTTGTTAGATTGTTGCGCTCAGCTTGAGTTTCGGCTTTATTATATTTTTCAAGAAAAATCGCTTCACGGTTGCTTTGAGGCTGCTTAAGAAAACCAAGTAGCGCCAAAACAGCCTTCTTTTCATCTGGATTCATGTCAGGATAAGATAATAATTTCTCAACCTGGTTAATAAATAACCTCGCTCGTAGGGCCAATTTTTTTGCCTTGTTTTCGGTGACGCTCGGATTGCAGCCAAAAACATAATCGCAATTGTCAACAAGAAACTCAGCTTTATCTCCCGAGGTCCTTCCGCTTCGTCTAGGTATCTTTATGGGTGGGATTTGCAGCCTAGGTTTTCCCTTTCCACTTTTTGGAAACACCAGCATGGCCATATCTTTCAAATGGGCAGAGCCATCAGCACCGAGAACGATCATAAAACGAACGGGCTTTATTTCAAAATCAAGGTCTTCTGCCAAGCCCTCTTGTTGGGCAAGATCATAGAGCGCCTTCAGAATCATTTCACGACCTCCTCCAAAGGAGGGACCTCCAAGACACCGTCCTTCAGAATACCGGAAAAGAAAAGAGGCTTGCAGTCCTTGCAGATATGGGGATAACTTTCATTGTGGACAATATCATAAAGAATTAACCCTATCGGCCTAATTCCTTTAAGGCTGGGATGCGTGTGCCATTCAAAAGGTGCAGGCTCGACTATAGCCGCAAATTCCCGGCATCCCAAATATGGCTGATGGTGATGCTGGCCCTTTTCAAGCCGGCGCTTAAACATATCGACCAACTTCGCAAGATTGTCCCGTTCTCCTTTCTTCTCTGTGAGCACGAAATGAGCATCAATAATGTAGTCCACATCGCGGAGAAACAGGGTATTTCTTTGAGCCCGATTTCGGGCATCATCAGCAAAAAAGTGGGAATGATCTCCCCATGGGGAAAGTTTCTTGCAGACTTCGTTCCTCTTCAATTGGTTAAATTGAATCCTATTGAGCACATGGATTCTCTCAACTTGCCATCGAATGGCTGGCTTCCAAAATATCGCTTCCAGAATTCCGCGCGCAGCCGATGGAGTCATGATTTCGTAACTGACTCTTTCTACCTTGAACTCAGGGCGTGTGAAACAGGCCCCTTGTCCTCGAATTCTTACATGGAATGTCGGCGAACGCTCTCTCATTGTTCCTCCTTTTAAGCAAGAAACGCCATCCCTGCATCTTTTGATGTGCAAAGGCCCATAATTGGGTGATAAAAAGGATTAGGCAAAAAATCGCCTAGAACTAAAAATCCATGTACTTCTTCAATGGCTCTGTTTTCTTGAAGTTCGTAGACCTGCTGTGGATAAATCGAGACGCTATAATTCTGAAGCATCCTCAGTATGTTCCGAGATGGGCCTTTAAATCTAAGTTCATTGATTAACTGGCGTGCTTTATTATCCCAGGGTATGAAAATTGTCTTTGTCATCTCTCCAATCATATGAAATTGGTCGGCTGTTTTGGAAAATTTTAATTCCTCTCTCAAAGGTTGAATTTGATGAATATCAAGGTCTCTGGCCGCATACAAAGAATCGAAATAGGCCGAGTATGTGACAGGCGAAAACAAGTCTACCCCCTTAGTGCAGTTATTCGTGATGGCAATTGTCGTATCTAGGGGCAAGCGCAGCGCTTGCGGCGGCGGAGTTGGTGCCCGGAAGATGATAAACTTTCCCAACCCAGCTAGCCGGCCCTCTCGATTGCACCGACCCGCGCTCTGAGCTAGGGATTCAAGCCCCGCCAGAGCACGAAAGACAACAGGAAAATCGATATCAACTCCCGCTTCGATAACCTGTGTGCTGACGAGCCTGCAGCTTTTGCCCATGACCAGTTTTTCTTTAACGCGAGATAACACCTGCCTTCTGTGGGCCGGACACATAGCGGCGCTCAGATGGAAGGTCCCTGGGTCGATTTCATTCAGGGCCCGCCATAGTTCCTGCGCATCGTCCTTTCGATGAAGAATGGCAAGCACTTGATCATATTTGACTATAAAACTAGCCAGTTTCTTCCAGAAAAATTCCTCATCGTCTGATAAAGGAGAATTCCAATTCCGTGGCCATAAGACTTTGACTCGCCGCAGACCTTCCCAAAGCTCTGACTCCAGTTCTGGCGGAATAAGCTCTTTAGGCTTTGGCTCAAGGCCCTTAAAAATCTTCCAGCCTGATAATTCTCGGCTGTGCAAAGACGGTTGAGTCGCTGTCATCATGAGAAGTGTGACATGATAGTTTTTCACCAGTTGCTGAAGAGCATCAAGAATAGGGGCCAGCATCCCGTGGGGGAGAGTTTGAACCTCATCTAAAATTATCACTGATTTCGCTATATTGTGCAGTTTACGACAGGCCGATGGCCTGTTTGAAAAAAGGCTTTCAAATAACTGAACTTGGGAAGTAACTATGAGAGGTGAATCCCAATTTTCGCAAGCCAGTCTATTCTCGACCGTTTCATGTTCAGGATCAATGGCACTATGATGCTCTAATAAAATATTATCGCCAAGGTCTTTAAATACTTCTCGAAATAGAGAGCAAGTTTGGTCAATAATTGTTGTATATGGCAATGCAAAAATAACGCGTCTTAGGTGGTGATGAAGAGCATGATTCAATGCAAAAGCCAATCCTGTCAGAGTCTTGCCTCCTCCTGTAGGAACAGTTAGTGTATAGGTTCCCATGGGGCTGGATGACTGAAGAGTACAGAGTCTAAGGACACGTGATCGGAGCGAGTTGACATAGGTATCATCAGCCTTCGCCTGCAAATTCTTGAGGTAACTTTGGATTCGGTCCCGATAAGATTGTATCGAGGGAAAGGATATTGTTTGGCGCGAAACTATCGCCTGGTCACCAGACTTCGTCATCTCTATGTAAAACTTTTCAGTGTCCAAGAAATCTGCATCTACCAGGGCGGAATAAAGGAAGCGGACAAATAATTCAAGCGCTCTCTTCCAATTTCTTTGTCCTTCTTTATCTGAGGGAATATCCCTAAGCCAACTTGGCAAATTTGGGACTTTATTAATTGAAAGCACATATTCAGGGATAGATTGCCAAGGGAGCAAATCTAATATCCGCACCTTCTCTTTAATTCGCTTTCTCAAATCGTCACGGTCAGACAAACCTCCATGATGGCCTGCTATCGGGAAAACTATTGGCAACGCATTTATATTTTTCATCCTCTTTTGCGCTTGGATTGCTCCGGCGCTACTGTGGTCTGGGCCATGAGCTTTAGTTTCTTGGCGAATAAAATCTTGCCAATCTTTAGAATATTTTCCAAGGTCATGCCATAGACCGGCAAGATAGCCCCATTCGCCGGCATCGAATTCTTCAGCAAAGCGCTGAGCAAGCTGGGCTACTGCCAACAGATGGCTGTCAAGCCTTTGCCATTCTTGAGGCGGATTGCCAGGCGCGCTGTGGGCATAAAACTCCTTCTCTTCTTCTCTTTTATCGTCTATGCACATCAATAGTTGCCAATATTAATGAAGCTTATAGATTCTGGCCATCCTCTGGATCTCGCCTTTTATTCTTTCCCTGAGTTCTCGGGGCGAAACGACTTCGACAGAGGCTCCGTGCCTCAACACCTCTTTCAGGATCTCTCGCAGGTCAGCTACCGGAAATCTCAGAGAGATACTTCCGTCTTCATTTGCTCGCACCTCTTGGTCGCTAAACCAAACCTGTTCCGAAATCCAGTCCGAGACCTCGGGCGAGAATCTGAGATTGACTACAACCGATTTTTTTCCTGTCATGACTCCAAAATTTCTTCTTATATAATCTCTTATTGGGGGGAGCGCTCCTGGCAGCTCAATCTGCTCCGACAAGACCTCAATTCCCCGGATGCGAGAAAGTGCGAAATCCCTGAGGTCGTTTTTCAGGGCGCAAAAAGCAATTATGTGCCAACTCCCCATGTAGCACAAAAGATGCAACGGGCGAATCATCCTTTCTGTTATCTCATGCTTATGAGGCGTATAGTACAAAATCTTGAGAGAAGCATTTCGGAAAAGAGCTCCAACAACTTCGCGAAAAATTGATTCCTCCACTCTGTAGTATTCGATGTTTTTCACCGATATCTTTTCTTTTATATCTTCAAGTGTGGGAGGAGAATTTAAGAACCGAAAGGTCAGGAATTTTTCCAGAAGTTCATAGAGAGATTTCTTGAATTTTAAGTCAGGCAACGTGGATGCAAGTCTTAAAGCAAGACACAGGGCCATAAGTTCATCTTCTTTAAACCACACGGGAGGAAGCTCATACCCGACATCTTCCAATTTGTAACCTTTCTCCTCAGGGCAATAAGCAAGGGGCATCCCTAATCTATCGCGCATGAATTCGATGTCACGTTGGGCCTGTTTAACCGAGATTTCAAATCTCTCCGCCAGTTTTCGGGCATTGGGTGACCGGGCAGCCTTCAGCTGGCCGTGAAACCAGTAATATCTTTCGTAAGCTAGTTTCTTGCTCATCTCGGCGAGATTCTGTGTCTAATATGCTCTTTGAATTTTGGCTCTGCCGTCAGCGCTTCGACCTTGCATCTATCGATTGCCTGCCCTCTTTTTGCCCTCAGACGCAGTTCATTATACAACTTCGCGCTAGGAGCTTGTCAAGACGAAAACAATCGCTTTAACGAGGCTGCTGCTTTTCCAGGATCGCATCGATGTTGGTTTGGTCGAGGCTGTACCAAGCGCCTGTAGCGGCATCGACAATGACGGGAATGATGCCTGCTAAAACGTCGAGAATTATCCATCCAGCTCCGACGTGATTGGAGATCGTATACGTTTTTGGCTTATATCCTTCGGTGCGAAATTCTATTGTGTAGGTTTTTTTGCATTCCAGCCTGAGGGTAAGTGGAGTTTCTCCCATATCGACATTGTTCACGATAACCCGTGCCTTTTGAGGGCTGCTGTTAAAATGCACTTCTTGGGTTGTGCCCTTGAATAGCGTCGCACACCCCACAAAATGAAGAGAAACCGCAAGCATAAAAAAGGCCTTCAATCTCATCTTTTCCTCCCTTAATTACAGTTCATTTTCGCAGGGCTTTCAAAAGCCCCGTAACTAAATATATGATGGGAACTCTCCCAAAAAATGTCCTATACGCGGAACTTAGCTTATTGAGCTAGAGGTCGATCAAAGCTTTTGGCTGTAACTAATCGCCCGAAGGATGGGTGGCGAGGTCAATTTTCCCCCCGATGCCAGCTCTGGCTATTATCGCTCCAATAATTCCCCCGGCGACCGAAGGCAAAATCCAGGGAAATCCGGACGAAGCCAAAGGAATCATCGCTATAACTCGATTGATGCCTATAATCGGCACTCCGGCCGCTGTCAGAGCGTCAAAAACGCTCGTCGCTAAAGCGCCAACCACAGCTCCAGCATAAACAGCCCGGCTCCTCACCAGTCTCCCTGCTAGCGTCAGGATGATGAGCACAATCACGATGGGATAGACGGTGACAAGAAGCGGGAAAGCGACCTTGACAATTGTCGTCACACCGACCGTGGCGAAAACGGCGCTGAAAATACAGGTCGCAAGACAGATGCCTTTGTACGGGAGTTTGCCCTTACTCAACACACTGAAATAATCCCCGACTGTCGCCGTCAGGCCGATTGAGGTCGTCAGACAAGCCAGGCTCACGGCCAGCCCGAGGGCGACCTTTCCTCCACCTCCGAGCAAGCTTTGCGTAATACCGATGAGGAGAGTCGTCCTTTCTGTGGAGGCTGGGAAAAGAAGCTGGGAACAGGCCCCAAGATACATCAGCCCTCCATACACCAGGCCCAGTCCGCTCGCGGCAATCATTCCCGCGAGCGAGGTCATTTTGACCTGGTCAGATATCCGGCTGTAGCCTTTGAAAACCAGGGCAGCAATGATAATTTCAGCAAAAACGACCGAAGCCAGCGCGTCCATCGTCTGGTAGCCTTCCCGAAAACCCCGGCCGAAAGCACTCGGGAGCTCGTGGCCAAGGGCTGCCTTCCCCAGCGGATAGAAAATCCCCTTCAGGATGATCAAAGCGAGCGTGGCCAGCAAGAATGGGGTCAGTAGCTTCCCTATCTTGTCGACCACCTTCTTCCGGTTGAGAGCGAAGAATAAGGTCAGACCAAAATAAACAAGCGAAGATAAGGCCGCTTTCGCAGCCGGGATGTTCGGCCGAACGCCCATCTCAAAAGTTGTCGCCGCAGTCCTCGGGATGGCGAGGAGCGGCCCGATCGCCAGAATGATGACAATGCTGAGGACCTGGCCAAAAAGAGGGCTTACCCGGCCAGCAAGCTTTTCAACCCGGCCGCCGGCCCTGGCCGAAGCCATGATGCCCATCAACGGCATCCCTATTCCCGTTATGAGGAAGCCGGCTAGAGCCAGCCGCCAGCTCCCTCCGGCCATAAAACCCATGTAAGGAGGGAAAATAAGGTTACCCGCACCAAAGAACATAGCAAAGAGGGCCAGGCCGACCCAGACGACATCGCTGGCTCTTCTATCTGCGCTCATGGCTGCTTTTGCCGCCGTATCAATCGCATCCTGGCCTGGGGAATCGCGCGGGCAACAAAGTAAGCAACCAGGGCGAGAGTAAAAATAAAAAGAAGCGGCCATTTCAGCTCGCGGACAACATCGACGCCAAGAGACGAAGCTCCGACAAGGAGAACAGCGACGGCAATGGCATAAATCAAGATCTCGCTCTTGATGACCTTGACCGCTTCGATGAGAACGTCAGCCCAACGGATTTCAGCTTCCTTGGCAGGCTCTTTCTCAGGCTCTATAACCGGGTTTTCGACCACCTCTCCCCTCCTTTCAAGGTCTTAGCTCTGCCGACTTCGTTCTAAACAGAGTCCCGCGCTTAACGAATGTCTTGAGGGAAAGCCAGACTGCGCCCCCGGAAAGAACCATCAGCAGAGCATCGGCGACAAGAAGAATGTAGTTTTTGGTCCGGATATAATTCGTCATCAAAATGATGAGTGAAGCCACAGTGGTCGAGATCATGAACACAGCCGGAATGAGGGTGAAGGCATTCTTTTTTTGCCGCAGGAGTAGCCAGGCCGAAACAGCCAGCAAGACGAGAGCTGCCAGAAGCTGATTGGCTGTGCCAAAGATCGGCCAGAGGGCGCTGAAGGCGTTGGTGTAGGCAAGCGACCACATCAGGACGACAGACAGAGCCGAATTAAACCAGTAATTCCTGAGGAGTTTGGGTGTCTGCTTGAAGAGGATGGCCCAGAGTTCTTCGAAGAGATAACGATTCAGCCGGACAGCTGCATCCAGGGTGGTCACGACGAAACCCTCGACCATCAAAATTCCAAAAATGGAGCCCAGGGCTACCGGAATCCCCAGGCCGCGGTGGAAAAGGTGTCCTGCGGCCAGAGAAAAGCCCAAAATCGGGTTGGACTTGACTGCCGGGTCAGAGGGCCAGACGACCGATTTGTAATCGCCAAAGTTCATTGCCCCGCCGATAGCCAGGAGAACGCAAACAGCCAGGATAGACTCCAGGAGCATAGCGTTATAACCCACCTTGCGAGCATCTGTCTCGCAGGCAATCTGTTTGCCTGTTGTTCCGCCAGCGACAAGCGAGTGGAAGCCTGAAATCGCGCCGCAAGCAATGGTGCAGAACATCATCGGCCAGATGAACCCCAGATGCTGGACTCCCTCCCTAAGATTAAACGTCGGGACGGAGATGGTCAATCCTTCAAACCCGGTGACAAAGATTGTCAGGACCATCAACCCGATTCCGCCATAGAGAATCTGGACGTTGATGAGGTCGCGAGGCTGGAGAATTAACCACACGGGGAGCCCGGCGGCAAAGAGAACATAAATCGAAATGATGACCATCCATGTGGTTGGCGGCAAGGTAACGGGATAGGCGATGCCCAGAAAAATAGAGCCGACACAGATGGCCAGAGCCAGGGCATAGGCCAAAGCCGTCTTGATCCCCTTTTTATAGAGAAGCCAGCCGAGCAAAGGCGAACAGAGAGTGATGAAGATGACCGACATCGAGGCAATCCCGCCTATTCGGCCCATGACGACGCCGTCTTTGACCACGGTTTTGAGGAAGGTCTGTCCTTCGACGACGCCAATTTTAGCCAGAGGCCAAAGTGAGGTCAGCGATATGGCCGTCGCGCTCAAGAACGAGGAAGTAACCAGGACAATCATGACAATGGTGAACCCGATGAAGAGGTTGAAGCCCGCGTTGCCGAGCGTTTTGCGGGCCACTTCGGCCATGGATTTTCCGCCCTCCCTCATGCTCACAAAGAGCGAGGTGAAATCGTGAACAGCGCCGATAAAAATCGCGCCCAGAACAAGCCAGAGCCAGGCCGGCACGAACCCGTAGAGAATGGCCATGGTCGGGCCGAGGATAGGGCCGGCACCGGCAATCGCCGAAAAATGGTGGGCAAAAATGATGTAGCGCTTGGTTGGGACATAATCCCGGCCGTCGCAGGCCTTTACGGCTGGCGTGGGATTGGCTGGGTCTTCACCGAGGACGCGGGCGATCGACCGAGAATAATACTTGCTGGCTATCCCAAAAGCGACAACAGCAACTCCGAGAATGAGAAGAACGTTCATCTTCGCTTAAAGGAAGGTCACTTTATCACAGCGATTTTTTGAAGTCAAAAGCGAAGCGATGCTTGCGGCAGAGGCGCTGATGTGATAGATATTCATCGATTATTGTTGCTCAGTTTTCAGAAAGCGGTGCGCAAAGACAGTTGCCCAATGCAAGAAGCCAATCCCGCCGCGCTGGAAGAGAAATTCACTACCGCCGAAAAAAGATTCGAGCGTCTGCGCCGGACAACCGGTCTTTTCCTCGGGCCAGCCGTCTCGGTCGCTATCTTTTTCCTGCCCTTGAGAAGCCTCAATCATGAAGCTCATATGCTCGCCGCCATCCTGAGCTGGGTTGTCGTTTGGTGGGTGAGCGAAGCCATTCCTATTCCTGCGACGGCGGTCCTTGGAGCAGCCCTGTGCATCGTTCTGGGAATTGCTGACGCGCGGACAGTGCTGGCACCTTTTGCCGACCCGATTATTTTCCTTTTCCTGGGGAGCTTCCTCATCGCCCGGGCAATGTCTGTTCATGGGCTGGACAAGCGCTTTGCCTTTGGCCTCCTTTCTTTCCGCCTGGTTGGAAATAGCTCAGTCCGCATCCTGTTTGTTTACGGCGGCGTTTGCGCTCTTCTTTCCATGTGGATTTCGAACACGGCGACAACAGCGATGATGTTTCCCATCGGCGTGGGGATTGTCTCTGCTCTGGTCGAGATGATGGCCCGCGAGAAAGGCTGTGAGATTCCCGTGGAGCGCTTGCGCTTCACCACCGGGATGATGCTCATGGCTGCGTACGCTTCCTCGACGGGCGGCATCGGCACGCCGGTCGGAACACCGCCCAACCTGATTGGTTTGGGAATGCTCGATAAACTGGCCGGGATAAAAATTCCCTTTTTCCGGTGGATGATGTTCGCCGTCCCGCTCCTAGCCATCATGTATCTTTTTCTTTTTTCGTTGATGTATCTCATGCACAAGCCAGAGGCTCGCCGGATTAGCGGCAGCCGCCAATTTGTCCGCGCGGAGAAGGCAAAGCTTGGGCCCTGGAGTCGGGGCCAGAAAAATACTCTGACCGCCTTCCTGGTGGCGGTGACGCTCTGGGTCACGCCAGGTTTTTTGACTGTTTTCGCGGGCGCGGATTCCCCTGTAGCCAGAGGATATTCAGCTCGAGTTCCTGAGGCTGTGGCTGCCCTTCTGGCCGCTCTCCTCCTTTTTGTCCTGCCTGTCAACTGGAAAAAACGAGAGTTTACCCTCACCTGGAGACAAGCAGTCCATATCGACTGGGGGACATTGCTCCTCTTCGGCGGCGGGCTCACGCTGGGTGAGCTCATGTTCAGAACAAAACTTGCTCAGGGCCTGGGACAAGGACTGCTCAGCCTCTTCGGGACAACATCCCTCTGGGGACTAACCCTGGCCGGGATTTACCTGGCCATTTTCATCAGTGAGACGACCTCCAACACTGCCGCTGCCACGATGGTCGTGCCTATCATGATCTCGCTGGCGTCGGCCAGCCACCTAAATCCCATTCCGCCGGCTATTGGTGCAACGATAGGCGCAAGCTATGCTTACATGTTGCCTGTCTCGACACCGCCCAATGCCATTGTCTATGGCTCTGGCCTGGTGCCAATCACCCGGATGCTCCGGGCTGGCACTTTGCTCAACCTCAGTGGTGGGCTGGTCATCTGGCTTTCCCTTCGGCTCCTCTTGCCGCTTGTGGGTCTGGCCTGAGGAATGGAAAGGGCCAAGGGATAGGCCCATAAGTTAATTTTTGTTGATTCCGCCTCCTGTTTCCTATATATACATACCGCGGACAGAAAGAAAGAAACTGCGATGAGCCGAGAGAAGAGCGCTCCTAACCCCTGCGCTCCAGAAAAAGGGCCAGCCGAGCTTCCGCGGGTGCTCGGGTTGTGGGATATCATCGGGATTATCGTCGGTGGCGTTATCGGGTCAGGCATATTTATTGTCCCCGCCTCAGTGGCTGCCGGAGTCGGGTCGCCTCTTCTGATTCTCGCTGTCTGGGTTGCGGGCGGTCTTTTTTGCTTTTTTGGCGCTCTCTCGTTTGCTGAGCTTGGGGCGACCTATCCCCATGCTGGAGGAATGTATATCTACTTGCGCGAAGCTTATGGGCCGCTGGTTTCTTTTCTTTTCGGCTGGACGCTTTTTCTGGTCATCGATTCTGGGGCTGTGGCCACGCTGGCCGTGGCCTTTTCGTCCAAGTACTTGCCGCATTTCGTAGATCTCACCTCAATCGAAAAAAAGCTTATCGCTGTCGGGCTAATTGGCTTTCTGGCGGTCATCAATTATATTGGCGTCCGATGGGGCGCTGTTCTGCAGAATCTCCTGACATTGGTCAAGTTCGGAGCCATCGTCGGCGTTTGTGGCGTCGTTTTTGCCTTTGCCCGAGGCAGCACTTCTCATTTCTTTTCCCCTTCTCCTCAGGGATTATCGCTCGACCTCGTGGCCAGGTTTGGCGTGGCTCTGGTGGCAACGCTCTGGGCCTACAAAGGATGGGAAAGCTCGACCTTTAGCTCGGGCGAAATCCGTCATCCGGAGAAAAACCTGCCCGCCGGGCTTTTTGCCGGAACGCTCATCATTATCGGTATCTACCTTCTCACCAACCTCGCCTATCTCTATGCTTTTCCGGCGAGCGAAATCGCCAAGTCAAGCCGGATTGCCAGCGATGCGATGAATTTTGCGGTCGGCCCAGTGGGGGCTTCGATTATCGCTTTTATCATCCTTTTTTCGATCACTGGAGCGACCAACCAGAATTTTCTGTGCAGCCCCCGAGTCTATTTTGCCATGGCCAGGGACGGCCTTTTCTTCCGGAACATCTCCCGCGTCCACCGGCGCTTTCTCACGCCTCACGTGTCTATTTTCGCGCTGGCCGCCTGGAGCATGGTGCTCAGCCTATCGGGCACTTTTGAGCAGCTTTTCACCTATGTCATCTTCGGCCAATGGATTTTTTTCGGGCTGACCGGAGCGGCGGTAATGATTTTGCGGCGGAAAAAGCCGGACCTCCAGCGGCCGTACAAAACATGGGGATATCCAGTAACGACGGCCATTTTTATGCTGAGCGCTCTCTTCGTATCGGTAAACACGCTCATCAACGAATTCTGGAATTCTTTTGCCGGCCTGGCCATCATGGCTCTCGGCCTCCCCGCCTATTTCTACTGGAGAAAAAAATCCCAAAAGCCAAGAAAAAATGGGGACACAGTCTAATTTACCAATTTTTTCCTGAAATATGAGATACTAAAACCTGCCACCCCACCTCATCTCATTCAGCAATTTCTTGGCCGGGAAGAAGTTGAGGAAACAAGACCTTTATTAAATTAGTGGAGACTATAATAAAGCCTGCCGTCGAGCTTCGGAGCAGAGCGTATTATTTACGAAGACCTACCTGAGTTAATCAGTTAGTTTAGCCGAATATAGTATGCTTCCGCACTTAGCTAAAAAATTAAGGTGATTATGTTAGGTAATGTGTCCCCATTTAATGAACAAAGAGAAAAAATAAGCCGAGGGCCAGCCGATAATAGCCAAAAAGATGTAGGGTGTGGCGTTGCAAGTAGCGGATAAACCACCTCATGACAACGTAGGCCACAGCAAAAGCGAATATCGCCCCTGCAAAGAGAAGCAAAGCGTTGTTGGTGGAATGAAGGATTGCTTCCCGGGTTTTGTAAAGGTCATAGGCGCTGGCGGCGAGGAGAGTTGGGATGGCTAAAAGGAAAGAAAATGCCGCCGCATCGGCTCGCCTGAAGCCGAGGACCATCATCGTCAGAATGACCGCGCCGGCGCGCGATACACCGGGCAAGAAGGCGAGGCACTGGGCCAGCCCAATAACTATAGCATTCCTATAGGTTAACTCAGAAATTAATTTCTCTGGGTGAATCCAGCCCCTTTTGACCAGTCCTTCGAAAAGAAAAAAGAGAGCGCCAACAGCAATAAAGACGGCGATCATCCCCCCATCGGATTCGAAAAAAACCTGTTTGATGAGAACATAGAAGAGGACCCCAAGAAGGGCTGTCGGGATAAAAGCGGCAATCGTTTTTTTAACCAGTGCTTTGTCCTGTCGCAAATCTCGCCAGTATAGCACAAGCACAGCCAGGATGGCCCCGCTCTGGATAAAGACGTTAAACAGCTTGACAAAATCTCCCCCGCTTGTGCCAAGCGCTTTGGAGACAAAAATCAGATGGAAGGTGCTCGAAATGGGGAGAAATTCTGTGAGCCCTTCGACAATGCCCAGGATTATGCTTTGCCAGAGTTCCATTTCCGGTGGACCGAGCCCGTACTATAATCGCCATCAGTCCTTCCTGTCAAATAAAAATCGGGGCCACAGGGTGATTCGACAAATTTTGGTCAGCAACAGTAGAAATGAGGGCAAGCTCATTTACCCATTGCTTGGTTGGCAGGAAGTGGAGGATTAATGAGACATAAATTATGCTGAAAGAGCAAAACCTCTTTAATTTCTGAATCTCACAGCTTATACCGTGTTAAACGAGCCCAAGCCCAAATTAATCAAAAAATTTAGGTAAATAGGTAAGGTGTCCCCGTTCAATGAGCTTGACACGCTTGAGGCCGAAAGCTATAAAAGCTATAAAGAACCTTAAGCGAGCCGGGTGGAGGAAAAAATATGCCCGCTTCAAAAAACCGAGAGGCATCCCTCACGGTCGATGTCTTGATCGAGATACCTAAGGGAAGCCGCAACAAGTATGAATTCGACAGGGAGCGCCGGGTTTTCAAGCTCGACCGGATGCTTTTTTCTTCCATGCACTATCCGAGCGATTATGGATTCATCGTTGATACGCTGGCTGAGGACGGGGATCCCCTTGATGCGATGGTTCTTCTCGGCGAGCCGACTTTCCCCGGCTGCCTGATCGAGGCCAGGCCGATCGGGCTCTTTAAGATGCGCGACGAAAAGGGCCTTGACCACAAAATTCTTTGCGTTCCTCTCGGCGACCCCCAGTGGAACCACATCCATAATCTCAGGGATGTCCCGCCCCATTTGCTAATTGAAATTGAACACTTTTTTGACGTCTATAAGGAGCTGGAGAAGAAAAAAACAGCTGTCGAAGGATGGGAAGAAGCCGACGTGGCTCGTCGCATCATCGAAGAGGCGCGACAGAGGTATAAACTACATCTTATTTCTTGAATACCTTGTAGACTTCTCTCCAGGACTTGATCATCAGGGCTGTCTGAGGAACTGGCTGAGCGAGAACCTGGCTCGGCGGTTCAGGGCCACCCTCTCCGGGCTGAGTAAAGCTCTGGATAAAAACTTTTCTTTTACTGATGCCAGCCTGGCCCTCTTCCCCTGTCACCACCTCGGTTTCGCCGATGGTCACCGCTGACCTGACTTTTTGCTTGGTGACCTTATATTCCTCGGGCGCTCCCTCCATGCTCAGCAATGCGGTCACTCCCATCTGATTACCGATAATGTGCCGGGCGTAAAGCTTTCCACTGCCCGCGAGAGCGTTGCAGGGATTCAGCGATTCGATGCTTCCTTCAAGGGTCGCGATATAAACAATCCGGTCGGCGATGATGTCATCAGCCCAGACCTTCTCTCCCTGAACAAAAGACCCTTTTTTCCGGTCAAGGTTGATTCCCAGACGCGCCGCCAAATCATCAGGACCGAGGTACCATTCGACATCAGCCGTCGCGCCTCCTCTATCGACAAGGGCGACAAATGAATAGTATTCCGTGCTGGGTGCTTTGTCGTCCCCACCTGTTCCAACGTAGAGATGAATGGTATGGTCCACCCGGTTAACAAAGAAAGATGGTTTGGTTACAATCGGGTGGTAATAGGGGTCCCGATAGATGGCCACTGGTTCCCAACGACCGGGGTCGCTCGACAGGTCAATTTTCCATACTCTTCCCAGAAGGTCGCTGAAATAGACATAGTCGATGAAGCCGTCGTCGTCCTTGTCAACAATCTCCGGTGAGCCAGGGAGCGTATTCTGAATGCCAAAGGGACTGGCTGGCTCGCCTCCCTCGGCAATTTCAAAAGACTTGATGGGTTGCCCTGTCTCGACATCCACGGCATAAAAGTAGTGTCCAACATTCTCCGACGGGTCGTTATCGTAGCCGGAGCCAAAGAAGACGACCCATTTATTTATGGACTCGACCCTGGCAATCGCCGGAACTGACCATGTCTCGCCCATATAAGTGTCCGTGAATTCCCACAGGGGTTGGGGCGAGAGCGGGTCTGTGACGTCGAGGGCGAAATAGTAGCATTTCTGGTCTTTGCCCCAGCCTGCTCCCTGGCCGCAGACAACAACCGTGTGCCAGCCGCCTCCAAAATAGACATCCTGGATGGTCGGCGTCCCATCAACGAAGAATTCGTGGTTGAGGTAGTAGCCACAATCGGGGTCAAGAATGCGCATTCGTCTCAATTTATAGAGCAGGTTGTTGGGAATAAAAGCCCAGAGCTCATCGAGGGTTGCGGCATCAAAACAATGGAGCATTCCGTCATTGGCCCCAACAAGAATGGCTTTGCGACGGTTCTTGTACGCTTCTTTAAAGGAATCATAGCCGACGCCCATCTTGTTTGGGTCCCCATTCGGAGGCCCAAGAACCTTGGGCGAGGAATGGTTGATGTCGCCAAGCTTCCAGTCTCGACCTTCGCCGAGCACAAAGCGGATAAGCGGCGCTACCTCCGGGCTTCCCAACCCGAGCTGGAGATAATCATCCAGCGTGTCCGCATTAGAAGGCGTAAAATCAACTCGGTCGTTCATCACGCCATCAGCCTCCCGGTCATAGGCGGCATAGACGACACGGGTCGACCAATCTCTATCCCGCAGATTCACGCCGGCATCTTCAACAAGTGTGGCGCCGACGTCGACAATATCCTCAAGCTGTGAGCCCCTGGTATAGGCAAGCTCCAGGTTTGTGACATCCCACGACCTCAGGTGGCCACGCCATTTTGGAAACTCAAAAGAGGCAGAGTAGAGAACTTCCTCATTGCCTTCTTTTCCCGGGTCAACATCCACCGTTGTAAAGGCATGGGAGGTGCGTGAATATTCTCTTTTTGTTATGAATTTGTACTCAATGTCCAGGTTTAAGATTTTCGGGGTTACGGTTTCGTCTTCCGAAGTGAAGACCGCTTTCCAGCGGAGGAAATCACCGGGGTTTTCGAACTCGAACTCACGGCCCGGCGTAACTGGACCTTCCCACTTTGGGTTGCCGTTGATATCATTAGAATTAGAAAGATAATAAACGATGTTGGTATTAGCGGGTTTTTGCTCGGTAACCCAGATGGTCGCTGAAACAACCCCATAATCGGAAACAATGAAATCGCACGGAAGACGGTTTTTCGAAGAAACTGTTCCCTCTTTTACATAAATAGGATAGGTGTCGTTCATAAAAAAGTAGCAATTCCTGGAGTCGTTTCCGTCAGCGACAAAAAAGTCTAGGTCGTCGTCGCCGTCGAAGTCTCCAATCGCTCCCGAATCAAGGTCGCCAGATGGGGAAACCCGAGCTCCACTCGCTGGAATCGGACGCCGGGTAAAAATTCCCGTGCCATCATTTTCGTACCAATAAACATAGCCGCCAGGCGGGTTGGCTGTCCAGCCGTCTGTCGCCAGGACAAAATCAATATCACCATCCTCGTCCACATCCCCGGAACGGAGATAAGTGCAGGAGCCATGATTCGCTTCAATAGTGATTGTTTTCCTATTGTCGTTTCTGAACGTTCCTCCCCTGTTTTCGTAATATATTAAATCCCTTGAGTTCGCAGACCCGACAATGAAATCGGCATCCCCATCTCCGTCAAAGTCGCCAGCGGCGACGCCGCATACTCCATACTGAGCGCTTGCCGCATAGGGATTAATTGTCTGAGGGAGACGCGAAAAAGTCCCTGTCCCATCATTGATGTAAATAACCACCAACCCCCATCGACTCCTGGCTCTGTATGTCGGAACACCGACAATCAAATCAAGGTCAAGGTCGCCGTCAATGTCGATGGACTCGATGTTACTTTCCCACCGCCAGTACCTTGGGTCCGACCCGAATTCTCCATACCCATCATTAATCAGGTCTCCCAATAGAGTTGGAACAGGGTCAAACTCTGGCGTATCTCCCGGTCCTAAACCATTTTCGACATAAAGATTCTTGAAAATCCACAGCCTGCCCTGCCAGGAGAGGGCTGAGAAATCGGCATCGCCATCGCCATCATAATCGCCAGCTCCAAGAGCCATGATTTCATAAGTGGTGAAAGTTGCCAGATAATTAATATAATAGGGTCCTTCAAAGAGAAAACGGAGCGGGTCGCCGGGGTCCTGTCCCCGGCTGGCGAATATGGCAATATTCGTGTCTGTGGGGTTGGCGTTATTGTCACAAGTTCGGCCACCTTGGACGAGGTCCACGAGGCCGTCGCTGTTGAAATCCGCCGCCGCGCCCGTCATCCGCCAGTTGGTTGTCACCGGGTAGTTGCTTGTTTCTTTCCAGTTAGCGCCCTTCCCTTTAAGCCGAAGATAAAGCCCTATTTTATCGTTTTCCACCCCATCCAAAACAGAAAGAGTTGAGTCATCACCGCCGCGGTAGCCTATGACCCTATCGTTTTGAGTCGAACAGACCTGGCCTTCTGACCTCATCATCAGGAATGCTGCCAGCCCAGCTCCCAAAATGATTAGCCCCAAAACATGTTTTCTCATGTTTGCTTCCTTTTCCCTTTTATTTATGTTGATTCCTGGATTTCAATCACAACTTCAATCCGGGCATAAGTATTCCGGGCTGCCCGGCCGATACAAACAACGATACAATCCCGGTCATTCGGAGTAACTCCAGGCGCGGCTTCGTCGTTGATGAGGAAAACCGTATAGCTCAGTGACAGGTCGTTGGCCAGGGGTTGATTGAGGAAAATCACGTTGGTGGGGTCATTCTCGAAATCCTTGACCAGTTGTTCGTCCGTGAGCAGCCGAAAGTAGTAGGGATTGGGCTGGCTTTCAGTCGGAGGGATATCCAGGGGTTGTCCATTATAGGTTGTCCGGTATTGACCGGAGAAATCGACCATCGCTCCGCTGAGAATGGTTTCATTCAACAGCCTCCAGACCGCATCAAAGCCTGCCTCAGCGGCGTTGAAAGCCCTTTCCTGAAGCCGGACATTCCCCGCCACTTCAGGGCCTGTTCCGGTGACAAAAAGGAGAAGAATCCCGACCGTCATGAGGAAAGCAATGACCATGATTAAGACGATGATCGCCGCCCCTCGGTCTTTGTTCATCTCTCGCCTACCCATGCTTTTTCCCCATTACCTCATTCCTGTGTTGTAGAGGTTCAAGCTCAGGTTCCTCACGTTCGAGGAGGATTCGAGCAGAAACCTCTTGTGCCTATCGGGTGTGCCTGAACCGGTCGTGTTGGAAAGAGGCGGTCGTTGATAGAGGTAGAGGTCAGAGGGAGGAGTGCCGCTGACACTCACAAATGGTCTTGGCGTCCTTCCCAGGATATAAACTCTGATTTCTCGAATCCGGCTAACCTGGTCGAGAGTCCAGAGGTCGTTCCAGGGAGTAAACCCATCCATGTCGCCATCATTATCCAAATCTCCATTATACTCGAACTGCAAGTTCTCAACATTCTGAGCCAGAGGATAATGAATGGCGTTAAGAGTCATATAAAGAATCCCACCTTGACCGTTGCCGATATAGCCGTTGACGCCGGCCGTCAACCCGGGATAGTTTCCAGTGACATCCAGCCAGAACTCCTTGACGTCAATAAACGTCACCAAACCGCCGTCATAATCGTTGGAACTTGGACACGTTCCAGATAAGCCACCCGGCGGGTTAATTCCAGGCGCGAGACCGGGCGAGAAGTTCAACCTTTCGTTTGTCCCGCCGGTGCTATGGGTGACGTGGGTGATTCTGCGCACTTCGCCCGCCCGGCAGGCTGAGCTCGGGTTGGGGAGAATCAAGACGACTTTGTTCGCATAATAATCATCGGGATAGGGATATTGCTCAAATGAATAATCATCGACGGATAAATTAATGGACGCCCCTTGATATTGGGCGATTTCCAGATGAAGCGGGTCTTCGATGTTGCCCATCATCAGCAGCCTGTCCGGAGTTACCTCAGCACCCTGGTCCTCGTTATCCGTTCCTTCAAAATAATAGCCGCAGAATTCAATCGGCAAACCAACTCCGGCCATCCGGATGTCCCTGGCGATAAAAAACATAGCTGAACGGACATCATGCTGGAGCTCAGCATACATACTCTGGTCAACAGCCACTTTGTTGCTCGTCATGTAGAGAGCTAATGTCGCCACAATAATGACGAGCATGATTGTCGAAGCAACCAGAAGCTCAATGAGAGTAAATCCAGGCTTCGATGCCTTTTTTATCTTTGTGCCGATGAATTGGAGGTTAATGGCGCTCATCTTCCTTGCCTCCATGTTTATCGGCTAATGATGGTGCTCACCCGGGCCCGAACGCGGTGCCGTTGCGGGTCCGCCCAAAGAGCACTTTGATCAGTTCTAAATTGCTCAGCTGAAAAAACGAGAACATCCACTTCCCAGGCGCTGCTGTATTCCGTTGAATCCTGGATTCTGGTCAACCTCCGATAATCATTGGTACCATCTCCGTGGAGGTCGATGAGTTCGTCCTTGAGAAGGTCAGGAGTCCCATCGTTGTTCAGGTCGATACTGGCGCTTGACTTGAAAGTGTCCAGCTCAGCCACTGTCAAGTTCCTTAAGACATCAACTCGCTGCTGAGCCAAAAAGGAAGCGGTCGTAATCCGGTCAGATCGGAAGTTGTTCATGACACTCAGGGTAAACATCTGAGCCAGACCGAGCACGGCAATAGCAATGAGAGCAATTCCAACGACTGTCTCGAGAAGAGTAAAACCGGGAGAAGCTGCTAAAAGACAGCTTCTGCCCTTGGGCTTATTGCCTTTTCGATGAAATCTCTTCTCCATGTCCGCCTCGTTAAGCCGATTTTAGGTACTGGATGGAGCCGCCCGCGTAAACGATGACACTCCGCGTGCTCGGCTGTCCTTTTGCCCTCAAGCTTTGACTCTGAATGGCAATACTCCGCTGGTTGGGATTGTAATTTTCTACGATGCCAAGGGGAGTGAAGACAACCATCTGGTTTGGAACGTTGACCGTTACTACATATTTCGAAGGGATTGTTTTCCGAATAGATCTTGCGACTTCTACCCATGTCCCTGGGTTTTCTTCCCTTTCCACATAATAAAGCCAGTAACCTTGGCTATTATCAAAGGTGAGCCGATATCTGAGCTTCTGCTTAATGGCCTGGAATTTTGTCTGTTGGAGAGTGGTCAGAAGCTTTCTGGCTTCATTCTCCAGGTTTCTCGTCTCCATCGTATTGAGGATTGCCGGATAGCTCGCTATAAGGAGTATGCCGAGAATGGCTACAACGACGATGATTTCGATAGTCGTAAAACCCCTTTTATGCCAATATTTTTTCATAGTGTCGTCTATTATCCTTGAGCCATCCATTTTTGTCAATATCGTTTCATTCCGCATACTCTTCCCGCTTTCTCCTTTGACTGCAAAAAAGAAGCCTTTTTTATGCTGGCTTAGCTCTCTTTCCCCGTAAATCACCCTTAGGGGTGAATTTACAGATGATTTTTGGTAGTCCTGAGGGGAGAAAAAGCCGAGAAAAGAGCTCTTTTTCCTCCCCTCGGCTCAGTGTTCTTTGCTCGAACTTTTCGACGCCGGATGATAAAAAGCATTCTTGCCGTTGCTTTTTTCTCAATTATGGCCATTTCTGATATAATGAGCAGCCTCTTAAAGGAATTCTCATGGCACCTTTGACCTGGCATGCTCAAGAAATCGACAAAGTGATTTCTGCCTTAAATTCTGACCCTCACCTCGGTCTCTCCTCCCAGGAAGCCAAACGGCGCCTCGAAGAATACGGACCCAACGAGCTCAGGAAAGAAAAAAAAGCCTCTGCCTGGAGTATCTTCCTCAGGCAATTCAAGAATATTCTGATCCTCATTCTCCTTGTGGCTGTCATCTTGTCTGTCTTGATCGGGGAAATTCTGGATGCGGCCATGATCGCCATCATCGTCCTCTTTAGTGCTGTTCTTGGATTTATTCAAGAGTACAAAGCAGAGAAAGCCCTTGAAGCACTTAAAAAAATGCTTTCCCCCACAGTGACGGTCCTCCGCGATGGCCGAGAAGAGGAAATTGAGAGCAAAGCCCTTGTGCCTGGGGATATCCTTCTCCTTGAAGCCGGAGACAAGATTGCCGCCGATGGCAGGCTTATCGAAGTCCGTTCACTCGAATGCGACGAAGCCGCCTTGACCGGAGAATCAATCCCCGTGCCAAAAGAAACCGCCCCCCTTCAAGCTGACATTCCCATCGGTGACCGAAAAAACATGGTTTTTGCCGGGACAATCGTGACCTATGGAAGAGCCAAGGCCGTCGTCACCGCCACGGGAATGAAAACAGAATTCGGGCAGATCGCAGCCCAGGTGGCAGCGGCCGAGCCGAAAAAGACACCACTTGAAAAAAGAACGACCGAGATTGGCAAATGGCTGGGGATTCTTTCCCTGGGTATTTGCTTTGTTGTCGCAGGGGTTATCACTGTCCGGGAGGTGAAGTCTGGCCAGCTGACCATGGACTTTGCTATCCAGGCGATTATGTTCGCAGTAGCCCTGGCTGTGGCAGGGGTACCAGAGGCGCTCGCAGCAATCGTCACCGGAGCGCTGGCCATCGGGATGCACCAGATGGCCAAAAGAAATGCTCTCGTCCGGAAAATGCCAGCCGTGGAGACTCTTGGCTGCGCCACGGTCATCTGTTCGGATAAAACCGGCACTCTAACAAAGGGCGAAATGACCGTGCGCCGAATTTTTGTTGCCGGTCGGAAAATCGAAGTCACAGGTGCTGGCTATGAGCCAAGAGGAGAATTCCATGGGAATGTTCTTTTTCCTCTTGAAAAGGACAAGTCCCTCCAAGAGCTCCTCCGAGCAGTTCTTCTCTGTAATGATTCCCAGCTCGAAGAAACAGGTGGAAAATGGTCTGTCCGCGGCGACCCGACCGAAGGCGCCCTTCTGGTCGCCGCGGCAAAAGCCGGGCTGTCAATCAAAGAAACGCGGCTTCAAAGCCCGCGCTTCGAAGAAATTCCTTTCAGCTCGGAAAGAAAACGGATGACGACCGTCCACGAGGAGCCGGATGGTCGGAGAGTTGCCTTCATGAAAGGAGCACCAGAGGAGGTTTTAAGCCGGTGTTCCTTCATGGCCACGGATGAAGGGGTAATTCCCCTGTCAGAAATGAAGAAAAAAGAGATTCTCTGCCTAAATCAGGAGATGGCTGAGGCAGCTTTGAGAGTGCTGGGCGTGGCCTCAAAGAGCATTTCTCCAGAAAAAGTCCGATGCAGCGAAGAGGATGAAGAGGCCATGGTCTTCCTCGGGCTCATTGGCATGATGGACCCGCCCCGGGAAGAAGCTATCGAGGCCGTAAGAACTTGCAAACGCATCCATATTAAGCCAATCATGATTACCGGCGACAACGAGGTCACTGCCCGGACAATTGCCAAGGAAATCGGCATCTTTGAAGAAGGGGACCTTGTCCTGAACGGAGAAAAGCTGGCCTCGATGTCCGAAGAGGAATTAGAAAGAATTGTGGATAAGGTGACCGTCTATGCTCGTGTCTCCCCCATTGATAAACTCAAAATTGTCCGCGCCTGGAAGGCAAAGGGCGAGGTCGTGGCCATGACCGGCGATGGAGTGAACGATGCGCCGGCTCTCAAACAGGCTGACATCGGAATTGCCATGGGAATCACGGGCACGGACGTAACCAAAGATGCTTCGGACCTTGTGCTCAGCGATGATAATTTCGCGACCATCTTAAAAGCTATCGAGCGCGGCCGCTGGATTTACGACAATATCAAAAAGTACCTCACCTATTTACTCCGGTGTAATATCACCGAAGTGGCCGTCATCGGGGGCATCGTCCTTACCAAAGGGCCAGAATATCTTCCCCTTTTGGCGGCCGCCATCCTCTACATCAACCTGGCCACCGACGGCCTGCCGGCTCTGGCCCTGGGTGTCTCACCGCCCGACCCGGACATCATGGAACGGCCGCCGCGAAACCCCAGGGAAAGCGTTTTCTCGCCCGATGTGCTCGCCTTTATGGCCATGGCTCTTTTTATAGAGACGCCTTTTTTCTATTATCTCTTTTTCCATGAACTCGGCGACATCGCTCAGGCAAGGACAGAGATTTTCTTTCTCTTTATTTTTGTCGAGCTCACCATCGCCATGAATTTCCGTTCCCTGCGCTTCAGTGTCTTCAAGGTACCACCCCATCGCTGGTTGGTCCTGGCCATATTTTATGAGCTTATCCTCGTTTCCATTCTCGTTCAAATTCCAGCTGTTCGAGAGTCTTTCGGCATTACCAAGCCCTCCCCCATGGGGTTGGGCATTATCCTTATCTTCGCTCTTTTTGTATTTGGAGCCATGGAAGCTGTTAAGATGGTCCTCAGAAGGAAGTTGGCTCAATCTCGCTAGGAAAAGACAGGAGAATCAGGCCTGCCGGCATTTCTCACAGAAGCCAAAGACCTGGATGGAAAACTTGTCCAGACGGTAGCCCTTGTCCCGGCCGATTTTCTCGATAAACCGGCGAATCTTAGCCTGGGAGAACTCGCGGACCTGACCGCAGCTCAAGCAAATCAAGTGGCCATGAGCTTTTTTGGCGCGGCCGGGCTCATAGTGGCTGTGGCTTTCCCCAAGGTCAACAGAGCTTACCAAACCGCTCTCGACAAGAAGGTGAAGTGTCCGGTAAATGGTTGCCAGCGAGACCCGCTGCCCTTTGGCCAGAAGCCGGGCCTGGACTTCATACGCATTCGGGTGGAGGGCAATACAGGAAGAAATCTCTTCAAAAATGATTCGTCTTGTCTTGGTCAATCTGAGGCGGTTCGACCTCAGGAATGCTTCGAACCTCTGGAAACTTTTTTTCACTTGTCACCGGATTGGTTTTTTGCTCGAGCCAGCTTCCTGGTCAACCTTTCGATCCGCCGGGAAAAGTCTTGAGCATAGGTTCGAGAGATGGCGAGCGCCAGCTCATAACCCTCTTCGGCCAGCTGGCGAGCCTTTTGATAATCCTTTTCTCGATGCTCGTAATACATGGCCAGCTCCCGGAAGCAGAAAAGATGACCAAGAGGGGTTATCTGCTCCCAAAGGCGCACGGCTCGCTCCCATTCCTGGTGCTGTTTAAAATATCTGGCGAGCCTCTTTTTAGCCTGGACAGAGACTTCTTCTGGCAAGTTTCCCTCTAAGGCCTTCTGGATAAAAAGAGCCGAGCGCTCGACCTGTCCGGTTTTTTCCAGGACTTTGGCGGCACCAAAAAGGTCAAGGGCATCGGGCCAGTGGCCGCTTCCCGCTTCCATCCCCTCTTCGAAGAGCATTCCGCCCACGGTCAAAACGCCGAGGAGGGATAAGATGTCTTCCTGATTGTGGTAGAGAATGGGTTCAATCAGAGCAAAATCGCCTGAACGGAGAAACCGGAAATATCGCTCAGGGATTTCTGCCGAAGGAATATCCTCGGACCGATCAGCCTGGAGAACCTCCCGGGCCAGATGGTAGAGCCGGCAGCTTTCGTGCTTATGAGCCCAGAGGCTACGAGCGACAAAAAGAAAATCCAGGTGTGGCAGTTCGCTCAGGACCAAGTTTTCGCGATGGAGAATAAAGCGCGTTTCAAGAAGGGGCAGGTCAAAAGCTTTACCGTTAAAGGTGATTACGGAGCGGCAATTCATTTGGGAGAAAAAACGTTGGAGTTCGTGGACCAATTGCTCCTCGGCCGCCAGATCGCCGAGAAAAAATTGGAGAATGTGGAATTTGTCGTCGCCATAAAAACCCAAACCAACAAGGAAAGGAACAACGCCAACTCCACCCGACAAGCCGGTTGTCTCACAATCCAAGAAAAGGGCACTCGAAAGGTCGAGATTCGAGAAAGCCTCATCCCGGCTGAGCAGAGAAAGTGTCTTCCCTTTTATCTTGAGACCAGCCCTAATGAACACTCGGCCGTACATTGAATCGACCGGGAAATGGTTCTCGAAGATTTGGAGGGGTTTGCGAGACTCAGTCTCAAGGGAGACGAAAGCATCTTTTTGGGAACGGGTTTGCCTGGTCAGGCGAATCAGCCTTTCCAGTTTTTCCTTAGTTGAAATATCCTGGTTGCTTGAAATTTCCTGCCAAGTCTTGCCAATAAAATCTGATTTCGACCGCTTCGCGTGGGCTATCTTTAGGGACCTGAGCTTGTCCTCAAAATCCATGTTTTTCTCTCGAGCCTCATCATAAAACATTTAGATGAACTTTTCAAAGCCAGCCTCTCTAGCCTGAATTACCAATATGAGCGCTTGAGGGGCCATCTCAACGGTGCGCTCCAAACAGGCTTAGGGCGGGGATTCTACTTGCAATCGAATGAAAAAGTTTATATAAAAGTACTGCCTGGAAGGAGGGATGGAGATGAAAGGACCGCACTTCCTGGCTCTTGACTTGGGCGCGGAGAGCGGCCGGGCCATTCTGGGACAGCTCGATCAAGATCAAGGGAAGATCCAAACCCAAGAGATTTCGCGTTTCAAGAACATTCCTCTTTTCATCGCCGGACATCTCCACTGGAATGTTGATGGCTTGCATGAAGAAATCATCAAGGCGATGCGTTCTTGCCTGGACACTTATGGAGTCGTGCCCGAGAGCATGGCCGTGGACACCTGGGGGGTTGACTTTGGTCTTCTGGACAAAGATGACCATCTCCTTGGACTTCCTTTTACCTATCGGGATGAGCGGACACAGGGAGCGATGGAGGAATTTTTCTATCGCGTGCCCCGCGAAAGGCTCTATGCGCTGACCGGCATTCAGTTCTTGCCGTTCAACACGCTTTTTCAGCTTTTTGCCATGGCCCGCGTCCAGGCGCCCGAACTCGCGAACGCTTGCCATTTGCTCTTCATGCCCGACCTTTTCCATTTTCTTCTCACCGCCGAAAAAACAAGCGAAACCACCATCGCCTCCACTTCCCAGCTCCTCAATCCCTGGCGCAGGACTTGGAGCGAGGAGCTTCTCCATGCGCTTGAGCTACCTTCCGGGTTCAGAATGCCGGACCTACTGACTCCTGGCACGGTCATAGGACGCCTTAACCCTCAAGTGGCCCATGATTCTGGGCTCGAAGAAACAGTTGTCGTCGCCGCTTGCGGTCATGACACGGCAGCCGCAGTCGCGGCAGTCCCCGCTACAGGAGAAAACTGGGCTTACCTGAGCTCAGGAACATGGTCCCTCCTGGGGATTGAAACCGATTGCCCAATTGTCAACAGCCAGGCCCTCCGCTCCAATTTCACTAACGAAGCAGGAGTGGAGGGAAAGGTCCGTTTCCTCAAGAATATCACCGGACTCTGGCTCCTCCAGCAGTGTCGGAAA
>FWPV01004382.1_pt1 | contig 30284 bp, 33 predicted proteins | sample 2228371 | NCBI WGS metagenome assembly FWPV01 (sample SAMEA103939776, study PRJEB20133) | metagenome | reverse complement strand
CAAAAATTCGCGCTTTCAGAGATGACAAGGAAGAGGGCAAAAGGAGAGGGAACTATTTGGAAGCAGCACAAGGTTTAGCATGACAGTTTAGAGTCCATCACGGAATTGGTGATGCTTCCGATTTTTAAAAGATATTTGCTATGGTGTTAAAAGCTTATTTAACATTATTATTCTTCTGTTTTCATCGCATCCTCATTTCTTAAAAATACCCGAGTAACTTTCTACATTTTCTACAGAATCCCGGGCCTTTTCTGTCTGTATCCCAGATTGTATTAGAAAAATACATGATGCAACTGGGATTTGCACAATGACCAAGCCAGTAAGCATGGCCAAGCTCATGTATAGCTTCTTTAGCAGCCCTTTCAAGAAATAGTCTCATATCAGGTTTTTTCCCGTAAAATTCAGGTTTCAATCTCATAAGAGATATAATCACGATTCCGGATGCCACATCTGCTTCTCCGAACACAAAATTGAGTTCCGGTACAAAAAGGTCTTCATCGGTTACACAGAGTATCAGATCAATATTTTTTGGCTTATTGGGCTTTATCTTCTGAAGGATTGTGGATGAATTGTATTGTTTCCTCTCAGCATTATATGAATCCTGAGGTATCTCCATTTCATTTCCAATATCAACCTTATCATGAAATTCCTTTTCAATTTTTTGAGCAATACTCTGCAATACTTTTATATCAAGACTGCCTATCGGAATGATAAGTATCTTTTTCAACACATCATATAATACTTATTCTTCAACCATATATTTCTTCAATTTTTCTTGTAAGGAATCAGGCCAGATGTCTTCAAATAGTATGGCATTCGTTTCTTCGATCGTAAGAGATTCTTTTAGTTCTCGTGGAAGTGCTTTCAGTATTTCAACTCTTTCAGGATCTAGCTTTTTCTTATGAGTGGATTCGTTTTCCATTATAACCTCCTACATAATGAATAGGTACAGTGTAACATAATTTTAAGGTATTACTCACTGCTATCCATAATAAGCACTTAAATCATATTACTTTTTTTTAACCCCAGTAATGCAAATAATGAAATAATGCTAAAATAACTGTAATAAATATATTCAAAAATATGTTAAGAAAGGATGACTTCTATGAAACGACGAGATTTTTTGAAGATTACGACTGTCGGAATATCTGGACTTGTTTTTGAAAATAGTATCGAAAACCTATTTACTTCTGCTCATGCCTCACAAAAATACGACCTTGTTGTCGTTAAAGGAAAAGGCAAGACTCCTACAGATATAACAAAAGCAGCTATAGATGCAATTGGCGGGATGAGAAGATTCATTTCGAGAGGTGATGTTGTTGTGGTTAAACCAAATATTGCCTGGGATAGACTTCCTGAGCAGGCTGCAAATACAAATCCAGAAGTAGTTGCTACTATAGTAGAACTCTGTTTCAACGCAGGTGCAAAGAAAGTAAAGATTTTTGATAGGAGTGTTAATGATCCAAGGAGATGTTATAAACAGAGTGGTATTGCAGATGCCGCAAGTTCACTTGGTGCAGAAGTCAGTTTCATTGACAATAGAAGATTTAAAGATATAACAATAAATGGCCATGTTCTTAAGTCATGGCCTCTTTATAAAGATATATTTGAAGCAGATAAAGTAATTAACGTCCCTATTGCAAAAAACCATGGCCTTGCAAAGCTAACCATGTCAATGAAAAACTGGATGGGAGTAATGGGTGGACAGAGGGGAGCAATCCATCAGAACATAGGAGAATGTCTTGCTGACATCAATCTTGTTATAAAACCAACACTTACAATACTCGATGCTATTCGCATACTGACTGCAAATGGTCCTCAGGGAGGAGACCTTAAGGATGTAAAAAGACTGGATACTATTATTGTAGGCATTGATCAGGTTGCTGTTGATTCTTATGGGGCAACGCTATTTGGCATGAAAGGAAGTGACCTTTCATATGTAAAGGCAGGAGCTTCTGCAGGTATTGGCGTAATGGATCTCTCACGGCTAAAGATTAAAAATATCAATGTCTAAAAGAAATCTGAGAAGATTATCGCAGGCATTGTTCCTTCTGCTGTTTTTTTTCCTTTTTCTTCAAACAGAATCAAAAGGGAACGACACTCTTGGATATCCCGTGAAGCTTTTTCTCGATTTTGATCCACTAATTTTCATCACTACTTTATTAACTACCCATGCTAAAAATATTCCCCCTACTTTTTTCCTTTCTATCATACTGATTCTTCTGACAATAACCTTAGGAAGGGTATTCTGTGGCTGGATATGTCCTCTTGGAACTCTTAACAATATTATTAGCTCATTCAGAAAAAAACATTATGTTAAAAATCATAAAACATGGCACAGGATAAAATACTATCTCCTGATAATTATTATTGTTTCCTCCATATTTACGCTTCAGCTTACTGGACTCCTTGACCCGATATCCCTTCTTATAAGATCATTTTCTCTGAGTATTTATCCGATGACTGATTTCGGGATAAGGGGAATCTTTGATACGATTTATAACACTGATATTCCAGGAATTGTTAACGTATCTGAATCAATATACAATTTTCTGAAACAAAAAATTCTCTCTTTTCATCAACCATTTTATTTTCAGGGAATTTTTATTGGTTTGATATTTTTTATAATTCTTGGTCTAAATTTTTATGAGAGGAGATTCTGGTGCAAATATATCTGCCCTCTCGGCGCTCTGCTCGGATTTCTTTCCAGATATGCCATTCTCAAACGTGAGGTGAGTGAGGGATGTGCTTCATGTAATTTATGCTCAACTGTTTGTCAGGGAGGAGCTTTAAAAAAAGAAGCTGAAGAGTGGAAGAAGACTGAATGCCTTGCATGTTTTAATTGTGATGACATTTGTCCAGCCAATGCAGTGAGATTTGGTTTGCAAAAGAACAGCCCTTTACCTATGGATCTTGGCAGAAGACAAGTTATGCTCTCAATGGCTTCAGGGGTTTTAACCGTTCCTTTGATCAGATTAACACCTTTTACTAAATCAGGATTTTCTGATCCCTTGTTATTAAGGCCTCCAGGTTCTCTTGAAGAACACGAATTCTTAAAAAGATGTGTAAAGTGTGGTGAATGCATGAAAGTATGCATTACTAATGGACTTCAACCAACTTTTCTTGAGGCTGGGCTTGAGGGTATATGGTCACCACGGCTTATTCCTACAATTGGATATTGTGAATATCGTTGTACCCTTTGTGGCCAGGTCTGTCCAACTGGTGCAATACAGAAACTGCCACTTGAAGAGAAAATGAATATCAAAATCGGACTTGCGATGATTGACAAGGGAAGATGTCTACCCTATGCTCATGGAACTCCCTGCATAGTCTGTGAAGAAGTGTGCCCTACACCTAAGAAGGCTATTTGGCTCGAAGAAGTGTTTATTAAAGACAGATTTGGTAAAGAGATATTTTTAAAACAGCCACATGTTGATCTCAATCTATGTATAGGTTGTGGCATCTGCGAAGCTAAATGTCCTGTTGGTTCAAAACCTGCGATATATGTTACAAATACAGGAGAATCAAGGTCAAAGATAAATCCACTGCTGTTTTAAAAATAAGACCTTTGGGTTAATCAAAATTCGATAATGTCTAAATTTACGTATAAAGACAAATTTTGCAATCTATTGCATACTTTAAAAAATCCTCGGCAGGCTCTATAACGACTCCTTCTATAAAATCTTTCAATTTAAGTTCCATCATATCTACAGTCATTTTGCAGGCAACAAATTTTACTCCTTCAAGAGAAGCCATTTCCTGCAAATCAGGAAGTGCAGGTATCTGGGCTTTTTCAATTTTACCTTTCATCATCCATGTAGCCATTGCTGACATTCCAGGAATTGCTCTCATAAGTCCTGGAGGATGAAACTTCGCCTTTTCAATCCAGCCCTTTCTTATAACATTAATACCCATAAAAGTATAAAACACCCTTGCTTCCAAACCTAAACGCACAGCATTAATACCTAAAATAAGTCCTGGATATGCCCCATCAAGTGTATCCCTTGAAGTTATGAAAGCAGCCTTTCCCTTTGTTCCAGTCTTTTTTTCTTGCTCGTGTTTCATGAAGCCCTCCTTTTTTTCTTTATTGTATCAAAATAAAGAATGTCATAAAACAGAAATATATATAGAGAGAAATTATTTTTTTGGATAAAATCGGCAATTCTGAGTAAATGCAAAGATTTTTTTAAAAGAGTGTGTATAATAAATATAGTATTTGCCGAAGTGGCGGAACTGGCAGACGCGCTAGGTTCAGGGTCTAGTAGCCGAAAGGCTGTGCGGGTTCAAATCCCGCCTTCGGCACCAAATTACTAAAAATTAATAAATGTATGAAAAAGCTTACTCATATTGACAAAGAAGGCAAAGCAAAGATGGTTGATGTTAGTAAAAAAGATATAACTCAGAGAGTGGCTATTGCTAAAGGTTCTGTATATATGAAGCATGAAACCATCAAACTTATAAAAGACAAGAAGATTCCTAAGGGTGATGTATTCTGTGTTTCAAAAATCGCTGGGATATCAGCAGCAAAAAGGACGAGTGAACTTATACCCATGTGTCATCCATTGGATATCACAGTAATAGACATAAACTTTAAAACTGATATCAAAAAAAACAGAATAGATATAGAGGCTTGCGTCCATGCTGTTGATCGTACAGGAGTTGAAATGGAAGCCCTCACAGCAGTATCAGTTGCAGCTCTGACGATATATGATATGTGTAAGGCGGTTGATAAAGAGATGACAATTTCTGACATTATGCTAACGGAAAAACGTGGTGGCAGGAGCGGTATCTACAAGAGAAAATAGTCAGCTTTTTATCTTTTCGATACCCTTTTTTGCTTTTATATTCTCGGGATCAAGTGCAAGAGCCGTTTCAAATTGATTGTAAGCCTTCTTCTTCATGCCTGCTCTCATATAAATTATACCCATATTTGCATAATGTTCTGAATTATCAGGTTGGAGATTAATGGCCTGAAGGAGTGCTTCTTCAGCTTTTTTCAAATTGTTAATTCTTACCAATGAAAGTGAAAGGTAACTCCAGTATTTTGCATTTTTTGCATTTAGCTCAATAGCACGTTTAAATGACTCTGTTGCATTCTGGAATTGTCCTTGTTTTATTTCCTCAATACCTTTTATGAAAAAGTCTTCTGCATTAAGTTCTACCTTTGAAGAAACTCCTCCTTTAATTGTTGTCTTTAATGTTTCATATGCATTTGTTATAGAGTCAAATATGGCCTGAAGCTTATCTTTTATGTTTGGGTCAGTAGAGGAAAAATATCTATCGGGATGAAACTCTCTTGAAAGTCTGTAATAGTTCTTTTTCAATGTTTCTTCATCGGTATCTCTATCAACTTCAAGCAATTCATAATCACTTAAAGTATTAAGATTCAAATAAAGCCTGTCTACTTTATGGATAAATTCTTCACTGGTTTCATCAGTTAATGGTTGAAAAATCTCATTAAAAGAAACTTGTTCTTCAATATCTTCAGTTTTCTGAGTCAATATTTCAGTTGTTTTTTTCTCTTCGAGTATTCCAACAGACCATAAAACATATAAAATCTTTAGAGCTTCGAATGAATTAACCCATGAACTGTCAACAATTTCCTTTATACTTCTTCTGCCATCAATCATTGAAAGCATCTTTTTATCCTGTGAGGAAAGTTCAATATCCTGAAATAGCATCACAGGATTAGTGCTCAGCCTAAGAACAGAATCTACAGAAGGTATTTCATTCTTTATACGCGTCCAGTTGTCTATTCTTTTAAGTCCCTCATAAATTAGATTGCCCATACTCATCTTTAAGGTAATTACTTCATTAGCAGGGACTTCTCCTTCAATAAATTCATATTCTGCATCTTCAAGCTGGAATAAACTGTAAATTATTTCTTTGACTTGATATTTTACACCCCAGAAAAGATCTTTTGGGGTAAGATATCCAAGTTCTACAAGTATTGCCCCTTGTCTTTTACCTGTCTTTTTAAGTAGATTAACGGATTGCTCAAACTGTTCAAGAGTAATTTTACCTGCTTTAATAAGCATTTCCCCTAACCTGTCGTCTTCATAGGAAGAAGCAGCAAAGATTGCATCGCCTTTGACAAGAAAAACCTTCTTTGTAAAAACAGGAGTCTTGACTATAAGTGTACCTGTATATCTCTTTTTATTAAGATAAGACAGAACTTTTGAAATACTATATGTTTTAATATTTCCTTCAAGTGGTATTTCTATCATTTATATCTTTTCACCTCAAACCTATATATTTCAACTTCTTCTTGTGGCTGAATACCTGCCTTCATTTTGGCTATCCTTAGTTGTTCTTCAACAGTATCAACCCCTTCAAGATCAGGCAGTAATAAACCTTTTCTGAATCCTGAAACTACGATAACACCATACTTTTTTGGATCGAGTTCAGATATTCTATTTACTTTTTCAGGGCAGGAAAGCACATCAACAGTATAATTGAGATCTTCAAGCTCATTTTCTTTAACACTTTCAAAACGTGGATCCCTTGTCGAAGCTGAAATTGCATTTGAGATTATTTCACTTGCAACACATTCTTTTGTAGAAACAAATGTGCCAACACATCCCCTCAATTGTTCACCTTTTTTTATACATACAAACACTCCAGCTTTTTCAGACATTTCAGGGGTAAGTTGTTGCGGCAAATCTATTATTTTCCCTTCCCTGATATATTTTTCGACACTTTTCTTGGCAAGCTCTACAAGAGGATGCATTTACTTTCTCCTCTGAAGTGTATAATCAGCAATGGTAAAGAGCGCTGTCTTTGCTGATGAATCAGGAAACAAGGATAATTCAACCTTAGCTTCGTCTATTAATTTTCTTGCCAACTGAAGAGAAAGCTCAATGGAATTATACTTTTTAAACAGTTTGAGTATCCTATTAAGGCCAACTTTTTTTGAGCTGGTCTTTATTATTCTTCTTATCTCCTCTTTTTCTTCATCATCTGCTGCTTTAAGAAGATATATAAGTGGTAAGGTTATCTTGCCCTCTTTTAAATCCTTACCCAGCTTTTTTCCGAGGTTCGTCTCATCTGCCATATAATCGAGTATATCATCTGCCATCTGGAAAGCAATACCTACCTTAGTCCCAAATCTTGTCAAAGCATCTTCTTTCTCTTCATTGAGTGAACCGAGTATAGCGCCTAATTTACAAGCCGCTGAAATGAGAGAGGCAGTCTTTGCTGAGATTATATTTATATATTCTTCTTCTGTAATATCAGGATCACTAATTTTTGTGAGCTGAAGGATCTCACCTTCTGTCATTCTGGTGGTTGCATCGGAAAGAGTTTCCATTATTTTCAGATTATTTTGCATGACTGCAATTCTTAATGCATTTGAATAAAGAAAATCACCTACGAGAATAACAATCTGGTTTCCCCATATAGCATGAGCTGGAGCTTTACCTCTCCGAATTTCAGCACCATCTATAACATCATCATGTAATAAAGATGCTGTATGAATTAATTCAATAATGCTCGCAATAGTTAAACGTACATCATTCTTGTAACCTGCTAATTCACAACTCAGTATATGAATCAGTGGTCTGAGCCTTTTTCCCCCTCCGTCAAGGATGTATTTTCCGATAAGCGGTATTGTAAAAACACTACTATTAAATAGATTTCTTAATCTTTCCTCTACAATTCTCAATTCGGAATCGTAGCTATTGAAAACATCTTCAAGTCGCATCATTTAATGGTAGGTTAGCTCCTCTTTCAAAGTCAAGAGGTTTTAATTACTTGCTATAAGGCAATAATCTTTTATGATTTAGATGGCCTTAATCTGTATTTTTCAATATCCACCTTTGCATTCATTAACTTTTTTATATCCTTTGGTTTGAACGCTCCTTTTTCAGTAATTATGGCAGTTATATATTTATAAGGTGTTACATCAAAAGCAATATTCCTTGTTTTTACTCCTTCAGGTGCAATTCGATATTTACCGAATATATGGGTAACTTCTTCTGAACCACGCTCTTCAATTGGAATATATTCGCCAGATGGAATTTCAAAGTCAATACTACTCAATGGAGCAGCAACATAAAATGGAATCCTGTGCTCTTTGCAAAGAACAGCCAGTGGATATGTACCTATTTTATTTGCGACATCCCCATTCTTCGCTGTTCTATCAGTACCAACAATAACAAAATCTATCTCTCCATTTTGTATAAGTGCTCCGGCTGTATTATCAGTTATAATGGTTACAGGTATTCCTTCCTGCATTAGTTCCCATGCTGTTAATCGAGCTCCTTGTAAGACCGGCCTTGTTTCGTCAACAATTACCTGAAACTTTTTCCCCTGGTCTTTTGCTACAAGCATAGGTGCTGTGGCTGTGCCATATCCGCCTGTAGCAAGAGCGCCAGCATTGCAATGCGTCAGAATTGTATCGCCATCAGAGATGAATTCTGCACCCCATCTTCCTATAGATCTATTTGCTAAAATATCCTCTGATAGTATTTTCTGAGATTCTTCAAAGACGATTTCTTTTAACCTGCTTATGGACTCTTCTCTATTTCTTATTAAAATACTCTTTATTCTCTTTATTGACCAATGAATATTTACTGCAGTAGGTCTTGTTGAAAGCATTTCATCAAAAATGATATTTAAATTCTTAATAAATTCCTCAAAATTATTTGCTTTTATTTCTTGTGCCCCAAGGGCTATCCCCATCGCTGCTGCTATTCCGATTGCAGGAGCGCCACGTATCCACAATTTCCGTATGCCTTCTACAACCTTTCTGTAATCAGAACACTCTATATAATTTACTTCGAAAGGTAGTTTCGTCTGATCAAGAATTATAACTTTCCCATCTACCCAATTTATTGCCTTAACCATCTATTACACCCATATAAAGAATTTTTGGGTCATCTCTACATAATATTTTTATTTATTGGGAAAAACATAGTTATTACTATAAAAATTGTTAGAGCAATAATAATTATCACTGTTCCCCAAGAAATATAATTATAATTCTTCGAGTTAATATAATCACCCATTATATTTCTATTATTTACAAGTGATATCGCATATATCAAGACTATTGGCAGTAATATTCCATTCAAAAAAGATGCTGATACCATGAGTAGAACAAGCGGGGCGCCTGGGATAAGTACTAAAAATGCAGGGATAACTATTAATAAGGTATATATCCACATAAATTGCGGTGCTTCTTTGAAGGTTTTATTTATACCTCTCTCCCATCCCATAGCTTCACATATACAATAAGCAGATGAGAGAGGGACAATTATTGCCCCGAGTAGTGACCCATTTGCAAGGCATATTGCAAATAGAAAAGAGGCATAAGTGCCGGCAAAAGGTCTGAGTGCTACAGCTGCCTCTGAAGCTTCCTGTATCCTTATACTGTGTGCATAGAGGGTAACTGCACATGTAACGATTATGAAAAAGGCTATGATGTCTGTCATAGTGCAACCTATTACTACATCAAGCCTTGATAACTTGTAATCCTCTTTTCTTATCCCTTTATCTGCTATAGACCCTTGAAGATAAAACTGCATCCACGGAGTAATTGTTGTCCCTATAATAGCTATTGTCAGAAAAATATATCCAAAATTCCATTTTATCTCAGGAATAAAAGTAGCCTTAAAGACCTTATCCCATTCAGGCTTTGCCATAAATCCGGATATAACATATCCAAAGTATAGAAGACATGCAACAAGAAGTATTTTTTCAACGAACCTGTATCCTCCCTTTGTAACAAGAATCCATATAAATATAGCTCCTATCGGAACTATAATATATTTACTCAGGCCGAGAACTTCTGTACTTGCTGCCAATCCTGAGAAATTACCAACAGTTGTTCCAAAATTTGCAACAAGGAGAACCAGCATTACGAAAAATGTTGACCTTACACCATAGTTTTCTCGTATAAGATCTGAAAGCCCCTTTCCTGTGATGACACCCATTCTTCCAATCATTTCTTGTATAACTATAAGGGCAATTGTGGTTGGTATAAGTACCCACAATAGAGAATAGCCAAAATGGGCTCCTGATACAGAATAAGTTGTAATTCCAGTTGCATCGTTATCAATATTTGCTGTTATAATACCTGGGCCCATGACAGCAAAGAATAAGGCAATCTTTCCTTTAAGACTCATACCATTCTCCTTTTACGCTTTGCTATGGGAGGAAATATTCTATCCATAATATCATCTACGGTAACTATCCCGAGTAAATGTCCTTCATTATCTATAACGGGCAGAGCTAAAAGATTATATTTCGAAATAATTGCAGCAACCTCTCCTTCATCTACATCGGGGGTGACGGTCTTCAATTTTGTTTCCATTATTTCTGAAAGCTTATCATCAAGTCTTGCGAGAAGTAAGTCCCTTAATGATACAACTCCACAAAGCTTTTCTTCGTTGTCAATTATATATATGTAATATACTGTTTCGACCTCTTCTGCATCTTTTTTGAAATTATCAATAGCTTTTCTCACTGTGGTCTCAGGAGTATATGCAATATACTCATTAGTCATTAAACCTCCTGCTGTATCTTCTTCATGGCTTAAAAGTTCCTGTATATCTTCTGCTTCTTCTCTATCAATGTTCTCAAGTATCTCTTTTGCCTTGTCCACCGGAAGGTCACTCAAGACATCAGCAGCCTCATCAGGCGGCATCTCTTCAATAATATCCGCGGCTTTATCTGTATCCATATCAGTTATTATTGACGCCTGGACATCGGGTTGAAGCTCTGAAAGTGCTTCAGCAGCTGTTTCAACATCAAGTTCCTTAAAAAATGTTGCACCTTCTTTACGGGAAACCTGACTGATAATCTCGGCAATGTCAGCAGGGTGAAGTTCTGAAACCATCTGTCTCGGAACTGTAAGAGATATTTTTGTGAGTTTCGGTTCGAGTGGTTGAATGTAATTCCAGCTTATCAAATTATATGTCATTGTCTTTTTGAAAAGCTTCAGTAAGTCTTCCCCTCTTCTTTCTACCCCAAGCCTTCGCATAATACCTCTCATCCCAACATCTACAGCAATCAGTATTGCTTCATCATTATATCCTTCAAGTTTCACATCATTCACTCTTACCACTTTGGCACCATTTGCATCCACGATTTGCTTATCAAGTATATCTCTGAGTATTAATAAATCTTTTTCATTATATTCATACTCATTAAGTCCCTCCAGATACAATTTGGAAGATATTATTCTCTTATTGAATATGTTCAGTTCATTCCAGGGTAAATTGTAAAGCTTCTTTCTCCTTTCAATAATAAGAGCAGATATCTTTGGCAATGGTTCTCCTTTTACAACAATAAGGTCCTTTACCCTGCCAAGTTCTTCACCTTTTGGATCAAGTACTGGTTTCTTTAATATCTCGCTAACAAAAAGTTCTCCAAAAAATGGCATTGTTACTCCTGTAAGGATATTTTATTTTGCTTTAAAGGTATCTATAAGGCAATTTTTTGTCAAGTATTAAAAGTAACATGATAAAATGACCTCTTGAATCCTCATGACCTTACCAACTTTTTTGGATATAATCCAATTTTTTTATTTTAACAATATGAAATTGGTATAAAAGATGATTTATAATTGTTCTAAACGATAATAAGAGGTTTATTTTTGGATAAACTCGTAATTAGTGGTGGCAGAAGACTTAAAGGAGAAGTTGAGATAAGCGGTGCAAAAAACGCAGCTCTCCCCCTTATGGCGGCATCCATTCTTACAAGTGGCAATATTAATATTAACAGAGTTCCTTATTTAAAAGACATTTTAACTATGGGTAAAATTCTCAATCACTTAGGGGCAGACTTTCAATTTAAAGATCATTCAGTAAATATCAATACAGAAAAAATCAAGATGTTCGAAGCACCATATGAACTTGTAAGAACAATGCGCGCTTCAATTCTTGTACTTGGCCCTTTACTTTCAAGATACGGAAGAGCAAAAGTATCACTTCCAGGAGGATGTGCTATAGGAGCAAGACCTGTAAATCTCCATTTAATGGGGCTTGAAAAGATGGGTGCTAATATTAAGCTTGAGTCAGGATATATAGTTGTAAATGCAAAAAGACTCAAAGGAAACTCGATATATTTAGATATACCGACTGTAACAGGAACTGAAAATCTCATGATGGCTGCTACACTTGCAAAAGGAAGAACCTTACTTGAGAATGCAGCAAGAGAACCTGAGGTAAAAGATCTTGCAGATTTTTTAATCTCAATGGGAGCAAAGATATATGGAGCAGGTGAAAGCATTATTGAAATTGAAGGAGTTGACGATTTACAGCCTGTTCAATATACCGTAATTCCAGACAGAATAGAAGCAGGAACATTTATGACAATAGCTGGAATAACTGGGGGAGACCTTTTATTGAAAGGATGCAACGTAGAACATCTTGATGCAACCGTGATGAAACTAAAAGAAGCTGGACTTTCTTTTGAATATTTATCAAATGCTATCCGCGTTATAGGACCTCAAAGACTAAAATCGTCTGATGTAAAAACAATGCCTTATCCAGGGTTTCCTACAGACATGCAGGCACAATTTATGGCACTAATGAGCATCGCTGACGGCACCAGCATTATTAGAGAAACTATTTTCGAAAATAGATTCATGCATGTTGCAGAACTTAAAAGGATGGGTGCTAACATTGATGTTGAAGGCGGAATTGCCACAGTTAAGGGGGTCTCTAAATTGACTGGCGCACCCTTAATGGCTACTGACCTCAGAGCGAGCGCTTCACTTGTTGTTGCCGCTCTTGCAGCAAAGGGAGAAACTACAATACATAGGATTTACCATCTTGATAGAGGATATGAAAAAATGGAAGAAAAATTAAAAAAAATTGGAGCAGACATCAGAAGAGTAAAGGAAAGAGAATAGGGATTATAATCTAATATATTTAAATTTAGTAATTCCTATCTATTGCCTATTGTCTACTATCTTATATAAGCATCTGTAACATATCGACGCATCATTCGATGACTATTAAAATAATATGCATTTTTCCCAATAGCATTTTGCATCATTCTTATCCACGTATTCCTATTTTCGTAAAACATAGGGATTATTATCTTTTCAAGTTTATTATAAAGATCCTCAGCATCCTGTGTATCCATATTTTCATCTAAAAGTGTTTCTGAAGGAACTGGACCAATTGACCATCCAGTATAACCTTCTATATGTCCCTCTATCCACCATCCGTCAAGTACACTGAAATTGATTACCCCGTTGTGTGCCGCTTTCATTCCACTTGTCCCAGACGCTTCCCTTGGCCTTAATGGAGTATTGAGCCATACATCCACTCCAGATACCATCTTTAATGCAATATTCATATCATAATTCTTTAAATATGCAATTTTTATCTTATCTCTTAATCTCTCTTTGAAATAGAATATTTTCTCTATCAGCTTCTTTCCTGTTTCATCCTTTGGATGAGCCTTTCCAGCATAAACGATCTGGATTTTATTAGCTCCGATCCTTTCAAGTCTATAGATATCACTGAATATCAAATCTGCCCTTTTATATGCCGTTGCCCTTCTTGCAAATCCTATAGTCAGTATTTCAAGGCTCATTTCTATTCCAGTCTTTTCCCTGATATAGTCAAAAAGACACCTTTTTGCATAAAGATGAGCCTGCCAGATTTCTTCATCTGGAATTCGTCCCACTCTAACAAAAAGTTCAGGCTCGTGAGCCCAACCAGGAATGTATTTATCATATAGAATTCTAAAACTTTCGCAAGTCCATGTATATGTATGAACTCCATTAGTTATCGCCGAGATTTCATATCCTGGGAACATATTTCTTGAAACTTCACTATGTTTTTTTGCAACACCATTTATAAACTCACTGAGGTTTAATCCAAGACGTGTCATGTTTAAACAATCATGCCCGCCAAGCTCCTTTAAAACATTTAATGGTATCGGTTCCCCAAGAATCCTCTTAACAATATCATATGGAAATTTATCATGTCCTGCTTCAACTGGTGTATGAGTTGTAAATACACAGAGATCTTTAACCTTCTCTGTATCCCATACAAGCCTTTCATCCCATACATCCTCAATCGGGCGCTTGAATTTATTAAGAAGCTCAATCGTTAGGAGGCTTGAATGACCTTCATTCATATGATATTTCTTTATCTCATATCCAATCTCGTGCAACATTCGCACACCACCTATCCCAAGAACAATCTCCTGTTTTAGTCTGTATTCAATGTCACCACCATAGAGATATGAAGTAATCTCCCTATCTGCGGGTGTATTTTCTTGGGTATCTGTATCGAGGAAATATATTGGCACACATCCACTTGTCAAACTTTTAACGTTATATTGCCATGCCTGCACAAAAACCTCACGTCCTTCGATTTCAACTGTAATTTTTGCAGGTAGCAATTCCATATACTCTGATGGATTCCAGACAACAGGTTGTTCTTTCTGCCTCCCATGTTCGTCAATTTCTTGAATGAAATAACCTTTTTTACATAGTAGGGTTACTGCAACCATCGGAATCTTGAGGTCACTCGCAGTCCTTATTGTATCGCCAGCCAATACACCGAGACCACCACTATAAGTTGGAATATCATTATGAATACCGATTTCCATAGAAAAGTATGCAATTTTTGGTTCTTTTGTCAATTCAATTGAGCATACATTATTCTGTTTAACCATTCTAAATTACACTCTCAAAATTAAGAATTTAGAAAAACCTTCATCAATTCATCAAAATCAGTTATATATAAGAATTCTTCAGATTTTTTAGGGTACGTTTTTGAGTTAGACCTCCCTTTAAAAAGGATATATTTAATTCCAAATTGCCTTGCAGTTTTTAAAATATCGTGAGTGTCATCAATAAAAAGCGTTTTTTCTTTATCAAATCCAAGGCGTTTCTCAGCTTCATGCCAGAATTCAAGTGTTTCCTTTGGGTATCCAGTATCAAAAGATGAAAGAACTGAATCAAAATATTTTCCAATGGGTATCTTTTTCAGTTTAAGATTTATTGATTTGTAATGTGCATTAGTTACAAGATAAACCTTTTTTTTCTTTTTTTTCAATAGGTTCAAAAAATCTTCAACGTGAGGATGTATATATATAAGATGTTTGATCTGCTCCTTTAAGGCAAGAATTTCGAGATTTAGTTCTTTTGACCAGAAATCGATATCCGTCCAGTTCAATGTTCCTTCATGAATTTTATATTTTTCTATGAGCTCTTTTTTTGCCTCTGCAAATGTAATATTGTGTTTCTCAGCATATCTCTCAGGCAACAGAGATTCCCAGAAGTAATCATCAAAGTATTTATCAAGTAAAGTACCATCCATGTCAAGCAGAAAATAATCTATTTCTTTTAAATTTAGATCTGTCAGATTCATTTTCATTTCTGTATATTTAAACATATGCTGATCTTTGAATAGAAACAGTTAGAATAAATTTAAAAAGGCAAGAATTTAGGCAATTTGAACCCCTTTTTACCTTTAAACATCTTCAGCATCTTTTTTATTTCAATATACTGTTTAATGACTCTATTGACATCAGTAACTGTTGTACCACTTCCAAGTGCAATTCTTTTTCGTCTGCTTCCATTAATAATTGTATGATCTTTTTTTTCTTTCTTCGTCATCGAGTTAATTATGGCTTCTACTTTTATCAGTTCTTTTTCATCAATATTTATATTCTTCAATTTATTTAAACCGGGTATCATACTTAACAAATTCTCTAAAGGCCCCATGTTTCGCATTTTAACAAGCTGTTCCTTAAGATGATCAAAAGTAAATGACTCATCCATGATTGCCTTCTGTAATTTCTCTGCTTCCTTCTGATCGAAGGTTTTTTGCGCCTGTTCTATAAGGCTTAAAACATCACCCATCCCGAGAATTCTTGAAGCAATCCTTTCAGGATAAAAAGGCTCTATCATCTCGATCTTTTCGCCTATGCCTATAAACTTTATAGGTTTATTTGTAACAGAGACTATCGAGATTGCTGCCCCTCCTCGGGCATCACCATCCATTTTGGTAAGTATGATACTATCAATACCAATTTGTTCTTCAAAATTCCTTGCAATGTTAACGGCATCCTGTCCTGTCATAGCATCAGCCACTAAAATAATTTCTTTTGGTGAAACAGTCTCTTTTATCTTACGAAGCTGTTCCATCAATGATTCATCAATATGTAATCGTCCTGCTGTGTCAATTATTACTATATCCCTTGCATCAAGCTTTGCTTTTTTGACTGCATCATTACATAGTGAAACAGGGTCTTTGGATTCTTTCGAATGGAATACCGGTATATCAATCTGCGCCCCAAGTGTAACAAGCTGATCGATCGCAGCAGGTCTCTGTAGGTCAGCAGCTACAAGCATAGGCCTTCTGCCTTCTTTTTTTAAAAGCCTTGCTAACTTTGCAGCTGTAGTGGTTTTTCCTGAACCATGCAATCCCACCATCATTATTATGGTAGGTGGATTTGGTGACAGTTGTATTTTTTTATTTGTTTTTCCAAGGAGTTCACAGAGTTCTTCATTAACTATTTTTATTACCTGCTGTCCAGGTGTGAGACTTTCCAAGACCTCCTTACCCACAGCTTTTTCTTTTATCTTTTGTATAAAATCTTTGACAACCTTGAAATTAACATCTGCTTCTAAAAGTGCAAGGCGGATCTCTTTGAGGGCAATATCAACATCTTCTTCCTTAAGAAGACCCTTCCCTTTTAGTCGTTTAAAGATAGACTCTAATTTTTCTGTAAGTGATTCAAACATCAGTATTGTTTACGGAGTTCCTCAATTATTGATTTTTAATGATTGTCATATAAGGGTTTACAGAAAACCCAATTATGTATTCAGGAAAGAATCAATTCGAGCTTTGAGTTGTTGTTTGGGAACAACACCAACGATATGATCAAGTTTTACCCCATCTTTAAAGAACATAATCGTAGGGATTCCCATTATTTTATACCTCGTAGCTATATCAGAATTTTCATCAGTATTCAATTTTAAGACTTTTATTTTTCCCATGTACTCTTTGGCCAATTCTTCAACTGTTGGGGAAATCATTCTGCAGGGCCCACACCATGCAGCCCAGAAATCAATCATCACAAGCCCTTGAGCTTTTATTACCTCTCTTTCCCAAGTAGACGATGTAACTTCCTGCACAACTCCTGACATTCCAACCTCCTCTATTCCCAGCAGTTATCTTTTGATAGACTGCATATTAATTTTTCTAATTATATTTTTTATTACATTATTTTGTCAACGTTTCCTTTAATAATATATAAATCTTTGGAAGTATCACCAATTCAGTGACGCGTTCATATAGTGTGTCAATCCGAACTTGTTTCGGAATCTCGTATTTTGGTTTTTTAAGGGAAAAAGAGAGATTGCCACGTCGTCCTGACTTGTATCAGGACTCCTTGCAATGACAACCCCTCCTTCGCCCCTTGCAATGACAACCCCCTCAGTCCCCCCTTGGTAAGTGGGGAATTAAAAGGGGGGTCATTGCGAACGTAGTGAAGCAATCTCAAGGGTTCGTCATCGCGAGAACCCGAAGGGTTCGTGGAGATCTCAAGGTTTTGTCATCGCGAGCGGAGCGTGGCGATCTCGTAGTTGGTTTTTATTCTTTTAAATAAAAAAAGAGATTGCTTCGGCACTTCGTGCCTCGCAATGACGATTCCTCCTTCGCCCCTCGCAATGACAACCTTATTCTTTGTCATCAAACGCATTTATTGTTTTTACACAGTTTAGAGTCCATCACGGAATTGGTGATGATGCTTCCTGAGTCTTTTAATTCATTGACACTATTTAGTTTTTTCTGCTATTTTTTAACGATGAAGAAATGCTTTGGATTAGTTTTTATAATATTAATTTTGCTTTGCCGAAATACTTACGGATTTGAAATAAAAGGTCTCCAACCCGTTGATCCTTACGGAATCTTTTCCACATTCAGTGCTGAAAGCCTTTCTAAGGGAAAAGTTGCTGTTTCTACAGGTGCTGAACTATCAGTTGATCCTGATTTTTACAGGCTTGTTTTCAAAACCGCTTATGGCATAATTGATAATATTGAACTTGAACTTACTATCCCTTTCGTTTTAGGTTCAGCTTCTGTTGATGCATTTGAAGATATTTCCCTCGGATTTAAACACCGTTTTTTTGAAGAAGGGAAATACGGCCCTTCTCTTGCATATATAATCACAGCTTCAATTCCATCGGGTCGTGACGAGATAAGTACAAATGGTAGATACGGCGCAGGCTTTATCATAAGTAAAAGAGTAGGACCTGTCAACGGACACTTTAATCTCTTCTATCTGGAACCAGGTACCAAACATCTTGATGAAGAAATATCACTATTAGCTGGACTTGATTTTGCAGCCTCACATAATTTCAAAATACTAGCCGAAATTTATTTTAAAAAAAGTAATTGGAGTGAAAATATTGATATGATTGAAGGAAGATTTGGATACCGCATAAAAACAACAGACTTCATTTACACATCTTTAGGATTTGGTTTCGATTTCAAAAACAGAAATCCAGAATCAAGAATAATGTTTCTTGTAACATTTATTTCACCTTCAGAGAAGAAAGAGGTTAAAAAGATATACGAGGAGGAAGAGTAATTTCATGTTCGATATTGGGATGCCAGAACTAATAGTTATATTTATTGTAGCCTTACTTGTTTTTGGTCCGAAAAAACTTCCTGAACTTGGAAGAACTTTAGGCAAAGGCTTAGGTGAATTAAAAAAAGCATTTCAGGATGTAAAAGAGCAGGTTGAAACTGAATTTGAAGATGCAACCTATGAGATACGAAAAACAGCTACAGATGTTAAAAAACAGATAGAGATTGATCTTAAAGAAACAAGGAAATCGATAAATAGTACTGTAAAGGAAATAGAGGAAATAAAGGAAAATATGGAGGCCGAGACACAAGAAGTTAATAAAGCTCTCGATACCCCTTCGAAAGACAAAACTTGATAAACTTCAATTTATGTGCATATTTTACAAACATTCCTTTTCATAAATTTGCTGATGATTTTAATGATGATATCTAAATCTGGAGGATTTGCATGACAGATCACAAAACCATGACTTTCATGGAACATCTTGGAGAGTTACGAAAAAAACTCTTTGTATCAATTATAGCACTCATTATAATCTTTTTCATTTCATTTAATTACTCTGAATATATATTTGAGTTTTTAATGTTTCCTCTTCACTATCATTTAACCGTTTCATTAAAAAATAGATACATATATTTTATATTTCAGGATATCCTTAAGGATACAAAACTCGTCTTTCTCTCTCCTACTGAAGGATTCTGGATGAATATGAAGGTCGCATTGGTTGCTGCAATATTCATATCCTTGCCTTTAATTTTTCAACAATTATGGAGTTTTGTCTCACCAGGTCTTCACTCGAAAGAAAAGAAGCTTGTACTGCCTTTTATAATTTCAGCAACTATACTTTTTCTTATAGGGGCTGCTTTCTGTTTCTTTATCGTTCTTCCTTATGCATTAAGGTTTCTGTTGACATACAAAATTGGAAATTACATGATGCCTATGCTTTCTGTTGGAAAATATGTTGATTTTTGTCTTAAATTCATTCTTGCATTCGGTGTTGTCTTTGAACTTCCGATCATAATTATTTTTTTCACACGTATGGGCTTTGTGACTCCAGATACTTTGGCAAAAAAAAGAAAATATGCTATTCTACTCGCATTTGTTGCAGCTGCAATTCTTACACCCACTCCTGACGTTTTCAATCAGACGCTTATGGCTGTCCCTATGATTATTTTGTATGAAGTTGGAATACTGATGTCGAGGATATTTATCAGGCGGAGTTTAGTACAATGACGACTATCAGAGGGAAAAGTCTGAAGGCTATCGCCTATGACATAGCTGAGGGTTATGTAGTTGTTAATCCGCTCTTTTTAAAACCACTTGATGCCGAATCTCTTAAGGGACTCTATCATGAACTTTTGAAGGCTCAAGTAGCGGTTCGAGGGCAAAAATTTCCTTCTGGAGATATACAGGCAATTCGATGGAGAAACACAAGGCTTCAGCGAATGAATTCAGCGACCATGATAATTAAGAACTTTGCCAGGGAACGTCGTATAAGCCTTATATGAGTTTGACCATCATTAAAAAGTATGTTAACTTTAATCATGGAAGTTTATGATGAAATAAAAGAAGTAAAGGATATTCTCCAGTCCCTCATTAAAGCCAAAAAAACTTTCAGAATGTATCCTCAGAATAATCCCATTTACTCGAAAACCCTTGATGAGACATATGTGAAATTCAAAGATTTCCTCGATTATAAAAACCAACTTACATTCAAATTCAGACAGAATTCTATTCTATATGATACGGAACAGGTCTATTTTAATCCTGAAAAAGATGATAATCTTGCCCTTTTTTTCTTTAAAGACGGTTTAAGAGAATTAACATTTAAGAATGGGCTGTCACGAAATGAACTTGAGGAATTTCTAAAGATAATTGCACTCGATTTTGACAGAGAAGTCATTGATGACGATGTCGTAACTCTTATCTGGGAAAAAGATTTTCATAACATTCATTATGCTGTTGACGAAGCATTTCTCGTTGATATTGACGAAGAAGACTATGCATCAAACATCGAAGAAAAAGCGAAAGAGAAGGTCACAGACGTAAATACCCTCATAAAGGCTTATTCAGAAGGTTTTCAGGAAGAAGATCTTAAAAGCATTACAATTGTATCTCTTACTGATAAAGATTTAAAATTACTTGTTGAAGAACTCGAAAAAGACTCAGGTAATAAGTTAGAAAAGCTTGTTACCATTCTCTTCGAAATTATTTATCAATATGAGGATAAAAACGAATTAGAGAATATCTTTTTATTTCTAAAAGATATTATTCAATTCTCAATGCGACATGGGGATTTGAATATAATTTTAAATATAATGGAAAGAGCTAATAAGATTATAGAAGATCCGTCTTTCAGAGAAGAAGAAAAGAAATATATGAAAATGCTTTATACATACCTCTGTAGTGAAGAGATTATAGGTCTTCTTGCTGAGATCCTTGACAGCGGCATCGAGATTGAAGGAAATATTTTTGATGAGTTTATAAGCTTTCTTGACAAAAATGCTATTCCAATTTTTGTTAAGTTTCTTGGAGAATTAAAAACTATCCGAGCGCGGAAAAGCGTCATAGAAGCCCTTATAATCTTAGGATCTAAAGACATTCACACACTTTCAAAAGGATTATATGATCAAAGATGGTATGTCGTAAGAAATATCATATATATTCTCAGGAGAATAGGCGATAAAAGGGCTTTAGATTATCTAATGAAAACAGTTAGACACCCTGATATAAGAGTAAGGAAAGAAGTTATAAAAGCATTAGGAGAACTTGGGGGGAAAGAAGTAATAGAAATTCTTAAAGAAGCTCTTGACGATCCTGACGTGCAGGTGAGAATTGCATCAGCTAAATCACTTGGCAATACTAGATCAGATGCAGCCAAAAAGATAATATTTGAAAAAATCAGTGATAAAGAATTCAAGGAAAAGGATCTGGAAGAAAAGAGAGATTTCTTTGAAATACTTTCAAAATGGAAAGATGAGGATGTGTTTAATTTCTTGATAAAAATATTAAGGGCAAAAGCATTTTTTAAGAGATCAAAACAATATGAGAACAAAGCGTGTGCTGCATTCTGCCTTGGTCTTCTCGGGAACAAAGATGCCTTACCAATACTTAATGAATGTAAGAATTCCAGTAATAAACTATTAAGAGATTATGCACAAGCTGCACTTAGAAAATTAGAATATGGAAATTAAAGAAGAAAAAGAAATAAGGAGAAGCTACCAGGACGTTATCAATCAGCTGGCTGTTATTCTCAGAACTTCACAAATTCATGATATAGGGAACATTGCTGTGATGACAGCTATTGAAAGATTTATTAATCTCATCAACCAGATGCTACGTTCTGAAAATGTTGTTAATCTCGTTCTTATAGGCGAATTTTTTTATATCAACGACAGCAGAGTACGGTATTCTCTCGAACATTTGCTCAACTTTGATTATTTATCAAGAGAGTTTAGAAAACGTCAGATAGGAAGTATAACTTTTAAGGATAATATAAATGAAAAAGATATACAGTTATTCATCAAGGCATTCCTTGCAGCAGGATTCTCGGATTCTCCTTATGAAACAATATCAGATGGCATGGAAGAATCAGATAATATTGAAGTAGGCATTCTGAAAAAGATAAAGGAAGGAGAAGAAGTAGACAGACGTAAAATAATAAAAAAAGTATATTTTAATGCGGTCTCATACACTAAGGGTGTTATAACAAAAATAAAGGCTGGTGAGAAGGTTAATATTAAAAAGGCAAAGAGAATAGTCGAGACAATGGTTGACCAAATATTGGAAGAAGAAAAGCTTCTTATAGGAATGACAGCAATAAAAGACTATGATGAGTATACATATCATCACTCAGTGAATGTTAGTATCCTTTCTGTAGCTCTCGGGTCACGTCTTGGCCTGAGCAAAAAAATACTTACAGATCTTGGCCTCGTAGCACTATTTCATGATATTGGCAAGATAGAAATTCCATATGATTTACTTAATAAATCAACTAACTTCACTGAAGATGAATGGAAACTCATCAAACGACATCCGATATGGGGTGTTATAGCAATTCTAAAATTAAGATCTGTTGATAATATATCCATTCGATCATCTATTGTTGCCTTCGAACATCATATGCACTATGATCTTTCTGGATATCCGAAAGTTCGACAGTATACTGAACTCGACTTTTTTTCGAGAATAATAAGCTTGGTAGATCAATATGATGCAATGACTTCTTCAAGGGTATATTCAAGAATACCTTTAGCTCCAGATAAAGCACTGAGCATAATGATGGAAAGAGCCGGGACACAACTTGATCCTTTGCTGTTTAAATTCTTTATTAATATGGTTGGAGTATTTCCAATCGGAACTTTAGTAATGCTCGATACAAAAGAGCTCGGTCTTGTATACGAAAGTGATGTTGTCTTTGCTGACAGACCGCGTGTGATGATAATTATTGATAGCATTGGTAAGAATGTGCGTGGACCTGTTGTAGACCTTACCGAAAAGGATGAAAAAGGGAAATACATCAGAACAATTGTAAAAACCCTCGATCCTAACAAATATAAGATAAATCTTGCTGAGTATTTACTTTAGTTGGAAATTGTGTACTATATTTAAGGAGGTTTAATTATGAAAAAATGTTTCTTTTTAATGACATTATGTTTGATGTTCCTATTTTTTTCAGATGCCTTTGCCGATGAAAAACCACGAATTGGCGTTTTAAGATTCACTAATCACACCAGTGCTGGGTGGTGGTCATGGAAGGTTGGAAGTGAACTCCAGGATATGCTTGCTGCAGAACTTGCCAGTACTAAGGCTTTTCAGGTGCTTGAAAGAAAAGAAATCGATGCTGTTTTAGGTGAACAGGATCTTGGAGAATCAGGCAGAATAGATTCAAAAACAAAAGCAAAGATCGGAAAAATTAAAGGCGCACAATATCTCGTTGCAGCTACGGTTTCTGCATATGAAGAAGAAACTGGTGGTTCTGGGGCAGGTTTTGGCGTTGCAGGGTTTCGCATCGGTGGTTCAAAAGAAAAAGCTTATATTGCAGTTGATTTAAAGATTATTGACACTGAAACAGCTGAAATTGTTGATGCTCGAACAGTAGAGGCTTCTTCAACAGCAAAGGGAATCAGTTTAGGCGGAGGTGTTGGAATTTTTTCGGGTAGCCTTGCAAAATATGAAAAAACACCCACTGGAAAAGCAATAAGAGCCTGTATAATTGAAATTGCAGAATATCTTAAATGCTCACTTGTTAAGGGAAAAGACAATGAATGTATGCAAGAGTATGTACAAAAAGAGGAGAAAAGGAAAGAGAGGACTAAAAAATCTATTGAATTAGAATAAAATTTTAACTGTATTCTTGATTGTATTAGAAATTATTTTCTCGTTTTAAAACTGCTCTCCTTGACGGAGGGAAGTCCACTTTAGTTTTGATAGAATTTTATAAGCTTATAGTTCTAATTTATATTATATTTCCATAGAAAACAGGTAATTAGATACCCAGATTTATAATTCTACTTGAGTTTTTAGGTAATTTTTATCTATATTAAATAAAAATTTATATAATAGAGACATTCTTAATGATAATCGGAAAACCTCTTTTTTCATCGAATCAAATACAGATTCGTGTTAAAGAACTTGCAGAGAAAATTTCAAAAGATTATTTAGGTAAAGACATCATTGTTGTAGGAATACTAAAAGGCGCAGTAATGTTTTTTTCAGATATTATCAGACATATAACTATTCCACTTACCATCGATTTTATAATTGCTTCAAGTTATATAAAGACTCAAACCTCTGGTGAAGTAAATATATTTTATGATATCAGGGAAGACATTGCCAATAAAGACATTCTGCTTGTGGATGATATTGTTGATACTGGTATCACCCTAAACAAAATCAGAGAGAGAGTCTTTTCAAGGCGACCAAAAAGTGTAAAAATATGTGTACTCTTAAATAAGAAAGAAAGACGGCTTATCGACATTCCTCTTGATTATGTGGGTTTTGATATACCTGATGAGTTTGTTGTTGGTTATGGACTTGATTATGAAAGCAGATACAGGAACCTCCCTTATATTTCTGTTTTCAAAAAGGATATAAAAAATGTTTGAACTGATGATAGAAAGTCATTTCTCTGCAGCCCATCAGCTTAGAGGTTATAATGGTGACTGTGAAAAACTTCATGGGCACAACTGGAAAATTCAAGTACACATCATTGCAAGCAAGCTTAATGAAATCGACATAGCAATCGATTTCAATGAACTGAAGGAATTAACCGAAGAAGTTATCGCTCCTCTTGATCATAGTCTTTTAAATGAGATATTTCCTTTCACAGAGAAGAATCCATCTTCAGAAAATATTGCAAAATGGATCTTTGATTCACTTAAAAAGAGAATAGATGATGATAATATTCATTTATCAGCAGTGACTGTCTGGGAATCTGAAACTGCTTCTGCAACATATTTTGAAGATTAGTAATAAATTATATTTATAAATTTTAAAAATTCATTTATTTATGTTAACTAAAAAAGAGGGAGGTTTTACTCACTTTGCTTTTAAAGATTGCAATCGGATGTCACAGTTATCTAATTGGTGAAGGTTTAAAAAAACTTTTTAAAGATGATCCTGAAGTAGAAATAATTGGAATCTTCGACGAAGGAATCGACGTCAAAGAGATAATAAAGCTAAATCCAGACATTATCCTTGCAGACTTTAAAACTTTTCGCTCCTTTCCAAAAGAATTTACAATTGACAATAGAATAATTAAAATCATTTTGCTAAGTGATAAATCATGGTTTTTAAATTCTGACAAACAGATATCCGAACTTATTCTCAGGGGGATATCTGGAATCCTTACTCCTGAAGCTGATTTTACAGTATTAAAGAAAGCTCTAAGGGTCGTTCATTCAGGAGAATTATGGCTGGATCGTAAATCGATAAAGAATTTAATATTACAAATAAATAAAACAGAAAAGGAAATACATCTAACAAAAAAAGAAAGGGAAATAGTTAACCTTATCTGCAATGGTTACAGAAATAAAGAGATTGCACAGAAACTTGATATCAGTGAGAAGACGGTAAAATCTCATTGTAATAGAATTTTTAAAAAGTTTGGTGTATCAGACAGGCTTCACCTTGCTCTTTATGCACATAATAAAATATGGTCTGGTTACATCTAAAGAATTAAAACTTTAGTTTTTAATAAAAATTAACTTTTTTATGAAAAATTTAGCCATTATGGTAATTGATAATTTATAAAAAATGAAGTAATAGTTATTTAAAAGTTTCTCTATTATTAAAAGAATCCATTAATCAGAGGGGGACAGTTTTTGATTCTAAGGATTATTTGTCCTAAATGTAATAAGGACTCCTATAGCTCATCTGTTGAAAATTTTAAACCATGTCCTTATTGTGGAATAATATTTAGTGGAAAATATGGAACTGATAAAAGAAGAGAGTATCGTAAAAATAAAGAAATACCTTGTATCTGTATGCATAAAGAAAATCAAATGGAAGCCACGACTATAAACTTCTCTAATGAAGGCATTGGAATAAAAATATTCGGAAAAAAATCATTACCTTTAGGGGATATTATAGAGTTAAAATTAGGTGATTCTCCTATCAAAGGCGAGGTCAAATGGACAGTAAATTTACCAAATGAAGACGCAATGATAGCAGGTCTTAAAATATTGAACGGAAGTTTTAATTCTTTTAAACTTTAGTTTTAATTCTTTTCTAATACTTTTTTTTCAAAAATTGCACCCTTTTTGTGATTGAATTTTTACTCTCCAATAGATATTTTAAATATGTAAAAATTTATTAAAATAATGAATATACTTATCAATATAACTAATCGTTTACTTTGCGAGGGATTATGTGAACTTCTAAAAAAGGATGAAGATTCACAGATAATTTGCCAATGGGATAACAACAAAATTTTTTTTCATAAACCTGATCTGATTTTGGTAGATATTAATAACTTAAACCCAAAACTTTTCTCCCTGTATCCTGATTCCAAGATTATACTTATAGATATCGGAATAAAACAGGAAGAAATTATATCTGCTTTACTGTCATATAAGATTTATGGCGTTATTTCAACATATACAGATTTGAAACTTTTCAAAAAAGCTTTAAAAGTTGTATTTGATGGCCAGATCTGGATTAGCAACAGCACTTTAAAAGAATTTTTGCACAATGAAGGGCTTATTTCTAAATCTGGCAAAATAAATTCACTTACAATGCGTGAACGAGAGATCATAGAATATATCTGTCAGGGATATAATAATAAGAAAATTGCCTCCATGCTCTCGCTTAGTGAACAGACTATAAAAGCTCATCTGAATAGAATATTCAGAAAATTTAATGTATCAAATCGATCACAACTAATTGCAATTACTTTAAATAACCGCAAAATTAATAGTAAAATGCATACATATCAAATATCAGGATAATAGCTTTCAAAACCATCCTTTTTTTGTTAGAATTTAGACTCTATATAAAGATCAATAGAATCTTATTTTCGCATATATGGAGGATAGAAGATGGATTACTTTTTGACAGAAGATCAAAAAATGATAAAAGAACTTGTTAGAAAAATAGCAGAAGAGAAAGTTATTCCGGCAAGAGCAGAACTTGATGAAAAAGAGGAATTCCCATGGGAAATTATGAAAATACTTGCACAGTCGGATATATTCGGTATCTTTGTTCCCGAGGAGTATGGTGGACTTGGTAAAGGGTGTCTCGAACTATGCATTGTAGTAGAAGAGCTCTCGAGAGCTTGTCTTGGTGTTGCAACAACATATGCAGCAAATGCACTCGGTACCTATCCACTTTTACTATTTGGATCTGAAGAGCAGAAGAAAAAATATCTTCCTGATATTGCTGCAGGCAAAAGGCTTGTGGCTTTCGCTCTTACTGAACCCAATGCAGGAAGTGATGCAGCAGGCATTCAGACAACAGCCAAGCTTGACGGAAATGAATATATATTAAACGGAACAAAACAGTGGATAACAAATGGAGGAGAGGCAGAGATTTATACAATCATTGCAATGACTGATAAAACGAAAGGTGCACGTGGTGCTTCTGCTTTTATTGTTGAAAAAGGAACACCTGGTTTTCAGTTCGGGAAGAAAGAAAAGAAGATGGGCATAAGGGCATCCACAACAAGAGAACTCATATTCGATAATTGCAGAATACCTAAAGATAACATTATTAGCAGAGAAGGTATGGGATTTATAATAGCAATGAGGACACTCGACAACGCACGTGCGGGTGTTGGAGCTCAAGGTGTTGGTGTAGCGCAAGGAGCTTTTGAAGAAGCTGTTAAATTTGCTCGACAGCGTATTCAGTTCGGACATCCAATAATAAGTTTCCAGGCTGTTCAACATATGCTTGCTGATATGGCTACTGAGATAGAAGCTGCAAGGGCTTTTTTATATTCTGTAGCACGATATATAGACAGTGGAGCAAAAGACATATCCAAGGAATCTGCAATGGTAAAAGTATTTACGACCGATATGGCAATGAGGGTAACTGTAAATGCAGTACAAGTAATGGGTGGCTCTGGATATATGAGGGAATATCCTGTAGAGAAAATGATGCGTGATGCAAAAATTCTTCAGATATATGAAGGAACAAACCAGATTCAGAGAAATATTATCGGCCAGGCACTCATAAAAGAGGCTGCTAAAAAATAAAGTACATATGATTTCATACGGGATTGTTGTCCACGGTGGCGCAGGTTCCCCCTCTTATCTTTCAGACGCATGTAAATTTGCGTGCGAATCTGCTTATCGCTTATTAGATAAAGGTAAAAGTTCTCTCGATGCTGTTGTTGAAGCTGCTCGAATACTTGAAGACGATGGAAGGTTTAATGCAGGAACAGGTTCTGCTCTAAGACTTGATGGAAAGACTATTGAGATGGATGCATCTGTCATGGATTCAAACGGTAATATTGGTATAGTCATTGCAATAAGGTATGTTAAAAATCCAGTATTGGTAGCTCGAGCTGTAATGGATACGCCACATATTGCTTTAGCAGGAGATGGAGCAATATTATTTGCAAAAAAAATTGGTTTTGAGCACTATTATCAAGTTTCACATTACGCAATGGAAAGGTTTCAAAAAGTTAAACATATGATAATGAAAGGAACACTTACAGATGAAGCTCCTCGCTGGAAAGGTTATAATTTGGAATCAATATGGAATTTTGAAACCTCTTATACCGATATCTTTTGCGATACAATCGGCGCAGTTGCTATTGATAAAAATGGCTTGTTTGCATCAGCTAATTCTACAGGCGGTTTTTCACCAATGCTGTTAGGAAGGGTTGGTGATACCCCAATGATTGGTTGCGGATTCTATGTAGGGAATGCATGTGCCGTCTCAGTTACAGGGATGGGGGAGGAGATTATCAAAAAGATGCTTGCAAAGAGAGTATACGATATTGTGTCAGATGGTGAAGATATTCAATTAGCTTGCAAAAAGGGTATTGATCTTTTTAAAACGCACACCAAAGCAGGTATTATTGGAATTTCAAAAACTGGTTATGCTGTAGTTTCTAATATAGAAATGGCAAGTTATGCTCTGATAAAAGAGGTTTAGAATCTAAAAAGATTCTCAATAGATCGATTTTCGAATAAAGGATAGGTTATTAATTTTGTATGGTAATAAAAGCTTCTATTATTATTCATGCCCCACTTGAAAAGGTCTGGAAGACTTTCACTGACTTAACATGCTGGAAGGACTGGAATACAGTCATAAGAGACATTCGTTCTGAGAAAAACACTCTTTACAATAATAGTGTTCTAAAATGTTCATTCCGTCCTTTCCGATTCCCGATAAACGTTAATATAAAGATCCAAGAAATATTTCCATATGAACGTATAGTCTGGTTAGCAAGTAAAACAGGATTAACAGCATATCATGAATTTCTTTTTAGAAAACATGATAAAGGTGTAATTGTAACAAGCAAGGAAACATTTACTGGATTCCTTACAAAAGCTTCTGGCTTACTTCTGCCTAAAAAGAGGATGCTTGATTTAGCAAAAACATTTCTGAGAGACCTTAAAAAAGCTTCAGAATATTGATAAATCAATTTTTATTAATATATGTGTTATCATATTTTAAAGCTTTATTTTGTTATATCTCTCTATATACATCATGAGAAAGGAAAAAATTAAAATTACAATAAAAAATATTACATTGCTGGCAGAATTATTTGAAACAAAGACAGCATTGGCAGTTTTTAATGCTCTTCCAATTGAAGCAATTCCCGAGAAATGGGGTGATGAATTCTATTTTGAAATTCCTATACAAATGCCTCTGGACGAGACTGCAACTTCCAAGGTAAAGATTGGGGATATTGGTTATTGGCCACCAGGAAATGCACTCGCAATCTTTTTTGGACCCACACCTATAAGCAGAGGCCCTGATCCTGTGCCAGCAAGTGATGTTAATCTCGTTGGCAGAATTATCGGTGATGCTACAGTCCTCAAAGATGTAAAAGGTATTTGCAAAATCAGAATTGAAAAAGCTTAGTCAAAATTAAAACTGATGTTTTAATTTTTTACGTTCATATAATTATTAACCCGATTAATGCAGATATTGCTCAAAAATTTATTTAACTCGATGACCCCTGTAAGTAATAACCAAAAAGATACCAAAAATAATAGTAGTGGTTCTTATTAGGAATTCAAGAATATAAATATAAGTAG
>FWPV01004381.1_pt1 | contig 30301 bp, 18 predicted proteins | sample 2228371 | NCBI WGS metagenome assembly FWPV01 (sample SAMEA103939776, study PRJEB20133) | metagenome | reverse complement strand
GAATGCAGTGCCCACCCACCCCCGGCCCAGGGTAGAACGGCATGAAGCCAAAAGGCTTGGTGGACGCCGCCTCTATCACCTCCCACACGTCAATGCCCATTCGCTCGCACAGCAGGGCCATCTCGTTCACCAGGGCAATGTTGACGCTGCGGTAGATGTTCTCCAGGAGTTTCGTCATCTCGGCGGCGCGGGGCGAGGAGACGATGTGCACGGACGGATGCAACTGGGCCAGCACCAGCGCCGCCAACTCCGCGCATCGGCGCGTCAGCCCACCCACGACCTTGGGCGTGTTGCGCACGGTATGCTGGCGGTCGCCCGGGTTGATGCGCTCGGGCGAGAAGGCCAAGTGGAAGTCCACGCCCGCCTTCAGGCCCGACGACTCCAGGATGGGCAGCACTTCGTCCTCCGTCGTGCCTGGGTAGGTGGTGCTCTGCAGGACGATCAGTTGCCCTGGGCGCAGGTGGGCCGCAATGCCCCGCGCCGCGCCCAACACAAACGACAGGTCGGGCGAGCGCGTTGCCGTGAACGGCGTGGGCACGCAGATGAAGACGACATCGGCCTCGTCCAGCGCGGCGTAGTCGGTGGTGGCGCGAAGGTGGCCGCTCTGCACGACGGCCCTCAGGTCCTCGCCCGCCACGTCGCCGATGTAACTTTCGCCCCGCGACAGCGCGCCCACTCGGGCCGGGTCGGTGTCCAGCCCGGTTACGACAAACCCAACGCGCGCCAGTTCCACCGCCAGCGGCAGGCCCACGTAGCCCAACCCGATGACGCAGACCCGCGCCTCACGGTCGGCTATCTTGCGTTCCAGAGAATGGCTCAACGGTTCGCCTCCTTCCAGCGATAGGCGGTCGGCGAGCAGCAGTCAGCGGAACACGCAGGGGCGACCTGCGAATCGCGCGTAGCGGGGGTTTAGCCCCACGCTGCCCCTACGCCTCGCCCCCAACCTTCGGCCTCCCCGAGCAGGGTAAGGTTAGCCCGGGCGTTGAGACCTGAACTCATACTTCCACAGGGCGTACAGCGCCGCCAGCGCGGTCGCGCCGCCCACGGCATACCCCTCCGGAATGCTGGCCTGCGTTACGAACACCGCCAGCATCCCCAGCCCGCACCCCACCAGGTACAGCGTCAGCACGGCCTCGCGCGGCGTCAGTCCCCGCTCCACGAGGCGATGCGAGATGTGATCCTTCCCAGGCGTAGTCAGCGGGTTCACGCCCCGCCGCAGCCGCGAGATGATGACCAGCGCCGTGTCAAAGATGGGCAGTCCCAGCACCAGCACGGGAACCATCCATGTTACGATGACGTAGTTCTGCGGGAAGCGCAGTTTGATGCCCAGCGCCGCGAGGAGGAAGCCGATGAACAGGGCCCCGCTGTCGCCCATGAAGATGCTGGCGGGGTTGTAATTGTACACGAGAAACCCCAAACTCGCGCCCAGCAGTGCCGCCGCCAACGCGCCCACCAGGTACTGCCCGCTCATCGCCGCCAGCAGGAGAAAATACGCCGAGGCCACCGCCGCCACGCCCCCGCTCAACCCGTCCATGTTGTCCAGCAGGTTCATGGCGTTGGTGATGTACACGACCCAGAAGACGGTAACGGCCACGTTCAGCCAGGCGTAGGGGAACAGACCGATGCGCACGCCCGAGAACGCCAGAATCAGCGCCGCGCCGATCTGCCCCAGGAGTTTCCACTGCGGGGACACGCCCCATCGGTCATCCCACAGGCCGAGGAACGAGACCAGTGTGGCCCCGATGAAGATGCTCACCACCTGCGCGATGGGGAACCACTCGCCGAAGATGACCAGCGCGGCCATGAAGGCCAGGTAGATGGCCGCGCCGCCCATGCGGGGCATGGGGACTTTGTGCACCTTGCGCGGGCTGGGCTGGTCCACCGCCCCCACGCGCACGGCCAGCCGCTTGGCCAGGGGCGTGGCCCCCACGGCCAGCAACAGCGCCGAAAGGAAGATGAGCATGTAAACCAACATCGCGCCTGCTCCGTACGTCGCGCCGGGTTCATCCACGCTGCGAAGCATTGCTGAGCAACGCGGACGCTTGCCCTAGCGCGGTAAGAACCTGATCAATGTCATCAAACCAGTATTTGCTGTAGTTTGCTGGCAAGCCATCTCTGTCGGGGGTATGCAAGAAGGCGAACACATACACTTCCTTGCCATTGTGGGAAATGGCCCTTTTGGCTCCCCCTGGCTCTTCGAAGATGGCTGAGTAACCATCAATCTTTCGTTGGTAGTCTGTGTGCGCTGTGCCCTTCGGATCAACGAAGACGATAAAGTATTGATTCCCCTTTTGCAGCCAGAAGATAAAGTCAGGCTTGAACTCACGAACCTTGTTCACCGTTCCGTCGTAGTACGGGATGTAAACTGCGTCTAGACTTTCGTCCAGTTTGCTGAACATCCACCAATCAAACTCCTCAAACCTGCTGCCGCATTTCCCGCTGTAGTCTTCAAGGCGGTTCAGGAAATCAATCTCGCTCTGCGTCTGTATGATGTGTTTGATGTATTCAATCCGCTCAGTTTCGTCGGACAGGATAATCGGAATGTAGTAATGATTTGCTACGTAACGGATTTTCAGGCGTTTGCCCGAATACTCCGCCTGCGCTTCTCTCACCATTCGCGCGGCACGTTCCACCCCCTCCGTGTATTCATCGAGGTTGATCTCCTGGCGTTCTAACTTTTCCCTCAGTTGTTTCTTGAACGCTTCGGGGTCTTCAAACTGGTGCACCGACTCCACTTTGGCTTTTAGGTCGCTGACGTCCTTCAGGGAAACCTGGATGTTCCTGAAGTGTTTGATCTCATCGTCCAGCGGTTTGAGCCGCTCAAACTCTTGTGGGATCACACTGAAGTAATCAAAGATGCGGCGCACCAGTAGGTCAATGTTGCGGTAGGCTCTGTCAGAATCCTTGTAGAAGCGACCCGTGTCCACGATGCTGCCTTTCAAAAGCCCGACCTTTTGAGGCTCTACATCGTACAATGCCATCAAAACCCGATCATCGGCGATATATTCCAGGTATTTCTTGAGCAGTTCTAGTTCGGTCCGCTCGATCTCAAACCGCGCACGGCCGGCGTGCTCTATCATCGGCTTTTGAGCCGACCGATACACCGGAATCAGCAATTCGTGCTGGTCGGCTGCGGGGTTCTTGAAAAGCGATAACTGCTGAAAAACCCCCTTACGGCTCTCCTGGTTGAGGTGCGCGATCACAGTCTGGAGTGCCTGCCGGTTCGTGCCGAAGATCACCAGCGTTTCCAACGCCGCGACCTTATCCTTTACCCGCCCAAATAACTCTGGGGACACCTCCTTGGAATTGTACAGCGGCAGAAGACGTCTTCGCTTGTTCTTCACCGGCTCAATCCGTACCCCTCGCCCCACTGCCTGCAAGATGAACTTGCGCGCCTCGTCTCCTACGCCGATGTTGATGAAGTTGATGACATTCGGACGGTTGGAATCCCAACCCTCGTAAAAGCTGCGCGAGCCCATCAAGATGTTGATGTCAGAATCATCTGCGTTCAGCCGTTCAAAGAAGCCCTCATCCTCAAACCCCTCAACGATCTCGTATCCCGCCAACTTATCTTTGAGCCACCCCGAAATATCCCCGATTTTGATCAGCGCGAACGGACTGCTGCTTGTCTTCAACTTGAACGCCAATTCCTGTTTGTTGGATGGACGAATAAGTACCTCTATTTCGCCGGCGCTGGGCGCATTATAGACTGCTTGCAGAATGTCCTCTGGCTCCAGCCTTTCGAACACATCTTGGTGAATTGTGAGCCTTTCGCCCTCTTCGAACATCAAGGCGGGCTTCTGTCCCAATTCCTCCCACAGTTCTTTCTTGGCGGCATCCCATACCGCTCGGCTGATCTCGCCCCTGCCGATCCGTTCCAGTTCACGGAAGAACAGTTGCAAGTCAGCATCCTCCGTATTGACAGAATTGACCAGCGTGAGCAACAGTGGGTTATGATAACGCAGGGTGCTGGCCGCCTCGCGGACTACGCGGGAAAACTGCTTAGCATACGCCAGCATCAACAGCGATTTCAGGACGATCTTTTGCTTCTCCTCGTTATTGTAGTCGTCCCCGTCTCGAAATGCCCGGAGTTCCTGCTGTAAAATGACAATGTGCTTGCCGTAGCCAGCCTTGATGAACTCAGAGAGGTTGAAGTTACAAACAGTGGTTGCCAGATCGCGTGGATCAGTGAAAGTGGCGGAAAAATTGAACAGAAACCCGTTGCGCGATACGATAGAGTAGATATGCTGGCGCTTGGAATCCTCCCGGTCGCCCTTGTGCGCCTCGTCTAGGAATACGTACCATTTCCCGCCGTCGTCGTAGTTGCGGAAATCAACGATCCGCTCCTTTTGCTCATCGCTCAAGTTGTCGGACCGGTAATAGAACACTGTCAATTCGTGCTCTTTGAAAAGGGATGGGCTATGCCGCTTGGCCTCGGCGTACTCCCGTAACTCTCGCAAGCGGATGAACAGGTCGCCGTGCGCTGCATTGAACTCCGCCACATGCGCTTTGAATTGCTCTATCAAATCGTCTCGGTGGGTCAACACCAGGATATCGTTGGGCGGGATCTCCCCGCGCCGGATCAATTCCCACAGCACCTCAATCAGTTTGACCAGCACCAGCGTCTTGCCGCTGCCCGTCGCCATCCAGAAACAGGCGCGGTTGATGAACTGCTCGTAAGGGATCTTCCCATCCGCGACCGTGTAGTATTCGCCCAGCAGCCGTGCCAGTTTGTAGTCCTTCGGCAGGGGGATGTCCAGCGGATCGTCCAGCCCGTTGTCCCGATACCACCGGAAGAATTCCCGTCTGCGCTCGTGATTGGCGTCGGCGTTCTCGCCGGGCTGATAGTCGCGGAAATCTTCGTAATACTTCCACAGCGCCTTGATGGCGTTTTCCACCGCCTTGCGCTGGTAGTCCCACAATGCCTTGTTGCGCGAGAACGCCCCGATGTCAAACGCCTGCCAGTTGACGGGCAAGCCGTCAAACGAAATGTCGTCCACCATCTCTTGCAGGTAAACGCGGCTCATCTTATCACCACCAGATCAACGGCTTGATGCGCTTCCAGTCCAGGTTTCTCGTATCCACTACTTCACCGTCCTCAAACTCCACGGAATCCGCGGTGATGCGCTTGATCCATTTGCCGGTCAGGTTGGAGAGGGTCTCGGCAATGTCTATGCCGTCGTAAAGTCTGCTCAGGTCCACTTTGACCGCGTTCTGCTCGGTGTCCACCTCCAGCGCCTCCAGCATTTTCAGGTCGCGCAGGAAGACGTACTGGTGGTAGGGGTCTTGGTTCGGGTCGTCAAACAGGTCGGCCTCTTCATATTTGGCGCGGCGCAAGGTGTCTTCGTATTGCTCCAACTCGTAGTATTTGAAGAAGCCGCCGCCTTGCCAGTTGACCTCGTCGGAGATGCCGCAAGGTTCATGATTACCTCTTCCAGCCAAGACTTCTTTCATTCTCCCAAGGATGCCGGTTTTTGTTTGGCCATCCATTTGGTAGAAGTTACCGAAGTGGTCTCCCATCTCAATCCCAACCCACTTCCTTCCGAGTTTGTGTGCAACCGCTGTTGTTGTACCAATACCCAGAAAGAAGTCCATAACGAAATCACCTTTATTGGACGTGGATACTATCACACGTTGTAGAACCTGCTCAGAATTCTCCGTAGTGAATCCGTACGTTGCGCTATACCCCGATATATCTGTCCAATTTGACCCCAGCGTCTCCCATTTAGTCAAAAACTTGGGCATCCCTGTTCCTTCATCCATCTTGACTAAACCTTTTGAGATAGCGTCGTCTATTGCTTCTTGGCTTAAGACCCATCGTCTACCTTCAGGGGCTTTAATTCTTTTTCCGAAAAATACTCTGTATAGGAGCTCTTCATCTTTTCGAGTTCCGGGAAGATGCATATCTACCCATTTCCACTCACTCTCTGGCTTTAATGTTCTGAAGCCATGAAACACTGAACTAGAACACTTAGAGTACAAATAGACCGTATCTGTTGCTGTATGAAACCGGCCTGGTTCGCCCTTCAATGTTCTAGTCCGTTTAACTGCAATTTCGTTCTTAAACACGTCAAAAACCTCATTCATCAAAAGCCTAACGAACATATTGCCATTATAATCGCAACGGACGAAGATACTACCTGCATTGCTGAGCAATTCCCTAGATAGCCGGAGCCTGTTTTCAATCAGCGTAACCCAAGTTGAATCTTTGTACTTCACGGTGTAGAGGTAGTCGGCATCGTTTTCCTTGTTGAAGGGCGGGTCTATGTAGATGGTCTGTACCTTTTCCCGAAACTTGGGGAGGATGGTGTTCAGGGCTTGGTAGTTCTCGCTCCTAATCAGCCAGCCGTCCAGAGATGCATCCAGATTATCAAACAAGCCGAGGATTTCCAGTTCCAGGTCTTTGAAGTACCTGGTATCAACGGGCAGGTGCTGGCAGCGTTTCGTAAGGTGCTTGCCCATCATGTCTTCTCCCAGCACATCCGCTACCGTGAACGATCCGTCCACGATGCCCAACTGCCGCCATTCTTCTACCTGTGCTTCCATGTTGGGGTGGTCAAGCAACTCTTCCACGACCGCCATGCCGCCTTCCCTTTCCGCGATGCGGTCCAGCGTAATCACGTAATTGGAGTTCAGCACAAACTTGGGCTTGTTCCAGATTTTGACCAACTCATCCTCAAACTGGCTGATGAAGGCGATGATCTTGAAGGCGATGTCGCGGAGGGTTTGCAGTTGCCTGATGCGCTTCTCTGTCCATTCGCTCTCGCCCCTGAAGATGTACTGATACATCCAGAGGTCAAACTGCTCCTCCAGGAACGCCCTGGCGTCCTTGTTGATGAAATAGTCCACCTCGCTCTGCTTCTCAAAAACACGGAAGGCACGCTCCAGGGTGTCTTCGTTGATCTTATCGCCGATCTTCCGAAGGGTCGTGAGGATTTCGTCGGTCCTGGTCTTCTTGCCCCTTTCGGAATAGGCCACCGAGAACACCAGCGTGCCATCCCCGCGTTTCTCTTTGAAGGTATAAACGATGTCGCGCTTCTCGTTGGCCCTTTTGTGCTCCAGCGTGGACACGTCAAAGAAGAACTTTCGCCCGTCTGCCTCCACCTCCATGCTCTTGAACAAGCGGTCGGTTTTGACGTAGTAGAGCATGTGGGTCTTCCAGAATAATACCACATCTCTGTCATCGGTATAGACCTTCTCGTAGACGTTCTGGTGCAGCGGCGTATAGCGGAAGTAGATCGAGCCGCTCTCGCTGAAATAGCGGTGGAAGAAATCGTAGAGTTTCTCAAACAGTTCCTCGCGGAACCCCGGGAATGGCTTGAGCGCCTCGTCAATGTCCTGCTTCAGCCGGGGGAACACGCCCTCGGTGTAGTAGCGGGTCTTGATCCGCATCAGGTTAATGTAGCCCGATTCGCCTTCCACTTTGGCGCCGACGAAGACATCGCGCAGAGCGTCGAAGAATTTCTGTTCTCTGTTCATGGTCGCCCTTCCTAGATACAATATTCGCCCTACTTGCCCGAAACGAGCGCCTCTAACTGCTCTATGAATTGTTCCAGTTGAGCCTTGTCGCCCTCCGGGGCCACCTCCAGCGCCAGTCTGGCGTATGCGAGAGCCTGATTCATATTCCCAACCTTGTTGTAGAGCACCGAGAGGTTGCGGATGGTGATGTAGTCCCGCGGGGCCAGTTCCAGCACGCGCAAGTTCTGGGCGATGGCCTCGGTGATCTTGCCCTGCTGGTCCAGCACGTAGCCCAGCATGCTGAGCGTTTCCACCGCATTCGGGTTGAGTTCCGCCGCCTTGCGGTACATCTCCTCGGCGGCGGCCCAGTCGCCCGTCTGGGTGTGCAACTGTCCCAGCAGTAGGTAGGTCTGGTCGTACAGCGCGTCCAGGGACAGCGACGTCTCCAACTTCTCGCGGGCCTTGTCATAGTCGCCCATCAGGTAGTAAACCAGGGCCCATTCGTTGTACAGGTGCGCCTTGTTGGGGCTGAGTTGAGTGGCCTGGGCGTAATAGTCGGCGGCCAGTCGCAGTTTCTCCAGCCTCTCGGCAGGATCGGTGGTCTCCTGCGCCCAGGTGCGGTAGAAGCGGCCCATGTTGGCCGTGTGGTCCACGTTGAGCGGGTACAGGGAGCGCGCTTTCTCCACCGTGGCGATGCCCTCGTTGAGCAGGACCTGCTTCTTCTGCGGGGTCTGCGCCAGCGGCACCATCTGCTGGTACACGCGCGCTTGGGCCAGGTAGTAGAAATCCTCCGAAGGGGCATACTTGGTCGCGTTCTGGTACAGCATCAGCACCCGATCCAGTACCTGCAGTCGCTGCTCGGTGTTGAGCGAACCGGCGTTCCTCATGTAGTCCTGCTCCAGCAGGTAACCCTGCTGGTAGAAGATGTCCGCCTTGACGAGCACACCGTTGGCGTTCCAAATCAGGAGTCCGGCGACGACGGCCAGCGCCGCGTAGGCCCAGGAGACCTCCACCCGCGCCCATCGCTGCGGCGACGGCCCGGGCCGGTACAGCGCCGCCCCCAGCAGAAACACGAGGGCGAAGAAGGCGACGTACCACCGCGCGATGATGCCGCTCACGTCTTTGCCCACCCTCAGCAAATCGGCCTTGGCCCACCCCACCGCCAGGGGGATGAGGATGACCGCACCCAGGAAGACCAGGGTTGCCGCCAACAGCCACCCTGCGGGGGGCGGGGTCTCCTCGGTCTCGCGCGCTCGGTGAAACGCCACGGCGGCCCCGACCAGAATGGTCAGCCCGAGCAACATGATCATCCCCCAGGAGCCGCGCGGTTCCGCCGTGAGCAGGCCGACTTTGGCAAACGAGTTCGCGATGATGGTGGGGATGGACGTGGCCCTCGCCTGATTGGACGTGAAGTCAAATACCACGATGGAAAGGATGAGCACGGCGATGAGCGTGTACGCGAGAAACTCGCGCCACCGTCGGTCCTCTGCCCGCGCGGGGGCCACTCGCGCCACCGGTTGTGGCCGCTTCTTGTGCTTCTGCTTGCGCCCGGCGACGGCCTGCGCGGGAGCGGTGGGCCTGGGTGCCACGGCAGGCACAGCCTCCCGAATCCGCCCCGACCCTGCCAGCACAAACAGCGCCGCCAGCGCCCAGAAGTACGTGCCTGTGGCCGCGATGATGAACCCGAAGTGAATCTCTATGAAGTGGCCCAGGATGGCGGCCAGGAGCGCGGCGATGAGGATTCGCCGCCCGCCAGGGAGCGCGTCGCCTTCGCCCGTGCTCGGGTTCACCGCCGCCACGATGAGATACAGCACCAGGCCGAAGATGAATCCCGCCGGCAGGCTGACGCCGAGGAACGCGTACCCGCCCGTGAGCGCCCGCGCCAGCACCGCTCCAACCACCGCGCCGCCCACGATGAACATGACGAACAGATCGCGTTCCCTCCGCGAGCGCAGCAACCCCAGCCACCGCAACCCGTAGTAGAAGATGCTGGTGAAAAGGAACATGTACGCCAGGAAGCCCAGAATCCCCGTGGACACCAGCGCGTCAAATGTCTGATTATGGGAACGGTCGGGCGTGCGGTTGCGCGCCTCGTAGTGCGCCAAGTCGGGCGGGTAGAACGGCTCGTAGGTAACGTACATGGACTCGGGGCCGTACCCCACGAGGGCGCGCAGCGGGTTGGACGCGATCATCTTGACCGCGCCCTCCCAGATGAGCACGCGCACCTTGCCGGTGCCGCCCTCGGTCTCAAACACCTGGCCCAGGCGGCCGATGTACGGCGTCTCGCGCAGGGATTCCAGCGGCGTTTGCGGCAGGTTGAACACAACAAGGAAGGCGGCTACCAGCACGGTCTGAACGATCCAGGAAATCCACAGCCAGCGCCACCCCTTGCGCGACAGGATGAGCACGACATACGACAGGATGACCACCGCCCCCAGCAGGGCCACGCCCAGCAGCGGTGAGTTGAGCCTGGCGATTCCCAGCCACGCGAGCACGCCGCCCAGCAGGACGGCTCCCGCCCCCACGGCAACGCCGCGTGCCACGTCGCCCGCGGCCATGCGCCGCTCGCCGCCCGCGCGCTGGCGCAGCGACACCAGCAGGATGAGCACGAATGCGTACAGCCCGCCCAGCAGGCCCAGCCAGGGGCCGCGGCTCTGGGTGAAGAAGATGGCGATGAGTTGAATCGCCACGATGAACAGGTACACCCCGCCCAGCACCGCATCGCGCATGGGGCTTGGCTCTTTGGACGTCGCCATCCGCGCGAAGATGGGCAGCGCCCTGTACACCGTAACGAAGAACGCCATGAGCAGCCAGGCCGCGATGAAGATGGCGTTGCCCATGGTGGACGCGACGCGCTCCACCGTCTCCCCCGCCCAGGGCAGCGGGTCCAGCCGATAGTGTTGCAGAATCCCATACAGGCTGGCCGGCACGCTCGCCAGGATGATGGCTTGGATGGCGCGTTCCAGTTGGTCGCGGGTGCGCATTCGCTCCAGCATGAGGAAGAAGATGACGATGTAGGAGAAGGCCGCCGACACGCCCTGCAGCCTCACGTAGGAGCCTTTCCAACTGATGCCGGGCGTGCGCGAAAACGCCAGCGAAATGAGATACGCCAGCACCATGAGCAAGGTCGGCAGGACCAGGGGCGTGGAGCGCACCCGCGCCCACAAAGGCGACCCAGGCGCGGCCCTGTCGCGCTCACCTTCGCCCCACTGCCACGCTTCCACCTTGCTCACAACCCAGGCCACGATCATTACGATGACGATGGACCGCAGCAGGGTGAGTTTGTCCGGCTCAAAGACGCGGCTAGAATAGATGTTGAAGAACAGGGGCACGGCGACCAGCGCGGCCAGCCAACCCGCCTCTATGATTTTGTCGCAGTACCGGCTCAGTTTCGTCTCTGTCAATGCTACGCTCTCCTTGAAGGCTCTCGTCGGTGAGGTGTCAAATCGTTCCCAACTTCGCTACGCGCCTTGCAGGGGGACGGTTTGTTTCTCAAACCAGCGGATCGTTTGCCTCAGCCCTTGTTCCAGCGAGACCCTGGGCTCAAACCCCAGCAGTTGTCGCGCCTTGTCAATGGATGGGCGGCGGCGCGGCGCGTCCTCAAAATGCTGCCCGAAGACCGTTTCGTAGGGCACGTGGACGATGCGCGACGAACTTCCCGTAAGCGCGACGATGATCTCGGCCAGGCTCTGCACCGTTACCTCGCGGTCGCTCCCAATATTGAACGCCTGGCCCAGCGCCTCGGTGCGGGTTGCGGCGCGCACGGTTCCGTCCACCGTGTCGGACACGTAGGTGAAGCACCGGGTCTGCTGGCCGTCGCCGTACACGGTAAGCGGCTCGCCTTTCAGGGCCTGCGAGATGAAGCGGGCCACCACACTGCCATAACCCCGGCCGTCCATGCGCGGGCCGTAAGAGTTGAAGTAGCGGACGACGGAGACCTCCAGCCCGCGCGCAGCGTAGGCGAAGCACAGGTGCTCGTCCAGCGCCTTGGACACGGCATAGGCCCATCGGGGGATCCAGGTCGCGCCCAAGATGCGGTCGTCCTCCTCGCGAAAGGGGACACGGTCGCTCTTGCCGTACACTTCGGACGACGAAGCGAACACGACGCGGCGCCGATGCGCGAAGGCGGCCGCAAGCACCGCCTCGGTGCCCGCGACGTTGACCTGGACGCAGCGCAGGGGGTCGCGTACAACATGGCTCACCCCCACCACCGCGGCCAGGTGGAACACCGCATCGCACCGCTCCACCAGGCGCGACACCAGGGCCGCATCGCACACGTCGCCCTGCACCCACGCGAAGCGCGGGTTATCCCGATGGTGGGCGATGTTCTCCAAGCGGCCCGTGCTCAGATCGTCCAGCGCCACGACCGAATGCCCGTCGGCCAGAAGGCGGTCGGCCAGGTGGGATCCGATGTAGCCTGCTCCGCCCGTTATCAGTGCGTTCATGCCCCCATCTTATCCCACACGCGCCGAAAAATCAAACCCGCATTCCCGCGCGCCCATGCCGCCCTTGAAATTTCCCCTGAAGCGCCGTAAAATGGAGGCGTCTTGAGGAGGTTCGCATGGCAAAAGACCTCATCCTGGTGGTGGACGACGAGAAGAACATCGCGGAACTGATCTGCGCGTACCTAGAGAAGGACGGGTTCGCCGTGGATTCGGCGGGCGACGGAGAAGAGGCCCTCCGCAAGGCGAACGCTCTCAAGCCCGCGCTCATCATCCTGGACCTCATGCTGCCCGAAGTGGACGGGTGGGAGGTGTGCCGCCGCATCCGCGCCACGTCGCAGGTTCCCATCATCATGCTGACGGCCCGCAGCGACGATGTGGACAAGATCATCGGCCTGGAACTGGGAGCCGACGACTATCTCACCAAGCCATTCAACCCCCGTGAACTGGCCGCGCGCGTCAGGGCCATCCTGCGCCGCACCCAACGGCAGACCGATGCAGAAGAATCCATCTGCATCGGCGACCTGGTGATAGACCCCCACCGCCGCGAGGTTACCATCCGAGGTCGGCGTGTGGACATGCGCACCAAGGAGTTTGACGTGCTCCTCGTGCTCGCCCGACACAAAGGCATGGTGCTGAGCCGCGAGCAACTGCTCAGCGAGGCCTGGGGCTACGACTTCTACGGCGAGACCCGCACGGTGGACGTCCACGTTGCCCACGTCCGCAACAAGATCCAGTCCAGCGGCGTGTCCATTGAGACCGTGTGGGGCATCGGCTACAAACTGGTGGAAGAGAATCCACCTGCCGAAGGGCCTTCGCGCTAGGCCCATCCCATACCACCGCACGGGGAACAGGGCGTGGAGAATCGGGTCCAATCTGGAGCACGGCCCACCGCCGGCGATAGGAGGGCACGGCTTGGATTTGTCTGTGGATAACTCAATTGAATTATCCACAGCAATCCACATTTTCCGGGCTAGAGGCTCCAAGCCCGTGGCCGGCTACAGGCGGCCCTGTGCATATCCACAAGTTGTGCCCAGCGTTCACGCGGGCAGCGGCCCTACTGGTAGTGGGGGCATCTCTCCGGAGTTACAACGGGGGCGGCCTTCTCGGGTTATACACATGTTCACAGGACTACGGCTATTGCGGCTATAACAATATCTCCTAAGAGAGAGTATGTTATTCCAAAAGATCATCCACAGCCGCGTCTTCTTCGGCGAAAGAAATTATGCATGGGGAGAGCCCGCGTCGGATCGTGAGGCGGTCAAGATGATGTTGAGCGGTGTGCGGCGCACCGACCGAACCTCCAGCCCCGCCTGTGCCACCCAGCGGGGCAGATCGCGCTCCACCTGCAGCCATGCCTGGTACGTGGCCCACTCTTCAGCCAGGCTTACCCGCCGGTGGCGTATCTCGGGCCACAGGGAGCCCAGCGGCGAGAAGGTGAAGGCATCCAGCGCGCGCCGCAACCACGACTCCGCCGGCTCCACTATTCCAAGCACCCCACCGGGCCGCAGCACGCGGGCGATCTCCGCGATCGCCGCCTGAGCGTCCAGATGGTGAAGTACGCCGTCCACCAGCACCGCATCAAACGCGCCGTCGGCGAAGGGCATGCGTGTCCCGTCACCGACGACCGGGCAAGGCGGCCGGCCGGCGCGGAGCAAACGCAGTGAGTAGTCCATGCTGACCACGCGCCGGTAGCCCAGCCGCGCCAGAAGGCGCGTGTTGATCCCATCGCCGCACCCGTAGTCCAGAATCCGCGCCTCGGTCGGGAACGCGAAGGCGCGCAGGCGGCGAAGTCTGCGACCCTCGCCGCGCCGCACGTGAAGATAGGCTTCGTCCCATTGGGCCTGCCCCGTGTCGGATTCCAGGCCAAAAGCCCGGATGTATTCCCGCGCCAGATTGTCCCAGCAATAGCGGGATCGGGTAAACTCCCGCGCCCGTGCTGCCAGTTCTGCCCGCGCGCCGCCATCGGAGAGCAGTTGGTGGATCGCCGAGGCCCACGCTTTCGGGTCCAGCGGCGGAACCAGGATGCCGTTCTTGCCATCCACCACCGCATCGGGGATACCGTCCAGCCGCGAGGCCACGACGGGCAACCCGCGCGATGCGGCTTCCAGCGCCACGATGCCGAACCCCTCCATGTCGCCCGCGACGGGAATGTTGGGCATGACGAATAGCGTGGCCGCCGCGTACAAGTCGGCGAGGATGTCATCCGGCACGCGCCCCAGAAGCACCACCCGCTCGTGCATCTTGCGCTCGCGGACGACGCGGCGTACCGTGGGCCGTTCCGGGCCATCGCCCACGATAAGGTAGATGGTGCTCGGATTCGCCTGCGCCAGCAGTGGCAGAACTTCGCGCACGAACCAGGCCACGCCCTTGCGCGGGACCAGCCGCCCAACGGTCAAGAGCACGGGCCGGTCGCGGAGTTCCAGCATCAACGCCAGGCGGAGCCGCTCTTGCGCGAGGTAGCGATCTGGCGGATCCTCCGGCGCATGCACGCCCACCGGAATCACGCGACAGCGGGCGGGGGCCACGCCTTTCGCGAGGCAGGCTTCGCGTGCTGCCTGGCTGATGGCGATGACCACGTCGGCGCGGCGCACGCAGGGAAGCACAACCGCCTGGTAGATGCGGCGCGGGTACAGGATGTCCAGCCCGTGGGCGGTCAACCCCCACCTTCGCCCCGTGAGGCGCGACAGGATCAGTCCCAGCGGAGCCAGCACAGGATCGCTCACGTGGATGAAGCGGATGGGCGCGATTGTGCATGCCCACAGTCCGCTCAGGAAGGCCCACACTGCAAACAGCGGCCACCCCCAGCGGGGCCCGCGCCACGCGATCACCCGTGTCGGTACGATGCCGCCCACGGCGCGGGTCATCTCATAACTCAACTTCTCCATCCCGCCCACAGACGGCGGGTATTTCCGGGTGATGAACAGTATCATGCCGGCTTCCGTAGCAGGAACTCTGCGTGCCAAGTTAGGAACTCGCCGATGAGCGGCCACAGCGCCGTGTTCACCGGCGAGAATCGCGTGGACAGGGACACCACGTCCCAACCCGCGTCCGCGATCCACCTCTTGGCCGCGGCAATCGTTACACGGTGGAGGCCGAACCCGTGGTAGGCGCGGCTGTACGAGCCGCCCTCGGCTATGATTTCGCGCTGCCAGGCCGGAATGCGGCGGGCGCGCGTGCGCAGGTACATCCACGTCGCCACCCGCTCGCCCAGCAGATGGAACGGCGCGAACTGGTGTCCCCCACGCGGGCTGTAGAACGGCGGAAAACTCACGTAGGCATGCCCGCCGGGCCGCGCCACGCGCCGTATCTCCCGCAACAGCGCGGGGGCATCGGGCACATGCTCTATCAGGCTCGCGCAGAAGACCAGGTCAAAGGCGGCATCGGCGAAGGGAAGGGCCAGAGCGTTGGCGCACACCCGCGGCCACGCGGCGGGCAGCCCCGCCAATGTCGGCAGTGACAGATCGGTGGCCACGACCCGCGCGCCGCGTTCGGACAGCGCCTGCGTGTATCCGCCCAGGCCGCAGCCCAAATCCAGCACCCGACGGCCTGCAATGCCTACGCCCTGGGCTTCCAGACGCCGGAGCACCATCCGGCCCTGGTGCGCCTGGAACTGACGGTAGGCATCGGGCGATTCGCCGCGCCGCTTCGCCAGGGCGAGCAGATGCTTCCACTCACTCACCCGCGCCACCCTGCGGCCCGTTCAGCCGCTTGGCGATCAGATCCGCCAGCATCCCGAGCGCGCCGATCTGAACGCCGGTCAGAATCAGCATGACGGTGGAGGGCGCAAAATGCCAGTTGTACGTGATGATATCGTAGATCACCTTCGCGCCCCCAAACAACAGCAGAAACAGGCTGACAGGCAAAAACACCTTGAGCGGATTGAAGTACACAATCGCGCGCACCACCAGCGTTAGGTAGTTGTACGTGTCGCGAATCGGGTGGAACGTGGAGCGCCCTTTGCGCGGGTAGTAGTCTATGGGGATGAAGTTGACCGTGTACCCATTGGTCAAGAAGGCGATGGTAATCGTGCTGACCCACGAATGGGTCGCCGGCAGGACGTTCAGAAAGCGCATGGCGGGCGCTCTGCGAAAGGCGCGGAACCCCGAGTTCAGGTCGGGAATTCGCGTCGCCGTGAGGTACGAGGCGAGAAGGCGGATGAAGGTCTTGGCGGGCGTGCGGAGCCATCGCAGCGTGCCCGCCTCTTTCTTCCGCGCGCCGATGACCATGTCGTACCCTTCCAGCGCGGCGACGAGGCGCGGCATGTCGTGATTCGGGTACGTGCCGTCGGCATCCGTCATCACGATGATGTCGCCTCGCGCGGCCTTCACGCCAGTCGTACGCGCGGCGCCCGTGCCGCGGTTGTGCGGATGCGAGATGACGCGCACGTTGGGGAAGCCGCGGGCGATCTCGGCGGTCCGATCAGTGGAACCATCGTCCACGACGATGATCTCATAGTCCAGCCCAGCGCCGTCCATCGCCGCCTGCACGGCCCGCAGGTCGTCGCCGATGGCCAGTTCCTCGTTGTACGCGGGGATCACCACACTGATCATGTTTGTTGCGCCCCTTCCCGGTGCGCCAGCGACCGCAACGAGTCCACGATGCGCCACAGGTAATCGCTGGCGAATAGGATCACCAACGGCAGGAACGGGAAAAAGTAGCGGTCTGTAGGCCACAGGAGCAGGTTAATGCCCAGTTGGGCCGCCATGAGCAGGAGCACCAGCAGGCGAATCTTGTTCAAGGCGTCGTCGGCGTAGCGCACCAGCCAGGATGCTACGAACAACGCCCCTACGACCGCGCTCCCGCTGCCGAGAACGCCGAGGATGTCTTTGATATAGTGGTGGGCCGATGCCTGTACCTTCGCCCAGTAGTCGCCCCAGTGGGCGAACACGTAGGCCCAGGGGGCGGGCGGGACCGCCAGCGACCGATGGAAGTCGTAGGTTTCCTTGAAATCGCCCACGCCGGTCAGCAGGCCGTAGGACGGATCGCCCACGGGCAGGAACCGTCCGGCGCCGACCCATGTCGTGAGCACGAAGAAGGCCGCAAACCCCACAGCGAACGCGCCTGCTCGTTGCAGCCGCGGCCCCTTCGCGACGAGGGCAACGACGGCGAAAGGCAGGGCATACAGCACGCCCACCGGCCGCACTGCCTGGCTCAGTCCCAGCGCGGCCCCTGCCCCTGCCATCCACGCGGCCGCCGCCCAACCGCCGCGTCGCAACCCGAGCACGAACCATGCCGCCACCACGAGCAGTACCACGGTAAACAGCGGCTCCGTGAGGCCGGACAGCCCGTAGTACAACACGTCGGCGTTCAACGCGAACGCCAACGCTGCCACCAGGCCCACCCGCGCGTCAAACCAGCGCCGGCCCAGCGCGTACAGCAACAGCGCTGCCAGCACCGTCGGCACGGCGGACGCCAGCGCCACCGCCACATCACGCTCACCCAGCAGGTGCATCGCCGCGGCGATGACCAGCGGATGCAGAAAATGGGGGTAGCGTTTGTCTGGATTGTATCCCTCGGTCGCCAGTTCGTAGGGCAAATACTGCCGCCAGGCGAACCCCTCGCCGCGCAGGTAGGCCCTGGCCACGGACGCATAGCGCATGGCGTCGGGCGACGAGATGCGGGTGAACACACGCGCGCGGTAGGCATACAGCGCCCGCCACCAGCACAACGATGAGCGCAAGAAACCAGGATTGCCAGCGGCGTCTCATGGGCGCGGCTCCTGCTTCAGGTACAGCACCGCCCGCAGGCCGTGCGTGCTGACGTATTCCTTGATGACGGTAAACTCGCCGAAGGCTTTGGGCTTGGCATAGAGGTTGCGCCACACGGGATTCGTCTTCGCCGAGGCGGTTAGGTAGGTGGGTGTCAGGAAAACAGCATCCACGTGCATGTAGCGCCTTTCAATTTCCTCAAGGGCCTCCGTGTCCACAGGAAACCACAAACTGGTGCGGTCGCCGTACCAGGAGATCAGCCAGTAGGCATCGCCCGCGACGATGGCATCGGGTGGCGTGTTGGCCTGGAGGAACTCGCCGATCTCGCGGTAGTCGGCTTCCACGATGGCCGAAGGTTCGGCGTCCAGTGGCGACCAGGGGAAAGCCGGAGACGGATAGAGCAGGAGCAGGAGCAGGACGGCCAATGCCGCCCACGATGCCCAGGCCGTCTGTGGACGCGAAACGAGAGCGCGATCATCCGGAGGCGTGCTCATAGACCATCCCCATCGGTGCGGATACGAGTGGTGGCGGCCTTCTCCCAGACCTGCACCCGCTCGCCGCGCAGGAAGCGCAGGGCGCCCTGCACCGCCGCCAGGTTCACGACACAGAAGTAGTAGGGCGCGTAGAACAAGATCACGCGCTTGCCGCGCTTCTGGAACCACGCGCCGACCAGCGCCGCCGCGTAGAACGCCAACTGCAGCGCCAGGGTAACGCGGAAGAAGGGCGACGCCAGCAGGAAGAAATTCGCCAATAGGAGCGCCGCGATAAAGTAGGGCACCACGTAGCGCAGGTATCTGTGCGAGAGGAGTTTCACGGACGTCAGGCCGTAGCGGAACGGATTGAGCATGCCCACGTGTTCGGTGAGCACGTGGAACACGCGCGCCACGCTGCGATGCTTGCGCCCGTACTCGTCGGCAGCGGTGAGCGAGGTCTCCTCGTAGGCCACGGCTTCCGGCTCGTGCACCGTGCGCAACCCTCTGCGAATCTGGGTCAGCGGGAGCCAGAGGTCGGCGCCCGTGTGATCGGGCACGGGCACGAAATGCCTGCGCGGGACCGCGTAGATGGCCCCGTTGCCGTTGATAATGTTCCCCGTTTCGCTCTCCTTGCGCTTGATCCAGGTCTCGTAGCGCCAGTAGAGCCCCTCGCCCGCGCCGATGGCCGAGCGCGGCTTCCGGTATCGCAGTTCCCCGCTCACGTAGCCCACGTTCGGGTCGGCCAGGTTGCGCACCAATTTCGCCACCGCATCCGGCTCGTATATGGAGTTGGCGTCTGAGAACACCAGGACCTCGCCCGTCGCCATTTCCACCGTGCGGTTCTGCGCGTGCGACTTGCCGCGCCTTTCGGGGACCGCATTGAGCCGCACGCCCTGCTCGGCGAACTCGGCCACGATCTCGTTGGTGCGGTCGGTGGATGCATCCGACGCGACCAGGATTTCCAACTTGTCGCGCGGATAGTCCAGGGCCAGCGAGTTTTCCAACTTCTCGCGGATACACGCTTCCTCATTGTGGGCGGCGATGATCAGCGACACGCTCGGTCGGATGTCGGCTCGCAGGAGCGGCTTCGGTCGGACGCGGGCGAGAATGCCCAGCAGCAACGGATACCCCACGTAGGTATAGGCCACCAGGGCGGCCAGCACCCACCACACGACAGCCAGGATCATGCTCCTCCTCCGGCCTCGCCGCGGCCAGTCTGCTCCCTACGCGCGGCGCGCATCGCCACCACCTGCAGGGCCAGCAGCGCCCAGAACACTTCGGCCACCGAACTTACCCCCAAGAGCGTGTCGGCCTCAAAAATCTCGTGCACGATGCGGCTTACGCCCGCGCCCAGGATACCCACCATCAGCGGATAGGCCCACGCGACGCGGCGCGTCTGCTTCACGAACCGCAGGGATGATGCCAGGAACAAGAATACGAACCAGAAGTACAGCACCACGCCGGGCAGGCCCTGTTCCACCGCCATGTTGAGCAGTAGGTTGTGCGGGTTGTCCACGGTCTTCCAGAAACTCAAACCGTACTCCGGATAGGTGGACGTCCACGTGTAGAACCCGATGCCGGCCAGCAGGTGGTCCCGCGCGATCTTCACGGCCGTCTGCCAGATCTCCCACCGACCCGACAGCGTGATGTCCAATGAATCGTAGATGCGCAGGTAGCGCGACAGCGCCTCTTGCTGGTAAGTATACAGAATCCCTACCAAGAAAAGCAAGAAGATGGCCGCCAACAGGATGACAAAGGTGCGGTTGTGGCGCAGGAGCAGCAAGATCACGCCTGCGGCTGCGGCTACCCCCATCAGGGCGCCCCGCGACCCCGCCCACAGCATCACCAGCCCCATCAGCGCCAAGAGCGCGGCCAAGGCCACCCGCCAGTACCATCGCACCTTTCCGAGCAGAAGCACCCCCAGCGCAATGGGGAACATCGTGCCCAGGTAGCCGCCCAGTGCGTTGGGGTTGTTCAAAACCGAGAACAGCCGCCGCCCGATGATCTCGTAGTACGTAATGATTTTCTGTCGGATGTACTCCGACCCGAAAAGGCCGTATCCGAACTGTTTTTGCAGAATGCCGTACACGGTTACGAACGCCGCTACCACGAGCATCGCATAGACGAGCCGCACCACCGTTCGGCGGCCCTCCACGCGGTTGACGATGAGGGTGAAGAAACCGAAGATGAGCGCGGACTGCACCACGCTGCGCGCACTGCTCAACGGGTCGCGGGACAGCGCAGTGGACAGCGTGGCCGATGCCAGGAACGCCAGGATGAAGCCGTCGTAGGGCGACCGCTTCCACCGCGCGTCTTGTTGAATGCAGCGGCGGGCGAACTCAACGCCCAGGAGCACCGCCATCACCGCCAATTTGATGATTTTGCTCTGCATCAGCGACAGGGGGCCAATGGTCTCCACCGGCAGCAGGAGAATGAGGCCGTACATGACCACGCGGGGCTTGATGACAGCAAGGGTGAGCACAGTGAGGCCGCCCAGAATCCCGACAAGCGACGCCAAACCCGTTCCATTCTGCGAACCGAGAAGTGCCCCCGCGCCCACAAGTAGCCCCGCCATCACGGCCAGGGCAAGCCATAGGGCATTCTGGGTCAGGTTGGCGCGCGATCCGCCATCTGCCTGTGCGCTCATGCCTGCATCTCCTCACCGGCGGGGCCGGCGTGCCGCTTGAAGAACCGGGCCAGGACCGACGCGGCGGCCCCCGCGTCTTCCACCCGCAGAAGCGCCAGCGCGGCCAGATAGACGGTCCCGCACGCCGCGGCGAGCGCAATCACCTGAACCCAGGCGGCAGCCCAGATGCCGCGCATGTGCGCGAGGCCGCTGACGGCGATGTAGGCCGCAGCGCCGCCCGCGGCCGCCGCCACGAGCACCTTGCCCACATCGCGGTAGATGGCGCCCTCGCGGAAGCAGCGCACCTCGTGGCGGAGCGTGTAGGCCACGAGGATTACTTCCACAACCGCCGCGATGGACGTCCCCAGCGGCATGGCGATGAAGCCAAGCGCGGGCATCAGCGCCGCCTTCAGGACGATGTTGGCGACGATGGCGATGGCCGAAACCCCCAGCGCCGTCTTGTACCGCTGGAAGGCGAAGAGCACCCGGTAGAACACCAGGCTCAGTGCCGAAGCGAACAGGCCGATGAGTTGGTAGTTCATGGCCACCGTGGTCAGTGCCGTGTCCTCGGGCAGGAACGCTCCACGCTCAAACAGCAGGCGCACCAGCGGCTGGCCTGCCGCCATGAGGGCCAGTTGCACCGGCAGGATAATCAAGGCCGTTAGGCGTATGGCAAAACGGATCAGGCGATTCAGTTCGTCGTGATGGTTCACCGAAGCCATCTCGGCGAAATAGGGGAAGATGACAACCCCAAGGGCGGCAACGGTTATGCCGGAAAATGCCTTGACGACCTTGTCGGCGTAACTCAACACGGCGATCGTTCCCTGCGGGAGCATGGACCCGAGAAACCGGTCCACAATGAGGTACAAGTACAGGTTGGCCTGGACGGGGATCATAATGAGGCTTGCGCTTGCCAGCGCCCGCACCTGAGGCGAATGGGCATCGCGCCACGACCAGAACGGTATGCCGCCGCGCACCCACGACGGGATCAGGATCGCCATCTGCAGGATGGCCCCCACCAGCACGCCGCTTGCCGCCGCGCGAATGCCGTACCGAGCCGCGAACGCCACAAGGGCGATCACGCCCACCAAGTTGAACAGGACCTTGGCCAGCGCGGGCAGGACAAAACGCTTGAGCGAGAAAAGCCACGAACAGGCAACCCACGCCAGCGAGAGCAGGAGAACGATGGGCACCATCACGACGAAGAGTTCCGCCGCCAGTTGCGCCGTCGGCGCGTCAAGACCGGGGGCTTGCAGGCGGATGATGGTGGGCGCGCCCAGCCACATCAGTGCCGTCAGGACTCCCAGGGACAGGATGAGCACCGTGTTGGTGCCCGCCAGCAGGCGCTTTCCGTTCTCGCTATCGGGGCGTGCCCGTTCCAGTGCGGGCACAAGCACCAGGGGCAGCACCGTCGTCATGACGGTGTACAGCACCAGGGGAAGCGCGTAGGCCACGAGGTAGGCGTCGGCCTCCATGCCCGTGCCGAAGTAATTGGCGATCAGCACCTCGCGTAGGAATGCGACGCCGATAGCCGCCGCGTTGAGGACCATCTGTATGAGCGATGCTTTGAGGATGCCCCGCTTGGTCAAGGAGCCCCCTGTCATCCGGCGCGTCGGGGCGCGATCGCCTCGGCAATCAGCGCGGCCAGAATCCCGAGGATCAGGCCGCCCGCCAGCGCAATCGCCATCACCAGCGCGGGCTTGGGCCAGGCCGGCTCGCTCGGTATCGCCGCCCGCCCGACGACCTTCACCTCCGGTTCTTCCAGCGCGGCCTGTACCTTCGCCTCGTCCAACTTGCGCGACACGGACTCATACGTATCCCTCGCCACACCGCGCGCAAGCAGCAAACGGTCGTACTCAGCACGCTGTGCTTCCAATTTCTGCAAGATGCCCGAGATCTGCGCCGGCAGCGCCCCCGCTTCCTGCTGCAGGTCCTGCTTGCGCGCGTCCAGGGCCGCCGCGAACTGGCCCATGTGAATCGCAAGTTCCGATGCGGTCATGGAAGCGAGGGCGTCGCTTGAAATGCTAAACTGTAACTGTGAGGGCAGCGACCCTTGCATGCTGACGGCGAATGCCTCCATAAGCAGCGACTGGAACTGGCCTGCCACCGCCGAGGCATCGGCGGGCTGGGCCTTGAGCCGCGCCTGGAGCGAGCGGGCGTCCGCGGCGAGCATGCCCAGCCGATCGGCCAGAGCCAGGCGATCGGCCAGCGCCGTGGAGGTCGCCTCCAGTTGTTTCTCCAGCGCCGTAATCTGGCTACGGGACTGGAACTCCGCCAGCGACTGCTCGGCCTGGAGCAGGGCCTTCCGCGCTGCGCCCGCTTGTTCCTCCAGGGCCTTGATGTTAGGCGCGGCGGAACTGAACAGGGTGTTCAGTTGCTCCGCGTACAATTGCGCCCATGTATTCGCCAGATTCGCTGCATGTTCCGGGATGGAGTTCTTCCCCGTGAACAGAATCACCCCGCCATCCGCCTTGATTATCACCCGCTTTTCCAGATCCGCCAGGGGCATGCTCCACCCCAGTTCTTCAAGGACGCGCGTCTCCAGCGTCTCATTGGTGGCCAAGGCGGTGTACGCATTCGCGGCGATGACGCCCAGGGGCAGAGTTCCGCCGCTGGCGGCATACGCAGACCGTAGCCGCTCGTCAAAGTCCAGGATGTAGCGCGGCTTGGTCACGGCAACCGTGGCGGTCGCCTGGTACTCCGGAGGCCACAAGAGCGCGGCCAGCCCCCCGGCGACGAGAGCAACGACAGTGATGAGGGCGATAATGCGCCAGTGCCGCGCCATCGCCCGAAAGAAGGCGCGAAGGTCTAGTTCTTCGTCCATCGGCATGTCCTTTCTGTATTGATTCAGACAGGCAGACAGGGAGCGCCAGATGCGGCCCTCATGCACTCCCTGTGCGCGCTAGTTTATCCGAGAGGCGCATCGGTGTCAATCGCCGCAATCCCTCGCGTCTGGAACACGGAAGGCATTTGGAACACGAAAGGGCGCGAAAGGCGCGAAACCTGGGCGCGGGGCTAAAGCCGCCGCGCTACAAGGGCGGCGGGTGGCATTCCGCGAACCGGACATCCCACCCATCTCCGCCCAATGTGGGAGGGGTTAGGTGAGGACGAGAGGCGCGCCTCTCACGGAAAGGAGGCGGCATCCCGGTGACATTATCAATTGACAGAATCACCGCCGAACCGAAGCGCCCCGGGGACATTATCATTTGACTTGACACGTGCCTGACACCCTGCGCCCCCATCAGGGCAGCGACAGCACGATGATGTCGTCCTTCAGCCTCCGCCCGAACGGGTCAAAGGCCAGCAGCCGCACTTCGGTGTCGGGGTCATACACCCCCAGATGCAGGCGATAGGTTCGCCCTTCAGCGCCTTTAGGCATCGGAATGACAATTGGATCGTCCACGATCTCCCCCACGTCCCAGAGACTTGTGGGGTACGCGCCGTCGCGCGGCTGTCGGTCCACCTGCCAGACTGTGTTCCCGTTAGAGTCCACCACGTGGATGAAGGCCACGTAGTCTTTGTCCATCGGCGCGAGCGCCTGCCAGGTCAGCCGCAGGGAGAGGATCCGTGCGGCGTAGTCCGCCTGCGCCTGGCGGGCGACAAGGGCCAACTTCTCGCCGAGCACGTATTCGGCGCCGGTTTCGGTTGCGCCGAGGTTCATGCCGGCGATCATCTTGAATGGCCGCAGGCGGAACTGTAGGCCCAAGAACTGTCCCTGAGGATCCGTGGCGGCCAGGGGCGTATCGCTCCCGGCGTCCAGCACCGTGAGGGTAGCGATGCCCATTCCGGGCGAAGGCATGTCGTCGGAAATGCGGATGCGGTACGTGTCGCGGAATACCAGGCCGGGCTCCCACAGCGAGGTGGCGTAGTTGCCCCATCCGGGATAGAGTTCCGCCGTGGCGTGGGCCCGTCCCTCGGCATCCAGAACCTGCCAGCGCAGGGCGTAGTTGCGCTCCATCTTGACCAGCGCGCGCCAGTACACGCGAATCTCCAGCACATCCCCAGGCACATACCGCCCCTGCTTGCCGTACTCGTACCCGAGCAATTCCATCTGGCCGCCAAAGCGGACGTACACGGGATTGGGCAAGGCGGTTACCTGTTCGGGCGGAATGAGCGGCGGCGGCGCGTACACGGGCGCGATGTACACGAACGGCACGAGCAGCGCGATGGCCCCAAGGGTGCCCCCCAGCACATGCGGCAAGCGCTCCTTCCACCGCGAGGGCAAGTAGCGGCCGATCCCCGCCGCAACAAACACGGCCAGCGGGGGAAGTATCGCGAGGATCGTGCGCCCGCGCAGAAGGTCCGTGCCCTTGTACAGCAGTAGATAGACCGGCGGGGCCATCACGCAGGCAATGGTCAGCACGAGCCAGCCAACGTGGCGCACTTCTGGCCCCTTTCGCCGCACCAGCCATGCCGCAAATCCGACACCGCCAAGCGCTAGCAGAGTGCCAAACACCGCATACACCCACCACGCGGCGGGAACGTTGCCCCACCCGAAGGATGCCGTGAACGTCAGGAACCCATACCGTAGTGCGCCCCACAGGCTGACCTGTTTCAGCCGTATGGCCAGGTCGGCCGGGTCCGTCCAAACCAGGCCCAGGGACCTAAGCACGTGCTGGTAACGCTGGATAGGCGAGCCGATGGATGCCAGATTGCGCAGGTACCACCATGCGCCAACGCCAATGGCCACAAGGACGGCGATGCCCGCAGAAGCCCAAAAACGCGCCGAAAACTCCCGCCGCCGGATGGCCCGCACGCCCAGCGCGAGAATCGCCAGGGGAAACAGCACCAGCAGCCCCAGCGCCGTCAACTTGGACAACATGGCCATCCCAAGCGCCAGCGCCAACTCCGTCAGGTGCGAGACACGCGGCGGCCACGAATCCAGCGTCTTCACGAGGGCCAGCAAGACCCACGCCGCGCAGCACACCACCAGCACATCGTTGGTGATGACACTGCCGACGAACAGCAGTTGGGGCCAGAAGGCGACGATAACCGCCGCGCTCAGCGCCAGCCATCGGCAGCCGCGCGACACAACGGCGGCGAGGCGGTACGTGAGCCAGACGGTAAGCGTGGCCAGCGCCACCGACACCAGCCGCGCCAGGTGGGCCGAGAGCACCCATCCGCGGTATGGGAACGACTCTTCAGGCGTGTGAATGGCCATGTTCAGCCCGCCGACGCCCGTGCCGGTGCGCGCATACGGGTTCACGGCGGGCGGGGTCCAGTCGCGGGCATCCACAGGGGAAATCACCAGTGCCCCCAAGATGTAGTACAAGGGCGGCTGCTGTGACTCGTCAAACTCTACGCCCAGCGATTGCCCGGGAGTGGGGAGGCGTTTCTCCTGGGCGATGTAGCGCATGACGGCGTAGTGCCCCCATTCGTCGTGGGCTTCCCACAGGGGCACGGCTACGCTGTACACCACCCCCAGCGCAAACCGAACCGCCAGCAGCGCAAGGAGTGCCCTATCCGCATGTCGCAGCCGACCTGCGCCGCGCTGTAGGAATCGCCAGAACCTCATGTCGCTAACCTGCAATGGAGTGTGCCCATTATAACCTTGTACCGCGAACGCGGCAAGGCGTATGGGAAGGTTCGCCCGGCCCTGTATGTACCACCCCGCGGGTCGCCCGAACGCCCTCGTGTCCGCGACTGGCGCATTTGACGGCAGGTTGCCTTGCGCTTACAATAATCATGCCATTGGAAGTTTTCACATGTTTGACCACATGAACCCGTCGCGGCGGAGGAGCGTAATGGATGCAGAGGGTGGGCCAAGCGCGCGGGAGGGAACCCCGCGCGGGCGGCTCCCGTCTAATGGGTGCGCGGTGCGAGTCGCTGCCGAGGGGACACGGTGAAATCACGGTTTCGGCTCAAAGAAGGCTGGAGCACGTACTTCTTGCTCCTCATCATCCATGTTTTGGCCGTCTGGGCCTTGAGCGCGGCGGAATGGGCCGATGGCCTTGGCCTGCTCATCTGGGTTGTCTTCCTGGCGGTAACCCTGGGCCTCATCCTGGCCAAACAGCGGTGGCTCCCCGGCGTCGTGTCGCACATCTTCGCCACCCTGGTCGGTCTCGCCTGGACGGTCTTCCTCGTCAGCCATGTGTTGCCCGGCGCATTACCGCTGAAGGAGCGCATGCTGGCGCTTGTATATCGGTTCACCGCGTGGCTGGCCGTCGCGGTGGGCGAAGGGGTCAGCGGCGACAGCGTCATCTTCGTGCTCCAAGTGGGTGTGCTCCTATGGCTTGCTGCCTATCTCGGCACGTGGTTTGCGTTCCGCAGGCAGACGGCGTGGGCGGCCATCATTCCTGTCGGCCTGGTGATCCTCATTAACTCGTTGTACGCGCCGAGCGGCGTGGGCATCTACTTTATTCTGTACCTGTTCTGCGCGCTTCTGCTCATCGTGCGGGTGCACGTGTTGGCCGAGCAATCGCGGTGGCAGAAGTACCGTATCGTCTTCTCGCCCGACGTGGCGTGGGATTTTCTCCGCGATGGCATCATCCTCTCGCTGGTGATCGTCCTGTCGGCTTTGTTCCTGCCCAACGCCCTCGCGAGCCCCAAGTGGAGCGACATCTGGGATCACTTCTCGCGCCCCTGGCAGCGGGTGCAGGACGAATGGGCACGGCTGTACTCCAGCCTGCGTTCGCAACAGGCGCAGGAAGGCGTGTCGTTTGGGCGAACGCTGACGCTTGGCGGGCCCGTGCGGCTTAGCGACACGCCGTTCATGGTGGTGGAGTCGCCGCGTCCGCTTTACTGGCGCGCCGCCGTGTACGATTGGTACACGGGACGCGGCTGGATCAACTCCGATCGGTCCTCGGCCACATGGCCCGCGGGCGAGTACTGGCCCGTGCCGACGTACGATTCGGCGCTGACGATCACGCAGACGGTCAAGCCGATGCAGTCGGGGGAATTCCACGTGTACGCGGCAGGCCAGCCCATCTGGGCCAACATCCCTGTGGCCGCCGACGTAGCGTATGTCGGGATGAGCCGCGGCGGCGTGCTGGTCTCCGGCCTGGCCGAGCCGTCCAGCATCCGGGCGCTCCGCGCCGTATCCCCCGCCACCGGCTACACCGTGGTGTCTTCGGTCCCGATGGTCAGCGCAGGGAAACTTCGCGCCGCCGGCACGAACTACCCCGATTGGGTCATCGCTCGCTACCTGGACCTGCCGGCGGACCTGCCGCCGCGCGTGGTGGAATTGGCCCATCAGGTTGCCGCCGGCGCGGTTACCCCATATGACGCATGTGTGGCGATAGAGGGCTACCTGCGGCGCGAGTACAAGTACAATCAGTCGGTGGAAGCCCCGCCGCCGGGAGCCGATGCCGTGGACCACTTTCTATTCGTGAGCAAGACCGGCTACTGCGACTACTACGCCTCGGCCATGGTGGTCATGCTCCGCGCCATCGGGATCCCCGCCCGAATCGCCGCAGGTTACACCAGCGGGAACTGGGATGCCCACCGCCGGGCCTACGTGGTTCTGTACTCGGACGCCCACTCCTGGCCGGAAGTGTTCTTCCCGAATTACGGGTGGGTCATCTTTGAGCCGACGGCCTCGGAGCCGTTGATAACCCGCCCATCCGATGAGCCGCAGGGGCTCGCCGGCGCGGGCACAATTCCGCCGCTGGTCCGCGAGGACGAAGAGGAGACGAAATTCGGCGCGGATGAATTGGCGGAAGCCGCACAGGCCGGGACGACGCCTGCCGTTACAACCCCGCCCTTCCTGAGTGGGTGGCGATTGGTAGCCGTGGTTGCAGGCGGGCTGGTGCTGCTCGCGGGCCTGGGGCTTGCGGCCTGGTGGGCAGTGCGCCTGCGCCGTATGCAACCGGCCGAGCGGCAGTTCCTGCGCCTGGTCTGGATGGCGCGCCTGGCAGGCATTCGCAAAGAAGCCAGCGAGACGCCGCGCGAATTCGCGCTGCGATTGGCGCAGACGGTCGGGGGCGGTGGGGCCGAGGCGCAGTACTTCGCCGACGTGTACTACCGCGAGCGCTTCAGCACCCACGGCGCCGCGCCTATGGACCGACGCGCGGTTCAGCGCGCCTGGGCAACGGTTCGCCGACAAGTGGCCGCCTATCAGTGGAAACGGCTGCGTTTGGCCCTTGTGCCCAAGCCGCGCCCACGCATGACCCGTATGCCCATCCAACGATTGTAGAATCTGTACAAATTCTACTCATAGATAGACTCGCGGATGGACTGGGCCAGCGCCCCGAACTCCGGCGTGCTCATCACCGAGAGGTCGCGCGGGCGCGGCAGCGGAATCCGCGTCTCCGATGAGATCTGCCCCGGCCTTGGCGTCATCACCAGCACCCGATCGCCCAGGAAGACGGCCTCGTGGATGTTGTGGGTTACCATGATGACGGTTTTCCGCCGCACCTGCCAGATGCGCTGGAGTTCCAGGTTCATCCGCTCGCGGGTCAGCGCGTCCAGCGCGCCGAACGGCTCATCCAGCAGGAGGATCTTGGGGTCATAGACGAGGGCGCGGGCAATGGCCACCCGCTGTTGCATCCCGCCCGACAGTTCCCGCGGGTGGGCATTCTCAAATCCGCGCAGGCCCACCAAGTCCAGCACGCCCCGCGCCGCATCCTCGGCCTCCCGAAGGGGCACGCCCTGGATCTCCAGCGGCAGGGTAACGTTGCGGAGCACACTGCGCCAGGGCATCAGGTTGCCGTTCTGGAACACCAGGCCGACCTCGCGCACAGGCCCTCGGATCTCGTGCCCGTTGGTGCGGACGAAGCCCGACGTCGGCTCCAGAAGCCCCGCGAAGAGATGGAGGAGCGTGGTCTTGCCGCAACCGGAAGGCCCGACAATGCACACGAACTCGCCTTGGGCCGCCTGCATGTTCACCGCGGACACGGCGGTAATCTCGCCCTGCGATGTGCAGTAGGTCTTGGTCAGGTCAACGGCCTCCAACGCCGGAGGTGCATTCGGTTTCTGGGCAGACTCCAATCGGCTGTCCATCGGCTACTTCTTGGCGCCCTCCACAAACCTGTTCGTGAACAGCGCGCTGACCTTCGGGGCCTCCTGAATCAAGCCGATGGCCTTCATGAAGTCCACCGACGCCTGCCACGCCGCCTCACTGCTTTCGCCCAGGCGGTCGCTACGCCACACTTCCACGCTCTTGTACAGCACCGCCTTCTGGAGCGGGATGTCGCTGCTCTTCATCTCGGGGATGAACTCCAGCGAGATCTCAAATGCCTCGTCGGGGTGATCCAGCGTGTACTGCAGGCCCCGCAGCGCCGCCCTGACCATCCCCTGCACCAGGTTGGGCTCCTTCTGGATGGTCTGCTCGTTGGTGATGAAGCCGTTGGAGACGAGGTCTATGTAGTCGCTCACCGGAATGTCCACGACCGCGTACCCTGCCTGAGCCAGTTGCACAGGCTCATTCATGACGTAGCACACGGCGGCGTCCACCTGCCGCTCCACGATGGCGGGAACCTGCGCGTAGCCGATGACCTGAAGCGTAACCGATTCGGGGCGGATGCCCGTGGCGTGCAAGAGTGCCCGCCAACCGATGTAACTGGCCCCGTAGGTCGCGGGAATTCCGACCACCTTGCCGACCAGGTCCTGCGGGGAGCGGATTCCCCGATCCGCGAGCGCAGTAACCGACAC
>FWPV01004377.1_pt1 | contig 30312 bp, 33 predicted proteins | sample 2228371 | NCBI WGS metagenome assembly FWPV01 (sample SAMEA103939776, study PRJEB20133) | metagenome | reverse complement strand
TGGGTCTTCTGGCAAAGCGTATTTATGATGCGTACTTCCTGGACGCGCGTACCGACGCTACTCAGCAGCAGTCCGATAAACTCACTGAACCTGCCCAGGCTCTGCGTGGTCTGGGCAACGATGCCCAGTCGGTCGCCAAGCTTTGCCCCAACCACCGCTCCCGCATCCATGGTAGCCATCGCCCTCTCCCCCGCCCAACCTAGCAACCCCTTCACCTCCGGGTGACCGGCATCGCCGAAAATAACCACCCCAAGACCTGAGTCAGCCAGCCTCTTGACAGCCTTCTGCGCACGGCGTACGGTAGGGCAGGTGGTATCGATCACCTTTAAGCCGCGTGACTGCAGCTCCGTCAGTACCGCCGGTGGTGCGCCGTGAGAAGGGATGGCAACCACCATACCATCAAGCACACCGATGCCCTCCACCACCTCAATGCCCAGACCGGCAAGCCTGTCCGTCACCACCCTGTTGTGCACCACCGCACCTATGCTCAGTATACGGTTATGCTTGCTGGCTGCCTCCTCGATTATCCTGATCGCCCGCCTGACACCAAAACAAAAACCAAGCTCGCCGGCTTTCTCTATGGTGACTTTTGCCATCTTTCAGAACGAGGACATCAGCAGGGCTGGTACTTGCCCCGATACTCTGGCGGCAGCACACTCGCCAGCTTACCCATTATGTAGTCGGTAAGCTCCTTTAATTCTCTCTCAGAGGCCTCACCTTTGATGGGCGGCAGGGTGAAGGGCTTGCCGAAGTTCACCACCACTTTTGGTCGCTTCAGCCAGCCGAGCCCTTTCAGCTTCTCCGTACCCCAGATACCAACCGGTATCAGAGGTGCCCCGGTGCGCAGTGCAATCAGGGCACAGCCATGGTATGCCTCTTTGAGCTGGCCCGTCTTGCTCCGCGTCCCCTCAGGATAGATGCCGAAGACCATACCCGCCTGCAGCACCTTTATCGAGTACTCTATCGCCTGCTGCCTTTCTTCAGGGGTCCCCCGACGGCGCACCGGGAAAGCCTCAGCGATGTCCATCAGAATGCGGAACAGCGGTACCGGAAAATACCGGAAAAGCTCCTCCTTGGCCATAAAGATGCTGTCACGGGGCAGGATGCTCAATATATGCAGCACCGGGTCAAGGAGGTGCAGGTGGTTGCACACCGCAATTATGGCACCATCGGGCGGCAGGTTCTCTTTGCCTCTGACCTCATAGCGGATGAGCACCTTGAACAGTGCCCTGAAAAAGGCCTCTGCTATCTTCAGCGATACCTTGACCGTGGGACGTGAAATGCAACGCTTGACCACACCGCCTTTAATGGGGAAACAGTAGACCTCCTCCGCCACCTGCTGTCCACCCCCGGTGGCAGTCCTCTGCCCCTTAAACCATTCGGCTATCATCGCAACCTGCCTCCCTGTGTTTGTGCTGTAATTATACCCCCACCGTCAACAGAGTTGCCAGTGGCACCCGGCAGAAAAAGTGCCGCATAATTCAGTCAGGCAGCAACAGGTTCTGCAGCCCACCCACCACCAGAGCCGCCACCAGCATTACGCCCGTAGCTTTGAGCATATCCCTCACCCCCAGCTCGCGGAGCAAAATGACAAATGTGGCAACGCAGGGAAAGAACATGGCCAGAACGGTGCTGGCGACCACCAGTTGCTTGGCTGTCAGTGCCAGAGGTGCCAGCATGCCCACAGCGACGTCCTTACGCAGAAAACCCACCATTAGAGCGACCACCGACTCCCTGGGCAGTCCCAGTACACCGCTCACCACGGGCGCAGCAAAGCCGGCTATGAAGTCAAACACCCCGAAGATGTAGAGAAGGTTGACCACCAGCACTGCTCCCAGTACTATCGGCAAAGCCTCCTTGATGAAGATAAGCACCCTGGCCCATAGTTTCTGACCGATGACCCGCCACGGCGGAAAACGGTAGGGCGGGATCTCCACCAGAAGCTCCGGACTGAATCCTCTGACAGCGCGGTTGAGGATAAGCCCGATGATAATCCAGGACACGAATAGGCTGGCATAGACCAGGGCCACATATTGCAGTCCCTCCCTGCCCACCAGGCCCATGACCATCGCCTGCAGGGCAGCGCAGGGCACCCCGATGGAGATCAGAGTGGCGGCAATAAACCTTTCCCTACGGCTCTCCAGAATCCTGGTAGCCATAATCGCTGGCACATTGCAACCCAAGCCGAGTATAGTGGGGATGATGGCATAGCCGTGCAGTCCCAGCCGGTGCAACAACGTGTCCATCAGCACCGCCAGGCGTGGCAAATAGCCGATGTCCTCAAGCAACCCGAGCACGAAATAGAAGGCAACTATGTAAGGTATGACCACGCCGAACTCAATATAAAGTCCGGTGCTCAGCAGTCCCAGAGACTGCATAAAATCGATTTCGCCGCCTATCAACCTGCCCACTATGATGTCGTGCCAGACACCACCGCCGCCGAGAAGGGCGCTCAACTTCATCAACAGCGGCGCCCATGCCAGCTCGAAGAAGGGGTCGGTCACATACCTGATGATTCCCTCACCAACCAGCCTGATACCACCGAAGGCAGCTGCCAGCACCACCGCTGCCAGGAGAAAACCCCACACCGGATGGCTGCCGATATCGCCTACAGCCTCAACCAGTGTATGGTGACGGTGGCTCAGTGACTGTACCTGCGCCACTATCTCACCCACCCTCGCCCACCGCTCTTCACCGCTGGAGAACGCCTCTCCCGGGACCGTGGCATCGTCCAGCCTGTCCACCAGCTCCTTCACTCCCTCACCGGTCACCGCTACCGTAGGCACCACCGGAACGCCAAGAAGTTCCTCGAGCCTGCCGGCATCTATGTTTATCCCGCGGTGACGGGCGTCGTCCCACATGTTCAACGCCACCACCAGCGGCTTCCGTCGCTCCATCAACTCCATGGTAAGCCCCAGGTTCCTCTCCAGGTTGGTGGCATCGACCACATCTATCACCACATCACCCTGCTCCAGCATCTGCACCGCCACCTCCTCCGCTTTTGAGGTGGGCTCCAGCGTGTAAGTGCCGGGCACATCGACAACTTCCACTTCCTCGCCACCTATCCTGAAGAAGCCACGGGTGAACTCGACTGTGGTCCCGGGGTAATTGGAAGTGGTGATATACGTGCCGGTAAGCCGCGAAAAAAGGGCGCTCTTCCCCACGTTCGGGTTGCCCATAAGGAGGACACGCCTCGGTTTGCTCGAAAGCCTAGCTGGTCGCATCTACCTCCACGATCACCCTGCTCGCCATGCCAAAACCGATAGCCACCTGCGAGTTGTCCACCCTGACCACAACCGGACCGCGAAATAACATCGAGCTCACCTTGCTCACCTGCTTACCCGGCCTTATGCCCAGGGCGTCAAGCCGCCGTACCAGGCCATGCCCTCCCCTTATCTCGGCCACTGTACCGCGCATCCCTGCGTCCATCCTGGACAGGGGCAATACCAGCTTATCGGCCATCGCACTTCCCATCTTCACCCGCTCCCTTCCTCCTGCAGTCAGGACACAGCCCGACCATCCGCACCTCGACATCGATAATCTCAAAGTTGTATTTCTTTGCCGTGTCTTCCTTCAATTTCTGACTCATCGGGCAAACGAATTCCACCACTCTACCACAGCTCACACACAAAAGATGCTGGTGTTCTGCCCTCGACTTCACTTCGTAATGGTGGTGCTCCTCCGTAAAATGGTGCTCCTGCACCAGGCCCAGCTCCTTGAAAAGCTGCAGGTTTCGATACACCGTCGAAAGACTCATCCTGGCGTTCTGCTCCCTCGCCCGACGATGGAGCTCCTCGGCATCCACATGCTCCGGACTCTGCCGCAGAAGCTCCAGCAACAGCTCCCGCTGCGCCGTCACCCGCCTGCTGGTGCCACCCAGTACCCTCCGTATGCTCAGCTCTCGCTCACCACCCGTCAGCACTCCAACACCCCCGCTCCACATTCAGAAAAGCTAATGCAATCCATTTGCAATAATCATAGCACAAAAATGGGGCGTTTACAACTCTACTCCCGGTGCTTACCTGCCTGCCGCTATAGCTTGCGCAGGGATGGGAAGAACAGCGCCGCTCCAGAGATGGATACCAGAAAGGCAAGGCTGCCGGCTGCCGTTGCCAGCTGTGCTCCCACCCGATCAGCAGCAGCCCCGATGATAAGGCTGCCCGGGAGGTACCAGATGATCACATACAGTCCCATCACCCGTCCACGGAAATTGTCAGGGATTATGGACTGGATGAGCGTATTTGCCACAGCAAAGAAAATGGCGGCAGCGGCAGCCACAATAGCCGCTAGAACTAATGACAGCACGAATGACTCTGAAGCTGCAAACAGGACCAGTGCAATGCCGAAGATAAGACCACCGGCGATGAGCAGCCATCCCTTGCGCTGGAATTTGCCCAGAGAGGCTACGGTCAATGCTCCAGCTATTGCCCCAGCCCCCGTCGCCATCATCAACTGGCTATAGCCCTCGGCACCTTGACCGAGTACGTCCCGGGCAAACACGGGCATCATCCAAGCATAGGGCAAAGCGAAAAGGCAGGCAACTGTCACCAATAACATAATCACCAGTACCACTTTGTTCTTCAGCAGGTAGACCGCCCCTTCGCTCAAGTTGTCCACCACTGTCGCTTGCTGCGTGGTCAGACGCGGTGGTAAAGGTTGCATCATCAACACCGAGAGCCATCCCAGGACATAGCACAGGACAGCCGCATAGAAACAGCCACCGACACCTATGGTGCCGATGAGGGCCCCGGCCACCGCCGGACCGATGAAACGGCTCACCTGCCATGCGGTGGAACTCAAGGCTACTGCGTTCATCAGGTCATCCAGCGGTACCACTCTGGGCACAATCGCCATAACGGTCGGGTCACCAACTGACCATATCACACCCGCAAGAATAGCGATGGCGACGATGTGCCACACCGTGACCATGCCGGTGATGGTGAATGTGGCCAGCGCCAGGGTGAGCAGGATTGAGCCCAGCCGGCAGAAAAGCAGCAGCCGTCGCTGGTCAAACCTGTCAGCGAACACACCTCCCAGCGGTGCCAGAAACAGGGGTGGGATGCTAGCACAGAAGACAACCATGCCCAACCAGAATGCAGAGTCGGTCAGCTCCAGGACCAGCCATCCCTGGGCAGTTATCATAACCCAGTAGCCCGAACCCCCACCAAGCAGGCCTGCCCACAGGAAAGCATAGTCACGGTGACGGAAGGCACGGAAGACCGTCCTGACCACCGAGGTGAAAGGCGTTTTAAGATACACTATATATCCCCTATGATATCTGTGATGCCGAGCGAAGTGTAGCACAGGGGACAGGCAACATGCATCTCAGGACGGTCACCTAAAGCTGGAGGTACCACTGTTCAACAGAACGTTCAATATGTCCTGACAGTCTTTTTTCGCTCAGTGCCAGGCCTGCCCGATTTGACAGTAGCAGCAACAGCCCTTACCATTTTAGCCGGGCCCGGCTGTCGAAAAGATGTCCAAAAGGTAATATGGCGGTTTCTAATCTCAAATTACGGAGGTAAACATGGCACGGAAAGCAAAGCTCACTGTAAAGTCCGTCGCCGGCTATTGTAGCGCCGGACACAAGGTCGGCGACTCCTTCATCACCGATGGAGTTACCATCAAAGGCGAACAGGGGCAGGGTATCTGCATATTTGCTCTGCCCTCGCTGGCACCCTACATCACCGCCTACTGCCGCGAGACCGCAGCATCAGACTGGATCAACCAGCTGAGTGAGCTGCAGTGCCCTGATACCAAGAATACGGTGAAGTTCTCCGTTGAGCGCATCGAGTAGCTCCGCTTACACCTATCGGGTGAACGCTTAAGTCGCGGGCACCGCGTGGACGGCCTGTGGCAGCTTACCAGGCTGCTCAGCGCCCAAACCTGACCTTGGCATAGAGCATGGCGCACATAAGCCCCAAAGATATGACGTTCCACAGGATCACAGGTGCCAGCCCCCGCAGCACTCCATAACTCAGCCAGGAAATGGTGCCCGTCAGAAACAGCAGGGTGAACGGAAGGCTGATTTCCCGCGCGCTCTTCAATTTGAACAGACGCCATACCTGCGGGATAAACCCCACGGTTATGAACAGCCCACCCCCGTACCCCAGAAATTCTTGCCAGAACAACATGCACCTCCTTTCTGCTAACATCAGCTGGTCACTCTGAACTTCATGGGGCAGACCTGGGCCCGGTTCAATCTCCGGCAGTCTCCTGTAACCGGACTGCCAGCATGAAATACGGTAAGCGATCCCACAAAACACTACCGCAGGGTTTGCCCCTTCGTCATCCCCTGCAGAAATTCCATTGCCAGCAGGAATGCCAGCGCACCGGGTCCTGTTGTCTCGCAGGACATGGTCAGCATTCCGGGCATAGCGGAAATGAAAGAGAGGTCCATGGAGCTACTTACCTGGCTCCACAGGCAGGACTTTGAACTGCGCCCCCACCCCTAAATGGTCTGACACGGTGTAGCCACCCCAGGGATATTTCTCGGCGCGCTTCTGGGCCGGCTCACGCGATATAGATTCCATCACCAACTTCAAAGGCGCTGAGCCGGCACAATAGAAAATATAGTCCAGCCGCAGATAGTTGCCCTTCTCGGCAGCCAGGACGTTCTCTTCACCCCAAGGGGTCTCGTCCTTCAGCCTCCCTTTGCCCACCCAGGTTGCCTCATCCTTGCCCTCCCGGCGGTACTTATCACACTCGTTTTTATATTGCTCGCATGCCTGCTGCCATTGTCGGTATTCACGCCCCTTCTCCAGGTCAAACTGTCTTTTGTACCAAGGTATACCTTTTCTGGGATCATCATAGGGGCTCTGAGGTGGGTCTTGCCGCTGGTTCTTTTCTCTCCAGGCGTCTTCCAGGTCTAAAGACTGGCACCACCCCATCAGCCTGTTGTATTCACCACAGTATCCGTCCACGTTAAAGTCCCCGCAGACGACCATCGGGTGATCCGTGGCATCGGCAACACATCTGTTAATAAACTCGCCCAGCTCTTTCAGCTGCTGGCTACGGTGCTGCCAGTACTCTTCCTCGTCGCCAGAGGCTAGATGGGTATTAAACACGTGGATAAAGCATTCTGGCTCACCCGGGAGCTGGATGCGAGCATAGAGCGCCCCTTTGTTAGACCGCCCCTCCACCATACCCGGCCGCTCACTGAATGTAAAACCGCTCACCGCTACCAGAGGATATCGGGATAAAATCATTAAGCCGGCATCCACGCTGAAATTTCCTCCGCTCGGTGAGTCCGGCCCGGTGACTAAATATCTATCACCCTTTTTAAGCACCGCTATTTGCTGGACGGCAGATTCGTCGCCGGGGTTCCTCGCCAACAGTCGCACCTTCTGCCCGTCAACCTCAATTTCCTGGTCTTGATGTTTGCCATCCTTTTCCAGCTTGTGCCACCACGTCTTCAGCTTTTCCTTTTTCTTCCCTACCTTCACTTCCCTTTCCGCACCCAAATCCAGACTCTCATCGCTAAGCCAGGCTCGTGCTATGGCATTCTTATAGCGGAAGTCTCTACCCTCGTAGCTGAACACCTCCTGGAGGCAGATAACATGGTACTCTTCTGCCCACCTGCCAGCGACCAGTCCGGCAATTTCGGACGATCGCCTGTCCCGATGTGGACACCACCTCTCTGGGACTGCCGGTATAAGCTGGCAGTTGTGTGTCAATACCCCGAGCATACATTCCTGACATTTCTCCAGCCCCTTTTTGGGCAGCGGTACGACCTCGTCCTCCGCCGGTGGCGCCTCTTCCGGAGGAGGAGAGACCGCTGGCTCACTGACCCCTCTCCCGGCTACAAGGATCTCAACCTGAGGCCGCTGCGGGTCATTGCTGTTGATGATTACCCTGTCCTTAAATTCACCAGCACTGGTAGGGCTAAAAACCACCAAAAACGGCGCCGTCGTCCCGCCTGGCGACAGGGAGAAGGGAACGGTGTGGGGCCAGGTGAGGCTAAAAGGGCCTTGAACTACTGGCGTAATGCCGATGCCCACCCAGCTAACAGCCAGAACGGCACTGCCAGTGTTCCTTATCCTGAAAAGCGCGCTGCTCTGCTTACCAACAGTGACCTCGCCAAAATCCAGTGCCACCGGAACTACCTCGATCCTGGGTGCCACCGTTGGCGAAGGCTGCGGCGATGGAGTCGGCGGCGGGGTAGGACTGGGTGGCGGGGTCGGAGCTGGCGGTGCCACCGCATCGATTATGCAGGTAAGTTGTAGCTCGCCGACAACGCCTGCCGCCCAGGCACTGAAACGCAGTTCAAAACTCTGCCCCGCCGAACTAGAGGGCAGGGTGAAGGTGTACCGCTTGCTCACCGTGCCCCAGCCGCTGGCCGCAGAAAACGCCGGCCAGCCTGATGGTAAAGACGCAGCCCGGATGTTGACCGCGCCCGCCGGCGTCCTCACAGCAGTCAGCTGAATAGCCCCTGACGCCCCGGCGTGCACCTGGCACCGCACCACATTCTGGGCAACAGACTGGCAGGTGCCACCGCTGATCTGCCCGGAAAACGTCAGGCGGATCCCCATGTACTCGAGCTCGCCGGAGCCATAGGTCTGCGCCTCGGTTCCCGCCGGGAAAGCCAGGGAAAGCACGAGGAGTAATAGCGAAAGCAGCCTCTTCACCTGAACCACCGACTCTACCCCCGCTGCCGCCAGTCTACCATAGCTCCGCCACAAACACAATGCCTGCCAGTATTGTGCTCACCTTTGACTGTAACATCGACGGCTGCTAACATAAAGTCAGCCTCCTGACAATGAGGGGAAACCGTGATTAGGCTGCTTCATACCGCCGATGTCCATCTCGGCTGCAAGTTCGCTTCGCTTGGCACCAAAGGGGAAAAACAGCGAGAGCAGTTGAGGGCGACTTTCAAAAGGGTTATCCCCCTGGCTATAGAGGAAAAGGTGGACATAGTACTCATCGCCGGGGACCTGTTCGATTCCAACCAGGTATCCGACAAAAATATCAGGCTCGTGTCGGAGCAATTCAAATTTCTGGCGGAGGCTAACATACCTGTATGCCTCATCCCCGGCACACATGACTGTTTTGACTCTAACTCAGTCTACCGCAAAATAGATTTTGCCAGGGAATCTCCGAATGTGACCGTCTTCACCGGTGATGACTGGTCACATAAAGACTTTCCCCATCTTAGCCTTACCGTCTACGGTAGGCCCAACCAGAGCAACCGCTCACGCCAGAGTCCCCTTCAGGGACTGAAGCGCCAGACATCAAGCCGCTTCCACATAGCCTTGGCCCATGGCTCCTTGGACATCGGCTCCGTTGAGCCCGATGACCACGTGTTCACACCGGAAGAGATCAGAAACAGCGGCATGGACTATATCGCCCTCGGGCACTGGCACCGCCCATACGCCTGCACAGAAAAGGAGGTCCCAGCCTGGTACTCCGGTCCCCCTGAGCTCATCTCGCTGGACCAGAAAGAGCCGGGACAGGTGCTGCTCGTCTCCATCACAGATTCAGGCGCAGTAAATGTGGAAAAAAGGACTGTGGGCTCAAGGAGCTGCGATGAACTGTCCATCGAACTTTCCACAGTGACCACCTCCCAGCTTAAAAACCTCATCGCCCAAAAAGCCAGTCCTGACCTGGTGCTCAGAGTCATCCTCAAAGGTCTGCGCAGCGACGACCTGGACACCGAAGACCTGCTGCAAGAACTGTCGGACAGGTTTTTCCACCTTACCATCGACGACCAATCCTATCCAGCCATCAAAGAGTATGAAGGTGAGCACCTTATCATCGCCAAATTCGTTCAACTGATGAAAGCCAAAATCGAAGAATATGAGGGTGAAGATAAAAAAATCGCCGAGCAGGCCCTTCAACTGGGGGTGAGGCTCCTCGAGGGGAGAGAGGTCCTGTAATGCTCATCAAGAAGGTCAGGCTGGAGCATTTCAAGAAGTTCAATTCGCTGGAAAAGGAATTCGGTCCTGGCATCAATGTCGTCAAAGGCCCGCTAAACGAGAGCGGAAAGTCCACTCTGCTCGAGGGGATACTCACCGCCCTGTTTCAGGATCCCAAAAGCAAAGCCAAAAACCTGGACCAATTTGACAGCTGGGGTAAAGACATCAAGCCTCGCTTACACATAGAATTTGAGGTTAACGGCGAGGACTATGCACTGGCCAAAGACTTCAACAAGAAGACCGTATGCCTTACCGCCCGAGGTAGCCAGGAACAATGGGATGTGCCCCGCAAGATTGAAGAAAAGCTCCGCAGCCTGCTCGGCGCCGCTTCCAGCGATTTGTTTGAAGTCACCTGCTGCATCAAGCAGGACGAGGTCAGAGACATCCAGTCGGGCAGAGAACAAGTAAGCCACAGCATGGAACGGATAATTACCGGCGGCTCTTACGGTGCCACCGCTGCCGATGCGATCGAAAAGCTCCAAGACCGCATCAAGAAAATGCAGAAGGGACTCAAGCAACCTGCTAAGTCCCCGGGGCCGATCGCTGCCCTGAGCAAAAGGATAGACGAACTGGAGCAAAAGCTGAGAGAGTCCAGACAGGACGTGGAAGAGGTGGAGAAGTTGAGAAAAGAACTGCCAGAGGTAGAAAAAAGGCTTGCCGAAGTGACAAGGGAACTGGACACGTGCCAGAAACTTGTGGAGAACAACAAAAAACTGCAGCAAATCGAAGAGAATATAGGAAGACTTAAAGAAAAATGCGATTCCATTGATGGGCCCATTGCAGAGTTAAACTCGCTGGAAAAGGAGAAACAGGACCTGGAGTCGAGGCGGCGGTCACTTTTCGGCTTCGATGACCAGAAGAAAGTGACTGACGCTGAAGAAGAACTTAGCACACTGCAGGTGCAGCGCCGGGACATAGAACAGGACCTGTCGGAGCGAAAGCAGGAGCTAGCCGAGGTAGAAGCGCGGCTAAGGCGGAGAGCGGTCATCCGCTCGCTGGCATCGAGAGCCGTTCTCGCGGCTGGCATCGCCATCGCTATCCTGGGCTTCGCCCTGATGGCCTGGCACAATTGGACGGCGGCAGCCGGCGGGCTCGGCATAGCACTGGTGATAGCCAGCCTGATGGCGAGAAACTCACTCGCAGGCATCGAAGGGGAAAGAGAACACCTGCTGAAGAGGATCGGCGAGATGGAAAGGGCCGTTTCAGAAAAAGAACAACGAGAAAAGCAGATACTTTCCACAATGAACTGTGCTTCGCAAAGTGAGTTTTTCCAGAAATATAACGAGTTCAAGTACCTGACTGAGCAGCTTAATACTTGCGAGACCAAACGCGCCACTTTGCTCAAAGGACGGAGCCTGGAAGAGCTGGAACAGCAAAGAAGGCAGCTTATTAGAGACATCGCCGTCGAGGAAGAAAAACTTACCGAAGAGTTGAAAAGCACCCGGCTGTCCCCCGAGGACTTCGTCAAATTGCAGGAACGAATTGAGAAGCTAGGTAGCGATAAGCAAAAACTGGAGCGTCGGAAGCTGGAAATCGAAGTAGGGCTGAAGCAGGCGCGGTGTGACCCTGAAGACCTCAATCAGCTTGAAGAGGAGCTGCAGGAATTGCGTGACAAATTGGAAGCTGAGAAGAAAATGCTCGAAGTCTTTGAACTCACCAGGGACTTCATCTCCACAGCCAGGGAGGAGACGCTGCAGGATGTGCACGCTGATCTCCAGCACAAAATTGAGGGGTATTTCTCGATATTCACCAACGGGAAATACGGTAAGGTGCAGCTTGAGCCAAATAATCTCGAATGTTCCGTCTTCTCGGAAGAAAAAGGCGACTGGGTGCAGCCGGAGGAACTCAGCGGCGGCACCATCGACCAGTTCTACCTCGCCTTTCGGCTGGCGCTAGCCCAACTTATCTACCGCGACCGGCTGCCGCCCCTGATCTTCGATGACCCGTTCTATAACTTCGATGTCGTCCGCCTCTCCCGGGCACTGGCCTCGCTTAAAGAGCTGAGCAAGAAGCAGCAGGTCATCATCTTCACCCTGGGGGACACCTACGACTCCATTGCCGATAGGATAATAGAGCTGCCGCAGGACTAGCCACCACCCCCTGCCGAATAAACACTGAAAAATGAATAGGGACCGGCGTTCTGGTATAATTAAATTCGGAGGGAGGGCACATGGTTACTCAGAGGATTAGAGCTTTTCTCAGCAATCACTGGAAACTCATCACAATCGGCATCGCACCGATAGCCCTGCTGGCCATCATCTTCGCATTGCCCATCAAGACCGCCACCATCCAGGTCACAGAACAGTACTGGGACACGGAGATGAAAAGCCAGCCCTACACCGTCACCGAGAGCTATACCGAAGAAGAAGCGTACAAGGTGACCGAGACACGCACCAGCACCATCTACGATGCTTACGTCTACCCTTCAAGCTGGTCGTACACTTTCACCGTAGATAAGCCCGGCACCGTGACCATCAGTATCCAGGGCTACACCTATCCATACCCTGTCTACTACTATATCAGATGTCCCGATGAGGATACCGATGGCACCGACTGTCGCATCTGGCCACACTTCTATGACTGGTACTGGGGGGCCGGCCAGGCGCGGGCGGTGATAAAACTAACCTACCCTGAAGAGGTGATCAAATTCAGGCCGGTGACCAAGCAGCGGGAAGTCACCAAATACCACGAAGTGCCGACGCCGGTGCTCAAAGAGAGGACGGTCACCAAAGAGGTGAAGATGTCTATCTGGGCTTATCTGTTCCGCTAGCGGTGCCGCCTAACGGTCCGGCAGTCAGCACACCCTCTCGAGGTGCGTCATGAAAAAAGAACTGATGGACATTCTGGCATGCCCGGTATGTAAGGGCGATCTGCAGCTCACCGTAACCGAGGAAAAGGACGACGATGTCGTCTCAGGCACCCTCTACTGCCAGCAGTGCGACCATCGCTATCCCATAGCTGACAGCATCCCCAACCTGTTGCCACCGTACGTGAACAAGTAGCCTATTCCGGGCAATAGACCACCCAGCTCTGCGGCGACTCCCAGACCTCCACACTCGCCAGCTTTACCTGCTCAGGAAGGCACACTTTCAATCCGTCGAAGATAGTGGCGGCGATGTTCTCCGAGGAGGGGTTTATCCTGTCAAACGGCGCTACCTCGTTGAGACACACGTGGTCAAACCGTGCAAGTACCCCTTTGAGGTGCTGCTTTAGCTCTGTGAAATCATAGGCTAGCCCGGTTCTGTTCAACTCTTTTGCCTCCACAGTGACCACCACTTTGAAACGGTGGCCGTGCAGGTTTTCACACCTGCCGCCATAGTCTCTGAGATAGTGAGCGGCATCGAAATGGTCCTCCACAGATATTCGGTACATACTCACCTCCGGCTGAAAATAGCCTCCGCCCCCGCCCGGCGGCGCACACCGGAGACAATCCCCAGACCCTCAAGCAACTCCATCACGGTCTTCTTTAACACCGGATGAACTAAGCCGGGAGCTATCTCGCTCAGCGGCACCAGCACAAACGCCCGTTCGGCAACCCTCGGGTGCGGTATCTCGAGGCCGGGCAGGCTCAGCACCTCATCATCATAAAACAATATATCGATGTCAATCACCCTGGGGGCATTCCGGAACGAAGGCGTCCTGCCCATTTCTGCCTCTATTTGCTTCGCCAGGGAAAGAAGCCGCTCCGGTGATAGAGACGTGGCAATACAGCAAACGGCGTTGAGAAATTTTGGCTGGTCCTCGAAACCTACAGGGTCAGTCTCATACACAGATGATACCTTCTCCACCTCAGCCTGCTGGGAAATCATCTTCAGGGCATATGCCAGATTCCATTCCCTGTCGCCCAGGTTGGAACCGAGGCCGAGATACGCTCTAGCCACGCCTTTTTTGACCTGCCCGCACGATAGCGTCGCTCATCCGGCAGACCCGCACCATCTGCCGCACATCGTGCACCCGCACTATATCAGCGCCCTTGGCGATGCCGATAGCAATACTGGCTGCCGTGCCCTCCAGCCTCTCCCCCGGCGGTAGATCAAGGACCAGTCCGACCATGGACTTGCGCGAGGTGCCCAGCAATATCGGTCTTCCCAGCACCTTGAGCTCATCCAGGCGCCTTACCAGCTCCAGATTCTGCTCCAGCGTCTTACCGAACCCGATACCAGGGTCAACGATGATGTCGTCCCAGGGAACCCCGGCATCCAGCGCCATATCGATACACCGCTTCAAGTCCGAAATGACAGCAGGGACTATGTGGCGCTCTGGTCTGTCACGCTGGTTGCTCATCAATACTATGGGCACTTTCCTCTCCGCCGCCAGGCGGGCAAGCCTTGGCTCCGTCTTCAGCCCCCAGATGTCGTTTATCATCTGTGCCCCGGCATCCAGGGCGCGCTGCGCCACTTCAAACTTGTAGGTGTCCACACTTATTGGCAGTTTCAGCTCCCGCGCCAGCCTTTCCACCACCGGGATTACACGCTTCAGCTCCTCGTCAACGGTTATCGGGCTGGAACCCGGGCGCGTGGACTCGCCACCGACATCGATTATATCTGCACCCTCGGCGACAAAACGCTTCCCCTGTTCCACAGCAGCCTCAATGCTGCTCAAGCCATCACCGGAGAAGGAGTCCGGAGACACATTTACAATACCCATCACATAGGTGCGTTCCCCCCAGCGGAAGGTGGTACCACCACAATGCGTCTCACCAGCGGACCATCGCCCTCTTTCCTCCCGCCATTTCAGCAGCGCAGCCTTGCTCAGACGTCCCGACATGTTCGTCCGCTAAATTCTACCATGCCCAGAACCCTCCCGTGTAGCCGCAAGACCACCCGGACCTAATTCATAGACAAAGGCTTGACAACGGTTATAAGGCATTGTATACTATGTTGAGCATATTAGTCAACATTATTGAGGTGCCAAATGAGAGTTTCTACCAAAGGCAGATACGGGGTTAGGGTGCTTCTTGATCTGGCGCTACGTGGTAGAGAGACGGTGCCGCTGAAAGACATAGCGCGCAGCCAGCAGATATCCGTGCTGTATCTAGAGCACCTTGTCGCACCATTGATTAGCGCCGGGATGATTAAGAGCGTCCGTGGTGCCCGCGGTGGCATCCGACTGGCAAAACCACCTGAGGAGATAAGACTTAGCGAGGTCGTAGAACTGCTAGAGGGGCCCATCACCCCCGTAGACTGCGTGGATGACCCGAAGACCTGTCCGCGCTCGGACTTCTGTGCCACCAGAGATGTGTGGACTGAACTGAAACGCGCTATCGAGAATGTACTCGAGTCCAAGACGCTTCGTGATCTGGTGGAAATGCAAAAGGCGAAGAGGCCAGGCGCGCCCGAAGAAATGTACTACATATGAGAGGACAAAAAATGACCTCTAGATATATAACGCAACTCCTTCTACCCCTGATTGGGGAATCGGGGCAAAAAAGATTGGCAAACAGTACTGCAGTCCTCATCGGCTGCGGCGCCATTGGCACAGTCGTTGCCTCCACCTTGGTGAGGGTCGGCGTGGGCAATCTAAAGCTTATAGACAAGGACTCAGTGGAATACCAAGACCTTACCAATCACCTCTTGTTCGACGAAGAAGACGTTATCAGCCAGCTGCCAAAAGCCATCGCCGCAGAACGGCGATTGAGGAAGATTAACTCCTCGGCCGCGGTCACGGGGATACTGGCTGATGTGAACCAATCAAACATTGAGCAGCTTATCGGCGGCGCCGGCCTCGTTATCGCCAGCCTAAACGACAACGAGACATCTTCTTTGATAAACGATGCCTGCCTGAAACACAAGATCCCCTGGGTACACGGCAAGTCAGTGGGCACCTGGGGAACGGTCCTGAATATCCTGCCCGGTAGCACACCGTGTTACCAGTGCGTTTTCGGCAATCCTCTAACGCACGAAAGAATTTACACTTCAGAAAACATAGGCCTGCTGGGGTCAGCCGCCTTTATTATCGGCTGCCTTCAAGCTACAGAGGCAATAAAAATACTCATCGGCAGTGACCAGACTAACCGTTACCTTACCACCGTGGATGTGTGGAAAGGAACGTTCCACCGTCTTAAAGTGAGTTATCGCAGCGGCTGTCTGGCATGTGCTGGTAAATTCGATTTCCTGGCCGGTAAATCGCTGGCAAAAGCCACCCGGCCCTGCGACGGCGGACGCGCTGTAGAGGTGTTGAGCCCGACAGTAAGAAACATTTCGCTCCCCGAGTTAGCTGCCCGACTGCGCTTGTGGGGTGAAGTGAAATACAACGAGTTCATGCTGCGCTTCACTACCGACTCCCACGAGATAGTAGTCTTTCCCGATGGCCGCGCCATCTTCAAGAACACCAGCGACGAGTCGCTAGCGCTAGAGCTTTACGGACGATACATAGGAGGATAGCTTATGGTCTATGTTGACAATGCTTCCACCTCTTGGCCCAAACCAGAAAGCGTATATCAGGCAATGGACCAGTTTATGAGAAAGAACGCCGGCAATCCAGGACGGGCCAGCCACAGTATGGCAAGGGCAGCCGCTGAGGTCGTAGAAGAGACTAGGTTGCTACTGGCCCGCCTATTCAATATACCCACCCCGGAAAGGATCATCTTTACGCTCAACTGCACCGACGCTATCAATATAGGACTTAAAGGGCTACTGAGACCAGGCGATCATGTGCTTACCGACAGCATCGGACACAATTCCCTTGTCCGCCCGCTACGAAAGCTCCAGTATCAAGGCGTCAAAGTGGAACGGTTGCTGCCCTTAAATGGCGTGCTCTCGCCACAAGCTGTAGAGGCTGCCATAACCGCCAAAACACGGCTACTGGTAGTGACCCACGGCTCCAACGTCACTGGAGTCATCCAGCCCATAGAACAATATGGCGAGGTCGCTAGGCGCCACGGTGTCGTCTTCATGGTCGATGCCGCCCAGACTGCAGGCAGATACCCCATCGATGTTCAAAGGTGCTTTATAGACCTGCTTGCCTTCCCCGGACATAAAGGACTCTTCGGCCCCCCGGGTACAGGTGGCTTGTACATCGGTGAACGGGTTGACCTTGATACCCTGCGTGAAGGCGGCACCGGCACTTTCTCAGAGATGGAAGAGCAGCCCGGTGTATTCCCAGACAAATATGAGAGTGGCACTCTTAACACCGTTGGGATCTGCGGACTGGGTGCCGGGCTAAGATTTATCTTTGAACGGGGGGTGGAAGAAATCAGGGCTAGGGAAGAAAAACTGACCGGGATATTGGTCCGGGAGCTGTCGCAGATCAGCGGCGTGAGTGTATTCCGGTCGCCCGATAGCTCTCGGCAGACCGCTGTCGTCTCGTTCAACATCGAGGGCTTTGAACCCACAGAGGTTGGTACGATTCTCGACCAAGCATTCGACATTAAAGTCAGGACAGGGCTCCACTGTGCACCCTCGGTACACCGCCTCATAGGCACATTCCCCCATGGCACCGTGAGGCTAAGCCCTGGCTACTTCAACACCGAATCAGAGATGGAGCTCGTTATCAGTGCTATCAAAAAAATCGCTAGATCAAAATTATGACAACGATTCTATATCTATAAGGAGGTACTCATGAACAAGAAGCCGTTGATAGCAACCCTAATCTTGACAGCAACCATAATTCTGCTGGGGATAATCGCCATATCCTGCGCTCAGCCGCAGGGCCAGCCGCCGGCTCCGGTGCCGGAACCGCAGAGCAGTCTCAGCGGCGACGCAAGTAAGGGTAACACAGATACGGGTTCTCCTGCTACACCACCTCAAATAGCCGAGCCACCACAGAAAGAGCAGCAAGCAGCGAAAATCGGCGACGTCCTAAATCGTCCAAACGCTTTCGCCGGAACAAAAATAGTGATCGAAGGCAAGATTGTCTCTGAATGCCCTAGCGGGTGCTGGTTTACCATCAACGATGGCACCGGGACAATATACGTGGACTTGGCACCGAGCAATCTGACAATACCACAAAAGAGAGGGGCCCTTGCCCGCGTTTACGGGAGGGTAGTACAAAAGGGCGGCGATATCTACATCATCGGCGAGAAGGTAGAGTTCTAACAAGGAGGCTAAATTGAGTTTCTTGCACTTGGCGCTAAAGAACCTTCTACGAAGGCGGGGGAGGACTGCTCTTACCATAGTGGGCGTGGCCATCGCCATCGCAGTATTGTTCAGCCTCCTTTCCTTCAATTCCGGATATGAAAGACAACTCAAGGGCGAACTCAATGGCCTGGGCATCCATATGCTGGCAGTGCCCAAGGGTTGTCCCTATGAAGCTGCCTCTCTAATAATCCATGGCGGTGTCATTCCCAAATATCTTTCTGAAGCCGATGTCGACGAGGTAAGGAAAATAGCAGACATAGAAGTCGCCAGCCCGTTACTACTGCACCAGTTCTACAAAGATGGAAAGCCTCACATCGTTTATGGCATTCAAACGAAGGAGACAAAACAGCTCAAGCCCTGGTGGAAAGTAGAGGGCAGGCTCTTCGGCGACGATGAGACCAACGTTATGGTCATCGGAAGAGAGCTGGCAGAAGAGGAAAAGCTAAGAGTTGGCGATGTGCTTCCCTTCGGTCCAGAGCAAGTCCCCTTTACTATAGTCGGTGTTCTGGAAAGGACGGATTCTCAGGACGACCAATTCCACTTCATCCCGCTAAAAGCGGCACAGGAGCTTTTCCAGAAGCCGGGACAGGTCACTGCTATAGCCATCAAGGTGAAGGATATCTCAAGAATATCTGAGGTAGCTAAAGAGTTAGAAGAAATTCCTGACATCCAGGTGGTAACCACAAGTCAGATAATAGGCACCATCATGAACATCGTAGGCTCAGTACGCACACTGCTCATCTCGGTAATCATCATAGCTATCGTTATCAGCGCTGTGGGCATGATCAACACACTCCTGATGTCCGTCGGCGAGCGAACCGGTGAATTCGGCATGATGAAGGCTGTCGGAGCTTCAGGAGCCGACATAGCTAGGCTAATCGTCATAGAGACGTCCTTTGTCTCCGCCGCCGGCGGCGTCATCGGCCTGTTTACTGCCACAGCCAGCTCCAGCCTTATTGAACATTTCGTCAAAAACATGATCCCCTACGCACCCACAGGTAACTTATTGTCTTTCCAGCCGGAGTTCTTCGGGCTGTGTTTGTCATTTTCTCTGGCCATCGGGCTCATCTGCAGCATCTATCCCGCAGTAAAATCTTCCCGTCTCACACCCCTCGAGGCCATGAGGAGCAGCATCAATGAATAACGAGCTGATAAAGGCAACTAAATTGACCAAGGTTTACCGGCGGGGCAGCGAGCAGGTCTTCGCCCTCAAGGATGCTAGCTTCACCGTGTCGAGCGGCGAGTTTCTGGCCATTGTAGGCCCTTCCGGCTCAGGTAAAACGACGCTGCTGAATCTGCTGGGCTGTCTGGATAAGCCGACATGGGGCAGCTTGAAGCTGGACGGGGTCGAGATCGGCGACCAAAAGGAAGGAGATCTAGCCAGGTTGCGCCGGGAAAAGATCGGCTTCGTTTTCCAGCAGTTCTTCCTCCTCCCCACGCTCACCGTAAAGGAGAACATAGAGCTACCCCTCCTGTTCAGCAAGAAAAAGAGGGACGAGGGGGCACTAAAAGAAATAATCGATATCGTAGGGCTAAGCAGCCGGGCCAGCCACCTGCCACACCAGCTCAGCGGCGGTGAGATGCAACGGGTGGCCATCGGCAGGGCACTGGTCAACAGCCCCGAAATCCTCCTCGCAGACGAGCCCACGGGTAACCTGGACTCGGTCACCGCTGAGACCATCTACCAGCTCTTTCTGCGCCTTAACCAGCAAGGGCTGACCATCATCGTGGTGACGCACAATCCCGAGCTGGCAAATATAGCCCGCAGGATAATCCGACTCAAGGATGGCAAGATCATAAACGATGGCACAATTGCAGGGAGGTGAAACATGGCACAGACACTGCCAAAGGTCGACAAACTCAGATACAAGACTATCGAAATACCCAGACTGACGCGTGGTATAGCTAGAGATGCCACCGAGCTCATCGGCAATACGCCACTGGTCAGGCTCAACCGTATGACCAGAGACGCCAAAGCAGAGGTGGTAGCCAAGCTAGAGTCTTTCAACCCGGTGAGCAGCGTCAAGGACAGGATCGGGGTCGCCATGATCATTGATGCCGAGGAGAAAGGGTTGATAGACAAAGATACTGTCATCGTCGAGCCGACGAGCGGCAACACCGGTATTGCGCTGGCATTTGTCTGCGCCGCCAGAGGCTACCGTCTCATCCTCACCATGCCGGACACGATGTCGCTGGAAAGGCGACAGCTTCTGGCGGCCTTCGGTGCTGAGTTGGTGCTCACGCCGGGCGCAGAGGGAATGGCAGGAGCCGTAAGGAAAGCAGAAGAGCTGGTAGCTAAAAACCCGAACTATTTCATGCCCCAGCAGTTCAAGAATCCAGCTAATCCCGAGATACACCGCCTGACCACCGCCGAGGAGATCTGGCGGGATACTGGCGGCAGGGTGGACATACTGGTAGCCGGAGTAGGTACAGGCGGAACTATCACCGGTGTGGCTGAAGTGCTGAAACAACGTAAACCCGGTTTTCAGGCCATAGCCGTGGAACCAGCAAGTTCACCTGTGCTCTCTGAAGGCAAACCGGGACGACACAAGATACAGGGCATTGGCGCTGGCTTCGTCCCCGATGTGCTGAGGCTGGACTTGATAGACGAGGTCATTAAAGTGACCGACGAGGATGCCGGACTCACGGCAAGACGACTGGCGAAGGAAGAGGGGATACTCGCCGGTATATCCTCCGGCGCCGCCACCTGGGCAGCGCTTCAGGTCGCAGCCAGAGAAGAAAACTCGGGCAAGCTTATCGTGGTGGTCCTGCCGGATACCGGAGAACGTTACTTAACCACATGGCTTTTTCAAGAGCAACCCAGTTTGACATCAAATATATAAGGAGGTGAAGAATGACTCAATTAAGCAGACTGTTAACGGTGCTACTCTTCGCTATTGCCGCTGCTGCCATCGCCATCGGAAGCACTTTTATTTATCAGGCGGTGGACAAAGAAAACTGGATAAAACAGGCAATGCGACAGGAGAAGGTTACCCTGGGCGTGCCAGAGGAAGCGGTCAAAAAGGGCGACGTCATCGACACGGCAGCCGAAGCCCAAGCAGCTGCTGATGTCATACGTGAGCATCGTCGTAATCTGGCACCGACCTACGAAGCCCTGCTTGCCGGCGGAAGGTATGATCCTAATAACCCCAAGCATCTGTCATACACCCAGGCACTAAACATGGAGAATTATCTCTACATGGCTGTGCTGGCGCTGGGCATCACCTTGGCACTCACTGGCATCGGTGTCTTTATGATACTCAGCGGTATCGGCTTTGCCGCTACAGGTGCAATGCTGTACCTGCACACAAGGCAGATGGTAAGGTAAGCCAACTCCGGCACAACTAGAAAGGGCACGAGGGGGTCAAATTGTTTCGCAGGTTAAAGGAAGACATTGAAACTGTTTTTGCCCGAGACCCGGCGGCACGGAGCTGGCTGGAGGTACTTTGCTGTTATCCCGGGCTCCATGCCCTCTGGCTGCACCGGCTTGCTCATTTCCTGTGGCGCCAAAGGTTGCGTTTTCTGGCCCGTTTCATCTCACATATTAATCGCCTCCTCACCAACATCGAGATCCACCCCGGCGCCAAAATCGGCAGACGGTTCTTCATCGACCACGGCGCCGGCGTGGTCATCGGTGAGACAGCTGAAATCGGGGACGACGTCCTGATGTACCAGGGGGCAGTACTCGGGGGGACCAGCCTGAAAAAGGAGAAGCGCCACCCCACGGTGGGCAACAACGTAGTTATAGGCGCCGGTGCCATCGCCCTGGGCGCCATCACCATCGGAGATGGCGCCAGGATCGGTGCCGGTGCCGTAGTGCTGAGGTCAGTCCCGCCCGGAGCTACTGTGGTCGGGGTGCCAGGAAGGATCGTGGCTGATGGCTACACTCCTCCCATGAGCTTAGAGCACAACAAACTGCCGGACCCGGTGGCTGAAGCCATCCGCCTGCTGATCAAACGGCAAGAGGAACACGACGAGCGTCTCAAAAAGCTGGAACAAACGGTGGGTGTTGTAGCTGTCATCGCCTGCGGCGAGCCGGACAAGAAAGAAACTGCAGTGCTCTGTGAATTCACACAAGGAGCAGGGATATGAGATTTGAGACCATGGCAATCCATGCCGGCGAAAGGCCGGACAAGGCCTACGGGGCTATCTCAGTACCAATATACCAGACTTCTACCTTCGCCTTCGAGGATGTAGGTAAGACCCGTGGCTATGACTATACGCGCACCGGTAATCCTACGAGGAAAGTCCTCGAGGACACCATCGCTCAGCTAGAAGGCGGTAAAGCAGCCTTCGCCTTTGCCACAGGTATGGCGGCAGAAACGGCAGTAATCCACCTTCTCAAAACTGGCGATCACGTTATCGCCGGGGATGACATCTATGGCGGAACCTACCGCCTCTTCCAGAGCGTAATGTGTAACCTGGGCCTAGAATTCACCTTTATCAGGATGGATAGCAGAAAAGCCTTGGAGTCCGCAATAAGACCCAATACTAGGTTGATCTGGGTGGAGACACCTTCCAATCCGCTGCTCTCCATAACAGACCTTGAAATGGTAGCCAGCGTCGCTAAAAAGCACAACATCTTAACCGTGATGGACAATACCTTTGCCACACCTTACTTTTTGAGACCTCTGGAATACGGGTTTGACCTCGTGGTGCACTCCACAACCAAGTACTTAAACGGTCACTGCGACGTAGTTGGCGGCGCCGTGGTAGCCGCAACCGACGAGCTAGCAGAAAAAATCCACTTCTTACTCAATGCTATGGGAGTGGGCGCTTCACCGTTCGATTGTTGGCTAGTGCTCAGGGGTATCGCCACACTGCCATTGCGGATGAGAAAACACGAAGAAAACGCCATGACGATAGCCCGCTGGCTGGAAAAACAAAAGATGGTAAATCGGGTCTATTATCCCGGCTTAGAGCGTCACCCGGGACATGACATCGCCCGGAGGCAGATGAAGGGCTTCGGGGGTGTGGTCTCGTTCGAACTTAACGGTGGCATGGAAAAGGTTAACAGTTTTCTCAGAAGGCTACGGCTATTTTCCCTTGCCGAGTCTCTTGGTGGGGTAGCTTCACTAGCCGAGCATCCGGCCACCATGAGCCATGCTTCCATGCCACCGGAACACAGGGCAAGGGTCGGCATCGGCGACAACTTGATCAGGCTATCTGTGGGTTTAGAAAACATCGATGACTTGCTCGCCGATCTAAAGCAAGCTTTGGAAACTTGAACAAAAGGAGACGGGATGTCTTTTGCCACCGGCCTACGCTGTCGTAAATGCGGTCAGGAATATCCGCTGCAACCTCTGCGGGTATGCGACTTTTGCCTCAGTCCGTTGGATGTCGTCTATGATTATAAAGCAATCTCCAGGGTGATCAGCAGGGACATCATCTCTGCCGGGCCGCGCAGTATCTGGCGCTACCGCCATCTGCTGCCGACCAACGGCGAGCCTCTGGATATCGGCACCGGCTTTACCCCCCTGGTCAAAGCCGATAACCTCGGTAAAGAAATCGGCCTGCACCGTCTTTACATCAAGAACGATTGCCTCAATCCCACATACTCATTCAAAGATAGGGCCGTCTCGGTGGCAGTAAATAAAGCGAAGGAGTTTGGTTTCGATACAGTAGCTTGCGCCTCTACAGGCAACCTTGCTGCCAGCGTCGCCGCTTACGCTGCCAAAGCGAAGATGAAGGCCTACGTCTTCGTGCCGGCAAGCGTGGAACCCGGCAAACTAACAGGCATCGCCATCTATAAGCCAACCCTGATCACCGTCGAGGGTAGCTACGACGATGTCAACCGATTATGCGCTGAACTCTCCCAAAGATATGATTGGGGGTTCATCAACATCAACCTCAGGGCTTACTACGCCGAAGGGAGTAAGACGCTGGGCTTCGAAGTATGCGAACAACTCGGCTGGCAATCACCGGACTGCATAATAGCTCCAGCAGGCTCCGGGCTTATGTTCACCAGGGTATGGAAAGGTATTCAGGAACTGTCCATGCTCGGCTTGATAGGCCCGGTGAATACCCACATGTACCTGGCACAAGCCAGCGGCAGTTCTCCTATCGTGCACGCCTTTGAGGTCGGCAGTCTGCACGTTCATCCGGTGACCCCCCAGACCATTGTCTCCTCAATCGCCATCGGTAATCCCGCTGATGGTTACTATGCCCTGATGGTTGCCAGGCAGTCCGGAGGCGGAGCCATCAGCACCACCGATGAGGAGGCAATTCAGGGTTTGGAGTTACTGGCTCAAACCGAAGGCATCTTTGCCGAAGCCGCCGGCGGGGTGGTCATCGCCGGCCTTAAGAAACTGGTGGCAGCAGGACTGATAAAAAGCGACCAGCTAGTCGTAGCCCTCATCACCGGCGCCGGACCGCGAACTCAAGAGCTCGTGACTCACGTGGTTCAACTGCTCAAGGTCCAGCCTACCGTGGAATCGTTTAACCAGACGGTCGGTATAGTGGTGTAATATGTCTGTCGGTCTGCCGCCACATAGCGAAAAAGGAGGACAAAAATGGCTAAAAAACAGGTGATGTTCACCTTTCCCCGAGAACTGGTGCAAGAACCGATAATCTATCATCTGTCACACAAATTTCAGGTGGTGACTAATATTCGGCGCGCCGATGTCTCTGAGGACCGCGGTTGGGTGGTCCTCGAGCTGGAGGGCGACGAAGCGGAAATAGACGCGGGCATAGCTTGGGTAAGAGAAAAAGGCGTTAGAGTGGACCCTGTCGTCGGCGATATCGTGGAGGGCTAGCCATGAAAAGGATTTACCTTGACTATGCAGCTACAACGCCGCTGCATCCCGAAGTCTTAAACGCAATGCTTCCATACCTTACAGAGTCTTTCGGTAACCCGTCCAGCATCCACTCTCTTGGTCAGGAAGCCAAGGAAGCGGTGGGGCAGGCACGACAGAAAGTGGCCGCCCTTATAGGCGCCAAAAGTGAGGAGATCGTCTTCACCAGCGGAGGTACCGAAGCAGACAACATGGCGATAATAGGTATAGCACTAGCCAACCGAGCAAAAGGTGACCACATCGTCACCAGCAGCATCGAACATCACGCCGTGCTTGAGCCCTGCCAGTGGCTGGAAAAGCAGGGATTTTCAATCACCTACCTCCCCGTGGACGGCTACGGTATGGTCTCGCCTGATGATGTTAAGAAAGCCCTCACCGCAAGAACCATCCTTGTCTCTATCATGCACGCCAACAACGAGGTCGGCACCATAGAGCCAATAGCTGAAATCGCTAAAATCACCAGGGAGGCCGGTGTCTATCTTCACACCGATGCCGTACAGACCGTAGGACATATTCCTGTCAACGTCGACGAACTCGGCGTCGACCTCCTTTCGCTATCAGCACACAAACTATACGGACCTAAAGGCATCGGCAGTCTTTACGTAAGAAAGGGCACCAAAATCGCCCCCATCATACATGGCGGTGGACAAGAAAAGGGCTATCGCTCCGGCACAGAGAACGTTGCGTCAATCGTAGGGCTGGCCAAGGCAGCAGAGCTTGCCCAGCATGAAATGGCTGACGAGATAAGGCGGTTAAGCTCACTGCGCGATTATATGATAGAGGGTATCTTCAGCCGCATAAGCAATGTCCGCCTCAATGGTCACCCCACGATTAGACTCCCCGGCAACGTAAATATCAGCGTGGAATACATCGAAGGTGAAGCTATGCTGCTCAACCTTGACCTTGCTGGTATCTGCGCTTCCACAGGGTCAGCCTGCAGCTCGGCCAAACTCGAACCCTCCCACGTACTCACTGCCATGGGGCTGACACACACTCAGGCTCACGGCTCGTTACGCTTCACTATGGGGAAATGGACCACAAAGGAAGAAATAGACATCGTCCTCGAAGTCCTCCCCCAGATAGTGTCCAAGCTCAGGGCGGTATCCCCTCTGCTGCGGGGTTTGAGCAAGCGCTAAGCGGTCAATAGGCAATAAAGGAGGTAAGCTATGCAGGAATCTTCCCACATCGGCAAGATTTCTCCAGAAGTCTTCAATCAGTTCATACTGCCTCGCCTCGGAGCAGCAGATGAGGCGGTGACCGTGGGGCCGAAAAGCGGCGTAGATTGCGGTATAGTGGAGATAGGCGATCACGCCCTTTCCTTTACCACCGACCCTGTATTCATCGTACCAGAGTATGGCTGGGAAAGAGCAGCTTGGTTTGCCATCCACATCATAGCCTCCGACTCGGTCACCAGCGGGCTCAAGCCTCGATTTCTGAGCATAGATTTGAACTTACCTATGGACATGACCGAGGAGCAGTTCCAAATAGTTTGGGATACCATTCACCGGGAATGTCTTAAGCTCGGAATTGCCATCGTTGCTGGACATACGGGCAGATATGAGCACTGCGCTTACCCTATGGTAGGTGGTGCTACCCTCGTCGGAACGGGTAGCAAGCACCAATATGTTACCCCTGCATTTATCAGCCCCGGTGATGACATTATCATTACCAAAGGGCCAGCCATTGAGGCAACCGGAATATTAGCCACAATGTTCCCTGAACTAATCGAGCGCGAGTTCGGAAAGCATTTCAGCCAAGAGGCAAGTAAAATTTTCTATCAGATGTCAGTGGTTGAAGATGCTCTCACTGCAGTGAGTTTAGGTGTCAGGGACGATGGCATTACAGCCATGCATGACGCTACCGAGTACGGCATTTGGGGTGGGCTTTATGAAATGGCACAAGCTGCAGGACTGGGGATAGAGGTCAACAAAGAAAAGATAGTGGTCGAGAAGTGTGTCGCCGAGGTGTGCAGCTACTTTGGCATCGACCCCTACTCCTCGATAAGCGAAGGCACTCTGATCATCGCCTGCAAAAGCCATAAGTCCGGCATGGTGGTGGCAGAGCTACAAAGAAAGGGCATTAAATGCTCCGTGGTCGGTAAGTTTACTCCGCCGGAGCATGGTATGATCCTACTTGACCGTGGCGGAGAATACCCCCTCAAGCACCCCGGCGTTGACCCGTTCTGGCAAGCTTTCTACCAGGCCCTCAAGCACAAAGCTGCCTGATGCCATCGTCGCGCCAGCACTAGTGCCAGATTCGACCGCCGTCGCCAGGAAAGACTATAATAAAGGCAAGACTATGACAGAAATTACTTCGGCCAAGATAATCGCTGTATGCAGAAGTGACAAGAAGGGCGTCAGGAAAGAGGATGTGAGAGAGGGCGTGCTCAAGGAGAACTTCGGGCTTGTGGACGATGCCCATGCCGATAGCACCACGCACCGCCAGGTAAGCCTGCTCGCCATAGAGAGCATTGAGAAGATGCGTACCCTGGGCCTCGAGGTCAACCCAGGCGACTTCGCTGAAAACCTCACCACCGAGGGCATCGACCTGCTGTCCCTCCCGGTTGGTACCAGGCTGCGCATCGGCAACGAGGTGCTTCTTGAAATCACCCAGATAGGAAAGGAATGCCATACCGGCTGTGCCATCTTTCAACAGGTGGGGAAATGCGTTATGCCCGAGGAAGGCGTATTCGCCCGCGTGCTTCATGGTGGCACTGTGAGGACGGGCGATGAGATCAGGATAGAAGGATGACTGTCCCTATTACCGAAACGGCCCAAATCTTAAGGATAAGCGGCGATAAACAGGAACGCCTCGGGGACATCGTGGTCACCGAATTCCCGCTGACTATCCTGTTCAATAATGAGGAAATGGTGACCTTGCTGTGTACCCCGCAACACCTTGATTGCCTTGCCATCGGCTTTCTCGCCTCCGAAGGTCTGCTTCAGAGCAAGCAGGACATAAAGAAAATCCTGGTCGACGGGCGTGCTGGAATAGTACGCATAGAGTCCACAGAGGCAACGACAGAGGGCCCGGGACTGGTATTCCGGCGCCTCATCACATCAGGCTGCGGGCGCGGTACACACCTGTACAGCGCCGGAAACCCGCCAGCGAAAGTGGAGTCCACGACCGTAGTATCACCAGGACAGGTCTTCTCCCTGATGAAGGATTTCCATCAGCACTGCACAGTATTCAAAGCCACCGGCGGCATCCATGCCGCCGCTCTGTGCAACGCAAAAGAGATACAGGTCTTCCACGAGGATATCGGCAGACACAACGCCATAGATAAGGTTCTGGGGCAATGCTTGCTAGACAACATAGCCACTAAGGACAAGCTACTGCTCACCAGCGGCAGGGTATCTTCCGAGGTGGTGCTGAAAGCCGCCCGCCGCAGCATCCCGTTGCTCATCTCCAAATCACCACCGACCAGCCTCGCGGTGACGCTGGCTAAAGACCTCGGCATTACCATCGTCGGCTTTGTCCGCGGGCAACGCATGAACATCTACGCCAACGAATGGAGGATCGCCATCGATGAGAGATAGGGAGACCAAGCTTATAGAGGACATCATGGAGCTTAAGGAAAAGCGACGGGCGGTCATCCTCGCCCACAATTATCAACTCGGGGAGATACAGGACATCGCTGACTTCGTCGGTGATTCGCTTGAGCTCAGCCAGAACGCAGCCCAGTCCAACGCCAGAGTGATAGTCTTCTGCGGCGTCCATTTTATGGCGGAGACCGCCTCCATCCTCTGCCCCGACAAGACCGTGCTTCTCCCCGATTTGAACGCCGGTTGCCCCATGGCAAACATGATTACCGCCGAGCAACTAATAGAGGAGAAAAGGAAATACCCGAAAGCCACCGTGGTATGTTATGTAAACTCGACGGCGGCGGTAAAAGCCGAATCGGACATCTGCTGTACCTCGGCCAATGCCGTCAGGGTGGTGGAAAGCGTGCCGGGAGACGATATCCTGTTTGTCCCCGACCAGTACCTGGGACATTACATTTCCACAAAAACGAACAAGAACCTCATCCTCTGGCCGGGCTTCTGCCCTACCCACGCCCGTATCCTGCCGGAACACATCGCCAGACTAAAACACGAGTATCCCAGCGCTAAAATCGTGGTCCATCCTGAATGTAAGCCCGGTGTCATCGCTATGGCTGACGAGGTACTCAGTACCGGGGGCATGATCAGATACGCCCGCCGCGAGGATGTACAGGAGATGATCGTCGGCACCGAGATCGGCATCATCCACCGCTTGAAAAAGGAAAACCCCGGGAAAAGGTTCATTCCAGTCTCGGAACAGGCGGTCTGCCCTAACATGAAACTAATCACCCTGGAAAAGGTGCTGTGGTCGCTGGAGGACATGTCCCCCGAGGTGAAAGTACCTGAGGCAATACGGCTTAAAGCAAAACGTGCCGTGGACAGGATGCTGGAGGTGGGCCGCAGCGGATGAAAAACACGGGTAAGGTAGTTGTCCTGGTCACCACACCCAGCCGCGAGGAGGCCGACAAGATAACCAGCCTTCTTCTGGAAAAGAGGAAGGCCGCCTGCATCAACATTGTGCCCAGAGTCTCCTCGGCCTACTGGTGGCAGGGCAAAATTGACACGGCTGAAGAAAGTCTGCTTATCATCAAGACCAGGGAGGAACTCCTTCCCGACCTCATCAGCCTGGTGAAGCAAGCCCACAGTTATACCGTCCCCGAGATAATCGCCTTGCCTGTGAGCGACGGCAACCCGGACTACCTTAGCTGGGTAGATGCTGAGACTAAATAGCCAATATAGGGTGCGAGCGACCGCACACAGGGACGTTAGCTAACCCCAGTGCGTTCCGTCTGCTTCCACTCATCAGCTCGTTTTACCATCAGTCTGGCATCGTCCAGAGAAACCTTGGTGTAGCCCGGACCGGCAAGCATAGCGGCTATCTCACCCAGCCGCTTATCACCATTGAGCCGCTGGAGCCGACTTACCGTCCTTGTCCCTGTCTCCCGTTTTTCCACCCTGTAATGGGCATCGGCAAAGGCAGCCACCTGCGGTAGGTGGGTGACACAGACAACCTGATGCTCACGCGCCAGCCCCCAGAGCTTCCTGCCCACCACCTCACCGCTTCTGCCGCCCACTCCTATGTCTATCTCATCGAAGATGAGCAGCGGCGTCATGTCCGCTCTGGAGAGAGCGCACTTAAGCGCCAGCGTGAACCGGGAGAGCTCCCCCGTAGAGGCTATTTTCGCCAGAGGCTTTAGCGGTTCCCCGGGGTTTGTGGACACCAGAAACTCGACGCTGTCCACCCCATCAGCATTAAAGGCACATACTCTGCCATCGGGCAGGGGGATACCACCCTCAGCCACCCGCTGGGTAACCGAGACCTGAAAGTCCACCTGCCCTAAGTTCAGTTCCTCAAGCTCCCTTCCCACCGCTGAGGTCAACTTCTTTGCCGCGACAGCACGAGCACTCGATAGCTTTGCCGCTATCTCCCCCATCTCACGTTTTAGCTTCTTTTGGGTCTCCTCCAGCTCAACACGTCTCTCTT
>FWPV01002663.1_pt1 | contig 30314 bp, 21 predicted proteins | sample 2228371 | NCBI WGS metagenome assembly FWPV01 (sample SAMEA103939776, study PRJEB20133) | metagenome | reverse complement strand
TGAGAGTAATCGCAGAGCATTGTCGCCAAGGATCTTCTGGAGTACTAGCTCTGGGAGCATTTCAGCGTGCATCTCCTTTATGTATCGTGATGGCGAAATGAGCGGATAGTCACTTCCAAAAAGGATTCGGTCATGGCTCACAATATCCACGGCAATTCGATAGATCATCGGCCTGTACAGGTAGGGGGAGGCCGCAGTGTCATAGTACACATTGTTCGTGCATGCTGCGACACTCGGCATCAGTTCGTAAAACAACAACCCTCCACCCCAGTGTGCCAGCACAACCGTTACCCCCTGATGTCGCCTCAAGAATTGATACAGTGCCTCGAATCGGATCACGATCTTGCCCGGATAGGAATGACCGACTGGTTCATTGACGTGAATGAGCAACGGCACACCATAATGACCTGCGAGTTCTGCGAGTCCATCCATCATCGTGTACGAATTCCGTGTCATCCCTTTGACATAGAACGCTACTTCGCCAATTCCCCTCATGCCCCTTTCGAGCCAGGAGTGCGCCTCATCCACCATGCCTCCTTCGCCACCTATGGGGGTTACAGCAAAAGGATACAACTTTCCAGGGTGCGAGGACGCAGCCTCCAAAAGGTACTCGTTGGTCATCTTCCGAAGCCCAGGATCTTTCCAGCCAAATCCGCATACCACAGAGGCGCCAATACCATTGCGCTCCATGGCCGTAAGGAGCGATTCAGCCGTTGCCATGCGTGCCCTAGGATCTCGGTACAGGAGCGAAAACGCTGGATCTTTCTCTACGAGGTCCTGACGACGATCTATGAGTTCGTCCGGAAAGATATGCGTATGGAAATCGATGATAGTACCCACTGGTCTCCCTTTCGTATCTATGACCCGCTGCTAGATGAACCCTCGTTGACGAATTCCTATTGTTCACGTATAAATGGAGGTACTCGCCTCGTCTCTTTTTTCGAACACGTTGATTCCCCTTGCCCCCCAACGCTCGTAAAGGGATACGCTGGAGAGAAAGAGAGGTCTTGGAGATGGATGCAGCTAAGGATCTTGCCCTGGAGAACAGAACCCATTGGCTCAACGAGGAGGCAAAGCTTGAAGCTTTGATCAAGGAAGCGACGTTCCCTGGTGGCACAAAGGCCGTCGAGAAGCTTGCACGCCAGGGTAAGCAGGATCCTCGACAGCTCATACACAAACTCATAGATCCCGATACCTCGTTCTTTGAGCTCAGTCCTATTGCCGGGTTCGGCATGAATTACCCCGAGGTACAAGACGTACCATGCGGCGGTGTGATTACCGGGATAGGCAAGATCCACGGTAACTGGACCATGATCATCGCCAACGACAGCCGTGTCAAGGCAGGGACCTATTTCCCGATTACGCTCAAGAAACACCTCAGAGCTCAGGCCATTGCAGAGACCTGCGGGCTCAATGTGGTCTATATCGCTGATTCTGGGGGTGCCTTCCTTCCCATGCAGGATCAGGTGTTTCCTGATGACGGCCATTTTGGAAGCATGTTCTACAATATGTGCAGATTGTCCGCTATGGGTCTCAAACAAATCACGCTGTCGACAGGTGGCAATACAGCGGGCGGCGCCTATATCGTCTTTCTGGCGTGCGAGGCGGTTATGATCCATGAAATGTCCTACTCCTTTCTTGGAGGACCACCCTTGGTGAAGGCAGCCCTTGGGGAAGAGGTCTCAGCAGAGGATCTGGGTGGAGGGTATGTTCACACTCACATCTCAGGAGGCGCCGATCATCTATGCCTCACCCAGGACGAAGCAGTTGCTCGGGTCAGGGATATTTTAGCCCATGAACACCCACAGAGGCTTAATATCGACAGAAGAGAAGAAGTGCCTCCCTACTATCCGATTGAGGGTCTCTATGACATCATGCCGAGCAATGTCTATAGGGCAATCGATGTGCGAGCAGTGATCGCTCACATTGCGGACGGATACCCATTTCGGGAATACAAAAAGGATTATGCACCAGGGAGGGGAGACAATATCGTCTGCGGCAAGATCTTCCTCAAGGGGATCCCTGTTGGTGTTGTGGCGTCTAATAATAACGGCATCATCTTTTACCAGGCAGCGCAAAAGGCGACAGAATTCATTATACGTTGCGCAAAGGATAAAACGCCGCTGCTCTTTATTCAGAATTCGCCTGGCTACATGGTGGGAACCGAATCCGAACACGCAGGCATCGGCAAGTACGGTGCAAACATGGTTCGTGCGGTCTCTGATGCAAAAGTGCCACGGATCCAACTGGTCATTGGACCAGACCACGGCGCTGCAAACTACGGTATGTGCGGAAGGGCGTACAGGCCCCACTTTCTCTTTTCCACGATGAGGGCACGTACCTCAGTCATGTCAGGACAGTCTGCGGCCTACGTCCTCCTGACACTGGAAAAACGAAATCGTAAGGCACGGGGCGAGACAATGAGCCCTGAAGAAGAGGCTGAGTTCAGAGAGCGCATGATGCAGAAGTACGATGGCGAGGCCCATCCATTTTACTGTGGCGCACGCCTTCTCACCGATGGTGTGCTATTTTTCAAAGAGATCCGCGATGTCCTGGCAACGGCATTCGAGATCTCCCTGCTCAAGCCCATCCCTGATTCGGTTCTCGGAAATTACCGATTTTAGTGTGAGACATTCCCATCGTTTCATAGGCGTAAAGCGTTCGCCTGAGTAATACACAGTCGTGTACAAGGTGCAAGGAGTGACAGTGATGAGTGAGGATGCCGTTCTTTTGACCGACCTTTCAGACCACATATTGACCATCACCCTCAACAGACCAGAAAGTCTCAATGCCTTTAGCGTAAGGCTCCTCAATGATTTTTCAGCAGCCATCAATGAGGCGAGATTCAACAGGGAGGCCCGTGTTGTAATTATCACCGGCGCACAAGGGGAAAAAGCCTCCTTTTCAACAGGCGCAGATTTGAAAGAGCGGGCATCCATGACTCAGGATGAGGTGCGACGGTTCATATTCACTATTAGAAACACCTTCACCGCGGTCGAACAATTGCCGCAGCCGGTGATTGCAGCGATCAATGGGTTTGCCTTTGGAGGAGGACTCGAGTTGGCCCTCGCCTGTGACTTACGAATAGCATCTGAAAATGCGCAGATGGGCCTTACCGAAACCAGTCTGGCTATAATCCCTGGTGCCGGTGGGACGCAACGGCTTCCTCGGCTCATAGGCATTGCCAAAGCAAAGGAATTGATCTACACAGCGCGCAGAATCTCGGCTCACGAAGCCTATGCGCTAGGACTACTGCATCGGGTTGTTCCAGCCTCGGAGCTCATGCAGGAGAGCAGAAGGCTCGCCATGGACATTGCCCAAAACGGTCCGATCGCAGTAGAACAGGCGAAGTACGCTATCAATCGCGGTATGGATGCATCCCTTGAGGTGGGATTGGACATCGAATCTAAAGCATATGCAGTGTGTATACCCACAGAGGATCGACTTGAAGGACTCCGGGCGTTCAAAGAAAAGAGAAAGCCACAGTACCAGGGCAAGTAGTACATTAATCAGGTGAAGCTCCCCTGCAAACCCTTGTAAAAAGCGAAACTGGACGTCGTCCTTTGTGGTAGCCTGCCAACGTAGCTATGGCTGTTATGCTGAGAGAAAGGACTCTGCACGATCAGAGAATGCTGCTGTGGTAATCGTTTTGAGGAATTCATACACGCGATGAGGAGGGTGATACCATGAGTCCAGCGCGAAAACTCTTCTATCCTGAAAAGGTATACCTTTCAGATATTACCGTAAGGGATGGATTCCAGCACGAAGAAAAGTTTATCCCTACAGATGCCAAACTGTGGGTGGCTGAACAACTCATCCTTGCAGGATATCGGCAGATTGAGCTCACCAATTTCGGCTCACCAAAAGGGTTGCCCCAATTTCGTGATGCAGAAGAACTCTTCAAGAAATTGCGGGCGAGCAAACTCGTAGCGCCGTATCTCAAAGATGTGGAAATAACCGCTGTCACCATCAACGAGAGGGCAGTAGATCGGGCCATTGTAGCTCGAGAGGAAGGCTGGGGGCCTGAGAGGATCCTCATGATGGTTTCAACCTCTGAAAGCCACCACAAGAGAAATTCAGGAACCACGCTGGCAGAGTATTGGAAGATTGCAGAGCGCTGTATCAAAAAGGCCCACGATGCTGGCATGAAAATGTGTGGTACCGTGAGTACGATCTGGGGATGTCCTATCGAGGGGCCGACAGAGCTGTCCAAGGCAGTTGAATTTACCAAGAAGTTTCTTGCCATGGGTGCTGATGACATAGAACACGCCGATCATGACGGATCAGCCCCACCCAACAAAGTGTACGAGTACTTTTCCTGGATACTGGATGAGATTCCTGACACCTCCCTCCACGTGGCACATTTTCACGTGACACGAGGATGGGGTCTTGCGAATGTATTGGCTGCACTGCAAGCTGGTATAGTACGTTTTGAATCTACGCTCGGTGGTATAGGTGGACAGCCTGCGAATTTTGTCGATGGGGTACCGGTCGGTGGCACTGGTAAGTACTATTACCGCGATCCAAGCTCTGTTGGTCTCGTCTCTACTGAAGACATGGTAGTCATGATGGACGAAATGGGCATAGAGACCGGTCTTGACGTTGACAAGATCTTAGAGATTGGCCGCATGGTAGAGAAGATCGTGGGTCGGAGGCTGAGGTCAGAATGTGTCACGACAGGCCGTATACCAAAGCAGCCTCGACCAGAATTTCGTTAAGATGTGGGGCGGGTGAGCACATAAAGCGCGCCAGGACAGGTAACACGCGAATAGATCATATATGATTCACAACACAGTAGGTTACCTGTCTGATCGCACGGGTGCTGGAAAGGCAACAGCGTTTCCGCGTTCACACTAACCCAAGAGAGAAAGCTATGCCTCGGACTGCCTCGAGCGCAAGAGCATCTTCAGGAAGCTCCCAAAGAGGACGTCCCTCCCGGTCATAACGGGCTACCAGTGGGTCTTCAGGGACACAGCCGATAACGGGTGGCATACCATCTGGTACGGAACCAGTTCCATAGCACGCTACGCGGTTTACCACGGTAGCGACACACCTGCGGCCCACCATCTCTGCGATAAGACGCGCAGTGTCTGCGCTTCGCAGCGAGCCATCCACCACAGCCAGGGCCCGTGTAAGCCGCCTTGTGACTTCTCGATTGATCTGCTCAAGTCCTGCTTCAGCGTCTATAAGGACACATGCGAACGATCCTGCAAGTATGTCGATTGCCTCGCGCAAGAGTGTATTGATCGGACAATAGCACCCTTTTTCCAAAGATCTCCCCATTGCCAGGAACGAATACGCGCTGCGTTCGACAAGTGCCTCGAGCAGGAGATAGTCCACCTGTTCAGCGAGCCGCGGTGCATCGCTTCGATCAGAGTTCCGTGCGGCTCGTATCAGATCAGTGCGTACATCTGCGAGCGATCGGCACGTTCTTTCTCCTATGGCAGCAGCAAGTCCTCCTGCAGGATCGGCATCGATCAACAGAATAGGCCTTTTCCTCCCCTCGCCTACCACTACCTTTGCAAGCAGCGCAGAAACCACGGTCTTTCCTGCCCCACCCTTGCCGCATACCGCAATAACATCTGGGTTGCCCACTGGTGACATAAACGTGCGCACTCGGTTACTTGTCCGGAGAGATTCTTCGAGGGGTCTCTTTTTCCATAGGCATTGCGGCAGCAAGACCTTTGGACATGGCAAGGAGCACATCGAACAGACTCATACGCCGCAACAAACGATACCTGAGCATACCCATTGCATAGCCCACAAGATACGAAAGCTTGCCAATGCACCAGAACAACACACGCTCATGTACAGGATACGTTTGTGGCGCGAGTGGATTACCGTTGTAAGTGTTTTGACCCATCGATGACTCCTTTTTGCACGACATCTCGGGGATCAGATACACATCACTTCTCTCTGAATCAAGGTCACAAAGATGCTCCCTATAGAGCACAGGACCGAAGTCGAACAACGGGATGAACCGTGCCAGGTGGTGGGGACTACCTCTGAGCAGCATGGCCCTTCTGCTGACGGCAACACCTGGGTTCATGTGGCCAAGAAGCACCTCGTGCATGACCGGCGCATCGACTGTCACATATATGTCGGCGCTTCTTGTCGGTGGATAGACCACAACCTGCGCCTTGTCCGAAGAAAAGTCCAAGAGTACCTTGTGTTCATGGCCGTCTCGAAATGTGAGCAGGGCACTTATCCGCGCGTGAGAAAGTATAATGCGGAGGATCGTCTCGAGCGGCTCGAGTCGTTTGAAAAAAGAAACCAACATACTGGTCATCGGTAGCGTTCCTTCCTCGTGCCTCACTGTCGCTTATTCCTTCTTGCAATCACGACATCTCGCAGGGTATCGCAGACCGGTTTCTCGTCACAGGACTGGCAATTAAGCTCCCGGCACTCAACCTCTCCATCAACACCGAGATAGAGCTTCTTGTGTCGGCCAGAAAGGATCGTTGCCTCGTGTACGACAGGCCCAAGTTCCTCGACTGCCTCCCTTGGGGACGTAACATAAATGACCTCGACTGCTTCAATCCCTTGCACCTCTTTTCTGTAGGTTTCGATGAGTGCAGTCCCGACATGGCCTATCCTGAGTCCCTTGCTCAATGCAGCCTTGCTGATACGAATCCACAACTTGCCCGGCACTGAACGCACCATATATCCCGGAAGCCTGTGGGTAAGATATTGAAGCGCATCAATCTCAAAAGGATCAACTGCTACCTGATCGCTTACTGCACACATAACCACTTGCGCGAACGGATACCTGCTCCCAGTGGGAATCTGGTCGAGGTCAGGCCCAAGAAGGGTAATCACGCCATCGCTTACCATATCCTTGCTATATGTCAGAAGGACGGTTGCCAGTGACGGCGTCGACGGGTGGCCTAGTTCCCCTGCTGTCTGCTCAGAAAGAATGGTCTCAGGCAGCCCCATGCCACGTTGCTTGAAGCCAGCCTGCGCCAGAAACGTGCGCATCCCTTCATCAGCACGATATACAACGCAGTTGGACCTGTGCCGTTGGACGATATCACGCACCCTTCTCACCAGGGCAGCCATGTCAGCGAATGCAGGCCCTGTCCGAAAGGACCGAGCAGCGTCACCAGTTTCAAGGAGAGGGTCGGGCAGAGGATGTGCCGAACGCATAGGGAGAGGTCCTTGTCCTGTTCAGGCATCCGTCCGGCTACCTGCTGCAAAATCAGCAGCAATCAAGGCGGCTCCGAGGGCACCCACGATTTGAGGATCAGTACCATCGAAATCTCTTAGAACGATACCGAGTTTTTTTTCAAGGGCGCCCCTGACGCCTCGACTCTTGGCTACTCCCCCTGTCATCACTACCTCCTCCACCATGCCCAGACGTCGTGCAAGCGCAGAGACGCGACTGGCAAGCGAAAGCAGAAGTCCTTTTACGATACCTGGCAGCGGCACGCCGTCATTTATCAGGTTGATCACTTCACTTTCAGCAAACACACTGCACATGCTGGTGATCGTGCAGGGGTCTCCCTCGCGGAAATAGTACTGATCCATCTCTTCGAGAGGAATCTCCATTGAACGGGCCATTGCCTCGAGGAAACGTCCAGTTCCAGCAGCGCACTTGTCATTCATGGCAAAATCCAGGAGGTTGCCTCTCGAATCGATGCATATGACCTTTGTGTCCTGTCCGCCGATGTCGATAACCGTTCGTACAGTATTGCGTAAGAAATGTGCACCTCTGCCATGACAGGTAATTTCCGAGATGTTCTTGTCAGCGAACTCTACCTGCGTCCGTCCGTATCCAGTGCCGACAATATAAGAAACCTCAGAGGCTGACCGACCGGACCGTTCGAGTGCCTGCTGGTAGATCTGCCTTGCCGTACGCGCCGGGTTTGTAGAGCTAGGACCTACCACATAGCCAGCAATAACTCCGTCGACAAGGAGTAACGCCTTTGACGCTGTCGATCCGATATCAACTCCCGCGGTAACCATCATTGCCGAACGTTCTCTTCCACCCTGACGGGTCTACCTACCAGACGCTCATCCACGCAGCTTTCGCGGGTACACTACTTCGTTGACAAACCGTTCCACTTCAAAATACACATCCTCGTACGGCGTAACACGAGGGTCGAACATATCGAACTCGAAAATAAGAAGCGGAATATCGGCCTTTCTGCAGGCCTCTTTGAAGAGGCCTATTCCACCCCAGGCATGCTTGCAGGCGATATGACCTGCAAATATTCCACAATCTGCTTTCCATGTCTCGTGAAGGTGCATGAAATCCCTTATGTAGATGTCTATATTGCCCCTGAACTGACGCGCCATTGGATGACACGCGACAAGCTTCCGGGCCAGCCCGTACAACATGGTATCCATGCTGGTCGTATCGATAAGCCCTTCATGGGCATAGTAGCCGAAGACGTCGATAGGGACCGTAAGACCGAATTCACGCTCGAACCAATCATAGATCTGTAAATCTGTCCATACAGGATCTTGATACCATACGGCACGCACCCGTTCTTCAAAAAACCTCTCGCCTCGCTCTGTCCTCTCGCGTGCCTCTCGAAGTAGCCCTCGAGCAATATCGATCCCCTGTTCAGAACCAGTAAAGAGGATCTGCAGTACCAACGTAAAAGCAACGAGCTTACTCGACTGAGTAAGGGGAACATGCTTCCGCCAGTCGAGCCACTCCCAAATCGTCTCGGTCAGCACATTGGAGCGTTCGCACACCATTTTCAGCCGGTCGTAGTCTAGCTTACGTCCAGTATGCGTTTCCAAAAACGGAATCAGCTCCTTTAGTTGTGCAGCAACATGCAGGATTGTTTGTTCATTATGGTAGTACGGCACATCGATGAGGAAGAATGGTTTGCCTGAGAGTTCGGCCATTACCTGAGTGGCCATTACTTGGGCATCGCATGGCGTATTGATCCCTACGCAGCAGACAGGCTCAGGGTAAAGGCCTTTACGAATTGCACCCACTGCAAGCTTATCAGCAGAACAGCAATCCGAAGGCACGCCTGACGCCTCGGCTGTATCGATAAAGTCCAGAGTGACCTTGGTATCGCCCATAAGATTGTGAAGTACTCCAAGTGCTTCGATCGTAAACGGGAATACGTCCCCGAGTGCATAGACAAGCTCAGAGTTAAAGCCCAGGTTGTACCACACAAAAGGTGCACCACGATCCAGATGATCGATCATCCGCTCAAGGTACAGAACCACATTGTGCAGCAGCCGGTTCATGCCATGGGCATCAGGATCACCGGCAAAAAACCGCTGAATCACAGGTAGCGATTCGAACAACTGCCGCCACTGAGGTAGCTGAATGAAATCTTCGGCTCTCATACGTGCTATCCGGCTGCTCGACGCTTCACGCGGCCGATCTCGAGTTTTTCCACAAAGGCCTGGATTCTGGTCTTAAGCTGACCTGTAGGAACAATCCCATATTCGCGAGAGAGCACAAGAATCGGAAATGCCTGTTCTTTCTGCGCACGCTCCAACAGATTGTGGAGTTCAGCGCCCCACGGGTCACAGAATACGAGCCGCTCGAAGACTACACCGTCCGATCTCGTCTCGGCAACTAGCTCAGTCAGTGCCTTCCATCTCGCAGGGAAGTCTCCAATCATCCTAGCACACGACGGCTGGAAAAAATACGCACGACCTATGGCATCGAGAGGATCGGCCGCATCTTCGTCAATTGGTGCAAGTACGCTGCGCGCGCCAAAACAAAGTCGGTCTGCAACGACAAGGGCACCTTGGCTCTCTAGGACCTCTACATACTCTGGCTCGTCAAGCTCAGCACCCACCAGTACGAGGCGGCCTCTGGAGGTATCTAGCCCAGGACCTTCCTTCAGCCTCTTGATGAGATCATCTGCGAGCGCAACAAACACATCAGGCGGGAGCACTTGCGAAGCAATATGAAGCGCGAGGGACTCAGCACCGGACAGGAGCGGTCGATCGAGGTTCCGCATTCGTGCAATCTCGATCAGGCGGTGCCGTACCTGGTTCATGGTGCGTATTGCTTGGCGCAGGGCCGATTCATCGATCTGCCTTCCACAATGGGCACCAAGCCCTTCCATGAGCCTTCTCAATTCCTCCCGATAGTACCCGTAAAGACTCTCGCGCAGACTCCGGGGTACTGAAATAAACCCATGGTAGGGGATGGATGTCTTCTTGATGAACACATCTGCTGCACGACGAACATGATCGCAGGTATTCAAACCGATCTCGCCGTCGAGAAAATCATAACGGCTATCAAGCGACAGGCTCATAACGTGCCGAACATAGGTACAGGTGCGACCACTCATGTAGGCATCAGCCAGGGAGGAATCCTGGGAGCCAGCTCCCCTGAGCCGCAACGGGAGTGCACCTGCTGCGAGAATGATCTCTCGGGGTACGTATTGGCAGAGATAGCCTACAACAGGCCGTGATGAACTCTTCCATTCCTCGACATAAGGATTGGTATGACTGCTAATCAGCCTCTGTATACCCCTAAAGATCTCTCTCATCTCGCACCCCGGTGTACTACGTGGCCCGGTTGCATCATCGTTACGCAATCCCTTCTACGGAGATGTATAGTAGTTTCGAGGCACCACAGGCACTCCTTTTTATACTTCTATGCTTATCCTAGAGACAGATGTGGATTCAGTCAATGAGGGTCCTCAGTGGATCGAAGAAAGAACAAACTCGAGTAGTGTGCTCGTACGATCCGTGGATAGCCGGTCACGCCTGATGTGGGTTGATACTCGATGCAATCTGCAGTTCATATGGTCTGCAGATGGGGAATACGGTCTGTGGCAGGCGGTTATGCCCGGCATGGTACGACGCACGTGAGTTCTGTCTGGAGCTCACTCCGAGCTGATTCATATTCGACCTTGAGCTCGCCAAGGAGTGCATCAGCATCTTTCGAAGGTGGAAGTGCATGCAGGTTTTCCACCTTCTTGCATACCGTGGACAGACGAATCGCTCCAACCTGTGCACTGATCGACTTGAGCGTATGCGAGGCCCTTTTGGCTGCTACAACATCACACGCAGCTAGAGCCGTACAGATGTCGTTTAGGAGCTCTTGTGATTCGATCAGGTACTTCTCGATTACCCGTGCAAAGAAGTTTTGGTCTCCATGACGCTGAAGTGAGCGTAATGCCTCGAGCCTGGTGCGGTCGATGCACACCCCATTTGTCTGCTGTTCGAGGCACTCAGTTCGTCCTGGTAAGGCACAAGGTATGGCGTGCGTCGCCGGATCAACGCCGAGTCTAGTAGGGTTGGCCAACCACCGTGTGAGCGCATTGCGACGCTGCTCTATGCTAAACGGTTTGTGCAGATAGTCATCCATACCAGATGATAGACACTTTTCACGGTCCTTCTTCATTGCGTGTGCCGTCAGGGCAATGATGGGCGTACGATGTAAACCCCCATTTGATTGCGCCTCCATCTGCCGCATAATCCTGGTTGCCTCGTACCCATCCATCTCTGGCATTTGGCAATCCATGAATACGAGATCGAAGTGCTTTCTCGAAAACGCCTCGATCGCCTCCTTGCCAGAAGCAGCAATGCTGACCCGACATCCGAGGGTCTCGAGCATCTCAACAGCTACGTCCCGATTTATAGCATTGTCTTCCACAACGAGAATCCGCCATGGAAAACATAGCGCCGAAGAAGCCCTTGACACTGAAGAAGGCGTTGAAGAAGTGTAGGGGAGCACATGGGGAACACCGCCCACGAGCGTGAGAAGACAGTTGTACAACTGAGACTTCCGAACAGGTTTGGTAAGGCAGGCTGAAATGCCAACTTCTTGCGCATCCTGGCACTTCATGTCCTTAGCAAATGGTACTAACAGCACAATATGGAGGGGCGAGAATATCGCGTCTCTTCTGATAGCCTTCGCAAGTTCGACCCCGTTCATTCCTGCCATACTCGTATCCACAATAGCTACCTTGTAAGGATCCTTCCGGGAAACGGATCTGCGCAGACATTCGAGGGCTTCGATACCATTGTCAGCAGTCCCACTTCTCATTCCCCAGGCAACGAGCTGGTGCTGAAGAAAAAAACGACTCGTCGCGTTGTCATCGACTATCAATACGGGAACGCCCTGTAATAGCGAAGGAGACCCACTCAGCAGGCTCGTATCGTCACCACGAGCCCTTTCCACCCGTATGGTGAACCAGAACAAGGATCCCCTTCCCTTACTACTCTCCATGCCAATCTCTCCACCCATCATCGCTACAAGCTGCTTGGCAATGGAAAGGCCCAAGCCCGTACCACCATATTTTCGTGTCGTCGATTGATCAGCCTGTGCAAAATGATCGAAGATATGAAACTGGGCGTCGGGGGGAATCCCGATTCCGGTATCCCTAATTTCAAAGCGTACGGTACAGGTTGTACCGACATACTCGCGAAGAAACACCCCGACAAACACCTCTCCCTCTTCTGTGAATTTGACAGCGTTTCCCACAAGGTTACAGATGATCTGACGCACTCTGGTAGGATCACCTACGACAGTTTTTGGTACATTGTCCCCTATATAGCTGACAAGTTCTAAGCCTTTTTGGTGCGCCTGCTGGGCAAATAGTTCTATCGTCTGTTCTATGGCGTCATGAAGATCGAACTCCACTGAGTCCAGTACGACTTTTCCTGCCTCGATTTTTGAAAAATCGAGCAGGTCGTTAATAAGATTGAGCAATGTGTCTGCCGACGCACGAATCGTCGTGATGAACTTTTTTTGTTTGTCAGTTACATCTGTTGTCAATAAGAGATCCGCCATGCCGACAATCCCGTTCATTGGGGTGCGGATTTCATGGCTCATATTAGCCAGAAACTGGGATTTAGCCCTGCTCGCCGCTTCAGCTGCTTCTTTTGCTTCGCGCAGCTTTACAATTGTCTGCTCCAGATGCTCGTTGGCCTTTGAGAGTTCCTTGGTACGGGTTGCTACGAGTTTTTCGAAATGAAGGCGGTTTTTTTCCAGACGCCGTTCCCGAGCCTCAATCTCGGCCACCATGTGGTTGAGGCCCTCAACAAGGACACCTAACTCGTTATTGGCCGGTTTTCTCACCCTTATGGAATAATCCTGTAACCTGCTAATGGTCTTCATTGTTTCGACGATATCCAACACTGGAGCAGAAATCGTCCGTTGAAGTTTACTTGAAAGAACATATGCCACAAAGAGGCAACTCCCGAGAATAAGGGTGCAGATCAGTAGATACGAAGTAAAAACCGGCAAGAGCCTTCTAAAGTCTGCTTTGAGGTACATAGTTCCTATGACCTTACCCTCCATGTTGATGGGCTGCAGGATGTGAAGATATCGGTCGACAAAGGGATATCCACGCACTCTGGCATAATGGGACGCATCCTCAATCCTGGAAAACTCGTGCTCCCCAGCACCTCTAGCACTACTCTCGCGCCAAGCAGAGCGCCCGGATGGCCTATAAGAGGCGAGTAGTTCCCCCTTTGTTGTGTAAATAGCTGCCAAGACAATGTTTTGCTTGGCAGCCAGAGATTTCAGCGTTTGCTCAGCTGACTTCTGATCGTTGGAAGTAAGGGCTCCGGAGCAGTTGAGACCCACCACCTGTGCCAACGTCGACAGATCTCTGATCATACTCTTTCTGAACACGACGACCCCGAGTACGATAAAGGCCATTGTGGAGACCAGGAGAACCACAGTACTTGTGATCATCATGAGCCCTACAAGCTTATGCGCGAGAGACATGTCACGAACGTTGGTCACTTCCTTTCCTCCCTTTGTGTCCAGGTAGCGATATGCACAGCCTTCGGTACCAATTGACACACCTGAGAACGTGGCCGCAGTAAGCCACTATCTTAGTATCGGCACATTGCCAAACTCTTAATAAGCGTCTTTTTGAGTCTCGACTAAGGTTATGCTGGGGACATTCCGATAACCTAGATCAAAGACACCAGGGCTATTGGCGCATCAGAGAGGAAAACCAAATACGAAGAACCCTTTTTTGAATACTATCGAGGCGATATGACGTCTATCCAAGCCGCCGTTGCCCTCCAGAGGGTTGCCAATCCTTCCATCACGGACAGTGTCACGGGTCTCTTTACCCACGGCTACTTCCATTGTGCGTTGGAGCAACAGATACATCGATGTGCTCGCGAGGGAACGACCTGTATACTGCTATTGATCGGTGTCGACTCTCTTACGATGTACAACATGACGTACGGTCATCTAAAGGGAGACGAAGCCCTGTCTGAAATTGCACGGCTCGTAGCTAGCAACTTTGGCCATGGGAACATGGCAGCAAGATACGCTGGCGACATATTCGCCGTTACCGTGGTAGGTGCAGAGGATGCGCGTGTTTTCAGCACCGCTGAAGCACTACGACTTGCCGTAGCTACTGCATTCAACGGAAATCTTACGATAAGCGGTGGGCTTGTATCCTATCCTAAGGACGCGACAAACAAAGAGCAGATTATTGACAGAGCAGAGCAGGCCTTGATGCAGGCCAAGACAGCGGGCAAGAACCTCATTTGTCGGTACCAGACGAGGATCCTACCAGGCCAAAGGAGACCAAGGATACTGCTGATAGACGACGAGTGGATCAACCGGGAAGTAGTAGCTGCGATGCTCCACCCGCTCGGCTGCGATGTTCTGACGGTGAGCAACGGTAAGGACGCCCTTTCACTGATCAGCAAAGTAGAGGTGGATCTCATCTTGCTCGACATTGTGATGCCAGGTATGGATGGCTACGAGGTCTGTCGGCGGCTCAAGCAAAGTGAGCGGACACGCCTCGTCCCTGTGGTCATGTTGACAGGCCTAGATGAGCAAGAGGCAAAGATAAGGGCAATAGAAGCAGGTGCAGATGATTTTATTACTAAACCACCTAATGAAACAGAGTTGCTGGCGAGGTCAAAGTCGCTCATACGGGTCAAAGCGCTTAACGATAGTCTAATAGGCATTGAGAATGTCCTTTTTTCCCTGGCTCGTGCCGTCGAAGCTAAAGATGTGTACACACAAGGCCATATTGCACGTGTATCCCAATTGGCATTGACACTGGGGACATGCATAGGTTTCCAAGGAAAAGAGCTCGAGGCTTTGCGGTATGGGGGCATTTTGCATGATGTCGGCAAGGTCACCGTGCCCCAGGACGTGCTCAATAAGCAGGGACCTTTGAGCCCGAATGAGTGGGAAGTCATGAAGGCCCACCCATCAGTTGGCCATAGCATATGTACACCGCTGAGCAAGGTACTGGGCCCTGCCCTCGACGTCATTAGACATCACCACGAGAAACTCGACGGTACTGGTTACCCCGACGGCTTGTCAGGGGAACAAATTTCCATCGCAGCCCGCCTCATGGCGGTCATCGACATTTATGACGCGCTTGTGACCGATAGACCGTATCGGAAAGCGATTCCTCAGGAACGAGCGTTGTTGATCCTTTGCAAGGAAGCCGAGGAGGGCAAACTGGACAAAACAATAGTCAAAGAATGGGTAACATTGCTTCGAAGCCTAAAGACAAACAAGAGACATCCCTGCTAATAACAGATAGAACATAATGCAGCACGTGTCAGGTCGGTCACAACCCAACCTGTACAACGTCGCAGCCGTGTGACCACGGAAATCCCTTCTACTACCATCACGTCCTGGAGTAAAAGCTGGCGTGTACAAGGGCCCTGCTTCATCAAAGTGCTCTAATTGTAATGAACTTAGTTCACCTCGCTCATTTTTCCACCGCAGCTATGCGCTCCGCCATATCCTGTAGTGTATCCTTCTGGTGAAGATCTGTTAGCAGAAGGAGACCGCTGCGCAAGCCTCACTGAACGCACAAGCGGCTGCTATGCCTCCTTGTTGCCATCCACGGTCCTCATGTTATGATCGTACGTATTCTTCTCGTGTTCGGATTAGGACGGTAAGTGCCTCATGCCGGATCATCACCCATGAGAACGCTGTTCCTGAAGGCCATTCGCGACATCGCACGTACAAGGCTCCGCTCAGCCACTGTGGTTGTCATGGTTGCACTTGGCGTGGGTACGTATGCCGGACTCTTGATGAGTCGGGATAGCCTTTTCCATACTCGAGATACAATGCACGAGGAACTCCACCTTGCAGACCTCCGTGTGATAACCACACCAGCCGATCCCCAGGAGGTGCCTGTATTGGATGATATCCCTGGTGTTGCCCGGCACGTCAGGCGCCTCGTAGCACCTGGTTCCCTGGAACTCACGAACGGCCACCTGTTGAGTTGCCTTATTGTATACATGGACGATCACGACCTTCGAGGGATAAACGAGCTTGAGATCGTTACTGGTACGCATCTGACATCCAAAAACCCTCGCGGTGTGGTCATCGAGAAATCGCTAGGTGAAATCTATGGCTACGCGGTTGGGGATACGCTTACCCTTAATCCGTATACACATCCCACTGAGGTCACCATCGTTGGATCAGGGGTAAGCCCTCAGTACCTTATCGCCACTGTGGATACAACTGTGTTTCTCCCCATGAGGGGCTCACTTGGCATCATCTACGCCCCTATGGCGCTTATCGAATCGTACTTCGGATATCCACTCTACAACGAGTTCTCGTTCGTATTCGAACCACAAGGAGCTACTGACCGTATTGAGCAGCAGATCATTGACACCTTGGGGCCTCTTGGCATCGAGGCCTTTATACGACGTCATGAGGAGTTCGCATATAGAATGCTCGAGGAAACAATGAAGGGGTTTTCCTCTTTCATACCATCACTGGTCATTGTGTTCGGGGTTATCATTTTTGTAGTCACATTGATTACTGCAGACCGTCTCGTCATTACTCAACGCAAGCAGATCGGCGTCCTCCGTTCTCTCGGGTACAGTAGTAGGGAAATCTCTCTTTCCTATGTAGTAATCGCTTTACTTCTGTCTGTGGCCGGTGCAGCCATCGGAGCGCTCGTTTCCCTTTGCGTCAATTATCTGTTTGCAAGGGCATACGGTGGCGCGCTTGGGCTTCCCAAAATCATCCCAGTGGTCGTGCCTCGGTACCTTGTGGAAGGCTGGCTGCTTGCAACAGCTGTGGTCCTGGTGGCATGTGCACTACCTCTTATGGGTATAGCCAGACTGGCTCCCTGCCAGATCCTTCGTGAAAGCCGACCCCGATTGTTTCGAGGTATTCCGCATGTCATTGAAGCTATCCTTAGGAAAGCCGCCCTCTTCACACGCCATGGAAGTTGCTTCCTGTCAGGTGTCCGTAACCTCTTCCGACGGCCAGGCGTCACTGCAACCACGGTGCTTTCGGTTGCTTTGGCCATCGGGTTGGCTGGATCGCTCTCGATCGTGCTTTCTTCCCTCCACGTCTACAAGAACAAGGGCATAGAGAGAGAGCAGTGGGACATCATGGTCAATTTCCGATATCCCCTAGAAGCCCTCGATGTTCAAAAGATTGCCGCAGAAAGCGGTATCCGACATTTTGTTCCAGGAATCCTTAGATTTGGCCAAGTGACAATCAATGGAACTGACTTTGATTATCGGCTTCTTGGCTTTCCTTCTAGCGGGTGGATGAGAAAGCTCGATCTCGTAGACGGCAGGATGTTCATCTCAGACCACGAACGGGCGATCATCCTCAACAACAACTGGATCGACAAGAAGCGGTTCCACCTCAGAGTAGGAACCACCGTACACGTCAAGGTCTCAGACCACAAAGAGTCTTTCACCATCGTAGGTCTCATGAACGACATGACAGTAGGCCAGGCATATATCCCGTTTGGGACTGCACAGGAGCTATTCAAGAGCCAAGGAAAGGTAAACGGCATCATGGCAACGATCTGCCGGCCACTCCAGGAGGTCAAAGAAAGACTGTATGGATACCAAGAGGTCAAAGAGGTGTTTGCTCTGAGCGACCTCGATGCAGCTATGGATGAATATATGAATGCATTGAAACGTATCTACTACGCAGCAGTCGGAGTGACAATAGTCATTGCCTTGTTCTTTTTGCTCGCAGGCGTGCTCTTGAACATCGGTGAGCGCGAGATGGAGTTTGCAACACTCAGGGCCCTTGGCTACACACCTGCAATGCTCTCCCGTATCGTACTTACTGAACTTATTGCAGAAGCCCTTATCGCTATAGCATTGAGTATCCCCATAGCTGTGGTGCTTGCATATTTCATCAGCTACCGGCAGGCAAGGATTTACTTCTCCATTCCTCTCATCATCTCGTGGACACGCATCTTAGGAGTAAATCTCTGGACGCTCATTCTCGTTCCCCTGGCAGGGCTTCCAGGTTTACGGTATGTGTTTCGGCTCGACATAGGTCAGGTACTCAGGGAAAAGGTTGTTGGCTAACACCATGCGACCATCAAAGATACCCATGGACCGGCCAGGCCAAATAAGGTATCAAACCTGCAGACATGGTCAGCACGAAAGGTAGACATTTACAGAACATCCCGTACGCATAGGAGTACAACTGCCGTGGCCTCACGCATGAAACCACCTGATCGGCCATCACCACAGCCAGCGTATCGCCGCGTCCACATGGCCAATGAAAGGACCTTTCTCTCATGGATCAGAACAAGCATTGCCATCATGGCCTTTGGCTTCGTCGTGGAAAAATTCGCGCTCTTTCTCAGGCAGCTTGCCGTATTCTTGGGCACTGACGTTGGCCCACCCCCAAAACAGTACTCTTCGTTGCTCGGGATAATACTCGTTGCACTTGGGGCAGGTCTTGGCCTTCTGGCCTTTATACGGTATCGGAGGGTCGAACGAGAGATCGACGAAAACTCGTATAGGCCCTCGATCCTCCTGGATATCCTGCTTACCACTGTAGTGCTCTCCATAGGCATCGCTCTGGTCCTTTATCTGATCTATACGGTATAGCCTTGGAAGAACGATTGGAGGATTACAGCACAGGTGTGGGGGCCCGCTGGTAGATATGTAGCTCACCAGTCAGGGCCGAGGCATGCTCAAGCCGTAGCATCCTAAGAAAGATCACTGTGAAGTGGATGTACGACCAATGGGTTCGGTACTACGGGTGGCATCGTTTGGCGTGCCCTCCTGGCCCACGACTGATCCCAAACGCCTGATGCAGACACGCGCTTCCATAAAATCAGGATCAATCCTCAAGGCATTCTGATATGCTGCATAGGCCTGACGATCCTTGCCTCGCTGTTCACAGATCTTTCCAAGTTCAAAAAAGGCGCGTTTTCTCTCCTGCGACGGAATCGTTGTGTCCATCTCGATGAGTGCCTGACGAACCACTGTTTCAGCAACTCGAAGCACGTGTAGCTGCTCGAGTACGTTGGCTAGCTCAAGGAGACTCCGAACTCGCGGTACGCTCAAAGGAGCTGTGCTTACGACTTGGCGAAGCAGAGCTGCTATCGTATCTGCTCTTTCCCTCTCTCCAACCCTAGGTGCTAACCATACAAATTCATCTTGGGCCTCCTGGTAGGCACCTGCCTCTATATAGGCCAAGGCCAGGAGGTAGTGGGCATGGAGAAGTTCTGGGGATACGGCAATACCTTTCTTTAAATACTCGATACCGTTCTGAGGGTTTTCCTCTGTTACCTGGGCCCACCTGGCCTCCAATACATATACCCAAGGATCATTAGGGGCCACAGTCCTGGCCTGCTCGAGCATGCTCAACGCCTTCTCTCTCAAGCCCTTCTCGAGATAATAGCACCCAAGAAATATGCACGCCCTGCCACACGTCCGTGGTCCACTGACTTCTTGCAAGGCCCTAACGAGTACACTGTCCAACGGGCAGGACGCTGCCCGTACTGAATCGTCGATAAGGTACGAAAGCCATGATGTGAACTGCTCACATCGATCAGTGTAAGGTCCTCTGGCAAAGGCCTGTGCTTCAAGGGAAACAATACGGGTACAGGGATCGCCGACTTCCATAGAAAATATTGGAATCACATGGTCGTGATCCTCTAAGGTCTCGCTTTGTGCCACTCCCTCTAGATTTTTTTCCGGCAGGGACGATTCTTCTTCTGATAAGGAACCATCATCCAGAGAGGTTACCTCTGGAGATCCAGAAGGGGCTACCATACGAATTGGTCCGTGCTGTCGTCCAACAATAATATATGCCGCAATCATACCCACAAGGACTGCTCCAGCAACAGCAAGAAGAAAGGCAGGGTAGAACACATAGTGCCTGCGTCTTGCTTTGGGCAGAGGAACCTGAAGGGCTACCGTTCTGGTTGGCCTCGTCCTCGCCCTTCCAACAGTGGCAGGCTCTTTTCCGACTCGAACCCTTAGATCGCTCACTGTTTGACCCGGAGAGATCTTGTCCTCTCCTTTGGGCTGGGAGTGGATGCCCTCCGGGAGGGGTTCGGCCTTACCTGTTCCCACTTGAGAGACCCAAGGCCGAGCGCTGTAAGGACGGAACACAAATCGCTTGCTACAGGAAGGACATGCAAGTACGAGATCCTTCCGAGCGCTCATTACCTCAGACGCGATAGAGAAGTACTTCCTGCAATGAGGACAAGGAAACAGCGGTATCACTATGGCCCGTATGTGTACCTGTACATGTGCAATGTATGCACATCCCCTGACAAAGGTCTCACGAGGGATTGCATCACGGCGTTCATGAACGAGTCGTTACGAAGTCAGTCCGAAGCTTGACATCGCCGAGACGAATGATGTCCCCGTCCTTGAGTTCGCTCAGGTTCACGCGTACCGCATTTACGTAACATCTTCCTACGCTGTCAAGATTTTCGAGCAGGTACCGATGATCTTTGTAAATCACCCGTGCATGGAAATTAGCCACACCTGGATCCTCGAACCTGATATCCATGCCAGGAGAGCTTCCAACTGTGATATTTGACGAGATAAGGGGGAACCGTTCACCTTTTCGACTTCCATCGAGTACCGTAATATAACCATTGACATACGATGGGCTGGAAACGACATGCTGAGCATCTTGAGGTGGCACAGAAGCAGCATCCTCGTCCTCGCGCACCACATCTTCACGGCACACCACAACAGGGATATCGTCTTCTCCAGGGCCGAGGTCTTCGACAATCACGAACGCTGTCACTCCCTCCTGGCAGGCTATGTGCTCGCTTGGCCTACATGCTCGATCAGTAGCTTCTGTATCCGCTCCTAGGGGTTCTACTCTGCTATCCTCATCATCGTTCACTGCATGATCTATACCTGCCTCGCTGAAACGGGCAAGGGTCTGCTCGAGCCACGATACTCTTGACCTGTGCTCGTCGATCCTTTTCTTGAGCACCCTACATTCCTCTAGGATCTCATCTTCTGTGTACTCACCCACCCGGCATCGAAACTCGAGCTCCTGCAGCCTGTCCATATCCTCGTCAAGATCTGCCTTACGTTCCTCCATTTCCATAGAGTACTCCCGGTAGTCCTTTGTCAAAGCTGCTTTGTACTCTTTCAGATGCCTGTCTGCCTCTTGCTTCCGTTCTACATACTCGTTTCTTACCTTCTCATAGATGTGAGGTCGGACAGTGTCCTTGAATCTCTCAGCATTCTCCAGGAACACTGTAAGTTCCTGAGATCTCTTACGCTCTTTGAGGAATGCCTCGAGCAGTTCAAGATGGGTTTCGCTCGGGTCTGGTATCTTGTAAGGTCCATTGGGCCCATCTGAACGAGCCTCTGTGTCCATGATCGTGTCTGCTATTGTTACCATCGTGTTTGTTCCTCGACCCCTGGGGTTCCTATTGTTGTGCTCGTTGTGTGGATTGTCATACGTACCGACATGAGGGAACGCCGTCCGCTCTCAAGGTAAAGCAATTCATATGCCATATGGGCCGAGCTTATGTGGCACTTTGTTTTTCTTCCGCCAACCTAGGAAAAACCTATTAGTCGACAGGCCGGGTTAGTGGTCAGTATCCAGCAACACCTCCCATCTACACGGTACGTTACCTATTGGAATGCCTTGTACCAAAATTGTCACAAACCAGGTCCCCTAAAATTCATTCCGGTAATTGATCGATTCTGGAAAGTGATTCTGGGCAAGAAATGGTCGATACCGGGCATCGCCACTAAGAAAGACCTTAAAGAATGCAGTAACATAGCCGCGCTGGATCTTCTGCGCCTGTTCATGGTCGATATATACAAAAGAGGAGCCGTCCTCGTAACGGGTCCCCTGTCCGCATCCATCCCCTGTACCAAAAAGACTTGGAGCTAAGATACAGGCATCACTGAAGGTAAAGTGCCCGCCATCTTTGAACTCCAGGAGAAACTTGGGCACAGGTGACTTCTCGTAGACGTCAATGAGTAAGGGGTTGTACGGTACCCCCACACTCTTGTCCTCGAGTCCTATCATGTACATCATGGGTACGTGCATGTTCAGCAAGGCGATCGAGATCCACGGCCCTGCCAAATTGAGACCTGCTGCAATCCTCGGATCAGACTGTACCAGCGTCATTACAGCAAGACCGCCGAGCGAATGCCCTGCGACTGCAATGTGTTCGGTGTCTATAGACCCGGCAAGTTGGTCGCCGGAGTCAACCTCATTCATTCTCGAAAGGATGTCAATGACGATCTGTAGGTCTTGGGGCCTATCCACAACGTCTTTTGCCATGAGCAACGGGTTGTAAATCACAAGCTGGTCAGGCAAGGTGGTAAAAGCAGCATTTTCCGTGTGATCAGGGGCTGCAAAGATGAATCCGTGGCTTGCCAGATGACAGGCGAGAGTATAATTCTGGAAACGTACTCCGCCATTGCCGTGTGAAAACACAATGAGTGGAAAAGGGCCTCCCCCTTGCGCAATAGCCGCATCCTTATATGATCCACTTGTCGAGAAAAGGTTTCCAACCTCATCAGGCGACAAGATCAACGAGAATACCGAAACAACAAGCTTGGTCCAGGGCTCATGCACAAAATCGAGGACCTTTGCCTGCTCAGTTCCAGGTACTAGCTCGTCTACAGGATACCAAACCTCGACAAGGAGCTGGCGGTAGCTCTTGGTAGAGCGATCCCAGCGAGACAGATCAACCATAAGATAGGATGTATTGCCCACTGCGTAGGGCCCTGGCGCATCAGGTGGTACGAATGTATCGAAGGGGGTACCTTTCGACCCACCATGGTCGTCACCACACCCGAAAAACCCAATCCCCAAAAAGACTGCCCCTACTATTCCGAGCGCCACTAAGGTACCAGTAGTGCCCCATGTGCAGCCCCCCGCCGATGTGTTTGGTCTCATGCACGTGCCCCCTCTGTCAGGCATTAATCATCCAGCTAGCTATAAGCTCAAGTCCCGTATCACTGAAAGCACTCACACCTCGAGCACACCTGCCAGTAGGAATCTTTACGCGTGTCGAATCCTTTGTACGATAAGTGGTAAGGCCTCGCCTGTCTTGCTCTGAATATGCAGGTCTGAAATGGATCTATAACTACTGAGACCTGGATTGATCTCGATTACCGTTGCGCCTGCACTCTTGGCCCTCTCGGGTAAGGCTGCTGCTGGGAATACCACGCCGGATGTGCCCAGTACCAACATGACCTCGCAACTTTCGGCCTCCTTGAAGGCCTCGGGTAATGATTGAACAGCCTCACCGAACATGACCACATCAGGTCTCATCCTGCCTCCACATGAGCACTGTGGCAAAAGGCTCATAACTGAGGTCAGATTGAAATGGGTGATACTGTCCAAAGCCTTCCGTACGTGCGCAAAAATTTCTGTTCTAGGGAACGTGTTCTTTCGGCCGCAGCTGAGGCATCGATACCGGTAAAGGTTTCCATGAACCTCGATCACACGTGTATTTCCTGCCTCTCCATGCAGATTGTCAACGTTTTGCGTAATGACAGACCTAAGGATCCCCATGGTCTCAAGAGTAAACAGAGCATGGTGTCCAGGGTTAGGTTTTGCAGCGGCAAAGGTAGTGAGTGTCTCATTGATCAAGGCCCGGATCTTATCAGGGATACGCATCAAGGCGTTCAACAAGCCTGGTCCAGTCCCTATCTCTTCCGGATCGAACCGATCCCACAAGCCACCCGGATCACGAAAGGTAGGGATCCCGCTCTCAGCAGACATACCAGCACCGGAAAACGCCACTAGTTTCTTTGTACCTTTTATTACGTCTGCGGCCTTGCAAATGAGTTGTTCAAAGCTCATCTGACCTTTCCTCCATATAGGGATCATCTGTGTAGGAAAACAGTAATTCGTGAACAGATGGTTGAGCTACAGGTATGTAGCATGGCGGTTCGCGCCACGGAGGGTTCTTGCTGATGTGCCACACCGATCTATGCGAGCTCGTCTCTCGTCCCAGTGCCAGGCAGCAGTCAAGTTCTTTGGCGGAGAGAGAGGGATTCGAACCCTCGATACACCTTTTGAGTGTACACTCGCTTAGCAGGCGAGCACCTTCGGCCTCTCGGTCATCTCTCCGTCCGCTCACGTATGGTCAAAGTTTATGCTACCATATCAATATTTTCTTTGTTTCGCAATCTGCTGAAAAGTGGCAAACCTGTTCCCTGAAGCACACACAAACGTTACGTTCCCCATCAGCCATTATGTGCGCACTCACCCTGATGGGCTACCTGAGAAAACAAAGACCCATGTTCACTATCCTGTGCCGCTCTTTGCAGGCGCTTTGAGGCCGCAACTGAGACAGCATTCGGGCTTGAGCGCACCACCTTTAGGCCGACGTACACCTCTGTTGTTGTTGTAGTAGTAGTATGACTAGACCAGTATCGGCTCCATTTTCTCTCTGATCCAGACGCTCCACTATGAAAATACAGGAAGTTGTGCAAGAATCGGGCTTACATCACTTTAGAAGACAGAAACTTGTCAGGCATGTGCAAGACCCTTGATCGGTATCTGCTCAAGGAACTCATACCACCGTTTTTCCTTGGTCTTCTCATCTGTACGCTGATTTTGTTTATGGACAAAGTCATGCGAATCGTTGAGATGATCGTCACCAAAGGTGTCCCCCTTGTCGATGTACTGAAGCTCCTGGGCTGCCTTGTCCCTAATTTTCTTCTTTTGACACTACCCATTGCGTTCCTCTTGGCAGTGATGCTTTCCTTCAACCGCATCAGTGCTGACAACGAATATACGGCCTGGAAGGTCGCCGGGGTCAGCCTCTATAGGTTCCTTCCTCCTGTCTACGGTGCCGCTTTCGTCGTTTGTGGCTTGGCAATGTGCCTGAGCCTGTGGATTGCTCCTTACTCTTTACGTATGTTCAACACCACGCTTCATGGGATAGCTACTTCACACGCCCTCGTAGGACTGAAAGAACGTGTCTTTTTCGATGAGTTCCCAGGCATTGTGGTCTATGTAGAGAAAGGGGTGCCGGGGAACAACAAACTAGAGGGGATCTTTATTGCCGACCTGAATCTTTCAGAAGACCCTGTACTCTATTTTGCAAAGGAGGGCGCATTTCATACCGACGAAGACTCGGAAACGATCACAGCAGTCTTACGCGACGGGTGTATCCATCGGAGGCTCTCGAAAAAAGACGCATATCAGGTCCTTTATTTCACGACTTATACTGTTCACCTTAAGCTCGATCAGCATCTGTTTCCTCAGGATACCAGAACCCGAAGGAACGAAGAACTCACCCTCGGAGAACTTCGACAACACATCCGCGAAAAGGCTGCGGGCAAGGCGTTACGAGCGACTGGATCGACTTCCATACACGGCTTGCACTTCCATTCGCCAGTTTTGTCTTCTGCACGCTCGGAATTCCACTCTCGCTAGGGTCTCACAGATCAGTCCGGTACACAGGATTTACAGTGAGCATCGCTGTGGTATTGGTATACTTTGTCCTTATGAAGACAGGCTGGAGTATGACCAGGGTTGGCCACCTGCCCGTATGGCTCGCCCCGTGGCTTCCAAATCTTCTTCTAACTGGCATCGGCATATACCTGCTCGTCCAGAAGGCTCGAGAACGTCCTGTAAAGATAATTGAATGGTACGAAGAAACAACGTCGCTCCTTTTTGAAGTAATAAGAGAACGCCTCACAAGAACAACCGACACTCGCATACGTGAATCTGGGGATAGGACTCGGTGAGGATCATCACACGCTATATACTCACGCAGTTTCTCTTGTTCTTCCTGTTATGCATGGCAGGAGGGACTTCACTCTATCTTACGATCGAGTTGTTCGACTGGATCGATATCTTCCTGAAACATAGTGCTTCGGCTGGCACCATTGCAGCATACCTCCTCTACAGGATCCCCTTCATTCTCTTTCAAATCGTACCTGCATGTATGCTGCTTGCGACCCTGCTCGCGTTGGGCATGCTGTCCCGATACAACGAGATCATTGCCATGAGAACGAGCGGGGTGAGTATCTATCGGATCGTATGGCCGTTGCTAGGCGTATCAGTAGGTATAGCGCTTGTGGCATTCTGTCTGAACGAATACGTGGTCCCTCCAACGCTGCAGTACTCTGACTATCTCCGCAAGGTCGTCATACGAGGACAAACACCGAGTACCCGCATGGTCCGGAACAGTTTTTGGATAAAGGGCCAGGAAGGCATATTCAACATTGCCACCTTCAACCCTGTGCGTAAGGAACTGCAGGGAATAATGATATTGAGGATAAAAGAACCATTTACGCTCTGGCAGCGTATTGACGCCTCCAGGGCCCTATGGGACGGCACCCAATGGGTGTTTCACGACGTAGTAGAGACCGAGTTTCCTGCCGAAGGAAGCCTCAAGAAAACCTACTATAGCCGCAAGGTGCTGCCCATTGAAGAGGTGCCAGAGGATTTTCAGGAACTCGAATCAAAGACAGAGGGCATGCCATTTCGTCGTCTGAGACAGTACATCAAGAAGGTCCAGGAAGACGGCTACGATGCCACACCTTACGTCGTTGATCTCCATCAAAAGGTCGCCCTGCCCTTCCTCAATGTAATCACTATCTTTGTCGCCATCCCTTTTTCGTTGAAGACCTCTCGAAGTGGCGGCATGGCCTTGGGTGTGGCGGTAAGTATGGCCATCGGATTCGTGTACTATGTACTGTTCGCCCTGTGTATCTCACTCGGTCATTCGGGCGTCCTGCCACCGTTAGTGGCTGCCTGGGCCGTAAATATACTGTTTGCCTCGTTCGGGCTCTATCTCCTCCTGAAGGTTGAAAGCATCTGAGACATGACTGCGTACCTGATGTCCCTTGAGCACCGCCGCCATGCGAAAACAATCTTGCTCCTATTTCCTACAATCGCATTCCAGCACCTCGATGCATGTAAGCCAGATGCCGTTGGAACACATCCTGCTGGGCACATGTACAGCCAGGGTCATGACGTGCTGGCAGCGTCCCTCATAGAAACAAAGGGCAAGCTCCTTACATCCACAGGGTAAGTCACGTGCGTGGTATCGTCTTCCTCGAGGCACATAAACAGCATGCGTGCTGCTCGCTTTCTGGACCTAGCTTATCCTATATTGTGGCGTTAGACCGTGACATACCCTCATACATCACTACCACAGGATAGTAAGCTGTATGGACCACAGAATTACCAACCGTAGCTGTGCCGGATGGGTGCTCTCACTCTTTATCCTCGCATCAGCCTGCGGACTGCCTATACAACAGCGAGAGGAAAGAAGATCTGGCTGGCAGACTGTCTGCAAAGACGGTGTCCATTGGCTCGTCACACCGCAAGGCACACGTTTCTATTCAAAAGGGGTGAATTTTGTGGACGGAGGTATAGAAACACCTGCCAGCTTAGAAATGAAGGCCTACTACTGGAAGAATTTTTTTCCAGTGCTAGAGGAGTGGCATCAGGCAGTAGGGACACAGCTTGCTGCCTGGGGTTTCAATACGCGAGGTGGTTGGTCGGATCCTTCACCAAAGATAGGCTTGGCCCTCACAGTAGAGCTCGACCTTGGTCGACGCGCTGGGGTGCACTGGTTCGACCCTTTTGACCCTGCAATGGACACGACAGTCGACGCATGGGCTCGAACACTGACCCGTCCGTATCTCGATGACCCACTGTTGATCGGCTATTTTACGGACAATGAGGTCGGGTGGTGGAACTCTCCGCTGTTTGTCTGGTTTTTGAATAAAGGGTGGGAAAACCACACCAAACGGCTCCTGTGGCAACTGCTTTACGATGAATACGAAGGCACGTGGGACCGCCTCTTGGCTGACTGGGTGCCAGATGCGAACACATGCAGCTTTGAGGATCTCAAGAAATCCGGCGCAGTACTTAGATTGAGACCACTGGGAAGAGGAATCCGGCTTGTCGACCGGTTCCTCTATCTTTGTGCCCATAGGTACTATAGCCTCATGCACAGAGCGCTACGTGCAGCCCACCCCAATGCCCTCATACTCGGCGATCGACTCCCTCTCTACTATCATCAGGACGCGGTCCGCGCTGTTGGAGACTTTGTCGATGTCCTATCCACGAACTACAATGTAGATACACCTGATGGTTGGATAGCACCTTACTATTTCGAGGGACTGCACATCCTCACGAACAAGCCTGTGCTCGTCACAGAGTATTTTTTCGCAGCCATGGAAAATAGAAGCGGAAACATGAACCTGACCCAGGGGAAACGCCATGCCAAGCCAGGCCACCTTATGACAGTGGCCACACAAAAAGAACGAGCACAGGGCGTTGCTCAGGCCCTAAAAAACTTCGCCCGATTTCCCAATATAGTAGGCGTTCATTGGTTTCAATATTGCGACGAGCCTCTCGGTGGCCGCGAGGACGGAGAAGACTATAACTTCGGCCTTGTGGATACTGCCAACCGACCGTATGAGGAAGTGACCGAGGTCTTTGAAGAAATGAACCCACTGCTCGAGGTCCTGCACAGCAGGGCCCGACCGTTTCCAGATACCCCTCACCATGTCTCCTGCGGCAGAAAAAAGTATGTATTCTTGCCTGGCGAGCAGTGTGTGCCCATCGAACAGTCAGTCAAAGCAATCGACCTCGACGATCAGACACTTACGGACTGGGATAAAGAAACTACCAGACTCACTGGTCTCAAAACCAAGGAGCCATACGTACCCTTTGGAGATGTACATCTTGCCTGGAGACCTGAAGGCCTCTATATCGCAACAATCGCACATACCTACGTGGATCCTACTTTTCTAGCCTATGACACCGACTTTCCTCTTTCCGAGGCCTTCCAGCTTCACCTTGTGACACAGATTCCTACGAGGACCACGACTCACGCTGCTTTCTACCTCGTCCCTCGGCTTGACCAACGGTGCGCCGATGGGTTCGAGCTCGAGGCAAAGGCCTACACCTACCGTGGGACCACACCTGTACTGACATCGGCGCCAGTACTGAAGATGCAACGAATCAACAAATCGCTCCCTCACGTGATGCTCGAGGCCTTTGTTTCAGCTACCTCATTAGGAGTACAAGAACTTCGCAACGACATGAAGCTCAACCTCGGCCTCGCCGTTACCAATTTTTATAGGGAATTCACCATGTGCTGGCCCTCGTGTTCCAAACGGGCATCTCACGTAGAGCTTCCTTCGCTCACACCGGTACTGTTACAAGGTCAAAGACCATAATGGTAGCAGCCGTTGTGATCACTCTAGGCTACTTGTCCGATACGACATGCACGGCCAGCGTTGCCCAGAAACAAAGACCCGCACACAAGAGGATCTGAGCACATGCTGTTCGCACCAGAAGAACTCGAACGCGTGACCCGTCCTTTAAGTAGCCAGGCAGAGGGAGCCCTCGAAGCTGGAAACCTAGAGCAGGTCCGATTCCTTCTCGGCAGAATGTCAGCAGGCCATATGGAGCTTTACTGGGGGTATCTTCACTGGATCGCCCGGATTCTGGCCAAGATAAGAAACGATCGTGGCAATGCCTTTCTCGAACACCTCCTTTCAACTGTAGCACGGTTCATCATGAGGCCGTATATCTCATGGGCCGAACACGGCGATGAAAAAAGAAGTATCTCTGCTCTCGTATCGCTATGGGTACTTCAATTAGGACGTATCGAGCTGCTGGGAGAGACGCATGACGAGATCCGCTTCTATGCCTGCCCGTGCGGCTCAGGAGGGAGGCTTGCACTGGAATCCTGGTACGAACATGATCCTTCGCGCTACCAGCGCACGGATGACGGCACACCCTTGTTCTGCAGGCTTTGCGAGCATGTACAGAGGGCATTGCATGAAGGTCTAGGCTACACGTTCTGGAGCATCCTTCCAGACCAATCTCGTATGGGATGTTGCAGGATGAGCTTTTTCAAGCGCACCCAGCAGGGGAAACGGTTGTACGAAGGAGACGAAATCGACCGTATCATCCTCACCCGATCTGCCCGAGCACTCCGGCTACTCGATCGGGGATGCCTCAGCATTGGGGGGCTTCTTAAGGACCAACACCGCGAATGGCGGCCGTTGCACGACTTCCTCTGCATCCTGGTAACAAGCATGCTTTCATTAGTGTACAAGGAACTAGGGCTGCGCTACCTAAGCGAACTTGTCAAGGAGACCTATGGGCAGCTGTTCGAATCTGCCTATGCGTTGTATGCAGCAATCGATGAAAAGAC